>Ga0102962_1000448_pt1 | contig 19811 bp, 13 predicted proteins | sample SalPonF2_C_D2_MG_FD_84519 | JGI IMG/M metagenome (GOLD analysis project Ga0102962, IMG submission 84519) | Salt pond soil microbial communities from South San Francisco under conditions of wetland restoration - Salt Pond MetaG SF2_C_D2_MG ...
CAGGTAGGCGAGCAGGTCCTGGATCTGCTGATCGGTCGGGGCGGTGGCGTTGCCGAGGTAGCCGTTCGAGCCGAGCGTCCCGAGGTTGTCCGAGGTGGAGAGGCCGGTCTTGGCGTAACCGGGCATGCGCTCGCGGCCGTAGAGGATGAGGTTCTTGAAGCGCGCGAAGCTGCCCAGACCCTCGCCGCCGACGCCGCGGTACTTCCCACCCTGGCCGTTCTTGCCGTGGCAGGTCTGGCAGTTCGCGGCGTAGAGCTGGGCTCCTACCTGCACGGGCGTCTGGGCCTGGGTCGCAACCGGGGCCGAGGACGTGGTGGCGCGCGCGTTCCTGGACTGGCCGACGGCCACGCTTACGCCGAGCACGGCGAGGAACGCCAGGGCGCCCCACAGGAACATGCGCCGCATCAACGTCCCCCCGTCGAGGGGTGCGAGCGGGTGCGAGCTTCAGGGCGCGAGGCCGTCCGGCGTCCTCGGCCCATGATGCGGTCTGCGTCGATCATGCGTTGCCTCCGAAGGCAACGGTAGCCACGGTCGGTTAAGCGAATGCTAGCGTCGGCGGGCCCGCTCGCCCGGAACGTCACGGTTCCGCCGGTCAGCTCGAGCCGCCGGCGCCGGTCGAGCCGGAACCGCTGCGCTCCACGGGCCCCCACCGAGGCCTACGCGGGCGCCGCGCCGGCCCGAGCGCGTCAGTCCAGAAGCGCTCCGGCGGCGTCGAGGAGGCCCTCGACCTCGTGGAGATCGTCGGCGGCGAGCTCCCACGAACCCGCGCGCGCGTTGCGCCGAACCTGCGCCGGCGAGGTGGCCCCGGCGATGACGCTGGCGACGGGGCGGTGGGCCAGGAGGTAGGCGAAGGCCAGGTCGATGAGCTCGCGGTCCCGCGCCTCCGCGAAGGCGACGAGGTCCTCGACCAGGTCGAGCACGTCGTCGGTCAGCATCGCCTCCCAGCGCTCGCTGCCCGTCACGCGCGTGCCTTCGGGCATCTCCCGGCCTTTCCGGTACTTGCCGGTGAGGATGCCGCTGAGGAGCGGGAAGTAGGGCAGGAATGCGATCCCCAGCCGCTCGCAGGCGGGCAGCACCGCCTGCTCGGGCCCGCGCTTGAGCATGCTGTACTCGTTCTGCACGCTCACGAAGCGCGGGGCGCCGTTCGCAACGGCGTCGTCGGCCTCCCGGAGCTGCCCGGCATCGAAGTTCGAGCAGCCGATCTCCCGCACCTGCCCCCGCTCGACCGCCTCGGCCAGAGCCCCGAGGGTGTCGGCGATGGGCACGTCGGCATCGGGCATGTGGAGCTGGTAGAGGTCGATGTGGTCGGTTCCAAGGCGCTGCAAGCTGGCTTCCAGCGCCGCACGCACGTCCTCGGGACGCCCGCCCGTGGGGGCCCGGCTGTTGGCCGGATGTCCGAACTTGGTGGCGATGAGCACCGCATCGCGGCGCCCGCGGAGCGCCTGACCCATGAAGCGCTCGCTGTCGGTGCCGCCGTAGAGATCGGCGGTGTCGAGGAAGGTGACGCCGGCATCGATGGCGGCGTCGAGGACGCTCTTGGTGCCGGCGAGGTCGAGGCGACGGCCGAAATTGTTGCAGCCGAGGCCCACGACCGAGGCGTTCAGGGTACCGATGGGGCGGGTGCGCATGGGGTTCTCCTCGCGAGTATCAAGGCTCAGGACGCTTCGGACTTGGCTGCGTACATGCTCGCATCGGCGCGGCGCAAGAGCGACTCTTGATCCTCGCCGTCCACCGGGTAGACGGCGACGCCGATGCTGGCGGAGACCGTCAATCTGTCCCCGTCGACGTCGAGGGGGCGAGCGACCGCCGCCCGCACCCTGTCGACGACGGCCTTCTCCGCCTCGGTGGGCTCGACGTTGACGAGCACCAGGGCGAACTCGTCCCCACCCAGCCGCGCGACGGTGTCCGAGCTCCGCACGCACCGCTCGAGGTTGCGCGCGACCTCGCACAACAAGCGATCGCCGGCCTCGTGGCCGTAGCCGTCGTTGACCCGCTTGAAGTCGTCCAGGTCGAGGTACAGCACGGCCAGGCGCTCGCCGTCGCGCTGCGCCCGGCGCAGCGCGACGGCGAAGCGGTCGTGGAACAGGGCACGGTTGGGAAGACTCGTCAGCGGGTCGTGCAGCGCCAGGAACCGCAGCCGCGCCTCCGCCTGCTTGCGCTCGACGGCGGCAGCCACCTGCGTGGACACGAACTGCAGGAGGTCCAGGTGCTCCTCGCCGTAGCCCCCCCTGGCGCCCTCGGTCCGGGCGACCAGCGCCCCGATGACGCCGGCGCTCGCGACGAGCGGCACCCCCAGCCAGTTGCCGAGACCGGAGGCGGCAGCGGCGGTCGCAGGCTCCGCAGTCGACGTCACCAGCGGGTCGCCGGTCCGCAGGACGGCCGCCAGGTGCGTCTCCGGATCGACAGGAGCGCCCTCGGCGGGCCGCGCCCCCCCGCCGGCCACGTAGGGGAACGACAGGGTATCGCTCGACGCGTCGTAGAGGGCCACCTGGAAATCGTCCGCTGGAAGCAGCTCCCCGAGGATCCGGTGGACGACGCCGAAGAGCGCGGGCAGGTCGTCGGCCTGGTGCGCCGCTTCCGAGATCGCGTACACGGCACTTTGCATGCGCGCCGCGTGCTTGAGCGGCGAGACGTCGCGCGCGACCGCCAGCCGGAGGCCGTCGGGACGGTGCCAGCGCGCCGACCACATGATGTCCACCACCCGCCCGTCCTTGCGCACGTAGCGGTTCTCGAAGTGGGTCTGCGGCTTGTCCTGCATGATCTCGGCGGCAATGGCAAGCGTGCGCTGCCGATCGTCGGTGTGCACCAGCTCGATCATGTTCCGGCCGATGAGCTCGTCCGGCGTGTAACCCAGGAGCTGCTCGCAGGATGCGCTGACGTAGACGTAGCGTCCCTCGGCGTCCACCACACACACGGTGTCGACCAGCAGGTCCAGCACCTTGTCGAGGAAGGGTTCTGGATTCATGGTCACGATCTCATGGTCAGCTTCTCATGGTCACGATCTCATGGCCGCGACGCCCCCTGAGAAGCCTACCCCGTCCTTCCGCGTGGGTCTACCTTCCGGCGCGGTTCCCCTGTCCGGGACGACCCCTACGGGCAGAGGGCGATCGTCGGGCTGCCGGCGAAGATCCCGTCGATCAGGTCGTACAACCCCTTGTCGTAGCTTTCGAGCACCGCAGCCGAGTCGTACCCGTTGTTGCTCACCCCGAAGTAGCTCTGTACGCCCTCCGCCCAGTACTCCTTCATGTCCGTAGCGGAGTAGCTTCCCTGCCACAGGCCCGCGTTCATGGCACTGTCGTAGGTCGACTTCAACCGGCTCGCGAAGGTGGGGTCGACCGCTTCGAGACCCATCTCGTCGATGGTGTGGGCGAACTCGTGCACCAGGATGCTCTCGCCCCGATAGACGTCGCCGGGATCGCACAGCAGGTTCTCCTCGGCCGAGGAGGTGAGCGGCCGCGCCTTCGTGGCGGCCACGCCGCGTGTCCGCGTGTCCCAGTCCGTGCCGGGGAAGGCCGTGTAGAGATCGGCGTACTCCGGCATGTCGGTCGTGACCTGGTGCGCCCCGATCACGCCGATGCGCACATGGTTGTCGGCGATCGCCCGAGTGGCGCCGGCCGGGATCTCCGTGAGCATCTCCGTAACGATGATTTTCGCCCGCTGCAGAGCGGCGTCGGGCACGACCCTCGAAGCGACGATCGGTAGCGGCCCCGCCATGCAGTACTTCTCGTAGAAGGGGTCGAGATGCAGCCCGCCCGGCAACGGGCGCCGGGTCGGTATGCAACGACGACGCGGGATGCGCGCGGTCGTCGACGACGAACGGTCGATGGCGACCATACCCCGGTGAGACGCGGGGTCCAAGCGTCGCATCACCGACCGGACCGGGCGCCCAGGCGCCACATCGGATCGGCGAACCGGGTCAACCCAACCGAACCGCTGACCCGGTCACAGCAACCCGTCGAGGCGCGCGATGAGCGCGTCGATCTCGTCCAGGGTGTTGTAGTGCACCATCGACACCCGTACCACGCCGTTGCGCTCGCCCAGGCCCAGGGACTCGATGAGACGGCGCGCGTAGAAGTCCCCGTAGCGGATGCCGATGCGCCCGCCGTCGACGTGGGCGGCGACGGCGGCGGGGTCGTGCCCTTCGGCGGTGAAGCTCACGGTAGGAACGCGGACCGCGCGGTCGGCGCTGTCGTGCCCGAGCACCTTCACGCCGTTCTTGCTCCGAAGGTAGCCCAGCAGCCGCGTCGCCAGCGCCTCCTCCTGTTCCGCGACGCTCTCGAAGGCCTGCACCACACGACCGTGCAGGCCGCCGGCAAGGCTGGGCGCCGTGCGTTGCGCCAGCGCCTCGAAGTACTCGATGACACCGAGCAGACCGTAGGTGAGCTCGTAGTTGACCGATCCGGGCTGCAGCTTGCGGGGCACGTCCTCGTCGGCCACGAAGAAGTGGTTGATGGTGGCGAGACCCTCGAGCAGCTCGCGCTTGCCGTACAGCACCGCCAGATGCGGGCCGTACACCTTGTAGCTGCTGAAGACGTAGTAGTCCACGTCCCACGCCTGCACGTCGAGGGCCCGGTGCGGGGCGTACGACACGGCGTCGACGCACACCCGCGCGCCGCGCTCGTGCACCCGCCTGGTGATGTCAGCCACGGGGTTGATGGTGCCCAGGATGTTCGATGCGTGGGTGAAACACACCAGGCGCGTTCGCTCGGTCATGAGCGCCTCGAGGTCGGACGCCCTCAGCTCCAGTGTGTCCGGATCGACCTCCCAGGTCTTGACCACCACGCCCTGGTCGGCCAGCCGCACCCACGGGCCGATGTTGGCCTCGTGATCGCAGTTGGTGACGATGACCTCGTCGCCGGGCGCGAGTTGCGGACGCATCGCCAGCGCCAGGTTGGCGAGCAGCTGGGTGGTGCTCGGCCCGATCACGACCTCGCTTTCGTCGGCGGCGTTGATGGAGGCGGCGACCGCCCGCGTCGCCTCGGCCACCCGCTCGCCTGCCTGCCGGGAAACGGCGTAGCTCGCGCCCAGCTGCACGTTGGTGCTCAGAAGGTAGTCGCGCACCCGGTCGGCGACCCCCACAAGCACCTGGGAGCCTCCGGCGTTGTCGAGGTAGGTCCACTCACCGGCCAGGGCGGGGAACTGCGAACGTACGAAGTCGAGGTCGAGCATGGGAAGCATGGTAGCGCGCCCGGGCGCCGGCAAGACCGCCGGCGCCCGGGCGCGCGCGGAGCCTCGGAGCACGGTGCGCCGGTCGTCAGGCGGCGCCTTGGACGCGCTGCTCCCATCGGCGCACGTTCACGCCCATGGCGAGCAGCCACAGCATCAGCGCCAGCTCGCCGATGAAGGTGAACTCGCTCAGCACGAGCCCGAAGCCCGGCGCCAGGAAGAACGTCGCGACATCGGCAACGTAGCCCGCTGCTGCGAGCACCAGGAGCACGCCGATGACCTTGGGCAGGAAGCCCGAGCGGTAGATCAGGACCCCGAGGGGCAGCAGCCACAGGCCGAAGAAGACCTGAGCGATGAGGTAGCCCGCGTGGTGCAGGTCGAGGAACGTCATCGCCAACGCCTGCTGCTGGCCCGCATCGAACACGGTCAGGTAGGGCCCGCCGGTGAGCACGTGCAGCGCGGCGAACTGGTTGAGCATGTTGAGCGCCGTGATGGTCACCGCGACGAGAACGAACGCCACCATCACCTGAGCGAGGTTGCGGCCGACCGGCTCGAGGATCCGGTACAGCGCCAGCACCAGGAGCACGAAGGCCACCTGGCCGATGAATTCGGCGAAGATGCCGAGCCGGAACAGCGGCTGCGCGCCGAGGATGTTGGAGGCGGTCGCCGCGGCGTCGCCGCCGACGATCAGGCTCTGGCGGACGAAGAACTCGGCGAAGCCCCCGCACACGGCGAGGATCAGGTAGAGAACCCCCGCGGTGCGGGCGGTTCTCTGAACGGACGCGGGGCGTTCGGGGCGGGTGATGGCGGTCGCAGTCATGGTGATATCTCCTTCACTCGTGGTACGGGATGGGTTCGGTTGCTTCGGATCGGATGTTCCCGGCGCTGCGCCGGGCTCGTTTGGGTCGGGTCGCGGGGCGCCTCCTCAGGTCGTGTGAAGACCGTCCCTCCCAGGCTCGTCGATGCTCACTTCCTGTTGAGGAGGAAGGCTCCTGCCAGGACGAAGGCGATGATGGGCCAGGTGTTCGCGAATCCGGTGAAGAATCCGACGACGAGCACACCCATGAAGCCCGCTGCCAGAGCTATGGCGGTTACAGCCTGTCCTTGTGTCATCCGGTTCCTTTCTCGTGTCTCGTTCCGGCCCGCAACGTGAGCCGTGCAGGGATCGACGAGGGGGCCCTGCCGCGGCGGCTAGGGGGTACGGGTGCCGGGCGGCCGGACCGGCTGGGCTCGTTCGTGAGGCTGCCGACCGGGTCGCCTTTCGCAGCGATGGGAGGAGCGTAGGCGGCCACCTGGTGAGACGTCATCACCCGATGTGGTGAGGGCGTCGCGCGCCGGGACGGCGAGGAGAAGGGTGACCCGCTGCGGGCGCAACGAAAGCGAAGGCGTCCGTGGCGGGGCCGGTAGCGGCAGCGTTCGCCGTCAGAGCAGGCCGAGGTCCCTGGCGCGTCGAACGGCTGTACGGCGACTGTTCACGCCGAGCTTGCCGTAGACGTTCTTCACGTGCGTACGTAACGTGTTCAAGGAGACGTTCATCTGGCGTGCGATCTCGGGGCCGCTCAGATCGGTGGTGAGGAACCTGAGCACCTCCGCTTCACGGTCGGTCATCGCGTCGCGCGAAGCCGAGGCGGCGGGAGGCGCACTCGCCACTCCTCCCGCGGCAGCGCGCAGCCTGCGCGCGTAGCTCGCGTTGGGCCCGTGCCGCTCGGCGCTGCGCAGCAGCGCCGCCATGGGCGCACCTGCTTCGAGGAACACCTGCACGTACCCTTCGGGCTCGGCCAGGGCGAGGGCGCGACTCAGAGCTGCGGCGGCCGCCGTTCCGTCGCCGCGCGCGTCCTGGGTCAGCGCCTGCAGCACCAGGACCTCGAGCACGCTGTCCGTGCGCCCGCCTCCCTCTGCCGCCAGCAACAGGCGCTCCAGCAACGCCGACGCCTGCCCAAGACCCGCTCCGGAGCGGTCACGACGACCGCCGGCCAGGAGCACCCGCGCGCGGACCAGCTGTTCGAACTCGCGCAGGTAGGTGGGCGAGGCATCGCCGGCGAGCGCGCGCTCGCGCGCCCACGCCGTCGCCTCGTCGAGCCTTCCCTGCTGGAGCCAGACGCGCGCCCTGCACGCCGAGATGGGGCGAAGGTCGGGCATCGGGCTGCGGATGCGAAGGCGGGCCGCCTCGTCGAGCAATGCCAGCGCTCGCTCCGCGTTGCCCAGGCCCGCCTCGAGGCCCGCCATGACGGTGCGCAGGCGGGCCTCATCGCCGGGCAAGACGGCGCGTTCGCCCAGTTCCCATGCGCGCCGCAGGTGCCGCCCTGCCGCCTCGAGGTCGCCCTGCTCGCGCCGGATGTCGCCCAGGCCCACGTGCAACTCTGCGGCCCCGGGCATGCCGGGGTCGGCCTGCTCGTCGACGAGGCGCAGGCCATCCTCGTGGATCCGGGCGGCCTCGCGCAGGCGTCCCTGCGTGACCCGGATGTCGGCCAGCGCGAACACCCCGCTGACGGCGGCGGCAGCGCTCCCGGCGGCGCGGAAGCCAGCCATCGCCCGCGACAGCATGCCGTGCGCCTCCTCCAGATCGCCGTTCGCCCAGTGCGCGAGGGCCAGGAGCCCCAGCGGGATGCCCCGGCCGACGTGGTCGTCCTCGGGCAGAAGCCCGAGCGCTCGATGGGCCTGAGCGAGGCCCCCGACCGGATCGCCGATCGCCAGGGCGTGGTAGGCCCGGGCCGACGCGAGCGTTGCCGGCAACGACCGCGCCTCGTCGTGATCGATGAAGGACGCCTCGCCGGCGGTACCTGCCGGGCGCGCGTTCGAGCCCTGATTCGCCTCCAGCCAGCCTTCGACCTCGCCGAGATGCTCATCGGCGGCCTCCAGCGCGCCCGCGTTCAGGTGGGCCCAGGCGCAGCCGATGCCGAGCACGGGTCGGGCCGCGATCAGCTCGTCGGGCAGCGCACCGACCCAGCCGAGCCAGATAGCGGACTGGAAGGTGCTGTCCATGCTGCGCCAGGCCAGCTCGATGAGGCGGGCCGCGTGCTCAGCGTCCCCGGCGGCGAGCGCGTGGCGGACGGCATCGGCGGGCACGCCCTGGGCCTCGAACCAGGAGCTGGCACGCCCGTGCAATTCTGGGATCAGCTCGGGCCGTTCCTGTCGCAGGTGCGTTTGGAGCACGTCGGCGAAGAGATGGTGGTAGCGGTACCAGCGGCGATGGTCGTCCAGCGGTACGACGAACAGGTTGGAACGCTCGAGTTCGTCCAGCAGGGCAGCGCCGCCCTCCCCCCCGGTGACCGCGTCGCAGAGCGAGCCGTTCAAGCGATCGAGGACGGACGTGCGCATCAGGAAGCTGCGGACGCGTTCGGACTGGCGCTGGAGCACTTCCTCGACCAGGTAGTCGACGATGTAGCGGTGGTCCCCGGAGAACGCCCGGATGAAGCCCGTGACGTCTTCGCGTCCCCGCATCGACAGCGCCGCGAGCTGGAGTCCGACGACCCACCCCTCCGTTCGGGCCTCCAGCGCCGCGATGTCTTCCTCGGAGAGCTCGAGCCCGGTGATCTCCTCGAGGAAGCGCGCGGCCTCCTCGTGCGTGAAGCGCAGGTCCGCAGCCCGCAACTCCGTCAGCTCGCCGCGCGCGCGGAGCCCGGCCAGACGCAGGTTCGGATCTTCACGGGTAGTGACGAGGAGGTGACACCGCGCGGGGAGGTGGTCCAGCAGGCTCCCGACCACGGCATCGATCGCCTCGGCGTCCACGATGTGGAAGTCGTCGAGGACGACCACGACGTCCCGCTCGACGGTCGCGAGGTCGTTGAGGAGCTCCGTCACCAGCCATTCCGCCGGCGGCGGGCGCGGCGCGTCGAGCGCGGCCAGCACCCCCTCCCCGAGGGACGCATCGACCGTGCGCAGGGCGGCCGTCAGGTGCGCGAGGAACCGTCCCGGCTGGCTGTCCGCCGGGTCGAGCGACAACCATGCGACCCGGCGTCCGCGATCGGCTGCCCACTCGCTTACCGCCGTCGTCTTGCCGAACCCCGCGGGCGCGGACAGGAGCGTGAGCTTCCGCTGCGCCCCTTCGTCCAACCGCGCCGCCAGCCGCGGCCGCGGCACCACCCCGGCTCGATGCGGCGGGGCGAAGAGCTTGGTCGTGAGCACCTGCACGCGCATGTTTTCTTGCTCCTGTGCTCAGGATACACGGCGGCGTGGGACGCGCCCGGGCACGTGTCGGCGTGAGGGGTGCGCCCCGACACCCACCGCGACCTTCACACCGGGGACCCGCGGAGCAGGGGGTCCCCGGCGGAAAGAGGCATCACGCGCCGCGGCGGTTGGGCTCTCGGGCCCGGCAAGAAGCCGACGGGCGTGAGACGGGAAGATGACGCAGAATCTGGTTGCAGGCACCAGCGGCGGTACGTTCGGGCTCGTGTTCGTTACGGTCCATGCGGGCCCGTCCCTGGCAAGCACCCTCGCCGACGTCCTCCGCGTCGGCGCAGCCCTCGCGTTCGTGGCGATGGCCGTCATGCTGGCGGCCCTCCGACGCAGAGCGGGCGACGGCCGCGCCGTGGGTTCCCGCCCTCAGCGGCGTTCTCTCCGGCGTGACGCTCCTCGGAGGCACGCTGAGCTGGGTCGCCCGGGACCTGGCCCGGGCCGCTAGCGCGGGCTCGGCCGGAGCCCGGCCCGACGCGTACGACGAAAGGTGAACCATCCGATCGCCGCGCCCGCCAGGAGCACCAGCATCACGGCGGCGTGAGCCGGACCCGACCCGTAGAGACGCGGCACCAGGACGCTCGAGATGAGCGCGAAGACCATGGTCTGCACGAAGCTCTGCACCGAGGCGGCCAGCCCCCGACGACGCGGGTAGAGGTCGAGCGCGAAGATCGTCACCGCCGGCGCCATCAGCGCCAGCCCGAAGGTGTAGAGCGGGAGCGCCAACACGAGCCAGGGGACCGCCGGCACCGGGAGCGCGTTGAGGGCCAGGTTGAGGCCGGCCCCGCCGGCCATGACCGCCAGCCCGATGCCCACCAGCACACCGGGGCGCAGGCGCTCGGCGGTCCGGCTGGCAACGGCGGAGCCGAGGATGAGGCCCACCACGATGGGAACGAAGAGCCAGCCGTATTGCGTCGCGCCGAGCCCCAGCACGTTCGGCACGAAGTCCGCCGCGGAGGCGACGTAGACCAGGAAGCCCCCGAACCCGAGCGCCAGCGACGACGCCAGCGCCTGGAAGCCGGGGTCGAGCGCAACGCCGGCGTAGGCGCGCGCCAGCGGCGCCGGACGCAACGGCTGCCGGTCGGCGGGACTTAGCGTCTCGGGCAGCAACAACAGGCTGCCGACGAGCAGGCCGGCCCCGAGCAGGGCCAGGAAGGCGAACGAGGCGCGCCAGCCGAAGGCGGCGTGGAGGTAGCCGCCCACCACCGGAGCGATCGCCGGCGCCAGCCCCACCACCATGGTCATCTGCGCCATGAGCTGCCGGGCCCTCGCGCCGTCGAAGAGGTCGCGCACGATCGCTCGGCCCACGATCATGCCCGCGCCCCCCGCCAACCCCTGCAGGGCGCGCGCCGCGAGGAGGACAGCGAAGCTCGGCGCGAGCGCGCAACCGACCGCCGTGAGCGTGTAGACCAGCAGCGCGACCACGATCACCCGCCGGCGACCGTAGGCGTCGGAGAGCGGCCCGTGGGCGAGCGTCATGACGGCAAGCGCCGCCAGATAGACGCTCAGGGTGAGCTGCACCTGGGCGTCGCTCACGCCGAAATGCAGCGCCATCGCCGAGAACGACGGGAAGTAGGTGTCGATCGAGAACGGGCCCAGCGCACCGAGGCCGCCCAGCAAGATGGCATAACGCGCGATCTTCATGCCCCCTCGCGGCGGGCGCGGAGCCGGCCGCGTCCCCATTGTGACGCCGGCTGGAACGACGCGTCGCGGGAGCGCCCTCTCGGCCGCGCGGGCCTCGTGTCCCTCACGAAGTGTCCGTGGCGCCGGCCCCGAGGGGCCGGCGCCACGGACGTTTCACACGGCAGTTGCGTTGGTGCTTCGTCTAGGGCGTGTTGATCGGCAGGTTCGCCGGCGGCGGGTCGAAGGCGATCAGGGGGTAGTCGACACTCCCGATCGACGAGACGGTGACGTCCGCGGCGGGTGTGACGCTCCCCGTGAGAGCACCCGGATTCGTGAACTGGCGCAGATCGGTCGACGTGTAGTCGGACACCCACAGGTTCCCGCTGGCATCGAAGGCCAGACCGGTGGGGTTCCCTCCCAGCGAGCTGCTGGCGATGGTCGTAGCCGGCGTCGGGGTTCCCGAACTCGCGAGCTGGCTGGCGTCGAAGCGCACGATTGTGCCCGTATTGTCGTTCGAAACCCAGAGATCCCCGCTGCTATCGAACGCGACGTCGTTCGGCTCGGCGATGCTCCCACCGGCGGTCGCACTGAGCGTCACCGCAGGCGTCGGGGTTCCCGAACTCGCGAGCTGTGCAGGGGAGAACTTCACGAGTGTGTCGTTGCTGTAGTCGGCAACCCAGAGCCCGCCTGCGCTGTCGAAGGCCATGCCGCCAGGACCGGAGAGGCTGCCGCTGCCGTCGTCGCTGATCACGACAGTCGCCGTCAAGGCCCCGCCCGTGCTGAGCTGGCTCGGCGTGTACATGACGAGCGTGTCGTTGTCGTAGGTCGAGATCCACAGATCCCCAGCCGCATCGAACGCCAGCGCATAGAGTTCGGTGGAGTACGCCGTGGCGTCGATCGTCACCGACGGCGTCGGTGTTCCGGACGTGCCCAGGCTGGCCGCATCGTAACGGTACAAGAAGCCGGTAAAATCGCCGACCCACATGTTGCCGGCGCCATCGAAGGCCACCGCCTCGCCGTAGTGGGAGCTCGAACCAAGGGTCACGTCCGGGCTGGGCGAACCCGACGCGGCCAGGTCACCGTTCGCGTAGCTCTCGGCTTCGAGCGACGTGTACATCGGGACCCACAGGTGCCCCGAGCCCGGGCGGACCGCATACGTCACGGTGCTGGACGCCGTGGCGTCCGCCGTGACGTTGACGCTGGACGACGATGCGCTCGCGTCGTAGACGACCGGCACGATGGTGTTCGCGCCGCGCGCGGCCGCGGCGGAGATCGAGTACGTTCCGGGCGGGACGCTCAGCGTGGTGGTGGCCGTGACGGCCTTCGAGTACCCGGCGGGACCCGTCACCAGCACGGTCCCCGACACACCACTCGGCAGCCCGCTCACCAGGACCTTCAGGCTGCCCATCGGCGACGAAGAAGAACAGGCGGCCAGCACCACCACGAGAACGAGAGACAACACGGACAACGTCACGAAGCGAAGTCGAGCCAAGGCAGTCCCCTTTCGAATTGCGTTCGCAAGCTTACGACAGCCTCCGCAACCGACGCAAACGCCGGGCGACGACAAAACCACGACCCCCGCAAGGAGACTGCCAGCGGGTCGCGGGCGCACGCCCGCCGTCCTTCGCCTGTCGCCTTGGGGCGCATGGATCGCATGTGAGATGGATCTGAATCCGAAGCATCGAAGAACGAATACTACGGGCTCGTCTCGCGATGGCGAGCTTCGATGTCGGCTGCTGAAGGGGCAGGCAGCGTGCATGGGAAGGGAGCGGTGCACTGCATGAGCGATCCGGCCGGACACACGCGTCGGCGCCCTGGTCGGCGCGCGCCGCCTCCCACGTGGCGCGGCGGTCGCGCGGCCGCGCCCGCGTCGATCCTCGGCCTCGCACTCCCCCGGCACCGCACGAGCGGTAGCAGGGCGAGCATGGCGAGCATTCTCCGAAGGAGGGGGTGGTCACTGCGTAGCAGCCCTCGGCTATCGGGCCTCGGGGCATCGCATCCGGGCAACCGGGCCACAAGCGCACCCCAGGCATCCAAGAGCAAAGGAAGGTGACACGTCCCATGGACGGCGCGACGTTCCGAACGTTCCGCATGGCGATCTTCGCTGAGACCCTGGCCGTGGTCGTCGCCCTGCCGGCGGGTCTCGCTCAGTCGACGCAGGACCTGACGAGTCCGGCAGCGAGAGACTGGCCGACGTACGGCCGTAACCTCCAGATGTGGCGCTACAGCCCACTGGATCAGATCAACACCGACAACGTCGGCACCCTGCGACTCGCCTGGAGCCGCGGGCTCAGCACCATCTACGAGGATCAGGGCTCGCCCCTCGAGTTCGGCGCAATCCTCTACATCAACGGGCCGGACCTGGTGGAGGCGCTCGTCGCCACCAACGGCGACCAGGTGTGGAGCACCCAGGTCGGCGCCATCCTGTACGGGGTGGGCTTCAGCGCCGGCCCGATCTTCGCCGACGGCAAGATCATCGTGGGTCCCTCCGGCCCCGACGTCGGTGGCGCGAACGGTCGGGTCATCGCCATGGACGTGAACAGCGGCGAGATCCTGTGGACGTTCCGCACGGTGCCGCAGCTGGGCGAGCCGGGCTTCGACACCTGGCAGCCGCCGAGCGCGGCGCACTGGGGCGGCGCGTCGGCGTGGACGCCGGGCGCCTACGATCCCGCCTCGAAGGCGGTCATCTACGGCGTCGGCCAGCCGATCCCCTGAGGACGGTTCGACAACGCTGGCAACATCGTGCGCAAGGGTAGCAACCTCTACACCGACAGCTGGGTTGCACTGGACGTCAACACCGGCAAGCTGAAGTGGTACCGCCAGATCGTTCCCAACGGCGAGTGGGACGGCGACGAGATCCCCACCCCGCTCATCGCGCCCATGACGGTCGGCGGGCAGCAGCAGAACGTGGCGCTGCCGGCGACCACGCAGGGCTTCCTGGTGGAGGTCGACGCGGCCACCGGCAAGTGGATCAACGCTTTCCAGGAAGCGCCGAAGGTCAGCTACCTCGAGGGCTTCCAGGCGGACGGCACGCCCATCATCGACGACTCCTTCCGCTTCACCAAGCCGGGTGACACCAAGCTCATCTGCATGGTGCGCTGGGTGGAGTTCGAGCCGGCGGCGTACAGCCCGGACACCGGCTTCTACTACCGGCCCAACAACAGCGACTGCAACAACATGACGGACAATCCGCGCCCCGCGGACTGGAAGCCCGGCCAGAATCCCATCATCTACTCGTTCCAGGGGCTGCCGGCCATGTTCGACCGGGTCGGCGCCATCTCCGCCATCGATCCCGCCACCGGCGAGGTCGCGTGGTCGTTCACGTCACCGTACTCGCAGTACAGCGGCGGGGTGGTGACCAAGCGCAACCTGGTGTTCTTCGCGAACCCCGATCGTCACTTCCGGGCGCTGGACGCCAAGACCGGCAAGGTGCTGTTCGATCAGAACCTGCCGGCGTACGTAGCGGGCAACCCGACCAGCTACGAGGTGAACGGCAAGCAGTACGTCGCCATCATCGACGGCGGCCTCGGCGTCACGGGGCCGCCTCTCCCGTGGGCCGTCGGGATGCCGGACCGACCGTGATCGTCACGGGCGGGCCGATGCGCTGCGACCGCGCACCGACCCGCCCGGCCGACGCCGGCACCGCTCCCTCACTGCTTCGGAGCCGGCCCCTTCACCGCCGTGACGAACGCGCCCAGGCGCACGTACTTCTGGAACGCCGCCTGGATCTCGGGAGCGGTCATGGCGAAGTAGTGCTGGGCTGCGAGCGTGGTGCTGTCCAGCGGCTTGCCCTCCAGTGAGAGCTGCAGGAGCTGGCCGGCGATGCTGCCGAAGCTCGCCTCGCCGAGCGGGATCTGGCGCAGCAGCATGCCCTTGACCTGGTGGAGCTCGCTCGCCGAGACCGGCGCATCCTGCATCTGTTTGAGGTCGCGCAGGACCAGCGCCCGCGCCTGCGCCACGTTGCCCGGGTCGCTGCCGAAGGTCACCTCGAAGCGGCCACGGTGCCTTTGCAGGCTGAGATGGCTCCCCACCGTGTAGACCAGGCCGCGCTTCTCGCGCAGGTCGCGCGGCAGGCGGGCAGCGTAGAAACCGCCGCTCAGCACCATGTTGCCGGCGCTCAGCGCGAAGCGGTCGACGTTGTGGTTGTCCACCGCGATCTGCTCGGCCATGGTCACCTGGTCCTGCACCGCCGTCTTGTCCGGGGTGTCGAACTGGGACGCCGTGGCGTTCAGCGGCACGGCCGGGTAGGACGCGTCGGGCTTCGGCCCGGTCGCCTGCCAGGCGCCGAACGTCGCGGCGACCGCCGTACGCACCTGGGCCGGCGTGACGTCGCCGACCACCACGATGGTAGTCATGTCGGGGCGGAAGGTCTGGGCGTAGTACGCCTTCACGTCGGCCAGGGTCAGGTTGTCGATCGCCTGCTTCGTGGCGTAGCGCAGGCCGGGGTCCTGGGCGGGCAACAGCGCCTGGTCCAGATGGATGGCGTCGAGGAAGTCCGGCGTCTGGACCTGGCCCGCGGCCGACGCGGCCTCCCGACGCTGCATCGTCGCGAACGCGCTGGCGGGCAAGGCAGGATGCAGCTCGTTGTCGGCCAGTAGCTTCATGCCCTGCTCGAAGTTGCCCGCCGGCACGGCCAGCGAAAAGCTGGAACCGGCGCTCTCGTGCGCCTGGATCGCGTCCAGAGCGGCCTGGAACCGCAAGCGGCCCAGGTGGGTGGTGCCGAAGTCGAACAGGTCCCCGAGAACGGCGGCAACGCCCTCCTGCCCCCTGGGCGCCTGCATGTCCTGGTTGGTCTTGACCCGGCCGAACACCTCCACCGTCTTGCTGACCGACTCAGGCTGGACGATCACGCGCAGGCCGTTGGCGAGGGTGAATGCGGTCGGGTGGACCGCCGAGGTCGGCACCTCGAGCTTGGCGAACGCGCTGTGCGCCCAGTCCGGCAGCGTCACCGGACCGCTGGGCTGGCCGCCGAAGTGCTCGGCGCCGCCGAAGCCCTTGCTGGAGGTCGGCTTGCCCGACGACTCGGGCGTGAGGACGGCCGTGATGGCATGGGAGGGGTCGAACACGCGCGCGGCCAGCGCATCGACCTGCGCCGGCGTGACCGCTTCGACCGCCGCCTTCACGTCGCCGGGCGAGCTCGCCCCCTCGAACGCCAGCGCCTGCGACCAGGCATTGGCCAGGCCGCTGACCGAGTTCTTCTGATACTCGAGGTCGGCGACGGCCCGTGCCTTGGCGGCGTCGATCAGGTCGGCCGGCACGCCGTTCGAGGCGACCTGTCGGAGGATGCCCTGCATGGCCTTCAGCACGCCGTCGGGCTTGCCGCCCCGCGGGAACACGCCCTCGGCGAACGCGAAGCCGGCGTGCGGCAGGAAGCTGCTGGAGAAGCCGCCGTAGAGCGCCTTGCCGTTGAGCCCCATGGCGTAGAGTTGGCCGCGCTTGGATGCCAACGCTTGCGAGAGCACCAGCGCGGTGGCGTGGTCCTTGGCGCGCAGCGCCGGCATGCGGTAGGAGAGCAGTACGAAGCCGTACGGGAAGTCCGTCGGCAGCTTGACGGTGTGCGCCTGCACCGGCTGGAGCTGGAAGGCCGGGCGCTGCGGGATCTGCTTGCTCGGGATCGAGCCGAACAGCCTTCGCACGCCCTTCAACGCCGCATGCGGGTCGACATCGCCGGCGATCACCAGGATGGCGTTGTTCGGCGCGTACCAGGTGTCGTGGAACGTCTTCAGCGCCGCCGCCGTGGTCTTGTCGAACGAGGCGCGCGTGCCCAGCGGCGTGTGCTGGTAGGGCGTGCCCTGGAACATGCGCGCGCGCAGCTCGGTGAAGAACTTGTACGAGGGGTCGGACAGGTCGCGCGAGACCTCCTGCTCGATGGCCCCGCGCTCGTTGGCCCACTCCTTCGGAGCCATGTCGACGCCGCGCATGCGGAGGGCGTGGATATGAAGTGCGACGTCGAGGTCCTTTGCCGGCACGGTGAAGAAGTACTGCGTGACCCCCTCTGTGGTGTCGGCGTTGAAGTTGCCGCCCATGTTCGCCGCCAGGGCCGAGAGCTGGTCCTTGCTCAGCCCCGGACTGCCGCGGAACATCATGTGCTCGACCGCGTGCGCGGTGCCGGGGAAGCCCGTGGGCGCCTCGTCGGAGCCGACCAGGTAGTTCATCTCCGTGGTCACGACCGGCGCCAGAGTGTCGCGCACGATGACCACCCGCAGCCCGTTAGCCAGGGTGGCGCGCAGGACGTCGGACGATGGCGTCGAGGCCGCGCCGGCGGCCCCCGCCGCGCTCAGCACCAGCGCCACCACAGCGGCGAGTCGAATCGCGATCTTCATGTCTCTCCCTCTCTTGCCACGTCTTCGTGTTCCACGAGGCCGCACGAGCGCCCCCGCGCAACCCCTGGCCGGCGTTCTGTCAGACCGACGGGACCTGCCGACGACGGCTACCGTTCGCGCGCCCCGCGCCCGGGCGATCGCGCAGCGCAAGCGCTGCGCGCACCGGGCCGCTTCTGACGCACATTCAACGCGCAACGGCGGTGAGAAGTATCCAGACCAGGCGAGCCGCAGGCGGGCCCGGCGGGGGTCGGACGACGCTCCCCAGCCAGCAAACGCCAACGGCGAATCGGAAGGACCGTGACGTCGACGTCGCGCCTTCTGCCGCATGCGTCGCGCAGGTCTGCTAGCATGCATAACGGCAAAAGCACATTGAGAAGGGGGCCGCTTATGGGTCACGTTCGTGTACGGGTTGTCATGCTGTCGGTTGTAACGCTGCTGTTGGCGATGGTGTTGGCCGCCTGCAGCACCACGCCGCCGACAGGAAGTCTGCAAGTGACCGTGAGCGGCCTGCCCAACGGCGTGGATGGTGCGGTGACCGTATCGGGACCCGGCGGCTACTCACACGTCGTAACGGCGACCGGCACACTGTCCGATCTTGCGCTGGGAACGTACTCGGTGACCGCGGGCCTGGCATCGAACGGGAACGCCATCGTGCCAACGGTATACGACGGCGCTGCGTCGTCCTCGAGCGTAACGGTGGCGGAGAACACCACGGCATCCACGACCGTGAATTACACCGTGCGCCCGGGCTCGGGTCACCTCTGGGTCCCTCAGAGTGCGAGCTCCAGTGAGTTGATCGGTTATGCGCGCAGCCAGTTGGGGACGACGGGCTCGCCAACGCCAGACGTCGCCATTTCCGGTACCGGCTCCTACTCCGAGGGTGCCGCGCTCGATAACGCAGGCAATCTGTGGATTTCGGACCTCAACGGGCACATCTACTACTTCACGGCGGCTCAGCTAGCGAGTTCGGGCACCCCGACGCCGAGCACCACGATTGACGCCACCGCGTACGGCGGCGTCGTGGGATTGGCGTTCGACTCATCCGGCAACCTCTGGGCCGCAGATTACGGCAGCTCGCAGCTGCTGGCGTACACACCGGCGCAGCTCGCTTCGGGCGGAGCGCCGACTCCGACAGTGGTGCTGAGCGCTACCAGCGGCAGCATCTCTTCTCCCGTGGGGATCGCGTTCGACGCTTCCGGAGATCTGTGGGTGGTGAACCTGGGGGCGACCAACATCGTGGAATTCACGCCGTCTCAGCTCGCGGCCACCGGCAGCCCCACGCCCGCCGTGACCATCGGTGCCGATTCCACGCCGAGCCTGACGTTCCCGTACGCGATCGCATTCGACGCTGGCGGGAACATGTGGGTGTCCAACCTCGACCCGACGAACACGGTGGTGCGATACGACGCCAGTCAGCTGGCGACGTCCGGGAACCCCACTCCCGCTGCGACCATTTCTAGCAGCTCGCTGGGCGTCAACCTGGTGGGGCTGGCGTTCGATCACAGCGGCGCGCTGTGGGTGGCTGGGAACAGTTCGAAAGACTTGCGGCGGTTCACCAACCCTGCCGCCCTGACGGGGAACGTCTCCCCTACGCCGGACGTCGTCATCTCCGGCCTTGGCAGCGCGGATGGCGAGTTCATGGCGTTCAGCCCGCAGCCCGCGAACCTGCCAATCAACACCCCCTAACGCGGTCTCGAAGGCATAGGCCAAACGGCGAAGATCCGTCCGGCCTCGGCGCTCGCCGGAACACCGGCGAGCGCCGAGTGCATGGTGGCGCCTGGCCCCCCGGTTGCCCGAGCCTTGGGGTTCGACGGTGCCCTCGTTCCTTGATGAACGCCTGGCGCCATGAACCGCTACGGCGGCCAGGGGCCAGCGCGAACTCGTGCGGGACCAGGAACTCGGCCGGTCGTCACACCTCTCGCGCCCATGCTGGCTCAGCTCGTCCCCTTGGAGACGCGCTGAGCGCCCACAACGGCTGGGCCCGAGAAGGCGATTGCGATGCTCACCCCGCCGAGCGGCGCCCGCAGAAGATGCGTTCGCACGGAGGTCGAGCACGACCGCCCGCGACAGCGTGCTTGGCGTGACCCACGGCGTGTTCGAGGGTGGACACAACAAGGCAACAGACTCACGGCGACTCGATTGCCAGACCCCGCAGCGCACTCCTCCGCACTCTCGACCGAGCGAAGGGGCCTGGGTTTGGCAGTTGACAGAATCACCGAACGAGATCCTCCTATCGTGGCGAGGTGCCGGGCGCATCTCCGGGATCAGCACACACCTCGCTCAGGGGGCAAAACGATGAAACACCGTCACTCTCACAACGCCAAGGGAGACCCAACGCATGGGGTCGCCCACGACTCAACCGGGCCGACCACCTCCTCAGCCGCCGACATGACGCTCGCTTCACCGGCGAGATGATCGCGAGCTGGGCCGCGCCCTACGTCGGCAGGGAGGAAGCGCCGTCGTGGCAGGCCGGCATCGGGGACAACCGCACCGTCGTGCGCACCGAAACCGGCCTGCGCACCGAAG
>Ga0102962_1000450_pt1 | contig 19745 bp, 17 predicted proteins | sample SalPonF2_C_D2_MG_FD_84519 | JGI IMG/M metagenome (GOLD analysis project Ga0102962, IMG submission 84519) | Salt pond soil microbial communities from South San Francisco under conditions of wetland restoration - Salt Pond MetaG SF2_C_D2_MG ...
CGATCACCTGGCGATCGAAGCGGCCCGGGCGCAGCAGCGCCTTGTCGAGCACGTCCGGGCGGTTGGTCGCGGCGATCACGATCACGCCCTCGGTGCCCTCGAAGCCGTCCATCTCGACCAGCAGCTGGTTCAGCGTCTGCTCGCGCTCGTCGTGGCCGCCGCCCATGCCGGAGCCGCGGTGGCGGCCGACCGCGTCGAGCTCGTCGATGAAGATGATGCAGGGAGCGTGCTTCTTGGCCTGCTCGAACATGTCGCGCACGCGCGCCGCCCCCACGCCGACGAACATCTCCACGAAGTCGGAGCCGGAGATGGTGAAGAACGGCACCTTGGCCTCGCCGGCGATGGCGCGCGCCAGCAGCGTCTTGCCGGTGCCGGGCGGGCCGACCATGAGCACGCCCTTGGGGATCTTGCCGCCCAGGCGCTGGAACTTCGCTGGATCGCGCAGGAAGTCGACCAGCTCGGAGACCTCTTCCTTCGCCTCGTCGACGCCGGCGACGTCACTGAAGGTCACCTTGACCTGGTCCTCGCCCATCATGCGGGCGCGGCTCTTGCCGAAGGACAGCGCTCCCCGGCCGCCGCCGCCGCCCTGCATCTGGCGCATGAAGAAGATCCACACCCCGATCAGCAGCAGGAACGGGAACCAGGAGATGAAGATCTGCATCAGCAGCGACTGGTGATCGGGCGGCTTGGCGGCCACCGTCACGTCGTGCTTGAGCAGATCGCCCACCATCGCGCTGTTGTCGGACTCGGGGCTGTAGGTGGTGAAGCTCTCGCCGCTCTTGAGCTGACCCTTGATGGTGCGACCGTCGATCTGCACCTTCTGCACGGAGTCGTTCTTGACCTTGGTCAGGAACTGGGAATAGGGCAGGGTCTGCGTGGAACTCTGGTGCGAGCCAAACCCGTTGAACACGGACATCAGGACCACCGCGATGATGATCCAGAGAATCAGGTTTTTGGCCATATCGTTCAAGACTGAAACCTCTTAGCGCACGCCTCGCCGGCGCCTCTTCCGGGCGGTCGCAACCATCCCGGTTAGACACTACTATAGATGATAGTTCCTAGCCAGAAGGTACACTTCCCGGCTCCTGGTTCGCGACGATTCCGGCTTTCGCACCAATACCTTGCCGAAGGTTTGGCGCAGGGTTCCCAGGAGTTCGTCGAAGCCTTCTCCCTGGAACGTCTTGACCAGGAAATCACCGCCCGGTGCCAGCACCTCCCCCGCCAGCATCAGCGCCAACTCGGCAAGGTACATCACCCGCGGCTGGTCCACGGCCTTCATGCCGCTTATGTTGGGGGCCATATCCGACATTACAAGGTCCACCCGGACTTCGCCCAGCAGGGCCTGCAGGCGGTCGACGGTTTCCTGCTCGTGGAAGTCGCCCTGCAGGAACTCCACCCCCGCGAGCGGCTCCATCGCCAGCACGTCCAGGGCGACGATGCGTCCGCGTCCGGCGAGGCGGCGCGCCGCGTACTGACTCCAGCCCCCGGGCGCCGCTCCCAGGTCGACGACGGTCATCCCCGGGCGCAGCAGGCCATCCTTCGCATCGATGGCTTCCAGCTTGAATGCGGCCCGCGAGCGCAGGCCCTCCCGCTGCGCCCGCTGCACGTACGGGTCGTCGAAATGCTCCCGCAGCCAGCGCCGGCTGCTGCCGGTCCTCTTCCTGCCCATCTGCGTTGTCGCCCGGCCTCCGGTCAAGTAAACTGCCGCGCCCGACCCTCGAGAGGAAGCCCGATGCCCGACCTCCGGTCCCGCCAGGTACGCTACCTCCGGTCCCTCGGCCACCACCTGAAGCCCGTGGTGATGATCGGCGATGCCGGCCTGACCGAGGCGGTGCTGGCCGAGCTCGACGCGGCCCTGACCCATCATGAGCTGGTCAAGGTCCGGATGCGCGTGGGACACCGCCCGACCCGCGACCGGATGGTCGCGACCATGGAACAGCGGACGGGATGCTCGGCGGTGCAGCGGCTGGGGCACACGACCCTGCTCTATCGGCGCAATCCCGAGAACCCCCGCATTCGGCTGCCCTGACGCATCGGAGCGGCGCTCAGGCCGTGTAGCGCACCTCGACGATCTCGTACTCGCGGTCGCCGCCGGGGGCCTTGACCGTCACCACGTCGCCCTCTTCCTTGCCGATCAGGGCGCGGGCGATGGGCGAGTTCACCGAGATCAGGCCCTGCCTGATGCTGGCCTCGTCCTCGCCGACGATCCGATAGGTCACGCCGTCGCCGGTCGCCTCGTCCACCAGGTCCACGGTGGCCCCGAACACCACCTTGCCGTCGGCGTTGAGCTTGCTGACATCGATTACCTGGGCGTTGGACAGCTTGGCCTCGATCTCCTGGATGCGGCCTTCGATGAACCCCTGCTGTTCCCGCGCCGCGTGGTACTCGGCATTCTCCTTCAGGTCACCGTGTGCGCGCGCCTCCGCGATGGCGTTGATCACCCGCGGACGCTCCTCGTTCTTGAGGCGCTTGAGTTCCTGGCGGAGCTTCTCGGCGCCTTGCACTGTCAGCGGGACCTTCTTCATTGCCCGAGCTCCTGGTGCAGATCCTGCAGCCGGTTCACCTCGGCGGCATCCAGGTAGTCGAGTGCCTGGCAGACCGCCTTGGCGCCGGCAATCGTCGTGTAATAGGCCACCTTGTGCTGGAGGGCCTCGCGCCGGATCGAGAGCGATTCCGCGATGGCCTTCTTGCCCTCGGTGGTATTGACGATCAGGTCGATCTCGTCGTTCTTGATCATGTCCACGATGTGCGGACGGCCCTCCGTGACCTTGTTCACCGCCCGACAGGCCACCCCCGCGTCGGTCAGCGCGGCCGCCGTGCCCTTGGTGGCGATGATCTCGAATCCGCGTTCGATCAGCACCCGCGCCAGGGCGATCGCTGCCGGCTTGTCGGGGTCGCGCACGCTGACCAGCGCGGTGCCCCCGCGCGGCAGCACTACCCCCGCGCCGAACTGCGCCTTCGCGTACGCCTCGCCGAACGACCGCCCCACGCCCATCACCTCGCCGGTGGACTTCATCTCCGGCCCGAGGATGGGATCGACACCCGGGAACTTGATGAACGGGAAGACGGATTCCTTTACCGCATGGTACTCCGGATGCACCTCTTCGGTAACACCCTGATCCCTGAGGCTCTGTCCCACCATACAACGCGCCGCGATCTTGGCCAAGGGGAGCCCGGTGGCCTTGGAAACGAACGGCACGGTGCGGGAGGCGCGCGGATTCACCTCCAGGATGTAGACGTCCCCGTTCTTGATCGCGAACTGGCTGTTCATCAGGCCCACCACCCGCAGCTCCTTCGCCATCGCCCGCACCTGCTCGCGGAGCTGTTCCTGCACCTCGGCCGGAAGGCTGTAAGGCGGCAGCGAGCAGGCCGAGTCGCCCGAGTGCACGCCGGCCTGCTCGATGTGCTCCATGACCCCGCCCACCAGCACCTCGGTACCGTCGCACACGGCGTCCACGTCGACCTCGATCGCGTCGTCCAGGAACCGGTCCAGGAGCACCGGCGAGTCGTGGGAAACCAGCACCGCCTCACGCATGTAGCGGTCCAGGTCGCTCTCGTCGAACACGATGTCCATGGCGCGGCCGCCCAGCACGTAGGACGGCCGAACCACCAGCGGGTAGCCGATCTCGCGCGCCAGCTTCTCGGCCTCGCGCTCGCTGCGCGCGGTACGGTTCGGCGGCTGCTTCAGGCCAAGCTTGTCGATCATCTGCTGGAAGCGCTCGCGGTCCTCGGCCAGGTCGATCGAATCCGGGTCGGTGCCGATGATCGGGGCGCCCGCCGCGGCGAGGTCGCGCGCCAGCTTGAGCGGGGTCTGGCCGCCGTACTGCACGATCAGGCCCACCGGCCGCTCCTTGTCCAGGATCTCCAGCACGTCCTCCAGCGTGAGCGGCTCGAAGTACAGGCGGTCGGACGTGTCGTAGTCGGTCGAGACGGTCTCCGGGTTGCAGTTGACCATGATGGTCTCGTAGCCGTCCTCGCGCATCGCCAGTGCCGCGTGCACGCAACAGTAGTCGAACTCGATGCCCTGGCCGATGCGGTTGGGGCCGCCGCCCAGGACCATGATCTTATTGCGGTCGCTCGGCTCGGACTCGCACTCCTCGTCGTAGCTGGAGTACATGTACGCGGTGGCCGAGGCGAACTCGGCCGCGCAGGAGTCCACGCGCTTGTACACCGGCCGGATGCCCAGCTCGTGGCGCCGCGCGCGCACCTCGTCCTCGCCCCGTCCGGCCAGGTACGCGAGACGGCTGTCGGCGAAACCCTTGCGCTTGAGCGCGCGCAGGCGCGGCTCCGTCAGGGACTCGAAGCCCTCGCGCCGGAGCGTCTGCTCCTCCTCGATCAGGTCGCGGATCTGCTCCAGGAACCAGGGATCGATGCCGGTGCGCGTGTACAGCTCCTCCACGGTGAACCCGGCACGGAAGGCATCGCCCAGGTACCACGGTCGCTGCGGACGCGGATAGGCCAGCTCCTGGCGCAGCCGCTCCATGCCCTGCTCGCCCTCGAGGTCCGTCAGCACCTCGGTGAAGCCGTCGACATCGGTCTCCAGCCCGCGCAGTGCCTTGTGCAGGGACTCCTGGAAGTTGCGCCCGATCGCCATCACCTCGCCCACCGACTTCATCTGCGTGGTCAGGTGATCATCGGCCTGCGGGAACTTCTCGAAGGTGAACCGCGGGATCTTGGTGACCACGTAGTCGATCGCCGGCTCGAACGAGGACGGGATCGCGCCGCCCGTGATCTCGTTGCGCAGCTCGTCCAGCGTGTAGCCCACGGCCAGCTTGGCCGCGACCTTGGCGATCGGGAAGCCGGTGGCCTTGGACGCCAGCGCCGAGGAGCGCGACACCCGCGGGTTCATCTCGATCACCACCATGCGCCCGTCCTCGGGGTTGATGGCGAACTGCACGTTGGACCCGCCGGTGTCCACCCCGATCTTGCGCAGCACCGCCAGCGAGGCGTCGCGCATCAGCTGGTATTCCTTGTCCGTGAGCGTCTGCGCGGGCGCCACGGTGATCGAGTCGCCGGTGTGCACGCCCATCGGATCGACGTTCTCGATGGCGCAGATGATGATGCAGTTGTCCGCGTGATCGCGGACCACCTCCATCTCGAACTCCTTCCAGCCCAGCACCGACTCTTCCAGCAACACCTCGTTGGTCGGGGAGAGGTCGAGCCCGCGCTCGACGATGGTGACGAATTCCTCGCGGTTGTATGCGATGCCGCCGCCGCTGCCCCCCAGGGTGAACGAGGGCCGGATGATGGTCGGGAAGCCGATCTGCGCCTGGACCTGCAGCGCCTCCTCCATGCTGTGAGCGATGTGCGAGGTGCAGGTGTCCAGCCCGATATCGGTCATGGCGCGCTTGAACCGGTCCCGGTCCTCGGCCATGTCGATGGCGTCCCGGCTGGCGCCGATCAGCTCGACGCCCAGGCGCTCCAGCACCCCCTCGCGGTACAGGTCGAGCGCGCAGTTCAGTGCCGTCTGCCCGCCCATCGTGGGCAGCAGCGCGTCCGGCCGCTCCTTCTCCAGCACCCGGCCCACCGCGCTCCAGTGGATCGGCTCGATGTAGACCGCGTCCGCCATCTCCGGGTCGGTCATGATGGTGGCGGGGTTGGAGTTGACCAGGATGACCCGGTACCCCTCCTCGCGCAGGGCCTTGCAGGCCTGGGCGCCGGAATAGTCGAACTCGCAGGCCTGGCCGATCACGATGGGGCCGGCGCCGATGATCAGGATGCTCTTGATGTCCGTGCGTTTGGGCATAGGTTCCGTTCAGCCTGGCCGGTGGATCGGGCGCTCTCAGGTCTCGCGGCGGGCCGCCATCAGCTCCGCGAAGTGCCGGAACAGCGGCCGCATGTCGTGCGGTCCGGGACTCGCTTCCGGGTGTCCCTGGAAGCCGAAGGCGGGAGCCCGCGTGTGGTGCACGCCCTGCAGCGAGTGATCGAACAGCGAGCGGTGCGTGGCGCGGAGCTCGGCCGGGAGGGTGTCCTCGTCCACGGCAAAGCCGTGGTTCTGGCTGCTGATCATCACCCGGCGGGTCTCGAGATCGATCACCGGATGGTTGGCGCCGTGATGGCCGAACTTCATCTTCAGCGTGCGCGCGCCGCAGGCCAGGCCCAGGAGCTGGTGGCCGAGGCAGATGCCGAACGTGGGCACCTGCTCAGCGACCAGCCGGGTGATCGCCTCGATGGCGTAGTCACACGGCTCGGGATCGCCCGGACCGTTGGACAGGAACACCCCGTCCGGGTCCTCGCCCAGGACCTCCCCGGCCGGCGTCCACGCCGGCACCACGGTGACCTCGCAGCCCTGTTCCACCAGCATCCGCAGGATGTTGCGCTTGGTCCCGAAGTCGTAGGCGATGACGCGGAAGCGCGTATCGGGACGCCGCGCGGCGCCGCCCAGGCGCCACGGTGGCTCGGTCCAGTGATAGGGCTCCCGGGTGCTGACCACCTTCGCGAGGTCGATCCCTTTCACGCCCGGGCAGGCGCGGGCCTCGGCCAGCGCCGCCTGCTCGTCCGCGCCGGCGCCGGCGATGATGCAGCCGTTCTGGGCGCCCTTGTCGCGCAGCAGACGTGTGAGTCGCCGGGTGTCGACGCCGGAGATCGCCACCACGCCGTTGTCCGCGAGATAATCCTCGAGGCTGCGGGTGGAGCGCCAGTTGCTCACGCGCATGGACGGCTCGCGGATGATCAGGCCGTTCAGCTTCGCCGCCCCGGACTCGTCGTCCTCGGGATTGGTGCCGACGTTGCCGATGTGGGGGTAGGTCAGCGTGACCAGCTGACCCGCGTAGGACGGGTCGGTAACGATCTCCTGGTAGCCGGTCATGGCCGTATTGAACACGACCTCGCCGGTCGCCCGGCCTTCGATGCCTGCCGACAGGCCGTGAAAGACACTGCCGTCCTCGAGAGCCAGTATGGCGGGACTGCTCAAGCGTACCTCCGTTCCGGGGCCGGTCGTGGCGGTCCCCTGCGCCGGCTGCGGACACACAAAACGGGAGACACCCTGTGGTGAGCTCCCGCTTGTGAAACGGAGCCTGTTATCGCCGGGAACCGGTGCCGCTGAGGGCGACGTGAATCGGCGGCATTCTACGCCAGGGGCGCTCCGCCTGTCCATTCAGCGGCCGCCGCCCGGGTCCGGCTAGAAGCCCAGTACGTCCTGCATGTCATAGAGACCCGCCGGACGTCCGGCCACCCATCCGGCGGCGCGCATCGCGCCACCGCCGAAGGTCATGCGGCTGGAGGCGCGGTGGGTGATCTCGATGCGCTCGCCCTCGCCGGCGAACATCACCGTGTGCTCGCCCACGATGTCGCCGGCCCGGATGCTCTCGAAGCCGATGGTGCGCCGGTCCCGTTCGCCGGTATGTCCCTGGCGTCCGTACACCGCGCTCTGCTCGAGGTCACGTCCCAGCGCCCGCGCGACCACTTCGCCCATGCGCAGCGCCGTGCCCGACGGCGCGTCCACCTTGTGCCGGTGGTGCGCCTCGACGATCTCGATGTCCACGCTGTCGCCGAGCACGGTGGCGGCAGTCTCGAGCAGCTTGAGCACCAGGTTCACGCCCACGCTCATGTTGGGCGCGAGCACCACCGGGATGTCCCGCGCCGCCGCCTCGATGGCGGCGCGCTGCTCACGATCGAAGCCGGTGGTCCCGATCACCATCGCCCGGCCGGCCTGTCGGCAGACCCCGAGTGCGGCCAGGCTTACCGGCGGTCGGGTGAAATCCACCAGCACGTCGAAATCGCCGGTGACGCTCTCGACACTGTCGACGACCCGCACGCCGGCCGCCCCGATCCCGGCCAGGGTACCGGCATCGAGGCCCACCACCTCGCTGCCGGGCGCCTCGATCGCCGCGCCCAGGACCACCCCTTCGCTGAGGCGGCACGCCTGGGTCAGGATCCGGCCCATGCGGCCCCCGGCTCCGTTGATTGCGACTCTGGTCATGGCCTTTTCCCTTCAGCGGGCCGCCCGCGCGGGCGGCGTGTCCTTCAGGATGCGATGCGCTCGAAGAACTGCTTGACTCCGTCCAGCCAGGAGCTGGTCTGGGGGCTGTGGCGCTTGCCGCCCTGGCGCAGCGACTCATCCAGCTTGCGCATCAGCTGCTCTTGCTCCCGGGTCAGGTGCACCGGCGTCTCCACCGTGACGCGGCACAGCAGGTCGCCCGGGGGACCGCCGCGCACCGACTTCACGCCGTGACCGCGGACCCGGAACAGCTTGCCGGTTTGCGTGCCCGCGGGCACCTTCAACGCAACGCGTCCCGACAGCGTCGGCACTTCGACCTCGCCGCCCAGGGCCGCGGTGGTGAATACCACGGGGATATCGCACAGGAGATTGCGCCCGTCGCGCTCGAAAATCTCGTGTGGGCGGATATTGACCTCCACGTAGAGATCGCCCGGCGGACCGCCGTTGCGCCCGGCCTCGCCCTCGCCCGCGAGCCGGATGCGGTCGCCGGTGTCTACCCCGGCGGGGATCTTCACCGAGAGGTTCTTCTCCCGCTGGACCCGGCCCTCGCCGTGGCAGGTGGCGCAAGGGTCGGAGACGACCTTGCCGGTGCCGTGGCAGCGCGGGCAGGTCTGCTGGATCGAGAAGAAGCCCTGCTGGATGCGCACGTCGCCGTGGCCGTGGCAGGTGGGACAGGGCTGGGGCCGGCTGCCGGGCGCCGCGCCGCTGCCGTCGCAGGCGTCGCACTCCACGATGGAGGGGATCCGGATCTCCGTCTCGGTGCCCGCGACCGCGTCCTCGAGGTCGAGATCGAGACGGTAGCGCAGGTCCGCGCCGCGGAAGGTCTGGGCCCCGCGTCCGCGACCGAAGATATCGCCGAATACATCGCCGAAGATGTCGCTGAAGGCATCCCCGAAACCGCCGGGGCCGCCGCGGGCTTCGCCGCCCATGCCAGCCTCGACCCCGGCGTGCCCGAACTGGTCGTAGGCGGCCCGCTTCTGCGGGTCGGCCAGCGTCTCGTAGGCCTCCTTGGCCTCCTTGAAGCGGTCTTCCGCTTCCGCGTCACCCGGGTTGCGGTCCGGGTGGTACTTCATCGCGACCCGGCGATAGGCCTTCTTGATCTCGGCTTCGCTGGCGTCGCGGGCGACGCCCAGCACTTCGTAATAGTCGCGTTTGGCCATGGTGCCTCGAAACCTGCAAACCAGTCCGGGGCGGAGCGGCCCCGGCCGCTCTCGCCCCGGCATCCGTGTCCAACCCTGATGCGGGACCGGGAGATCCCGTCGACGGCGGCCGGAGAAGGGGGGCCGGTACGCCCTCCTTCCGCGGCGCGTCAGACGGACGCTACCCGATCGGCCGCCGCGGGGCTACCCGGGAGGACCCCTACTTCTTCCGGTTCTCGTCCTCGTCGACCTCCTCGAACTCCGCATCCACGACATCCTCGTCGGAGGACTGGCCGCCCTGGGCCGAGCCGCCGGCGCCCTCGGCACCGCCCTGCTCGCCGCCGGCCTGCTGTTCGGCGTAGAGCCGCTCGGCCAGCTTGCCGGAGACCTCGCTGAGCTCCTGCGTCTTCGCCTCGATGGCGTCCTTGTCGTCCTCCTGCACCACCTTCTTGGCCTCCTCGAGCCTGGCCTCGATGTCCTTGCGCTCCTGCTCGGAGACCTTCTCGCCCAGCTCCTTGAGCGACTTTTCGGTGGCGTAGATCAGGTTGTCCGCCTGGTTGCGCGCCTGCACCAGCTCGTGGAACTTGCGGTCCTCCTCGGCGTGCGCCTCGGCATCGTCGACCATGCGGTCGATCTCTTCCTCGCTCAGGCCGCTGGACGCCTTGATCTGGATCTTCTGCTCGCGCCCGGTGGCCTTGTCCTTGGCGGACACGTGCAGGATGCCGTTGGCATCGATGTCGAAGGTCACCTCGATCTGCGGTACGCCGCGCGGTGCGGGCGGAATGTCGGTCAGATCGAAGCGGCCCAGCGACTTGTTCTGCGAGGCCTGCTCGCGCTCGCCCTGGAGCACGTGCACGGTTACCGCCGTCTGGTTGTCCTCGGCGGTGGAGAATACCTGGTTCGCCTTGGTCGGGATCGTGGTGTTCTTCTCGATGATCTTGGTCATCACCCCGCCGAGGGTCTCGATGCCCAGCGACAGCGGCGTCACGTCCAGCAGCAGGACGTCCTTGACGTCGCCCGAGAGCACGCCGCCCTGGATCGCCGCGCCGATGGCCACGGCCTCGTCCGGGTTCACGTCCTTGCGAGGATCCTTGTCGAAGAAGCCCTTGACCGCCTCCTGGACCTTGGGCATGCGCGTCTGGCCGCCCACCAGGATGACGTCGTCGACCTCCGACACGCTCAGGCCGGCGTCCTTGATCGCCGTCTTGCACGGCTCGATGGTACGCTGGATCAGGTCCTCGACCAGCGCCTCCATCTTCGCCCGGGTCAGCTTCATGTTCAGGTGCTTGGGCCCGGCGGAGTCGGCCGTGATGTACGGCAGGTTGATCTCCGTCTGCTGGGCCGAGGACAGCTCGATCTTGGCCTTCTCGGCAGCCTCCTTCAGGCGCTGCAGGGCGAGCGGGTCCTTGTTCAGGTCGATGCCGCTCTCCTTCCTGAACTCCTCGACCAGGTACTCGATGATCCGCAGGTCGAAGTCCTCGCCGCCGAGGAAGGTGTCGCCGTTGGTCGAGAGCACCTCGAACTGGTGCTCACCGTCCACCTCGGCGATCTCGATGATCGAGATGTCGAAGGTGCCGCCGCCCAGGTCGTAGACGGCGATCTTGCGGTCGCCGCGCTTCTTGTCCATGCCGTAGGCCAGCGCGGCCGCCGTGGGCTCGTTGATGATGCGCTTCACCTCGAGCCCGGCGATGCGCCCGGCGTCCTTGGTGGCCTGGCGCTGGGAGTCGTTGAAATAGGCGGGGACCGTGATCACCGCCTCGGTGACCTCCTCGCCCAGGTAGTCCTCAGCGGTCTGCTTCATCTTCTGCAGCACCCGTGCCGAGACTTCCGGCGGCGCCATCTGCTTGCCTTCCGCCTCGACCCAGGCATCGCCGTTCTTGGCCTGGACGATCTTGAACGGCGCCCGGTTCAGGTCCTTCTTGACCACCGGGTCGTCGTAGCGCCGGCCGATCAGGCGCTTGATCGCGTACAGGGTGTTGTGCGGGTTGGTCACGGCCTGGCGCTTGGCGGACTGGCCGACGAGCACTTCCCCGTCCTTGGTGAACGCCACCACGGACGGCGTCGTGCGTGCGCCTTCCGCGTTCTCGATGACCTTGACATCACCCCCCTCGCGGAGGGCCACGCAGGAGTTGGTCGTGCCCAGATCGATACCGATTACCTTTCCCATAGCGAAACTCTCCAAACGCTTGCCGGAACTCCGTTGCCCTGAGACATTGGGGCGCCCCGCCGCAATTTCAAGCGGCCCGCCCCGTCACTGGTCCGCGCCGTCGTCCGGCGCCTGCGCCACCACCACCATCGCGGGCCGGATGACCCGCCTGTTGAGGAGATAGCCCTTCTGCATGACGGCCACGACGGTGCCGGGCTCGGCCTCGGCACTCTGCTGCATCGAAACCGCCTCGTGCACGTCCGGGTTGAAGGCCTCCCCCTGCGGATCGACCTCTTCGACCCCGAACTTCTCCAGCACGTTGGTGAACATCTTCAGCGTCAGCTCCGAGCCCTCGCGCAGGGCGCGGATCTGGCTCTCGGCGTCACCCGCCTGCTCCTGCTGCTCGCCCTCCCCGGCTGCCTGGATGCCCATCTCGAGGCTGTCCTTGACCGGCAGCAGCTCGCCTACGAACTTCTCCAGGGCGAACTTGCGCGCCTGCTCGACGTCCCGCTCGGCGCGCCGCTTGACGTTGTCGAGCTCGGCACGGGCGCGCAGCAGCAGGTCCCAGTTCTCTTCCGCCTTCGCGCGGGCCCGCTCGAGCTCCTCTGTGCCGGCTTCCCCGGCATGCTCGCCCTGCGCCTGCGAATCGGTCCCGGACTCGCCGGACGCCTCGCTCCCGGGGGCCGACGGCGCGTCGCCCTGCGGGTCGTCCACCGTGTCCGTATCGATGTACGGCTCGCGCGGCAGCTCGTCGTCCTGCGGCGTATTCCGTTGCGTCGTCATCGCCTCTCTCCGCTTTCGCTGGCAAAATCACGGCCGCTCACGGCGGCAGCGTCACCGTGCATTTCCACTCCTGCGGGGTGATTTGGGGGTCAATCCCCCGAATTCAAGGCGGCGGTCAGAAGTCGCGCGGTGATATCGACGATCGGGATCACCCGCTCGTACTCCATGCGGGTGGGGCCGATCACCCCGAGGACCCCCACGATGCGGTTCTCGAGCTGGTAGGGGGCGGTCACGACGCTGCATTCCTCCAGCGCCTCGTAGCCGGCCTCCTCGCCGATGAAGACCTTGATGCCGTCGGCACGCACGCAGCGATCCAGCAGGTGCAGGATGTCCTGCTTGGTCTGGAAGGCATCGAACAGGGCCCGCAGCTTGTCCACGCTGGACAGCTCCTCGAAGTCCATCAGGTTGATCTCGCCCGCGATCACGTAGTCCTCGCGATCCTGCCCGGCGAACAGTTCCTCGGCCATGTCGATGGCGCGCTGCATGACCTGGTCCATGTGCCGGCGCGTGCGGCGCATCTCCTCGATCAGGCTGCGGCGGACGTCCATCAGGTCGCGCCCGGCCAGATGCGCGTTGAGGTAGTTCGATGCCTGCTGCAGCTCGCTGTGGCTGAACGGGCGGTCGACGTGCAGGATCCGGTTCTGCACTTCGTTGTCGCTGAACACCAGCACCGCCAGCACACGATTCTCGGACAGCGTCAGGAATTCCACCTGGCGGATGCCCGTGTGGTCCCGGCGCGGCAGGGTCACGATCCCGGCCATCCGGGTCAGGGCCGACAGCAGTTGGGATGCCGAGCCGACCAGCGCCTGGGCATTGTGCTCGCCGAAGGCCAGCTGCCGGCGCAGACGGTCGATCTCCGGCCCGCTCAGCGGCTGGACCGTGAGCAGGTTGTCCACGAACAGGCGGTAGCCGCGCACTGTCGGTACGCGTCCGGCGGACGTATGCGGCGACGCCACCAGCCCCAGATCCTCCAGGTCCGCCATGACGTTGCGCACCGTGGCCGGGCTGATGTCCAGGCCGGCGTCCCGCGCCAGGGTGCGCGAACCGACCGGCTGGCCCTCCCGGATGAAACGCTCCACCAGCGCCTTGAGCAGCTTGCGGCCGCGCTCGCCGAGCTCCTGTTCGCGGGAGCCGGAGAGATTGTTGGAACGGGGTTTCGGGCTCATGCAGGTGGTATCGCCGTGATGGTCATTTGACGTTAGCACTCCCATCCGGCGAGTGCTAATGGAAGTTAGCAACAGCGCTGAAAGCCTGTCAAGGCGGCAACTTTGGCCGGCACAGGCCTTCATGGTAATTTTGATCGACTATTTGGCGGGCGGGGATCATGACTGAACGTTTGCAGACCGTCGGTATCGTCGGGAAATACGGCAGCCCGAACCTCACGCGTACCGTAACCTCCCTGGTGGAGTATCTCGAAGGCGGCGGGCTCAACATCCTGCTGGACGAGGGCTCGGCCAGCGTGCTCAGCGGCGAGCGGACGCGCGTGGTCTCCCGCGACCAGCTGGGCCAGTCCTGCGACCTGGTCGTGGTCGTGGGCGGCGACGGCACCTTTCTCGACGCTGCGCGCAGCCTGGCGGCCTCGTCCGTGCCCCTGCTGGGCGTGAACCTGGGCCGGCTGGGCTTCATGGTCGACGTCTCGCCCGAGAGCATGACGCAGGTGCTGGACGAGGTGCTGTCGGGCAACTACCAGGTGGACGAGCGGTTCCTGCTGGAGGCGACCGTGCTGCGGGGCGACGAGCCGATCCAGTCGGGCTTCGCCCTCAACGACGTGGTGGTGACCAAGCGCGACGTGGCCCGAATGATCGATTTCGACACCCACATCGACGGCCGCTTCATCAGCAACCACCGGGCCGACGGGCTGATCGTGGCGACCCCCACCGGCTCGACCGCCTACGCGCTCTCCAGTGGCGGGCCGGTGATGCATCCGCGCCTGGACGCGGTCGCGCTGGTTCCCATCTGCCCGCACACCCTGAGCGACCGGCCGATCATCGTCGCCTCGGACAGCGTCGTCGAGGTCGTGCTGAGCGAGCGCAACAACAACCCCGCCCAGACCACCTGGGACGGCCAGTTCAGCGTGGCGCTCGAGAACGGTGACCGGATTCGCATGCAGCGCACCCGCTTCCGGCTGAAACTGATCCACCCCCCGGACTACGATTACTTCACCATACTGCGGAGCAAGCTCCACTGGGGGCGCAATCGCTATGGGGAGCCCTGAGGCCTGCCGCGACAGCACAGCGTGGCCGGCGCGGCGCGCACGGGACGCCAGGGAATGCTGACCAGAATCGAGATCCGGAACTTCGCGATCATCGACCGGCTCGAGATCGAGCTGCGGGACGGCCTTTGCGTCCTCACGGGCGAGACCGGCGCCGGCAAGTCCATCGTCATCGATGCGCTCGGGCTGGTCCTGGGCGACCGGGCCAGCAGCGACGCGGTGCGCCCCGGATGCGACCGCGCGGAGATCACGGCCCATTTCGACCTCACCGGGCTGGACGCGATCCGGGAGTGGCTGGCCGGGCAGGAGCTCGACGAGGAGGACGAGTGCCTGGTCCGCCGCGTCGTCACCGCCGAGGGACGCTCGCGCGCCTTCATCAACGGCCGTGCCACGACCACCGCCGCCCTGCGCGAACTGGGCGACCGGCTGATCGACATTCACGGCCAGCACGAGCACCAGTCCCTGATGCGCCGCGGCGTGCAGCGGGCGCTGCTCGACGACTACGCCGGCCACGGCTCGCTGCTGCGGCACGTGGGCGAGGCCTGGGACCGGCTGCAGGAGATCGACGCCGAGATCGCCCGCCTGACCGGGGGCGGCGACCGCGACGAACGCGCGGACCTGCTGCGCTACCAGGTGCAGGAGCTGCAGGCGCTGGAGCTGGAGCCCGGCGAGCTAGAGCGGATCGAGGAGGAGCACCGGCGACAGGCCAATGCCGAGCGGCTGCTGGAACAGGGTTACCGCGCCCTGAGCCTTGCCTACGAGGGCGACGAGGCCAGCGCTCACAGCCTCGCCGGCCAGGCGGCCGCCGAGCTCGAGTCGCTGCTCGAACTGGACAGCGGCTTCGCCCCCGCGCACGAGCTGCTCGCGAGCGCCGTGATCCAGCTGCAGGAAGGTGCCGACGAGCTGCGCCGCCACCTGGACCGCCTCGAGGTGGATCCGGAACGCCTGCGCTGGCTCGACCGGCGCCTCGAGAGCGTCCACGACCTGGCGCGCAAGCACCGGATCGACCCGGAGGAGCTTCCCGGTCAGCTCGAGCGGCTGCAGCAGGAGCTGGCCGGGCTGGAGCAGGCCGAATCCCGGGTCGAGGCCCTGCAGAACGAGCGCGAGCACACCCGCGAAGCGTATGACGACGCCGCGGCCGGGCTGCGCGAGAGCCGCCGCGAGGCGGCTCGCCGCCTGGGCGGGGAAGTGAGCGCGGTGATGCAGCAGCTGGGCATGCCCGAGGGCCGCCTGGAAATCGCCGTGGAGCCGGCGGAACGCGCGTCGGCCGGCGGCACCGACCGGGTGGAGTTCCTGGTCACGGTCAACCCCGGACAGCCGGCCCGGCCCGTGGCCCGGGTGGCATCCGGCGGCGAGCTCTCGCGCATCAGCCTGGCGATCCAGGTGGTGGCCGCCCACAACACCGGCCTGCCGACGATGATCTTCGACGAGGTGGACAGCGGCATCGGGGGTGGCGTGGCGGAGGTGGTCGGCGCCCAGCTGAGCCACCTCGCGCGCCGGCGTCAGATCCTGGCGGTGACCCACCTGCCCCAGGTCGCCTCCTTCGGGGACCGGCACCTGCGGGTGCGCAAGCTGACCGAAGCCGGCAGCACCACCACCCGGATCGAATGGCTGGAGGACGCCGACCGGGTTGAGGAGCTGGCGCGCATGCTGGGCGGCATCGAGATCACCAGTCGCAGCCGGGATCATGCAAGGGAGATGATCAGCACTGCCCGGCGGCGGGCCCGGGAAGCGGAATAGTCGCGGCTCCGGTCTCAGTCCGCGCTTTCGGCCGCGCTCCGGGCGGCTTTCTGGCAGTCCGGACAGATGCCGTAGATGTACAGGCTGTGGTCGGTCATCTCGTAGCCGAAGCGACGCGTGATCTCCAGCTGATGCTGCTCGATGACGTCGTCGACGAACTCGTCCACGCGGCCACAGCGGACGCACAGGATGTGGTCGTGGTGCTCGCCCTCGTTGAGCTCGAATACCGAGTGCCCGCCCTCGAAGCGATGGCGGGTGATCAGCCCGGCGGTCTCGAACTGGGTCAGCACCCGGTACACCGTCGCCAGACCGATCTCCTCGCCGGAGTCCAGCAGCGCCTTGTAGATGTCCTCGGCGCTCAGGTGACGGGTGTTGTTGTGCTCGAGCATCTCGAGGATCCGCATCCGGGGGAGCGTCACCTTGAGGCCGGCTTTTCTCAGCTCCTGGCTTTCCACGGCTGTGCCTCCCGTGCGTTCCCGAATGCGCGCGGCACCGCGGCCCGTGCCTCCGCCTGGCAATTCCGTTACCATGCCCCGGTCACACGGATCGGAGCCGCTCGCCCATGACGCCCTGCAAGCCCGGAAAGACGTCTTCCCTGGCCCTGCTCACGCTGCTGGCCGGCTGCCTGCTGCTCACTGCCTGCAGCGTTTACCGCCTGCCCATCCAGCAGGGCAACGCACTGCCCCCCGGCAAGCTCTCCAAGCTCTCGGTCGGCATGACGCGCAAGCAGGTCAGCTACCTCCTGGGCAGCCCGGTGGTCCGCAACCCGTTCCGTGCGCACCGCTGGGTGTACGTATATTACCACTCCCACGACGGCCGCATCGAACGGCGGGCGGTGATCGTCCACTTCAGCAACGGCAAGGTCTCGAAGATCGAGCGCGAGCCGGGCAAGGCCAGCGGCTGAGTCCGCGCTCAGCCGCTGCCGTAGATCTGCGCGGCCCGTCGCCGGAAGGCGTCCACGAGGGTGCGGGTGACCTGGCCGAAGGCGCGGCTCAGCGCCATGCTCAGCATGCGGCTGGCGAACTCGAAGTCCATGTCCAGCGACACCTCGCATCCCCCTTCCGCCAGGTCCCGGAAACGCCAGGATCCCTCGAGCCTGCGGAACGGACCATTGGCCAGGTGAATGTCGATCCGCTCGCCGGGCACGACCCGGTTGCGGGTGGCGAAGGACTTCCGTATTCCCCCGAGCGCCAACTCGATGGTCGCGGTCGTGCGATCACCGCTGGTGCCGAGCACCCGGGCGCTGTTGCACCACGGCAGGAAACGCGGATACGCCTCGACGTCGCTGACGAGGTCGTACATCTGCTGCGCGCTGTACGGGACGCGCATGCGTTTGCTTATGTGCGTCATTGAAACCTGATTACGCCGACGGCGTTGAGGAACACCAGTGCCACCGCCACGGGAGCGATGACGCGCGCCAGAAACCGCCACACCCGGTAGAAACCGGGCGTGGTCTGCAATTCCCCGGAGGAGGAGCTTCGCGCCATCACCCAGGCGGCGAACACCGAGATGGCGAAGCCGCCCAAGGGCAGCATGACGTTCGACGTCAGGTTATCAACTGCATCGAAGAACGTCATATGCCACAGCGTGGCCCCGGACCAGATGTTGAACGAGAACACCGTGCCCAGCCCCAGCAGCCACGTGATCCCCCCCGTGAGCAGCGTGGCGCGGAACCGGCTCATCCGGTGGCGTTCCACCAGCCACGTGACCGGCGGCTCCATCAGCGAGATCGCCGAAGTCCACGCGGCGAACACCAGCAGCAGGAAGAACAGCGCCCCGAACACGCGCCCGTACGGCATCTGGCCGAAGGCGATCGGCAGAGTGACGAAGATCAGCCCGGGTCCCGAGCCCACCTGCAGGTGGTTCGAGAACACGATCGGGAAGATCGCCAGGCCGGCGAGCAGGGCGACCACGGTGTCCGAGGCCGCGACCACCAGGGCCGAGCGGGTGATCGAAGCGCCCGCCGGCAGGTACGAGCCGTAGATCATGATCGCCCCCATGCCCAGGCTCAGGCTGAAGAAGGCCTGGCCCATCGCCTCCAGCACGCCGGCACCGGTCAGCCGGTGGAAATCCGGCTGGAACAGGAACCGGAACGCGCGCTCGGCGTCGCCCGAGTGCAGCCCGTAGCCGACCATCAGCAGCAGGATCATGAACAGGGCCGGCATCATGATCTTCGCCGCCTGCTCCAGCCCCCCCTGCACTCCGCGCGCCGTGACGAACATGGTCATGGCCATGAAGGCGGTGTGCCAGGCGATCACGCGCTCCGGGTCGCCGGTCAGACCGGCGAAGATCTGCTTCGAGCTTTCCGCCGTAACGCCGTGGAACAGCCCGCCCGCGGCGCGGAAGAAGTAGGCGACGGCCCATCCGGCGATCACGCTGTAGAAGGAGAGGATCAGGAAACCGGCGCACACGCCCATCAGCCCGACCCATTGCCAGTGCACGCTGCGACCGTCGTCCCGTGCGAGTGAGCCCATCGAGTCCATCGGGTTCTGGCGGCCCCGGCGCCCGATCAGGATCTCCGAGATCATGATCGGCAGCCCGATGCAGGCGACGCACAGGATGTACACCAGCACGAACGCGCCGCCCCCGTTCTCGCCGGTGATGTAGGGGAACTTCCAGATGTTGCCGAGGCCGACGGCGGATCCCGTGGCAGCAAGGATGAACGCGAGCCGGGACGACCACTGCCCGTGGATGGACTTGCGCTCCATTCTTGTTGTGCCTCCCGTTTGCCCCGCGACATTGTCGGGGAATCCCGCCGGACCGGCAACCGGGCCCGAGCGTATCCAGCGCCCCGCCCGCTGGCCTATAATGCCGCGCCATGTCCAGTGCCAAGCGCAACAAGAAGACCGGCAGCGACCGCGTGATCGCGGTCAACCGCAAGGCGCGCCACGAGTACCAGGTCGAGAAGACCTACGAGGCCGGCCTGGCCCTGCAGGGCTGGGAGGTCAAGTCGCTGCGGGCCGGCAAGGCGCAGATCGTGGACGCCTACGTCACGATCCGCAACGGCGAGGCCTGGATGCTCGGTGGCAACATCCCGCCCCTGCCCTCGGCCTCGACGCACGTGGAGACCGACCCGCAACGCACCCGCAAGCTGCTGCTGCACCGCAGCGAGATCGACAGCCTGATCGGCGCCACCGAGCGCCGCGGCTACACCCTGATCCCGTTGCGCCTGTACTGGGAGCGCGGCCGCGCCAAGCTGGAGATCGGTCTGGCCAAGGGCAAGAAGCTCCACGACAAGCGCGCCGCCGAAAAGGAGCGCGATTGGCAGCGCCAGAAGCGCCGCATCCTCAAGGAGCACGCCTGAGTCCGGAGGGGCGCCGCAACCGCGGTGGCCACGATGCATTCCCCGAGGGAATGCATGCAATGAACGATGGAACGAATCGGTCGTTCCGTGTTCTAATGGGGAGTCCCGAAAGGGGGCGACCTGGATTCGACGCAGGTAGCGAAGTCCAAGGTGCATGCCGAGGGTGCAGTCTTCCTCGTAAATCCGGCTGCAAGCAAATAGTTGCCAACGACGACAGCTACGCTCTAGCGGCTTAAAGCCCGCTAGCCTCCGACCGGGTGTGCTTGTGCGCCCGGAGTCCGCAAGGGCGTATCGGGGGACGACGCACACAAGCTACGCGGTGAGGTTTGCCCGGGACCGATCCGTCAAAACCCTTACGGGCTAGTCGTTTGTGTTCCCTGCCTGTCGGGTAGCAAACGGCGAATGTGATAGACAGGATAAGCATGTAGATCCGAGGATGGAGTGCTTGCGGACGCGGGTTCGATTCCCGCCGCCTCCACCAA
>Ga0102962_1000452_pt1 | contig 19696 bp, 12 predicted proteins | sample SalPonF2_C_D2_MG_FD_84519 | JGI IMG/M metagenome (GOLD analysis project Ga0102962, IMG submission 84519) | Salt pond soil microbial communities from South San Francisco under conditions of wetland restoration - Salt Pond MetaG SF2_C_D2_MG ...
ATTTTTGTACGCTCCCGTTTAGAACGGAACAGGCTTTGTTCCCGAACATTATGATAAAGACACTTGTCTTTATTGACAGACTCTATTTAGAAGGAGTAAGCATGGTTTCTTTTTTCTGATCTTCTTTTGTCCGGGGGAAAAGATAGCTCCAGTATCTTTTAAACCATTGGCCCAGCGTATTTAATTCCTCCCTGTAAAAAAGTCCGACTTCTTGTGTATAAGGTGATTCAGCATACATGAGTTTGTCGTTTGCTTTGTTATAAGCCTTGAGTCTTAATTTTCCACTCTTGTTAATTTTAATATCGACATTAAAGTCTCCAACAATATTACTGGTATTGGTACTGGTAGTTGTTGAAGTTTGTGTCCCGCCTACATCCAGATTTCCGTTGATGCTGACCCGGTCGTCAAGCAGCTGGGTTGAGAGTGCTACTTCTACCTCGTCACTGCTAATCTGGTCACCGGGACGATAATTAACCCCGATATCAAAATCTTTACTGATCTGTGAAAGCCAGTTACTCAATTGATTAGATAATAATTCGCTGGTTGTAACACCAACTCCGGCAGCACCCAGTGCGCCGGTGCCTGTGGAAGCCTGCATGCCGCCCATATTTGGGTCGGGCATAAAACTGTTGATTACCAGCAGTGAAAGGAACTGTTTGCTAAGTTCTTCCTCTGTATTCATCATGCCTTTTACCCGGCTCCGTGTTTCTTCATCAGCAGTAGGAAGATAAATATCAAAGCTTATATCCGGACTCATCAGTTTGTTTGTCATGAATAACTGACACTCAACGGGTATTCTTCTTTTATATTCTTCAGGCGCCTGCAAAAATAAATCATATAAGGATGTCTTGGTTCGGTATACGGCTTTAATATCAATATTTGCATTAAGTGGATCTCCATTCCATTCAATCGTACCACCTTGTTCAACTTTAAAGCGTTTGTTAATAACATTCTGGAGCGTGAAAAGATAATCTCCTTCTTCAATATGAAAATCGCCATACATGGTAAACTTACCGAGGGTATTAATTTCCATTTTTATGTTTCCGGTACCCCTTCCCTTCATAATATCACCCACTTTTGGGTCAAAGATTATCTGTGCTTCCGCGTCAGGAGTAACTTCTAATTCAAGGTTGAGTCTTAGTCCGGTAAGATCAACCTGATACTGTTCTTTTTCCTTTTTCTTTACAGTATCTGAAGTATTTTTGTCGTTGATAAAGTTAATAAAAGTGTATTCATTAATCTCTTCACTTCCCGATACAGGGATATAAAACTCAGTGTTGCGTTCTGTACGGGCACTTACATCAATGGAAAGATTTTTTGGATTTCCTGTAATGGATACAACACCTGAGGCCAAAGCACGTCCGTAATATAAATTGTTATCCTTTGGCTTTGTGTCCAGGAACAGGAAATTATTGGCATCAAATTTCAGGTTAAAATAAAAATCTCTGAAATAATTGTTGGTAATTTTTCCGTTCAGCAAGGCAGTATTCCCATTCTTGTCATAAATATTTACATTGTTGAAATTAATTAAATTGTCTTTTACAGTAACTGTGCTGGTAAAACTATATTTGGTTTGTAAATAATTAATCAGCAGAGTGGATTTTTGTAATTTTATTGTACCGTTTACCATGGGTTTAGGGAGTGATCCTGTAAGTCGGAGATCACCAGTAGCTAATCCGTTCACATCAGAAAAAATGTTTTCAAGAAATGGACTAAAAAGACTCATTCGGAGTCTGTCCAGGGCAATGTCAAAATCGAGGTTTTTGTTTTGTGGCCGGTAAGTACCATACATTTTAAATGTAGCTACATCGCCACGTTTGGTATATGCATCAAGTAAGATTACCTTTTGCTTGTTATCCCAGTCGGTCCTGATAGAAGAATGGCCAAATGGTTCATTGTTTATTAAAAAGTTATCTATTGAGATGTCAGAATGGAATTCCGGGATTTGAAAATAATTAGCTAAACTTGCTTCTCCGCTTGCTGTTCCTGAAAGATGTATCCCTTTTTTAGCTGTAAACAGATTCAGGTTTGATAATTGTAAACCACGAAATTTAAGGTTCAGTTTTTCACTTTGTTTATGAGAAATAGCACCGTTAAGTGTAAGGTACTGGCTGTTGCTGTTTAACACAAAATTATCGATATTGATTCGACCGGAATCAATGTTTATTAAGCTTTCTTTTAGTGTCCAGAGAGAATCCCCTACAATAATTCGGGATGGATTGAGATGTATGTTCAAACTGGTTTTTTCTGTTTCTGTATCATGTTTAAGAAGAGCTGTGGCCCTTATATTGCCTTTATAGAGTATTGTATCCCAGTTGCTCCATCGCAAGGCAAGATTTATTCTGTTATTATTTGCCCCCGCATCAATAGTAAAATTATCGAGTTCCATCTGGTCATTTAAAACCAGGTTATTGCTTCCTGTCTGCAGCGAAAAGACTGAATCGTTGGTGAGTATGCTTATATACGGTTTATTCCACTGAAACCCTTTGTAATTAACTTTATCTGAACTGTAAGTAATTTTCATAAGATGTGCAGCCGGGTCATAATTGCCTTTTATGGTAGAATTTTTGGCGATTTTTAATGTTGGTTCAAAGAACGTGGTAATAAAATTGGTATTCTTAAGATCTACATCAAATGTAAAGTTGTTGTCTTCATGATGTAAAATGCTGTCGGGTTGTTGGATGGCAGCAGGCAGGTAATTGCTCATAAATCCGGTGAGCGAGTGGTATAGATCTGCAAATTTATATTGTCCGAGAATATTGGCATCCAGAAAGTCAGACCGTATAACTATACTGCTTGAATCTGAACGGCTTTTGGCTGCCAGTGAGAAATCGTAAATCTGTAATTCGTTGTTTTTTCTTTTAAAGGTGGAATTTAATATCTTGATGTCACCATCAATATTATCCAGGCTGTTTCCAATAAAATTAGCAGTGATAATTGAGGAAAGAGATAACGTTGAATCAGCCTTCACCAAATTGAGGGGAAATAAATTGGCTTTTGGAATGTTGGCTGTAAAATCGAACTCTGGCATGTTACTGCTAAAATCAAAGCGTCCGAGTAAATCAAGTTTAAGATTTGGATCTTCAACTGAAACGGAACCATCAAAGGCTTGTTTCATAAGATTTCCCTCCACATGTACATTCTGATAATTATAACCTTTAATATCAGCCCGGTCTAGTGTTCCTTTCAGTGTTGCATTCAGATTTTTTAAACCGGAACCATAACCATTTATATCCGCATGAAAGGTAAGCAGGCCAAACAGCTTATTGTTGTCACTAAAGCGCCCGAGATCAAACTGACTGGTACTCAACTTGCCTTTAAAACGAATGTACCGGGCAGTATCTGGCTTAATAGACAGGTCGGATTTGATTACTCCCAGATTTGTAGTAAATTTTCCGTACGTGACGAAATCATCGATAAAGCCTGTAAATTTTCCCTTAAATTTTATAAAGGAAAACCGGTTGAGAGCTTGTGGGAGATGAATCTCTTTTCTGGTTTGCTCGGGGAGTTTTATATGTTCAATATCAGATTTATCAATAGCAAGTTCATCAACGTTAAGATACATATATGTTTGCCGGACATCAGGCAGACCATTAAAATCAAAATCTCCCAGCAATACAGTTTTTTCTCCGGTATAAATCTCCATGTCCCGGCACTTGAGGTCGTTTATATATCCACGAATGGTTCCCGACATATTAACAGTATTATCTGCTCCATAGAGTGCGGTGGAGAAATAGGCAATATCTTTAAAACTAACATCGGACTGTTTTAACTGAAGATAGAGTTTTACCCTGTCAAGAAAACTCCCGCCGCTAAGATCCTGTAAGCTGTTGAAATCCATCAGGTATTTATCGGCAGTAAGATCAGAGTTAGGGGTAACAACATGCACCTGGTAAAAGTGCATGTTGTGCTTACTGACGCTCATATCTGCTGTCAGGTTTTGAAGTATAAATCCGCTTCGTTCCCTGAAAGAAAGCTCTTTAATGTGAAAAAGGACTGTATCACTTCTGGTTGTAAAATTCCTTAAATTTATATTCAGATCATACAACCTCATTGCCTTGAAATTAATTCCCCTTTCCTGCGATTCGCGATCATAAGATGTGAGAGCAAAGAATGAATTAGTAAAAGCAATATGGCTGATATCTAAAGTCCATTTTTTTCTGCCTGCTGAAGTGGTGTCTTTTTTTTGTTGTAGTGCATCTATGATAAACTGAAGATTCAAGGTTCTTGTACTATCGTTAATGAAATTGATCCGGGCACTGTCGAAATGAACCTTACCAACATTCAGGGTATGTGTCCGGGTATTGATTCCCCGTAAACCAACAATAAGATCATTGGCAGCTAAAAGTGTATCTCCATGCTGATCTTTAACTAACAGGTCTTTTAAAATAACATTATTAAACAGACTGATACTTACTCTTTTCAGAGTAACCTGAGCCTCCAGAGTATTTGATATTTCCTTGCTAATGTACTGAACAAGGTAGGTTTGTATGTTGTTATTTTGCAGCAACAGGTAGGAAACTGCCGGAAGTGCGAGAATAACCAGCAGCAGAATAAGTACTATTTTTCTTAAAATTTTAATAATTTTGGATATTTTATAGTTGGTTGAAATGCACCGTAAATACAACGCAAAAAAACGAAAAAAAGTTTAAATCACCCTCATAATAATATAAGAATTTAAGCTGATGAGTATTACTATTTTAGGGATTGAATCTTCATGTGATGATACAGCTGCCGCCATCATAAAGGATGGAGTCATATTATCTAATTCTATAGCTAATCAGGATGTTCATCGTTCTTTCGGTGGTGTTGTGCCGGAGTTGGCCAGCAGGGCTCATCAGCAAAATATTATCCCTGTTGTTGATCATGCTATAAAAAAAGCAGGTATTACCAGAGATGAAATTGACGGTGTTGCATTTACCCGTGGGCCAGGGCTATTGGGATCACTGATGGTTGGTACCTCCTTTGCAAAAGGATTTGCTCTGGCAAGGAATATTCCCATTATCGAAGTAAATCATCTGCAGGCTCACGTTATTTCTCTTTTTATTGATATGCCTGATAAGGAAGTTAAGCATCCCCCTTTCCCTTTCTTATGTCTGCTGGTTTCAGGAGGGCATACACAACTGATGAAAATTACAGGCCCACTTGAAATGGAAGTAATCGGGAAAACCATTGATGATGCTGCCGGTGAAGCTTTTGATAAATGCGCAAAAGTTATGGGATTGCCTTATCCGGGCGGTCCTCATGTAGATAAACTTGCACATCAGGGTAATCCTGAAAGGTTTAATTTTGCAAAACCAAAAGTTGAAGGGCTCGATTACAGCTTTAGTGGGTTAAAAACATCTTTTCTGTATTTTTTGCGTGATGAATTAAAAAAAGACAAGCAATTTATTGATAAAAATCTTAACGATTTGTGTGCTTCTCTCCAGCATACAATTATTAATATCCTGATGGAAAAACTTATAATCGCAGCCCGTGGGGAAGGAATCAGGCATGTTGCTCTTGCCGGGGGTGTTTCTGCCAACTCCGGTTTAAGGGAGGCATTTGAAGATCTTAAAATATCCAGAGACTGGGAGGTATACATACCTGCATTTAGTTTTAGTACTGATAATGCAGCCATGATTGCCATGACAGGTTATTTTAAGTATATGAGGAAGGAGTTTGCCAGTCAGGATATTGCACCGGCAGCACGTCTGTAATTATCTCAAAAATCTCATGCCTGAAATGTTTTAAAAATTGTGCATGATGATTGTTGAAAAAGGAACTCCACTTATCAGATTTTTTATCTGCCGTCTGAAAACCAGTCTTTCCCTTCCATTACCAGATTGTCAAACATTTTTTCGAGCCCTGGATTAAGCCCTCTGCATGCCTCAACAACCTGCTCTGCCCATAAAATATATTTGTATTTGCGGCTGGTAGACCATTTAATAGGATAGTTAATTATGTCATAAATGTTGCAGATCTTATCTGCAATTTTAATTTGTTTTGCCTCATCTGAAAGGCCTGGAGCTTCTCTAACCTGTCTGGCTTTTCTGATACTGGAAGATTCACTCATATCATCAGTCATTTCAAGGACGATCTTTAATACCCTGCTTCCGAAAAGATCTTCAATTTCTTTTTCTGTGCCATCGGTATCTTCAAGTATATCATGTAACAGAGCAGCAACCAGTATATCCGGATCGGTAATGCCATTTTCTGTTAGAATGTAGGCTACCCTGATGGGATGATTAATATAGGGAATCTCTTTATACCCTTTCCTTCGCTGGGAATAGTGCTTCCCGGCTGCATAGTTAGCAGCTTTCAGAATTAAAGCTGTTTGATTCTGCTCCATCTTAATGTCAAAATTTCATAATTTTTTAAAGTGATAATGCTAAAACAACTTTATTTATGAGTAAATTCCGGAATCAGTTTTCAAACTGAGTGAGTAACTGGCAATTTACATTATTTTTTAATAAGCTCCAATGTTTGACATATATCATAAAAATTTCTATTTTTAAAAATATTTTTCGATAGACGTATGGAAAACTTAATTATTTCGGGAACGAAAAAGACCCCTGCTGTGTTTTTTTCCCAGGATGGAAAACTTCACGTCCAGGGTAGATCCATTCCTGAAGATCCAACCGTTTTTTATGATCGGCTCTATCTTTGGATATATGAATATTGCCAGCATCCTGCCCCACAAACCGAATTTGATGTACATATAGAGTACTTTAATAGTGCTTCTTCAAAATCATTGCTCGTGCTTTTGAGAGAATTGACCGGAATTAATTATAACGGTTATAAAGTACAGATCAACTGGCATTATGAGAAAGAGGATGATGATATTTTGGAAAGAGGGGAATATTATCAAAATATACTTGATTTTAAGTTTAATTTTATCAAAGAAGATCAACCGCCAAAAGTTTAATTATCAATCAGGTATTGTTGTTTTCTGTCAATCTCCTCTTGTTAGATTGAGTCTATGCTGATTTTACAGGATAACATTTGTTTATTTCATTTTCGGAGTGACTTCCTTTTTATTAATTATTATCATTTCTGATTCATTTGCATGCGTTTTTCGTGTTATAACCAGTATCACAATAAAGAAAAATGAATTTTTTTTTAAAAAAAAATCATCTTGTATTGCAAACGTTTGAAACAACCTTTCCAACCCTGCCAAACCCGTCAAAACACCTGTATTTATAGGCCTTACAAGTAACTGAAGTTTGCTTTTCTCGAAATTTTATGCCTAAATTTGATATGTTCTTTTATCAATTATTCAATGAATAATAACTACTGACATATCACATGAAGAAAAAACCCTCACTAAGCTTTTGGCAAATTTGGAACATGAGTTTCGGATTTCTGGGAATCCAGTTTGGTTTTGCTCTTCAGAATGCAAACGTAAGCCGCATTTTTGAGACACTCGGAGCAAAAATCGATAACATTCCAATTCTCTGGATAGCTGCACCAGTCACAGGATTGATCATTCAGCCCATAATAGGCCATATGAGTGACAAGACCTGGGGAAGGCTGGGCAGAAGAAGGCCCTATTTTTTAGCTGGTGCAATTCTTGCTTCACTGGCGCTTGTTATAATGCCCAACAGTGCTGCGTTATGGATAGCTGCAGGTATGCTCTGGATTATGGATGCTTCCATTAATATAAGTATGGAACCATTCAGGGCTTTTGTTGGCGATATGTTACCCTCCCGCCAACGTACTGCTGGTTTTGCAATGCAGAGCTTTTTTATAGGAACCGGGGCAGTAATTGCATCGGCTTTGCCTTATATGTTGACTAACTGGTTTCATATCAGTAATACAGCCCCCGAAGGTATGATTCCTCCTTCAGTTCAATGGTCCTTTTATCTTGGTGCCGCTGTATTTCTGCTGGCAGTAGTATGGACTGTCGTCCGGACCAAAGAATATCCTCCTGAAGAACTGGAATCTTTTGTGCCTGAGAATCCTGAGGAAGAACAAAAACATATTGCCCACGAATCGTTGTTGCCTGCCGCTAAATTCATCAAAAATTCAATTTTCTGGATGCTGGCAGGTGTTGCAGGAATTACACTGGTATTTTTTGAAGACTGGGAAAAAGAGCTGTATATTCTGGCAGCCGGTTTACTGGCTTTTGGAATAATTGTTTTGCTGACCGGTTTATTTATTCGTTCAGGAAGAAATAAATCAGGATTTGTTGAAGTGATCAACGACATGTTCAGAATGCCCAAAACGATGGGGCAACTGGCTCTTGTTCAGTTTTTTTCATGGTTCGCTCTTTTCGCCCTGTGGATTTATACAACTGCTGCGGTAACCAGTCATATTTACGGTACGAGCGATACAACCTCTCAATTATATAATGATGGTGCCGACTGGGTGGGTGTATGTTTCGCAGCCTATAATGGTTTTGCCGCAATTCTGGCATTTCTGCTGCCTGTGCTGGCAAAATTCACCAGTCGCAAAGTAGTACATACGATCGCTCTGATTGGGGGTGGGATTGGATTAATATCCATTTATTTTATTTCAAATCCCAATCTTCTTATTGTTTCAATGGTTGGCGTAGGCCTTGCATGGGCCAGCATACTATCGATGCCCTATGCCATTCTGACGGGTTCTCTGCCGCCTAAAAAAATGGGTGTGTATATGGGAATTTTCAACTTTTTTATTGTGATTCCTCAAATTGTGGCGGCTTCCCTGCTGGGTTTCTTAACGAGGGAACTTTTTAACGATCAGGCTGTTTATGCACTCGTTACAGGCGGTTTTTCCATGATTTTGGCAGCTATACTCGTTCTGTTCGTCAATGATGTTGACAGACCAGAGAAATAATATGATGAAAAAAAGCAAAGTTTTCCCGGATTTGACAGAAAGAAGGAGCTTGAAAGATTAACAAAGGTAAAAGAAGAATGATTTTATGAAGCAGTATCTCACGCTTGACGAATGGAAAATAATTGAAGAAGGATTTGATCCTGAAAAGAACCGGATATCCGAGAGTTTATTCAGTATTGGCAATGGCAGAATGGGTCAGCGGGCTAATTTTGAAGAGGCATATTCCGGCAATACCCTGCAGGGGAATTATGTCGGAGGTGTTTATTTCCCTGATAAAACGCGTGTTGGCTGGTGGAAAAATGGTTATCCTGAGTATTTTGCCAAAGTACTGAATGCAGCAAACTGGATAGGGATTGACATTGATATTGAAGGAGAGGCATTGGATCTGGCTATTTGTAAGGTGAATTTCTTTCGTCGTGAACTGAATATGAAAGAGGGATACCTCCAGCGTGTATTTGAAGTTGAATTGCCCAGTACAAAAAAAATCCAGGTAAAGGCAACACGGTTTCTCAGTATGGCCAGACATGAAGTCGGGGTTATTAAATATACTATTGTAGCCCTTAATTTCAATGGCCGTGTTACAATCACACCTTACATTGATTTTGATGTTAAAAATCAGGATGCAAATTATGATGAGAAATTTTGGGAGGAAATAAATCATAATGTGGAATATACCAGGGGGTACGTAAATGCACGTACAAAAAAACTTGATTTCCATGTGTGTGCTGCTATGGATTATTTTATTACCCAGCACGGTTCAAAAGTAGGTATCACACCTGACTCAGCTGACCAACGGAAATATATAAGCAGTAGTATGTCACTTAATATGAAATCAAATGAAGAGATCACTGTTTATAAATTTGCATCTATATGTTCTTCCCTTAACCATCCTAAAGAGTTTCTTGTAGAGAATACTTTGAATGTTCTTAATAACGCAATGCTCTCAGGATATGATAAGCTTCTTGATGAACATAAGCAAGCCTGGGAGAAAAAATGGCGGGAAAGCGATATTGTTATTGATGGAGATGTCGCAGCTCAGCAGGGAATCCGCTTTAATATCTTCCAGCTTTACCAGACTTATACAGGGGATGATGAGCGGCTTAATATTGGACCAAAAGGCTTTACAGGAGAAAAATATGGCGGAAGTACCTACTGGGACACAGAAGCCTACTGTCTGCCTTTCTACATGAGTACAGCTGATGAATATGTAGCCCGAAATTTGCTTTTATACAGGTATAAACATCTTCAAAAAGCCATCGAAAATGCTGAAAAACTTGGGTTTACAGGTGGAGCAGCCCTTTATCCGATGGTGACAATGAATGGAGAAGAATGTCATAACGAATGGGAGATTACTTTCGAGGAGATTCATCGGAATGGTGCCATTGCTTATGCGATCTTTAATTATGTAAGATATACCGGACATAAAGAATATCTTATCGAATATGGACTGGAGGTGCTGGTTGCTATCGCCAGGTTCTGGGCACAGCGGGTGAATTTCTCCAGAGAAAAAAATAAATATGTCATTCTTGGAACAACTGGTCCCAACGAATATGAGAACAATGTAAACAACAACTGGTATACCAACCGGATTGCCTGCTGGACTATGGAATATGCAATGGAAGCAGCTTCTTACGTCTCAGATTCAGCTCCCGAAAAATATACTGAGCTGGTACAAAAGATTAATTTTAACCAAACCCGGGAAATAGACAACTGGAGACATATAATTGAGAATATGTACTATCCTGTAGATGAAAAACAAGCAGTTTTTCTTCAACAGGATGGATATCTGGATAAAGAACAAATGTTGGCAGATGATCTTCCACGGAAAGAAAGACCTATTAATCAGCATTGGAGCTGGGACCGTATCCTCCGGTCATGTTTTATAAAACAGGCTGATGTTCTTCAGGGGTTATTCTTCCTTGAAGATCAGTATGACAAGGATACACTTCTCAGAAATTTTGATTTTTATGAGCCAAGAACTGTTCATGAATCTTCTCTCTCTCCCTGTGTACATTCTATATTGGCTGCCCGCCTTGGTGAAGAAGAAAAGGCTTACGATTTGTATTTGAGGACGGCCAGACTGGATCTGGATGATTATAACAATGAGGCTTCCGAAGGTTGCCACATTACCTCCATGGCCGGTACTTGGATGTCGGTGGTTATGGGATTTGGCGGAATGCGAATAGTGGATGATAAACTTACTTTCCGGCCTTTTATCCCAAGGCAGTGGAAATCTTATGCTTTTAAAATTCAGTTCCGGTCTCATATCATTTCTGCAAAAGTAACCAGTGTGGAAGTGATTATTACTAATCAGTCTGATCGACAGCTTGATCTCGTTGTTTTTGATCAATCACTGACTATTGATCCGGAAAAAAGCCTGGCAGTAGCACATCACCAGGCCGCCGGTACCTGAAAATATCATTACACCTAAATACTAAGACCATGAAAATCCCGGAAAATCGTACCAATAATGTAAGTAATAAGAACACTTTGTTTAATAACAGACAGTTAATCCTGATACTTATCGGTTTCTTTTTCATGTTACAACCGGTAATATCCCAAAAAGCTGAGATTAAAAGGGTTGAGCCTCTTTGTTGGTGGGCCGGAATGAAAAATCCTGATTTGCAGCTTTTGGTATATGGTTCCCAAATTGGCAATGCTGAAGTTTTCCTTCAATATCCCGGGGTGGAGCTAAGAGAAGTGATCAGGGTTCCTAATCCTGATTATTTATTTATTAATCTTCGCCTGGCAAAAAATGTCAAACCTGGAAAATTTGACATGCATTTTAGCATTAACAAGAAGAAAACGCTTACCTATACCTATGAAATAAGGAAGAGAAAACCCGGAAGTGCTGAAAGGGCTGGGTTCAACAGCTCTGATGCCATGTACCTGATCATGCCTGACCGCTTTTCCAATGGTAATCCGGGAAATGATAATATGCCGGGTATGCTGGAGAAAGCAGACAGAAATAACCGGGACGGCCGGCACGGAGGCGATATCAAAGGTATTGAAGAGCACCTGGATTATATTGCCGGTATGGGTTTTACAGCGCTTTGGATCAATCCTATGCTTGAAAATAACATGCCCGCTTTTTCATACCATGGTTATGCCATTACGGATTATTATAAAATAGATCCGCGATTTGGTACTAATGAAGATTATGTTCAGCTGGTTAACGAGTGCCACAAAAGAGGTATTAAAGTAGTAATGGATATGGTATTTAACCATTGCGGACTTAATCACTGGTGGATGAGCGATCTGCCTGAAAAAGACTGGATAAATCAATGGCCTGAATTTACCAGAACCAACTACCGGGCCACTACTTTTATGGATCCGCATGCTTCCTCTTATGATAAAAAGAAAATGGAGAAGGGCTGGTTTGACAAAACCATGCCCGATCTGAACCAGCAGAATAAATTAATGGGAAATTACCTGAGACAAAACAGCATCTGGTGGATAGAATATGCCGGACTGGATGGCATACGCATGGATACCTGGCCATACCCCAATCAGCAGTATATGTCTGACTGGACACAGCAGGTCCTTGATGAGTATCCTGATTTCAGCATCGTTGGCGAAGTCTGGATGCGAAAAGAGTCCCTGGTTGCCTATTGGGCCGGCGGAGCAAAAAATACGGATGGCTATGATTCCCATTTACCCAGCGTAACCGATTTTCCTTTCTGTTTCTCACTTGCAGACGCTTTTAAGGAACACGGAGGATGGGATGAAGGTCTTGGCCGTATTTATTATACACTGGCACAGGACTATTTATACCCTAATCCAAAGATGAATCTTATTTTTGCAGATAATCATGATATGAGCCGTTATTTTGAAACTGTCGGCCAAGACATCAGAAGATTTAAGATGGGAATTGCTGTACTGTTGACATCCAGAGGAATTCCGGAGATTTATTACGGAACTGAGATACTAATGACTGGTGATGCCAACAAGGGGCATGGATATATCCGGCAGGATTTTCCGGGAGGATGGCCCGGGGATTCCGTTTCGGCTTTCACTGCTAAAGGGCGTACTCCGCAACAGAATGACGCTTATAACTATATTACCAATTTGTTGCAATGGCGAAAAAACAATGAAGTTATCCATTCAGGAAAAACAGTGCAATTTGCCCCTGAAAATGATGTGTATGTCTATTTCAGATATAATGATGACGATGTTGTTATGGTGTTGCTGAATAATAATGATAATCAGAACAAAACAGTCGATACCGGACGTTTTGCTGAAATCATGTCTTCATTCAAACAGGCCCATGAGGTTATTTCGGATAAAGAGCTAACTTCACTTGCAACTATTACGATTCCTCCTAAAACGGCTATGATACTTGAACTTGAATAATGAAAAACAGATTTTCTAACGTGGAATACTGAAACAAACTACTTTATTAATCATTAAACCATACAAAATGAAGAAAAATACATTAATCGCATATTTCAAACCTATTCGGTTCTTTACGCTGCTGATTATAACGCTGGTAGCATCTTATTCATGCCAGACACAGGTTAATAATGATAATGCTGAAAAAGCCAGTTCATCCCGGCCTGTAAGCCAGGTAAATCATCCTGAATGGAGCCGTAATGCTGTTATTTATGAGGTGAATGTGAGACAGTTTAGCCAGGATGGAAGCTTAAATGCTGTAGCTGATCAATTGCCGGAATTAAAAAAGCTGGGTGTAGATATTTTGTGGCTGATGCCCATTTATCCCATTGGAGAAAAAAATCGCAAGGGTCCCCTGGGCAGTTACTACTCTGTAAAAAATTACAAAGAAGTAAATCCTGAATTTGGGACCATGGATGATTTTAAAGCCCTTGTGAAAAAGACACATGAAGAGGGATTGCATATTATTCTCGACTGGGTGCCCAATCATAGCGCCTGGGATAATCCGCTCACTGTTACTCATCCGGATTACTATATGAAAGATTCAGTCGGCAATTTTGTTTCTCCTTTCGACTGGACAGATGTAATACGGTTCAATTATGATAATCCCGATATGCGTCATTACATGACCAACACCATGAAATGGTGGATCACAGAAACTGGTATTGACGGTTTCAGGTGTGATGTGGCGCATATGATACCTGAGAATTACTGGAATAACCTCAGGGCATCACTCGATTCCCTGCCCGGAGAAGTATTTATGCTGGCTGAATCAGATCAGCCTTTTCTCAATGACAGTGCTTTTGATATGACATATGACTGGAAATTTCATCATATCATGAATGAAATTGCATCAGGTAATAAAGAGGCCACTGCTGTAATGCAGCATTTTAACTGGGTTGATTCGGTTTATCCTGTTGATTCATACCTGATGGAATTTACTTCCAACCATGATGAAAATTCATGGAACGGATCAGCCATTAAGAGACTGGGTCTGGGAGCTCCGACATTTGCAGCGCTGACCTATATCGTTCCGGGTATGCCTCTTATTTATGACGGGCAGGAGGCCGGCATGGAGAAATCGTTGTTGTTTTTTGAACGCGATCCTATTGTCTGGAAACACAGCCCTATGAGAGACCTTTATACTGAATTGAATACGCTCAAACATACCAGTAAAGCTCTATACAACGGTGCTGAGGGCGGATCCTTTGTTCAGGTGAATACTTCAGCAGATGCGAATGTTTTTGCAGCATTGAGGGAGAAAGATGCCGACCGCGTTTTTGCAGTCTTTAACCTGAGTGATTCTGCCATGACTATAAGCTTGAAAGGCGATGCCTTTGCCGGTGATTTTCAGGATTATTTCGATAAAACCAAAACAACTTTTGTTGGTAATGACCAGATGCTGCTATCACCCTGGGAATATAAAATTTATACAGGGAATAATTAATTGCTCACATAATATGAATATTATCAGATGATATTTGAAATACAATGAAATGGGTGATTGAATAATATTCATACTCTCAGTCGCTTGCAAAGTAATTTTAAGCTGTCATGCAGCCTGATAAGATCCCAGATACAGCCAGGAAACCAAAAAGGAATCTGGCCAGTTAAAGAATTTCAAAATTTTCCGGCTAAAGCCAAACCTAAATGCCTGTGAGGGAGATCCGGATAAATATTTGTCCGGATCTCCTGATTTATGGGTAATAAGAGCTTTGATTAAAAAGTAAACTTGTTATTTTTTCCCAGTAGTCTGCTCATCTCATATTACGGCATAGCTATTTGTTCATCCTCATCATAAGTTTTGCTGATATTTAGAGTCAGCAATAAAATTCTTTTCTTAATCGAAGGCATTGGCCTGTTTTTACTGGTTTTGGAGATTAAAAATACGTATTTTTGAGTCAACAAAATCTCTAAAGCATAGAAAATGACAGAAGGAAAAGACCTGCGAATTGTTTTTATGGGTACACCAGAATTTGCTGTTGCTACACTCGACAGGCTGGTCCGGAACGGATACAATATACCGGCAGTGGTAACTGCACCCGACAAACCTGCCGGGCGGGGTAAAAAAATACAATCTTCCGCGGTTAAGAAATTTGCGGTAGAAAATGATATTCCGGTCTTGCAGCCTGTAAAACTGAAAGATCCTGAATTTCTCAATAAACTGTCAGATTTGCACCCTGATTTAATAGTTGTTGTTGCATTCCGGATGCTGCCCGAAGCTGTGTGGTCTATACCTCCCAAAGGCACCGTGAATCTGCATGCCTCTCTCTTGCCGCATTATCGCGGAGCAGCACCTATTAATCATGCCGTTATGAATGGAGATAAAGAGTCAGGCGTGACAACTTTTTTTATTGAAAAAGAGATTGACACGGGAAAGATAATCTTTCAGGAAAAGACAGAAATTTCAGAAAATATGAATGCTGGTGAGTTGCATGATATTTTAATGGATACTGGCGCTGAACTTATGGTAAAAACTGTAGCAGCTATCGCTGAGGGTGATTATCCTCAGTTAAGTCAGCAGGAATTATTAAGTCCGGGAGAAACACCCAAACTGGCTCCAAAAATATTCAGGGAGGATTGTCGCATCGACTGGAACCGACCTGCTGCGGAAATTCATAACCATATACGTGGTCTCAGTCCTTATCCTGCTGCCTGGACAATCCTTAAGGATGGCAGCAGCAAAGAGCCAGAGATTAAAATATTTAAGTCTGAGGTAAAAAATGAACTGCCTGCGGAGAATTCAGGCTCAATAGACACTGATAATAAGAATTACCTGAGGATTTCAGCAAATGATGCATTGATTGATATTCAGCATTTGCAGCTTCAGGGTAAAAAAAGACTTGAAATCAAAGAATTTCTCAGGGGATTTTCATTTTCATCCGGCTCAAGGGTGGAATAGGCTGCCCAACGTTTTTTATTTAACTTTACTATTTGTACATTTATCAGGTGAATTTTTCTGATAACTACTAACAAAACATCTCTTGAAATTATGAAACCTGCAAAGTTTTTTTTCAAATGTATAACCCTTGTATCAATAATCATTACATTATCCTTTTCTGATTCAAATGCCCAGGCTCCATTCGCTCGTGGTGTGAATCTAACAAACTGGTTTCAGACTTCAGACTCTCATCAGATCCAGTTCACCAAATATACTAAACAGGATTTTGAAAATATCAAATCACTCGGGTGTGATGTGGTCAGACTTCCCATAAACTTACATGCTATGACCAGTGGAGCTCCTGACTATGTAGTGGACACCCTCTTTCTGAGTTTTTTGGATCAGGCCGTTAACTGGGCCGAAGATCTTGAAATTAACCTGATCATTGATAATCACACTTTTAATCCTTCTGAAAGTACTGATCCAAATATTGGATATATCCTCAATAAGGTATGGAAACAACTAGCAGTACATTATAAGAATCGGTCAAAACTTATCTTTTATGAAGTACTGAATGAACCACACGGAATTTCTGATGAAGCCTGGGGAACCATTCAACAGGATGTGATTAATACCATCAGACAGGTAGATACCAAACATACAATCGTGGTAGGCGGCTCAGGTTTTAATAGTTACAATAACCTGGGCAAGATACCTGAATACACGGATGACAATCTCTTATATACTTTCCATTTTTACGATCCTTTTGTTTTCACACATCAGGGAGCCAGCTGGGTTACCCCTTCCATGGTACCTCTGGCAGGCGTTCCTTTTCCTTACAGGGAACAGGATATGCCTGCATGCCCTGAGTCCATTAAAGGTAGCTGGATCGAAAGTGCATTGAATGATTATCCAAATACCGGGAATGTAGAGCATGTAAAACAATTGATTGATATTGCAGTGGCTTTCAGGGACAGCAGGAAAGTAAATGTTTTTTGTGGTGAATTTGGAGTTTATATTCCAAACAGCAATCCTGCCGACCGGAATTACTGGTACAAGGAAGTGCGTTCATACCTGGAAGAAAAAAATATTCCCTGGACCAGCTGGGATTATCATGGTGGGTTTGGTATTTTTAAACCAAATACAGGCGGACGGTTTAACTACGATCTTAATCTTCCCTTACTTGAAGCTCTGGGACTGAATATTCCGGAACAACAGACATGGATCCCTCAACCTGACAGTACCGGTTTTCCTGTTTATACCGATTACATCGCGCAGCATATAAATGAGGCAGGATATGCCAATGGTGGAACTATAGATTATTATTCAGCGGAAATGCCGCATGATGGTGATTATGCATTATACTGGGCGGGTTCTGAACAGTATGGCCAGGTTGGATTTGATTTTGTGCCGGATAAGGATCTCTCAGAACTTAAAAAAAAAATTATGCCGTAAGTTTCTGGATGCGTTGTAATACTGAAGTCTCTTTTGATATTCGTTTTATTGATACAAAAATTAGTCCTGATGACCATCCCTGGCGAATGAGCTATACTATTAATCAGAATAATTTCCAATTTGATGATAAATGGCATCTGCTATACATCCCTTTAACTGAATTCAAAGAAACAGGTTCCTGGGATGATGGGACCTGGTTTAATCCGGAAGGTAAGTTTGACTGGACAACTGTAGATAATCTTCAACTCGTAGCAGAACATCAGTCTTTTGAAAATGTTAAAATTTGGTTTGATAACATAAAAGTTACAGATAGTCTGGAAACATATACATCAGCTTCTGACATATCCGGCCGGCAAAGTGAAATATTGATATTCCCCAATCCGGCTTCGCAATTAGTAACAATAAATTATAATATTAGCGTCAAAGGCATTGTAAGAATTGAGATTTGGAATCTTGCAGGTCAAAAAGTGGCTGATATTGAAAATAGTTACAGACAACCTGGCGTGTATACTTCTTACTGGGAGATAAATTCAGGAAGAGGCAATATTATACAACCGGGTTTGTACATGTGCAGGTTCTGCTCATCCAGGGAGATACAAACCCGGTATATAAGTGTAATTTATTAGCGCTTGTGCTTATCAAGTTAAACACAGAACCTTAAACATGAGTTGTCGTCACTCATCTATAGCCCAGCTGTAAACGAGGGAGGCATCACCTGAGAATTCCTTATGCCTGTCGATCTCATATTGTTCTTCAAACTCAGGGCCGAATCTTTCAAAAGCACTTAAGAAACCAAAATCACGATCCTTAATTTTAGCAAGGATATTTCCAATTAACGGAACAGCTTTTTTTGCAATCACCAGCCAGGGTACTGTTGTAGTACCTGCAATGTCAGTGATAATCCCAAAAGCATCTCCTGCAATGCCTTTTTCTACATCTTTTAATATTTCGCCCAGATTACGCGTTGAATCACGCGTGTGGCGTAAATAAACGTGAACATTTAATTCTCTTGTAGCTGGTAGTTCACGGCTCAGCACAAATAACCCTTCAGAACCGGTCTCGTCAGTATCAAACTGAAATGAATTATCATGCCGCTTACTTAATTTGAAAGGTTCCTGGGGAAGGGTCGTAACGATCATTTTTTCATTATCATCCGGATGTTCTGCAACAACAACAAAATACAACCGCCAGTGCTTTTTTGGTCGGTAGATGGTTACTTCATCAATTTCTAACCTTACTCTTGTCATTAGTTTTTTTATTTATGATCAATTAACCTGCTTAATGATATTATTTTCCTGTAATTAAATAAAACATTTCAAAGAATTTCTATTTTATCGAATTCATAATAAAACTAAAAAACAAATAAATTTACTCAAAAATCATTATAAAGTCAAGAAAAATATTTTTGTTTATCTTTGACAATACTTTCCTGTAATTACCTTGCTGAATATTTTATATGAATTCTGCTATAAGAGAAAAGATCAAAAAAACCGGAAGACATTATCCCGTTAGCCGTCTGATTATCCAACCAGCTATTATGATCTGGTTGTTATTGAAATTATGTTTCAGTGCAAGGTACAGAAGTGAAAGATTTTATGCTCTTTTTTATAAAAAATCCCTATGTCAGCCTTCAACCTTTACTAAGGAAAACCGATATCCGGTTTTGTTTGAACTGGCTAAAAAACATCAGGTTAATAAATTTTCCACGATACTTTCCTTTGGCTGCTCCACTGGTGAAGAAGTATTTACCCTGAACACCTGTTTTCCTGAAGCACTTATTACAGGTGTTGATATTAACAAATGGGCTATTCGAAAAGCAAAGCAAAGTAATAATAATAAAGACAAATTGCGATTCCATTTACCTGATTTTTTATCTGGTTTATCCGACGGATATTTTGATATTGTTTTTGCCCTTGGAGTACTTCAATCATCTGTGAACAGAAAAAGAGGAATAATTAAAAGCAGCCGCAGGTTTACATTTATGAAATTTGAACACAATTTAATTGAACTTGATCGGCTGTTAAAAGCAGGAGGTTTGCTTATAATTGATAATACGGATTATGATTTTAGAGAGACCCGGTTATTTGAGAAATATACTTTATTAGATGTAAAAAGTAATATTAAAAGAAACAGGCCGGTATTTGATAGAAATAATTTAGTAAGTCCTGA
>Ga0102962_1000453_pt1 | contig 19688 bp, 17 predicted proteins | sample SalPonF2_C_D2_MG_FD_84519 | JGI IMG/M metagenome (GOLD analysis project Ga0102962, IMG submission 84519) | Salt pond soil microbial communities from South San Francisco under conditions of wetland restoration - Salt Pond MetaG SF2_C_D2_MG ...
AGCTCGTACTTGAGCACGCCCGTCGGGTAGACGGGAGGGATGCTCCAGCCGGCGGCCCACATCCAGACCTTGGTGTCGCCCTCCTTGGGGTGCTGGCCGAGCTCCAGGTCCACCGTCGAGCCGTTCTCGAGCTTGGCCTGTACCGTCATGCCGAGTTGCTTCGCCTGATCGGGCGTGACCTCGTCGCCCGTCGCCGTGCTGTACACCTTGGCCAGCCACACGACCTGCTCGCCGGTCTTGAACGTCGACACCAGCACACAGCTCGGGCCGGTCGCGTTCTGCGAGCCGCGCACGACCTCGGCCTGGACGTAGTAGGCCGGGGCTGCGGCGAAGGCCGCTCCGACGGTCGCTGCGAGCGCGAGCGCGACAACGAGGAACTTGATCTTACGCATCACTGAATCGCCTCCTATGTGACTGAACGACTCCGCTCCACGGGAATCATCCGGGTCGATCATCCTCCGACGGGCCCTCGGGAAAAAAGGGACAAAGATACCCGTCGGGACGCCGCACACCCCTATGGGGTATTCGCTCTGCACGGCGCGCAACCCTTCGTGACGCGCTTCACGAGCAACGCTCGCCAGCCCGCCGGTGGAGCGCACGTGGTCGCCGGGAACGGTCTGGGCCGCTACCACGGGACGATTGACCCCTCCAAGGGTCTCCGGGCGCAGGACGACATGCTCGATGCTAAGGGACGCGGGCCGCCCGTAGGGAAGCAAACTCCACGAAACCGGTCAGGATTCGTTCATCGGCGTTTCATGTCGGCGCGCGGACCGTGCGGGACGGCGCTTCCCGAGGCGGGGCCCGTTATCATCGGGGGCGTCCGCGGCAGCGGCCGCCCGCTCGCGCCACCGCGCCGGGGCCTGCCGGGACGGAGGGATCCGGTGACCAGGGACGTCCACCGCAGCCACGTGAGGACCGGACCGGGAACGTGAGGCAGCGCACCCTCATGGGCCTGCTCGGGGCCGCGGTGACGACCAATTCCGCAGCCAACACCATGGCCCTGACGCTGGTGCCCCTGCAGGCCGTGGACCTGGGCGCCTCGCCCGCCGTGATCGGCGCGCTGGCGGCCTCGCTGTCGCTGTTGCCGATGCTGCTGGCGCTGCGCACCGGCAGCTGGATCGACCGCCTCGGACCCCGCGCCGGCATGATCGCGGCCTCCCTGCTGCTGGCGCTGTCGCCGCTCTCCGTGCTCGTGCACCCCGGCGTGGCCGCGCTCTTCGTCACCGAAGTGCTGCTCGGGCTGGGCAACCTGCTCGCCGTCCTCGCCAGCCAGGCCTTCACCGCCAGCGCCGGCGACGCAGACCGCCACGAGGGGAACTTCGGCTGGTACACGAGCTACGTGGCCGCAGGCCAGGTCGCCGGGCCGCTCCTGGCCGGGCTCGTCGCGCAGTGGCACGGCTACCCGCCCGCGTTCGCGGCGACCAGCGCGATGGCCCTGGCCAGCATGGCGATCACCTGGGCCCTGCCCGAGGTGCACCCGCCAGCCGCCGCTGGCGGCGCCTCCGGCGGGCTGAGCGGCCCGGCCCGCATGCGGTCGCTTCTGACGGTCCCCGGCGTGCAGCTGGCGGTGGTCTTCACCTTCTCCATCGCCTTTGCCCAGAGCGTCTTCTCCTCGTTCTTTCCCGTGATCCTGCAGGCCGCGGGCATGACGGCCGCGCTGATCGGCGCCCTCCTGTCGCTTCGGGCGGTGGTCTCCACCATCCTGCGCCCCTTCTTGCCGGCCCTGGTGGCGCGGCTCGGCAACCGCCGCACCGCCCTCGTCGCCATGGTCGCGCTGATGGCGCTGGGGACGGTCGTGCTGGCGGCCAGCCAGGCCCTGGCGGTCGCCGTCCTGGTGAGCGCGATCGTCGGCATCGCCTGGGGGCTGGCGCCGCCCCTCTCGATCGTGATGGTGGTGGCGGGTGCCGCGGAGGCCGAGGTGGGGTTCGCGCTCGGCGCGCGCTTCACGGTGAACCGCCTGGCGCAGCTCCTCGGCCCGCTGGCCATCGGCCTGGTCGCGGACGGGTTGTCGCTGCGAGCGGGGTTCCTGGCCTGCGGAGGCCTCGTCGCGGCGTCGCTCGGCTACCTCCGGGTCCCCGCCGCCCGGGCGCGGGCGCGCGCGGACTGACCCCGGCAGACCGTCTGACCCCGGCAGACCGTCCGGCGACGCCTGGCACCGCCCCGCGCGCAGCTCAGCCCGGCGCGCTCAGCACCAGGAACGCCTCCACCACGCCGGGGTCGAAGTGGCGCCCGGCCTCGGCGCGGATGTGGTCGATGGCCTCGGCATGCGTCCACGCCGGCCGGTAGGGACGATCGCTGGTGAGCGCGTCGTAGACGTCGGCCACGGCGAAGATGCGGGCGGCCCGTGGGATCGCTTCGCCCACCAACCCCAGGGGGTAGCCCGCGCCGTCCCAGCGCTCGTGGTGCGCAGCCGGGATGGCCAGCGCGGGCTTGAGGAAGTCGATCGGCGCCAGCAGGTCGGCGGCGTAGCTGGTGTGCTGGCGCATGCGCCCCCACTCCTCGTCGTTGAGCGGCCCGGGCTTCTGAAGGATGGCGTCGGGCACGCCCATCTTGCCGATGTCGTGGAGCAGCGCTCCGCGCCGGATGTCGAGGAGCTCCTCCTCTTCCCGGATGCCCATGGCGCGCGCCAGCCGCAGCGTCAGCTCGGTGACCCGGCGCGAGTGCCCTTCGGTCTCCTTGTCGCGCAGATCGAGCGCGCGCGACCAGCCCTCGATCGTGGCGTCGTAGGCGGAGCGCAGCTCGCGGTTGCTGGCCGCCAGGTCGGACACGAGCGCGGCGTTGTCGATGAGGATGGCGCCCTGCGTCGCCACCATGGCGAGGAACGCCGTCCAGTCGGCACCGACGTCCAGCGGGCTGCGGTGGGCCACCAGCAACCCGCCGCGCAGGCCGCCGCGCGCGTGCATGGGCGCGGCCGCGAGCAGCTCGAGCCGCTCGTCGCCGACGGCCTGCCCAGCGCGCCGCACCCCGTCGATGCGCTCTCGCCCCTGCAGCAGGTACGGCTCGCCGTCGGCCATCGCCTTCCCCACGAGCCCGGCGCCGACGGGCAGCCTCCGGGCCTCGGGCGGGAAGCTCGCGCCCCGACCCTCGACGAGCTCGAGCTCGCCGCCGTCCCCGGTGGTCACGTACACCGCGGCCACGTCGACCCCGAGCCCCTCCCGGGCGGCCTCCACGAACGCCGCCACCGCCGCGGGCAGGTCGGTCCCGGCCGTGATGGCGGCGTCGATGTGGCGCAGCGTCGTCAACCGCTGCACCTGCGTCTGCAGATCGAGGTTGAGCGTGCGGATGCTCTCGCGGGCGCGCGCCTGCTCGGTCACGTCGCGCTTCGCCGCCACGAAGTGCTCGATCGCGCCGCGCGGGCCGATGACCGGCGTGATGCTCATCGCCTCCTGGTACTCGCTGCCGTCCTTGCGCCGATTGATGAGCTCGCCGCTCCAGGGCTGCCCCGCGGTGATGCTCTCCCACAACGAGCGGTAGAAGGCCGGGCCCTGACGGCCGGACCCCAGCATGCGCGTGTGCGATCCCACGAGCTCGTCCTCGGTGAAACCCGTCAGGCCCAGCTCGTGCGGGTTCGCCCACTCGATGATGCCCTCCGGGTCGGTCACGACGATCCCGACCGGGGCGGCCTCCAGGGCGGTGAGCTGGAGACGGAGACGCGCCTCGCCCTCCTCCTCGCGGGTCCGGTCGAGCAGCGTGCCGACCACGGTGCGCTCCCCTTCGAGCGTCACCACCTGCTCGAGCACCTCCACCGGCACCACCGAGCCGTCGCGACGCACGCCCCGGAAGCGGAAGCGCCGGGTCTCGTCGCCGTCGGCCCGCAGCCCGTCGTCCGGCATCCCGTCGGTCGACCTCCCGGCGGTCGACCTCCCGGCGACCCTGTCCTCGACCCACGGACGGTCGTCCGGGTGCACCACGTCGCCCGGCTGGAGTCGCTCGACGACCTCCTCGGGCGTGTAGTCGAAGGTCGCAGCGAAGGCGGCGTTGACGTACACGAAACGCCCCTCCCGGATGGAGTAGGTGCCCGCCAGCATGTTCGCCGCGATCTGCTCAAGGCGTTGCTCGCTGGCGCGCAGCTCGTGCTCCAGCGCCCGGCGCCGCTCGAAGGCGGCCCTGAGCTGCCGGTCGCGGCGCCGGAAGAGCCCGACGGCCACGCCGAACGCCACCGTGACGAGGGCCGTGGGGAGCCCGGGCAGCGCCACACGCGAGAAGGGAGCCACGTGGTGCAGCACCGATGCGGTGAGGACCGAGTGGAACAGCAACGCGGCCAGCGCCGCGGCGACGCCGCCCGCCACCCCGAAGCACCAACCCGCGACGGCCACCGGCACCAGCATGAGGGCGGCGGTGTCCATGGCCAGCGCCGGCTCCAGCGCGAGGAACGCCAGCACATAGACGACGAAGCCTCCGACAACGGAGGCGACCTCCCCGGCGGTCCGCCTGTCCCTGCGCCTCAAGAAGAACCCATCTCCTGTTGAGGGATTCTACGTCCGGCCCGCGGCGCGGGCATACCGGAAACCTAACGGCGGGTCGGCGGGCCGACAGGCACGCTTCGACGCCGCTCTGTAGAGTGAGCCGAAAGGGAGGCGAGCATGCGCTATCGACCCCTCGGCATGACCGGAACGCTCGTGTCGGAGCTGTGCTTCGGCACCATGACCTTCGGCGGCGAAGGGATGTGGGAACACATCGGCACGCAGCAGCAGGCGGAGGCGACCGGCCTGGTGCGGCGCGCGCTCGAGGGCGGCGTGAACTTCATCGACACCGCCAACGTCTACTCCCTCGGCACCAGCGAACGCATGCTGGGCACGGCCCTGCAGGACCTCGGCGTGGACCGCAGCCAGGTCGTGCTCGCCACGAAGGTGCGCGGTCGTGTGGGGCCCGGCGCGAACCAGTCGGGACTGAGCCGCGGTCACATCGTCGACCAGGTGCACCGCAGCCTGGAGAGGCTCCAGACCGACCACCTCGACCTCTACCAGATCCACGGCTTCGATCCCCTCACGCCTCTGGAGACGACCCTGCGCGCGCTCAACGACCTGGTGCGCGAGGGCACGGTGCGCGCCGTCGGCGCCAGCAACCTGGCGGCCTGGCAGCTCGCCAAGGCGCTGTGGGTGAGCGACCGGGAGGGGCTCGAGCGCTTCGAGAGCCTGCAGGCCTACTACACCGTGGCAGGCCGCGACCTGGAGCGCGAGATCGTCCCGCTGCTGCACGACCAGAGCCTGGGCCTCATGGTCTGGAGCCCGCTCGCCGGCGGCCTGCTGTCGGGCAAGTACGACCGCTCCACCGACAAGGCCGGCGGCTCCCGGCGCGACAGCTTCGACTTCCCCCCGGTGAACCGCGAGCGGGCGTGGGACGTCGTCGACGTCCTGCGCGACATCGGCGCCGAGAAGGGCGCCACCGTTGCGCAGCTCGCACTGGCCTGGCTGCTCCACCAGGACGCCGTCACCAGCGTCATCATCGGCGCCAAGAACATGCGCCAGCTCGAGGACAACCTGGCCAGCGTCGAGGTGCGCTTCACCGACGAGGAGCTCGCGCGGATCGACGAGGTCAGTGCGCTGCCGCCCGAGTATCCGGGCTGGATGGTCGCGCGGCAGGGCGGCGACCGCGACCTTGCGCGGGTGGCCGAGAGCGCGCCGCCGGTGCTGGGAGCGGAGGAGGCGGCGAGGTAGCGCCGAGAGCGCGCGGTTGGCGGGCTGCCGGGCGCTGCGCGCTCTGCGGCCAACGCGAGCGGCGCCCCCGACGACGCGATGACACTTTCATGACACTCCCCGCGCCCCGCTGTCCGTACGATGGGCCCCCGTGGAACGACTGGCATTGATGGGCGTGTCGCATCGCCGGGGCGGCGCCCGCGCGCTCGAGGCATACCAGCAGGCGTACGCCGGCGAGGGCGGGGGCCTCCTGCGCCGAGCCGGCCTGCGGGAGTTCGTGCCCATCGTCACCTGCAACCGCTGGGACGTGGCGATGGTGCTTCCCGAGGGCCTCGAGGTCGAGGACGTGCGCCGCCGCCTGGCCCTGGACGGGCAGCAGCGGCCCTACGCCTTCATGGCGGACGGCGCGCTGGAGCAGCTCGCCCGCGTGGCCTCCTCGCTCGACTCCCTGAACCCCGGCGAGGACCAGATCATGCGCCAGGTGCGCGAGGCCTATACCGCCGCCCAGCGCGCCGGCAGCACCGGGGCCACCACCGCGTTCGCCTTCGAGACGGCGTTGCGGGTGGCCAAGCGGGTGCGCCGCGAGGTGGCGCTGGCGCCGGTGAACGCCTCGCTGTTCAGCCTGGCGCGGCCCGAGCTCGAGCCGCTGCTCCCGCCCGGCTCCGCGGTCGCGGTGCTCGGCGCCGGCGAGATGGGCGCGCTGGCCGCCCGCTCCCTGGCGGAGCTGAGCGGCGTGCGCGTCGTCGTCGCCAACCGCACCGCCGAGCGCGCTGCGGCGGTCGCCCGCCGCAGCGGGGCCGAGGCCATGGCGCTGTCGAGCTTTCTCGGCGACCCGCCCGACGTCACGGCGCTGGTCTGCGCCACGCCGGTGCGGCACCTGGCGGACGCCGTGCTGCTGGGCCGGATGCCGTCGCTGAAGCTGGCCGTCGACCTCGGCATCCCGCGCAACGTCGATCCCGCGGCGGCGCGGCGGCGCGGCGTGCGCGTGCTCGACGTCGACGGGCTGCAGGCCGCCGGGCGCGAGCGCCGCAGCGAGCTCTCCGGCAAGCTGGCCGAGGCCGAGCGCATCGTCCGCCTGGAACTCGACGAAGCGGTCCGCGCCTGGACGGAGCGCCAGCTCGGCCCCTCCATCCGCCGGCTGCGCGCGCTCTACCTCGACACCATCGGCGACGCCCTGCCGCCCGAGGCCGCGGAGCGGCTGGCCCACAAGTTCGCCCACGTGCCGGTGAAGGGGCTGCGGGCCCTGGCCCGCGAGCACGGCCTGGACGCGGCCAGGACCTTCCTGAGCGAAGCCGGCCTGAGCGACACGAGCCTGAGCGACACGAGCCTGACCGACACGGGTGCCGAGGAGGCGTCGTGAGCCAGCTTCCGGACTACCTGCGCGGCGTGCGCGGCCGCCCCGGCGAGGGCAGGCACGTCCGCATCGCGACACGCGGCAGCGACCTGGCGCTGCACCAGGCCCGCAGCATCCGGGGCGAGCTGGAGGCGCTCGGCTGCAGCGTCGAGCTGGTGCTCGTCGAGACGCAGGGCGATCGCGACATGGCCCCGTTCGCCACGCTCCGTGGGCAGGGCTTCTTCACCAAGGCCGTGCAAGAGGCGGTGCTGGACGGCCGCGCCGACCTGGCGGTGCACTCGCACAAGGACCTGCCGAGCGCGCCCACCCCGGGCCTGGAGATCGCCGCGGTGCCGCGGCGGGCCGACGCGCGGGACGTGCTGGTGATCCGCCCCGAGGCCGTGGACGCCGACGAGGCGCCCTTCGTGCTGCGCCCCGGCGCGGCGGTCGGCACCAGCGCCGCCCGGCGGCGCGACCAGCTCGGCCGCGTCCGCCCGGACCTGGAGCTGCGCGAGATGCGCGGCAACGTGCCGACGCGCCTGCGCAAGTTGCGCGACGGCGCCGCCGACGCGCTGGTGCTGGCGGCGGCCGGCATCGACCGGCTGAGGCCCGACCTGAGCGGGCTGAGCGTGGTGCGGCTCGAGCCCGAAGACTTCGTGCCGGCACCCGCGCAGGGCGCGCTCGCCCTCGAGATCCGCCGCGGCGACGACGCGCTGGCCTCCCTCCTCACCGAGGTCCACGAGCTGGAGACGGCCCGCACCGTCTCCGCCGAACGCGGCCTGATGGCGATGCTGCAGGGCGGCTGCCAGCTCGCACTGGGGGCCCACGCCCGCTTCGAGGGGGGCGCGGTCCGCCTGCGGGCGACCTTCGAGGGCGCCACCGTCGAGACCGAGCACCCCACCGGCGAGGGCGCCGCCATGCTGGCGTTCGACGCGCTCGGCCGGCCCCACCCCGCCGGGACCGGTAGCGGATGAAGATCGTCCTGACCCACGCACCCGGGCGCTTCGAAGGCCTGGACGTCGGGTTGCGGCGGCGCGGCCACACGGTCGTGCACGCGCCGCTGATCGCGACCCTGCCGAGGACCGGCGAGGAGGTGCGCGCGGCGGCGGAAGCGCTGCTGGCGCTGCCGTGGCTGCTGTTCACCAGCCGCTCGGCGGTGGAGGCCTGGAGCGCGCTGGAGGTGGGGTGGCAAGCTCCCGGAGAACCGCCCGGGGGAGCGCCCCGCGTGGGCGCGGTGGGCCGCAAGACGGCGTCGGCGCTGCGCGCCGCCGGGGTGGAGCCGGCGCTGGTCGCCGAGCGCGCGTCGCGCGCGGCCGGGCTCGCCGACGTCTTCGTGCAGCATCCCGCGGCGGCCTCGCCGGTGGGCCTCCCCCAGGGCGACCGGGCGCTGCCGACGTTGCGCCGCGCGCTCGAGCGCGCCGGCTTCGAGGCCCGCCCCCTGGTGTTGTACGAGACCGTCACACAGCCCTGGCCGGGTGACGCTACCCTGGACGGTGCGGCGGGGAGCGACCCATCTGCGGGCGACCCATCTGCGGGCGACCCGTCTGCGGGCGACGGCGCAACGAGCGATCCCGCGGCGCACGGCGCCCAGCTGGTCGTGCTGGCGAGCCCGTCGGCCGCCGACGCCCTGCCGGCGGAGGTCGCGCGTCACGCCACGCTGGTCGCCATCGGGCCCACCACCGCCGCCGCGCTGGAGCGCCGGGGGCTGTCCCCCCGTCAGGCCCGCGCGCCCAGCGTGGGGGGCGTGCTCGAAGAGGTCGAGGCCGTGGCGCAGGAGCGCGCCGCAGCGGACGCCGCCACCGACGCCGCCACCGACGGCGCCACCGACGGCGGTGCGGACGACCGCGCGGGCGGGCAGGAAGCCGACCGAGAAGGAGGCCGGGCATGAGTCGAACCCTGGAACGGAGCGCCGGCGAAGGCAGGCGCCGGGACGACGCGGGCGCCCTCCCGGCCCCGCTGGCTCGGCCGCGCCGGCTGCGCACGACGCCTGCGATGCGGGCGCTGGCGAGCGAGACCGGCGTGCAGCCCCACCAGCTCGTGGCGCCCTTCTTCGTGACGGCGGGGCGCGACACCGTGCAGCCGATCGGGGCCCTGCCGGGGGTGTCGCGGCTCGGCGCCGACCCGCTGCTGCGCGAGCTCGAGCGCGCGCTGAAGCTCGGCATCCGCTCGACCGTGCTCTTCGGGGTGGTGGACGGCGGCGCCAAGGACGCCCACGCCCACGCGGCCGACGACCCGGAGGGCCCGGTGGCCCAGGCGCTGCGCGCGGCCCGCGCGGCCTTCGGCGACGACCTGGTGCTCATCACCGACGTGTGCCTGTGCGGCTACACCGATCACGGCCACTGCGGCCTGCTCGCCCCCACGCCGCGCGGGCTGGTGGTCGACAACGACGCCAGCCTCGACCGGCTGGCCGCCATGGCGGTCGCCCACGCGGAGGCCGGCGCCGACCTGGTCTCCCCCAGCGACATGATGGACGGCCGCGTGTCCGCCATCCGCGCCGCTCTCGACGGCGCCGGCTTCGAGAACGTGGGGGTGCTGTCCTACGCCGTCAAGTACGCCTCGGCCTTCTACGGGCCGTTCCGCGACGCGGCGGGCTCGGCGCCCGGCGCCGGCACGGCGGGCGGCGAGGGCGGCGCGCCGGACGCCTCGTCGACCTCCGGCGGCTGGGGCCGCGACCTCCCGGTCCACCACGACCTGGTGCCGCCCGCCGACCGCGCCACCTATCAGATGGACTACCGCAACGCCCGCGAGGCGCTGCGCGAGGCCGCGCTGGACGAAGCCGAGGGGGCGGACATGCTGATGGTCAAGCCGGCTCTCCCCTACCTCGACATCCTGGCGCGCCTGCGCCCGCGCACCCAGCTCCCGCTGGTCGCCTACTTCGTGTCGGGCGAGTACGCCATGATCAAGGCGGCCGCCGCCGCCGGCGCGCTCGACGAGCCGTCGGCGGTGCGCGAGGCGCTCACCGGCATCCGGCGCGCCGGCGCCGACCTGATCATCACCTACCACGGCATCGAGGCGTTGGAGAAAGGCTGGCTGGAGTGAGCCACCGGCGGGGCGCCGATGCGCCTGTCGTCGTGGCCGGCGGTGCGCGGGGCCTGCCGGGGCGCGGTGCGGACGAGCAGTGTTTCGTGACGCAACATCGAGTTTCTCCAGAAGATAGAGGGCGCTGACCGTGCCCGAGCCGCGCCCCTCCACGCGCCCCCTGCGCGCATCCCGCGGCGCCCGCTGGGCCCGCTCCCGGGCGGCCACGCGCGTGGCCTTCGGCGTCATCGTGGTGTTCGTGCTGAGCCAGGCGGCGTGGTGGATCGTGTTCGAGTTCCGCACCATCCACCAGGCCACGCAGGAGCAACTCACCTCCTGGCAGCACGACGCGAGCCTCGCCAACGAGGTGCTGGCGCAGGCGGGGGGCGGGGAGGCCGGGCGGGCGGCGCTCCGGCAGAGGATCCTGAGCCGCTACCCGCACCTCGTCTACCGGGGCAGCCTGCCGGGCGGCGGCTTCGCCGTCGACCCGGCGAGCCGCGCGCGCTTCCTGGCGGCGCAGAACCGCCACCTGCGCATGTTCGCCTTCGAGGGGCCCACCTTCGCGCTGGTGGTGCTGTCGATGCTGCTGCTGATCGGCGTCACGCTGCGCAGCGAGCGCGAGCTCAAGCGGCGCCAGCAGAACTTCCTGTCGGCCATCACCCACGAGTTCAAGACGCCCATCAGCACCTTGAAGCTGCTGGTCCAGACGGCGCAGATGCGCAGCCTGCCGCCCCCGAAGCAGGAGGAGTACCTGCGCCGCATGGAGGCCGAGCTCGACCGGCTCGAGCGCACCAGCGAGCAGGTGCTGGCCAGCGCCCGCCTCGAGCACGCCGAGCACGCCCCCGGCTTCGCGCCGCTGGAGCTCAACCACGTGGTCCAGGGCGTCGTCGGCGCCGCCCGCTCCGGCCTGGAGGCGCGCGGCGCCCTGCTCAAGGTCGACTACGCGCCCGAGCCGCTGCCCGTCTCCATCGACCCCGACGCCTTCGCCGTGGTCCTGAACAACCTGCTGGACAACGCCGTGAAGTACACTCCCGGGGCGGAGCGGCCGGTGCGCGTGAAGCTCGAGCGCCGGGGCGACCTGATCGAGGTCCACGTGGACGACCGCGGCGTGGGGCTGAAGGAGGGCGAGGAGGAACGCGTGTTCGAGCGCTTCTACCGGACCGGCGACGAGATGACCCGTGAGTCCGAGGGCGTCGGGCTGGGCCTGCACCTGGTGCGCAGCATCACCGAGGCGATGAACGGCTGGGTGCGCTCCGGCGCCAACCCCGACGCCGAGCGCGGCTCGCGTTTCACCGTGGTGCTGCCGCGGCGCGTGGTCGCCACCGAGCTGGAGCGCGGCGAGGCCGGCGCTCCCGGGGCGCCCGAGGGAGCGTCGTGACCGCCGCTCCGCGCCCGGCGGCGGGCACGCGTGCGAGTGTCGGGCGGGTGCTGATCGTCGAGGACGAGGCGGCGCTGGCCGCGGTGCTGGCCGACAACCTGCGCGACGAGGGGCTGGCCGTGAGCACGGCGCCCGACGGCGTGACCGGCGAGCAGCTGTGGGTCGAGGAGCGCCCCGACCTGGTGGTCCTCGACGTGATGCTCCCCCGCCTCGACGGCTTCACGCTGTGCGAGCGCATGCGCGACGCCGGCGACGACACCCCGGTGCTCTACCTCAGCGCCCGCGGCGAGGCCGACGACCGCGTGCGCGGTCTGCGCGTGGGCGGCGACGACTACCTCCCCAAGCCCTTCCACCTGCCGGAGTTCCTGCTGCGGGTCAAGGCGCTGCTGAGGCGCCGCGGCTGGGCGAAGGAGGCGCCGCGCGCCGGCTTCCACTTCGCCGGTCACTTCGTCGACTACCGCTCCTGGACCGCCGAGCTGGCGGGCGGCGGCCGCGAGCCGCTGGGCGAGCGCGAGCTGGGCATCTTCCGGGCGCTGGCCGACCGCGCCGGCGAGGTGGTGAGCCGCGACGACATCCTCGACGCCGTCTGGGGCGACGACGCCTTCCCGTCCAGCCGCACCGTGGACAACTTCGTGCTGCGGCTGCGGAAGCTGTTCGAGCCCGACCCCTCGGCGCCGCGCTACTTCCATACCGTCTGGGGCGTGGGCTACCGCTTCACGCCCGACGGCGAGGCCGAGGAGGCCGCCTTCGATGCCTGATGCCACCACCGACGAGCCGCTCTTCCTGCGCGCCGCCGGCGGCGAGGACACGCCGCGCGCGCCGATCTGGATCATGCGCCAGGCGGGCCGCTACCTGCCGGAGTACCGCGCCCTCAAGCAGCGCCACAGCTTCTGGGAGATGGTGCGCACGCCCGAGCTGGCCGTCGAGGTCACCCTGCAGCCCGTGAAGCGCTTCGCGCTCGACGCCGCCATCCTGTTCAGCGACATCATGACGCCGCTGCCTCCGATGGGCGTCGGCATCGAGTTCAAGCCGGGACCGGTGTTCGCCGAGCCCGTGCGCACGCGCGCGCAGGTCGACGCGCTCGCCGTGCCCGACGGGGGAGAGCTGGCCCCGTTCGTGGCCGACGCGCTGCGGCTGTTGCGCGCCGCCTCGCCGGTGCCCGTGATCGGCTTCGGCGGCGCGCCCCTGACGCTGGCGGCGTACGCGGTGCAGGGCGGCGGCAGCAAGGATTTCGCGGACTTCCGCGGCTTCCTGCGCGCCGAGCCCGCCACCGCCCACGCCCTGCTGGAGAAACTCGCCACGGTGACGCTGCGGTACCTGCGCATGCAGGCGGACGCCGGCGCGCAGGCGCTGCAGCTCTTCGACTCCTGGGCGGGGCTGCTCGACGAGCGCAGCTACCGCGCGTTCGGGCTGCCCTACGCGCAGCGCGTGCTGGAAGGGCTCGCCGACGCGGGCGTGCCGCGCGTCTACCTGGCCGTCGACGCCGGCCACCTCTACCCGGCGATCGCCGAACTGCCCGCCGAGGTCGTCAGCGTCGACTGGCGCCGGCCGCTCTCCGCCGTGCGCCGGGCGCTGCCCGGCAAGGTGCTGCAGGGCAACCTCGACCCCGCCGCGCTGCTGGGCCCGCACGACGACCTGGCGCAGGAGGCCGAGCGCGTCCTGCACGAGGGGCTCGGCGGTCCGCACGTGTTCAACCTGGGTCACGGCATCCTGCGGCAGACCGATCCCGACGCCGTGGCGCGGCTGATCGACGTCGTGCACGGCTTCGACCGGCGCGCCGCGGCGTGGGGCGACACCGCGCCCCGGCGCCCGACGACGGCCGACGGAGGCCGGGCGTGAGCCGTCGCGAGCGCGTCGTCGAGGTCATGCGCGCCGGGCAGGCGGCGCTGATCGACGGCTTCGAGGCGATCGACGGCGAGGGCCGCTTCCTGGAGCACGCCTGGGAGCGCCCCGGCGGGGGAGGCGGCAGCGCACGGGTGCTCGAGGGCGGCCGCGTGTTCGAGCGCGCCGGGGTCAACCTCTCGGTCGTGTACGGCGACGCCGTCCCGGACAGCCTGGCCCGCCAGCACCCCGCCGCCGCCGGGAGGCCCTTCTTCGCCACCGGGGTGTCGATGGTGCTGCACCCGGCGAACCCCTACGTGCCCGCCTTCCACGCCAACTTCCGCTACTTCGAGACCGCTGCCGCGAACGACGCCCAAGACGACCCGGTGGGCGACCCCGGCGCCATCTGGTGGTTCGGCGGCGGCGCCGACATGACGCCCAGCTACCCCTTCGCCGAGGACGCGGTGCACTTCCACCGCGCGCTGCAGGCGCTCTGCGAGCGGCATCCCGGCGTGGCCGACTACCCGCGCTGGAAGGCGATCTGCGACGACTACTTCACCATCCGGCACCGCGGCGAGATGCGCGGCGTGGGCGGCATCTTCTTCGACGAGATCAGCGCGCCCGAGGCCGGCGACTTCACGTCGGAGCTGGCGTTCGTCGAAGACGGTCTGGGGTCGCTGCTGGGCAGCTACCTGCCGGTGGTGGAGCGCCGGGCGGAGCTGCCGTTCGGCGAGCGCGAGCGCGACTGGCAGCTCCACCGCCGGGGCCGCTACGTGGAGTTCAACCTGGTCTACGATCGGGGGACGCTGTTCGGGCTGCAGACGCAGGGCAACATCGAAGCGATCCTGATGTCGATGCCGCCGCTGGCGCGCTGGACGTTCGACCTGCAGCCCGAGGCCGGAAGCCCCGAGCAGGAGGCGCTGGCGTTCTTCCAGCCGCGCGACTGGGCGGGTGCGGAGGCGCAGGCGCTCGAGGACGGCACGCCGTGAGCGGCGAACGCCGCGTCGCGGTGCGCCCCTGCCGGCAACGAACCAGCGGCTGCCGGCGCAGACCCCTGAGAGGACGGTGACCGCATGGGCAACGGACCCACGGGAATCGTGATGATGAACCTGGGAGGGCCCAAGGACCTCAGCGAGGTCCAGCCCTTCCTGCTCGAGCTCTTCGCCGACCGCGAGATCATCCAGCTGCCCGCGCAGGACTGGCTAGGCCCCTTCATCGCCCGGCGCCGCACCAAGAGCGTGCAGCGCAACTACACCGACATCGGCGGCGGCTCGCCCATCCTGAAGTGGACCGAGGAGCAGGGGAGGGGCATGGTCGAGCGGCTCGACCGGCTGTCGCCCGACACCGCGCCGCACAGGTTCTACGTGGCGTTCCGCTACGTGAACCCCAAGAGCGAGGACGCGCTGAAGGCCATGAAGGCCGACGGCGTGCAGCGGGCGGTGGCGTTCACGCAGTACCCGCAGTTCTCCTGCTCGACCACCGGGTCGTCGCTCAACGAGCTGTGGCGCGCGGCGAAGCGCCTCGACCTGGCCGACGCCTTCGCGTGGAGCGTGCTGGACCGCTGGCCCACCCACCCCCGCTTCGTCGAGGCGATGGCGAAGACGGTCGAGGACGGCCTGGCGCAGTTCAGCGAGGACGACCGGGACGACGTCCTGATCGTGTTCAGCGCGCACTCCCTGCCGATGAGCGTGATCAACCGCGGCGACGCCTACCCCGGCGAGATCGGCGCCACCGTCCACGAGGTGATGGAACGCCTCGACTACGGCTACGAGTACCTCATCAGCTACCAGAGCTCGGTCGGGCCGGTGCCCTGGCTGGGGCCGTCGACCGAGCAGGTGGTCAAGGACCTCGGCGCCAAGGGGCGCAGGAACGTGCTGGTGGTGGGCGTCGCCTTCACCAGCGACCACATCGAGACGCTCCACGAGCTCGACATCGAGTACGGCGAGCTGGCCCACGAGGTCGGCGTCACCAACTACAAGCGCGCGCCCGCCCTGAACGGCCTGCCGCTCTTCCAGGACGCGCTCGCCGAGGTGGTGGCCGAGCACCTCGCCTCCGGCGAGGCCTGCACCCGCCAGTACGGCCTGCGCTGCCCCGGATGCACCAACGAGCAGTGCCGCGCCATCCTCAACCCGGTGGCGAGCTACCGCCGCACCAAGCTCGGGACGAACGGCGAGGCCAAGCGCTGAGGACGGGGTGGGCGGTGGCGCCCACCCCGTCGTGCCCGCTGCGCGGCACGGCTCCCGGGCCGTCGGCCTGGCCCGCCTCGCGGCGTCTCGCCGTGCCCGGCGCTCCTGCGCTCAGCCTTCCGGCGGCCGTCCGCTCTGGAACGGGAGCGGCTCTCCCGTCTCCAGGAGCGTCTTGAGGCCGCTCAGGATCTCGTACCAGCCGCCACCGGCGCCGCCGTCCTCGGCCTGACCCGAAGCGACCGCCGCCCACATGGGGGCCCCTGCGAAGTCGTGCGTCACCGTGACCCGGGTGACGCCGCCGCGCACCGCGTCGATCTCCCACGTCAGGCGCGTGGGGGCCTCCGCGGCGAGCTCGGGCGTCATGGTCATGCGCCAGGTCTGCACCAGACGCCGCGGCGGGTCGGCTTCGAGGACCTCCCCGTCCCCGATGACGTCGGGGATCTCGGGGAAGGCCTTCATGCCCTCGTTGGCGTGGGCGCGGAAGGCGCCGCCGGGGCGCAGGTCGTACGCGACCAGCGGGGCGTAGCCGTAGCGCACGGTCCACTCCGGCCGCGTGATGGCGTCCCAGATCGCCTGGGGCGAGGCCTTGATGTAGATCCGGTACACCTGGACGGTGGAAGGGGTCGGTGTGTCAGCACTCATCGTCGTCGCTCCTCGTGGTTGCAGGTTGCAGGTCGCGCGGCCGGCAACGTAGCCCGGGCGCCGTTCATCCGTGCGCTCGCGGTGTGGCGTAGCGCAGCGATCCCGGCGTGGTCAGCGCCTCGCCGGTCTCCAGGTAGGTCTTCAGTCCCGACAGGACCATGGGCCAGCCGCCGTACAGCTCGGGGTTGGCGCCCTCGGGCAACTCGTCGTGGGTGACCAGCAGCCGGCACGAGTCGCCCACGGGCTCGATCTCCCAGGTCACGCGCGACACGCCCGCGTCCCGCACCGCCTCGCTCCAGAGCGCGTGGAAGCTCTGCACCAGGCGCCGCGGCGGCTCCACCTCGAGGTTCTCGCCCTCCCACAACAGGTCGGGCACCCCCTCGGAGCGGGCCTCGTAGTGGGAGCCGACCGTCCAGTCGGTCACGATGCCGACGCCGAAGTAGAAGATGCGCCGCTTCGCGGGATCGGTGATCGCGTCCCACAGGCGTTCGGGCGTCGTCTTGACGTAGATTTCGAACACGCGTTCCATGCTTGCCTCCAGCTCACGCTTGAGTCCGCTCAGGGCGGCGGCCCAGGGCTCGGCGAACTTGCTCACCCAGCGGTCGTGGACCAGGCGGATGGGGACGGGATTGAGATGGTGGAGCTTCTCCCTTCCGGAGCGCCGGGTGACGATAAGCCCGGCGTCTTCCAGGACGCGCAGGTGCTTCATGACCCCGAAGCGCGTCATGCCGGCCTCGCCGGCGACCTCGCCGACCAGCTCGCCGAGCGTGCGGCCGTCACGCTCGAACAGCCGGTCGAGCAGGCGCCGGCGGGTGGGGTCCGCCAGGGCCTTGAAGATCGCGTCGTCGGCATCCACAGCGCGAACTATAGGTGACTATCTGGTCACGTGTCAACGTGGGCCCGGCCGCCTAGACCCTCCCGGCGAACGCCGAGCGCACCCCGCCGGCCGCCGCTCGCCCCCCTAGCCTGATCCGCAGGAGAGGAGGTGGGCCGTGGGGCGCAGCGACGTCGGGCGCAGCGGCAAGGGCAAGGGTAGGACGGCCAGGGGCCGGCGCGTCGCGCCCCGCGTCACGCGCCGCATCACGCGCCGCATCACGCCCCGCATCACGGCCCGGACCGCGCCCCTCGCCACCGCCTGCTTCGCCGCGGTGCTGCTGGCCGCCGGCCCCGGCGCCAGCGCGCTCGGCGTGGCCCGCAGCATGCGCTGGCGGGCCCGGCCGTACCCGGTCGTCGCGGAAACGGCCGGCCTCCCCGTGGCGTTCCTCCAGCACGGCCCGCGCGACTGCGGCCCCGCGGCCCTCGCCACCGTGCTCGCCTGGCGCGGCCGCCCGGCGGGGGAGGGGCCGATCCTCCGCGTCGCCCGCCTGCGCGCCGACGGCGTCAGCCTCGCCGAGCTGGTGCGGCTGGCGGCCGCCTTCGAGCTGCCGGGCGCCTGGTACGCCGTCCCCCGCCGGAGGCTCGGCGCGCTCCCCACCCCCTTCATCGCGCACGTGCGGGCGGGCCGCCGCGGCCCCGGCTTCCTGGGAGCGCGCTTCCTGGGAGTGCGCTTCCTGGGCCCGCGCCTCCTGGGAGTGCGCGCCGGCGGTCGCGCGAAGGGGCACTTCGTCGCGGTGCGCGCGGTGGTGCGCGGGTTCGTCCTCCTGGCCGATCCGGCGCGCGGGCTGGTGCTCGAGCGCGAGGCGCGCTTCGCGCGTTCCTGGAGCGGCCGCGTGCTGCTCTTCGACGCGGTGGCTCCCGAGGGAGCGCGGTGAGCGCCGCCGGCCGCCGCGGCCGCGCGCTCGGGAAGGGGATCGGGAACGCGCTCGGGCACGCGCTCGCCGTCCGCCCCTGGAGCGGAGCGCTCGCCAGCGGCGCACTGCTCGTGGTGGCCGCGCGCCCCTGGGGCACGGGCTGGCTGGCCCTGGTGGCCTTCGCGCCCGTGCTGTGCGCGCTGCGTTCGCAGACGAGCGGCGCACGCGCGGCGCTGATGCTCGCCGTCACCGCGTCGGGCGCCGCCGTGGTGGTGTACGAGGCGCTCGGCCCGCTCACGCCCGCGCTGGTGCCGCTGCTTGCCGCGGGCGCCACGGCCCCCTTCGCCGCGGCCGGCGCGCTCGCCCCGCGCCTGCGCCGCGCGCTGGGCACGCGCGCCCTGCTGGCCACCTTTCCGCTGTTGTGGCTGGCGGCCGAAGCGCTGCCGGGCCGAGGCTGGCTGCTGGGCCCCTTCGCCACGCCGCTGTTCGCGGTGGGCTACAGCCAGGCCGGCCTGCCCGCCATGCACCTCGCACGCCTCGGCGGCGTGGCGGCGGTGGGGCTGGCGGTGCTCGCCTGCAACGCGCTGCTGGTGCTGGCGGTGGTCGAGCGTGCCGGCTGGGCGTGGGGAGCGCTGGCGGCGCTGGGCGCCGCGGTGGCGCTCACGGCGTTCACGGCGCCTGCGTCCTTCGAGGCGCACGCAGCGCTCGTGACGCCCGCCGCGCTCTCGACGCCCGCGGTTGCGCCCGGCCGCGTCGCGGCTGCCGCCGGGGAAGCGGAGGGGGGCGCGTCCGGCACGGTGCCGGCGCGCGTCGCCGCCGTCCGCGTGGTGCAGGCGGCGCTGCCCGACGCCGCGTACGCTGCAGCGGCGGCGCTGCCGGCCGCCCGCTCGGCGCTGCTGCGCGCCATCGTGGCGGATGCGCTCGCCGCGCCGATGCCGGGCGGTGCCGGCCTGACGGTCGCGCCGGAGGGCGCGCTGCCCGGCCCCTTGCCGGCGCGCGGAGCGAGCGGGCTCGAGCCGCTGCTCGCGGGGCTGGGGCCCGCCCTGCTGGGCGGCCCGGCGCGCGTCGAGGGGGGCATCGCGAACGCCGCCTTCGCCTGGCGCAGCGGCAAGCTGGAGCGCGTCTACGCCAAGCGCCGCCTCGCACCCATCACCGAGGCCTCCCTCGTCCCCGGCCGGGCTCCCGGCCTGGTCGCGATCGGCGGCGTGCGGGTGGCTCCGCTCATCTGCTTCGAGGTCGCCTTCCCCGAGCTGGCGCGGCGCGCGGCCGTAGGCGGCGCCCAGTTGCTGGCCGTCCTCACCAACGACGCCTTCGCGCGCTACCTGGACACCCCCTTGCAGCACCTCCGCATGGCCCGCTTCCGGGCGGTGGAGACCGGACGGCCGCTGGCGTTCGCCTCGAACGCCGGCCCCAGCGCCGTCGTCGACGGTGCCGGGCGCGTCCTCGCGCGAACCGCGATCGGTCGGCCCGCCGCGGCCGTGGCCACGGCGAGGCTCGAAGCCCGGCCGACCCCCTACCTCCGGTGGGGCGACTGGCCGGGCACGCTCGCGCTGGTGGGCAGCGGCCTGCTGGCGCTCGTGGCGGGGGCGAAGGGAGGTCCCCCCAGGCCCTGATGTCGCTGCGGCCCACGCCTCACGCCCCTCGGGAGGAACCATGTACCGACACCGGCTCCGTCAAGACCCCACCGGCGGCGCGCGCGTCCGGCGCGCCCACGACTGCGCCGCCAGCCGCACGGGCACGCGCCCCGGCACGCGCAAGACCGCCGGCACGCAACGCGCCGGCGCAGCCCGCGCCCTGATCCTCGCCTCGGTCCTCGCCTCGGCCCTGCTCGCCTCCGCGGGCCTGGCCGCCACCACCGCTCGGGCCTCGGCGGGCGGGCACCTTCCCCCACCCGCGCGCGGCGGCGCCGGTAGCGTCGCCGGCCCCGCCACCGCAGCCCTCGAC
>Ga0102962_1000454_pt1 | contig 19635 bp, 11 predicted proteins | sample SalPonF2_C_D2_MG_FD_84519 | JGI IMG/M metagenome (GOLD analysis project Ga0102962, IMG submission 84519) | Salt pond soil microbial communities from South San Francisco under conditions of wetland restoration - Salt Pond MetaG SF2_C_D2_MG ...
GAGGGCTTTCCACTTGGGAACGCCTTCTTATTTTATTTGTGACATGATCTGGTGATAACTAACTATTTTAAAATTAGCCCCATCATGGTTAAACGACTTCTTCCGGTTCAGAATTGGTCTGCATATAATCTTCCATCGGGGGACAACTGCAAACCAAATGACGATCACCATAGGCATCATCAACTCTGTTCACACTTGGCCAGAATTTGATATCCTTAATCCACGTTAAGGGATAAACAGCTTTTTGCTGTGAATAGGGATGCTTCCATTCACCACTCAGTACGGAATAGGCACTGTGTGGAGCGTTTTTTAGCACATTATCCTCTTTATCAGCTTTACCATCAGCGATTTCCTGAATCTCCTCTCTGATTTTAATCATGGCTTCACAAAATCGATCCAGTTCTTCTAAAGATTCGCTTTCTGTCGGTTCTATCATCATAGTACCGGGAACAGGAAAAGAAACGGTTGGTGCATGAAATCCATAATCCATCAAACGTTTTGCCACATCGAGAACTTCAATTCCACTCGTTTTCTTGAAATCACGTAAATCAATAATAAATTCATGTGCTGAAAAACCGGTGGCACCGGTGTACAACACCGGATAATGTTTTTGCAGTCTTACACGAAGATAATTCGCATTCAAAATGGCAATTTCAGAAGCTTGTTTTAATCCTTCAGCGCCCATCAGATTGATGAATGCATAAGAAATCGGTAAAATACTGGCACTTCCCCAAGGCGCACTGGCTATAGCCGTTATAGCGTTTTCCTCATCCATATGGTTATAAATATGTCCGGGCAGGAACGGAATTAAATGTTCTGCCACACCAATCGGTCCCATGCCGGGTCCGCCACCACCATGAGGAATGGTAAAAGTTTTATGTAAATTGAGATGGCAAACATCAGCACCTACTGCCGCCGGACTTGTCAATCCCATTTGAGCATTCATATTGGCACCATCCATATACACCAATCCACCATTATCATGGACGATTTTGCATATTTCGCGAATATCCGGTTCAAACACTCCATGCGTGGACGGATAGGTAACCATCAAAGCGGCTAAATTATCAGCATGCTTTTCTGCTTTGGCACGCAAATCATCCAGATCAATATTGCCATTGTCATCACAATTTACAACGACCACATCCATACCGGCCATTACGGCACTTGCCGGGTTGGTTCCATGAGCCGAGGAAGGTATTAAGGCAATTTTTCGATTTGCTTCATCCCTGCTTTTATGATAGGCACGTATAACCATCAAACCAGTGAATTCACCCTGAGCACCCGAATTCGGCTGAAATGATATAGCTTTAAATCCGGTAATTGCACAAAGCCACGATTCCAGATTTTCAAACAATTGACCATATCCTTCCGCCTGATCTTGCGGTGCAAACGGATGCATATCGGTAAATTCCGGCCAGCTTACGGGAAGCATTTCGGTGGTCGCGTTTAATTTCATCGTGCAGGAACCTAAAGAAATCATCGAATGAACCAACGATAAATCACGGTTTTCCAGTTTTTTCAGATAACGCAGCATCTCATGTTCCGAATGAAAACTGTTGAATACCACATGCTCAAGAAATGGAGCATCCCGGCATAATTCGTCAGGAATATCCAGTTCTATTTTCTCACTCATTTTTGAGACGTTGACCGCCTGTTTATTGTCTGTGGCTTTTGCAAACAATTCAATGAGCTCCTCAATATCTGAAACCGTCGTTTTCTCATCTACCGATATCCCGATACCCAAATCATCATAATATCGCAGGTTAATCTGCCGGGTCAACGCCTCGTTTCTAATGGCACCTTTCATAGAATCGTCGTCAACTTCAATCTCCAAGGTATCGAAATGATTGTCGGTAAGAATTGTAAAACCGAGCTTCTGTAATCCTTTTTTCAACAGACTCGTTAATCCATAAACCCGTTGCGCAATCTTCGTTAATCCTTCCGGTCCGTGGTAAATAGCGTAAGCTGCCGACATAACGGCTAATAATACCTGAGCTGTACAGATATTGGAGGTCGCTTTTTCTCTGCGAATATGCTGTTCTCTTGTCTGAAGAGCCATCCGGTAAGCCGGGTCGCCATTCGCATCGACACTCACACCGATGATACGTCCGGGTATCTTTCTTTTATATGCATCTCTGGTAGCATAATATCCGGCATGTGGCCCGCCGTACCCTAAAGGTACGCCAAAACGCTGTGAAGAACCAACAACCACATCAGCGTCCATTTTGCCCGGCGATTTTAAGAGGGTCAGACTAAGTAAATCTGCAGAGACAACGGTTAATACTTTATTTTCGTGGAGTTTTGAAATCAATGAAGTATAATCATAAACCGATCCGTTCGTAGCGGGATATTGCAGTAAAACCCCAAATATATCAGGATCAGCCGGATCGAGTGTTTCATGATTTCCAACCCGTATCTCAATGTCATGAGGTTCCGATCGGGTTTTAAGCACTTCGATAGTTTGTGGATGACAAAGTTCCGATACGAAAAATATATTGGCCTTCTTTTTAGGACCTTTGCGTAAATCATACAGCATACTCATCGCTTCGGCAGCCGCGGTCCCTTCATCGAGCAAAGACGCATTGGCCAATTCCATACCGGTCAGATCCGTGATCATGGTTTGAAAGTTAACCAGCATTTCCAATCGCCCCTGAGCAATTTCCGCCTGATAAGGTGTATAAGAAGTATACCAACCGGGATTTTCAAAAATATTACGTTGTATCACAGGTGGTACAATGGTATCGTAATATCCCATACCGATATACGATTTAAATACTTTATTAGCAGATGCCAGTTTTTTTAAATCTTGTATAAATTCATATTCATTTTGAGCTTCTGGTAAATTTGGAACATCCTTCAGACGAATATTTTTAGGAATGGTTTTATCAATTAATTCATCTAATGAACCAACACCGATAACTTCCAACATCTCTTTAATCTGACTTTCGTCAGGACCAAGGTGGCGATTCACAAATTTCTCTTGGTTGTATAGATCGATACGCATAGATACGCTCGGTAATTTTTAATATTAATTTTGAAATTCCATGTCGTTAATCGCATTTTAAATAAACGACAAATTATTGTAAATATTTACATTTATACATTTTACATGTATAATTTTACACAGGGAATAAGATACTAACGAAGGGGGATAAAAAATACCCTGTCATAAATTTTATTTTTGGTACCTTAACCGATATTTTTGCTTGATGAGCATGTCCTTAATTTTCCCATAATTGAGGCTGACATTGTTCACACGGGCACATCTCTCTTAATTTTTCCCATCGATATAAGCCGCTATTATGACCGTCGCTCCAAACAATTTGAATGGCATAATTTCCAATCGGATTAATCTCTGTGATTTCCCAATGTTTTTTGGCAGGCTCTTTAAATATTTCCGGATCAACTGGTTTTCCCATATTTTCGTGCCCTCCAACACAAGTTACACACGGACACGCTTTTCTTAAACCTTCCAGAGGAAATACACTTTTATGATCATCAGCCCATATAATCGTAAGTTCCTGATTAGAAATGTCAACAGTAATATTCTTTGCTTTATATTTATTCATGCAATAAATCTCAATTTTTAACAACTACGTTTTTTTATCATGTAAAGATAATACTCATGACTCTATTTTTTAAACTATTCGCACTACGAGTCTGTCGTACTTAGGAAATCCGACAGACTCCTAGTGTTTGTTATCATAATAACACCGTTTAAAGATTAAATAGTTTGCTATTATTATAAATACTTTTAAAAAAATATGAGATACATTCATGCTCATGATAATTAATAGAAGCCTATGCAAAACCGTTCTTTTGCTCAATCTCTGCATTTTCGCGACTTCGAAATCCCCGAATCCCGAAAGCATTCGGGATGCTGCGGTTCCATAGTCGCTCAGGCTTTGATATTGAAAAAAATTCCTGGTTTTGTAAAGCCTTCAAATAATAAAATCAGGTAACTTATTTTAACTTATTCTTATTCGGTTTAATTTTATATGTGTTTCAATATCCCATTTTTTGATTAAGTTTAGTTGGGATAGAAATTCACGGCCATACTACCATCTACGATATAAAATATAGATTTCTTCTATGAAAGCAGTAATGAGCAAAATTGGTCCCATATTGGGACTTATCTTATTTGGATTTGCACTTTGGTTTTTAGGGAATGAACTTCGCCATTATAATGCTGTTGAAGTTTTTCGACAACTTTCATCGATCTCATTACTTCGAATCCTGCTGGCCATTCTTTTAACCAGCCTGAGTTATTTAGCATTAACCGGTTACGATACGCTCGGGTTCTACTATATCAATAAACCAATGCCTTATAGGAAAGTGGCCAAAGCCGGATTTATCGGTTACGCTTTTAGCAATAATATTGGGTTTTCGATATTGACCGGCGGATCGGTTCGTTACCGCTTGTATTCAGCGTGGGGACTTTCAGCCATTGAAATTACAGAAATTGTAGCATTCTGTGGCATTACATTATGGACCGGATTTCTTACCATTGCAGGTTTATCTTTTTTGATCGCCCCGCCGATTATTCCAAATGCAGTACGTATCCCTTTTTCATCCATCCGTTTATTGGGTCTGATATTTTTACTGTTGATCCTCGCTTATGTGGCAGCCAGTTTTGTATTAACAAAACCTTTGAAAATTAAAGAATGGGAACTTTCTTTTCCCTCTTCCGGAATCGCGCTTAAACAGGTACTTGTATCTTCAGTCGATTGGATAGTAGCGGGTACGGTTTTATACGTATTACTCCCCTCCGGTTCCCCACTTTCTTACATCGGCTTTTTAGGTGTTTTTTTGTTAGCTCAAATTTCCGGCATCCTAAGTCAGATTCCAGGGGGATTAGGCGTATTTGAATCCATCATTATTCTTTTTCTAACTCCAACGCTTCCGACCTCAGCGGTATTGGGTTCTCTCATTGTATATCGCTTGATTTATTATCTGCTGCCCCTTTGTGTCGCTTCCATATTGCTTGGGTATCAGGAGCTTGTTGCCAATAAAGATCAGGTGGGCAAGATCACAAAAAAGGTTACCGGCTGGATTCCACGTGTCATCCCACTGGTTCTTTCATTTACCATTTTTATTGGGGGAGCAATACTCTTAATTTCAGGTGCCACGCCCGCCGAAATACCTCGTCTCAGATGGCTACATTCATTTATACCTTTGCCCATTATTGAGATCTCGCATTTTCTCGGTAGTCTTATCGGGGCAAGTCTATTAATTTTGGCAAGAGGGATTCAACGGCGCATCGATGCCTCGTATCATATTACCATCATATTATTAATTGCAGGTATTGCTTTTTCACTACTTAAGGGATTGGATTATGAAGAAGCCACAATACTGGCTCTCATGCTCGTTGCACTCATTCCGGCACGACGTGAATTTTATCGAAAGGCCTCGTTGGTCGGACAAAAATTCACCTTAGGCTGGATTGCCGCTATTATCTTTGTCCTGGCTTCTTCGTTATGGCTCATCCACTTCTCGTTTCATCATATTGAATATAACGAGGATTTGTGGTGGAGATTTACTTTCAGAGGCAGTGCTCCGCGATCATTACGTGCTACTGTTGGTGCACTGGGACTTACCCTCATTTTTGGATTGATGAAATTGCTTAAGGCCGCACGAATTAAAACCGAATTGCCAGTCGATGAAGAAATGGATAAGGTTAAAGACATCGTTGAAAAATCGCCGCATACGGATGCTAATTTGTCTCTTCTCCGTGATAAATCACTGCTTTTCAGCGATGATGATTCCGCCTTTATCATGTATGCCACCGAAGGACGAAGCTGGATTGCCTTGGGCGATCCTATCGGTGATGAATCACAATACACGGAATTAGTATGGAAATTTCGGGAATTATGTGATCAGCATGACGCATGGCCCGTTTTTTATCAGGTGAAAGATGATTATTTAAGTCTGTATCTCGATCTCGGTTTAACATTATTAAAACTTGGGGAAGAAGCCCGTGTTCCTCTCAATCAATTTTCCATGGCCGGCAAAGATCGAAAAGCCATGCGTTATCAGCAAAAAAAATTACAAAGAGATGGTTATTCATTCCACATCATAACAAAAGAGGAGGCACAACCGTTACTATCCGAATTTCGTGAGGTATCAGACATCTGGCTGAAAGAAAAGCATACTCGTGAAAAAGGCTTTTCACTCGGCTTCTTCGATGAAACCTATTTGTCCAACTTCCCATTTGCTATCGTGAAGAGAGACCACAAAATCGTGGCATTTGCCAATTTATGGATTGGTGCCGATAAATATGAATTATCAGTCGATCTGATGAGACACCGGCCGGATACGCCAAGCAGTATTATGGATTTTATGTTTATAGAACTTATGACCTGGGGACAACAGGAAGGCTACCAATGGTTTAACCTCGGAATGGCTCCCCTCTCCGGTATGGAAAACCATGAGCTGGCTCCGATTTGGAATCGGCTCGCTTCTATGATTTATACCCGCGGGGAATATTTCTATAATTTCCAAGGATTGCGAAAGTATAAAAATAAATTTGATCCGGTTTGGGAACCAAAATATTTAGCTTGTCCGGGCGGATTGGCACTTCCGCGCATTCTTACCAATGCCACCACACTAATTTCCCGTGGCCTTAAAGGAGTCGTTTCAAAATGATAAAGAAGCTATTAATAACTCTGCATCTTTTCTTTTTTACTCTAATAACCATTTCTGCATTTGCGCAGAATAATCCCCATACCATCACTTTTGGCAGATTTGGAAAGGTTTATCTCTATCAAAAAGGGACCAATCCGGAACATGTTGTTTTATTTATTTCGGGTGACGGCGGCTGGAATAAGGGAGTGATAGATATGGCTCGTGACCTTGCTGCTAAAAATTCACTGGTTATCGGTATTGATATTCCTCGATACTTACATTCGCTAAATCATTCAAAAGAGAAATGCTTGTACCCGGCTGCCGATTTTGAATCGTTGAGTCAGTACGTACAAAAGAAGCTGCAACTCAGCACCTACCATATTCCTGTACTTGTCGGGTATTCCTCCGGAGCCACGCTTGTCTACGCCATTTTATCGCAAACGCCCCCAAACACATTCAAAGGTGGCATCAGCCTTGGATTCTCACCCGATATTGCTGTGAACAAGCCATTTTGCCGAGGAACCGGATTAAAGCAGAAAAAGGATAAAAATAACGGGGAATACGATCTGCTTCCGTCCAATAAAGTACATTTGCCCTGGACCGTTATACAAGGGGAAATTGATAAGGTTTGTTCTCCGAAAGCAGCTCAAAAATTTGTCCAACAGGCTTCGGATGCGTCGCTTGTTCCGTTACCCGGAGTGGGACATGGATTCTCTATCCCAGAGCATTGGAAACCAGAATTTATATCAGCTTACGAAAAAATTTTACAGAAGAATGAAGTTATTTTAACACCTAAAATCAGTTCCTTAAAAGATCTCCCAATTGAGGAAGTACCGGCTACAAATTCTAATAATGATCTGCTTGCCGTCATTTTATCCGGAGATGGCGGTTGGGCGAGCATTGATCAGGGATTGAGCAAAACACTCTCAAGTGCAGGTATTTCTACCGTCGGATTAAATTCACTCCGCTATTTTTGGAAACGTAGAACTCCTGAAGGTGCATCCGCCGATCTCGAGCGTATTATCCGGTATTACCTGGCAAAATGGCATAAACAGAAGATATTATTGATTGGCTATTCTTTAGGGGCCGATGTCTTACCCTTTATGGCCCGCAGGTTACCTTCGGATTTAAAAAAACGAACCGAATTAATAACCTTTTTGTCACCCAGTGCAACTGTTGATTTTCAGTTTCATCTCTCCTACTGGCTTGGAGGTGGAAATCGTAAGACCGATTTACACGTGCTGCCCGAAATTCAAAAACTCCAGGGAATACCCTTATTATGCTTTTATGGTGATGATGAAAAAGATAGTATCTGTAAACAGATGTCTCCCGATCTGGCTAAAGTCATTGCTTTAACAGGCGGACATCACTACGATGGGAATTATCAACAAATAGCTGAATACATCATGAAAGACATCCATTATGATCACCCATGATAGAAATGGAAAATAGATTGGATTTATGCCCCACTCGTTCCCAACGTCCTTGTTGGGAATGTAAACACAGAGCACGGCCACATTTCGCAGCTCTTTTTAGACTCCTCAAATTTGAGGAAAACTTTATTTTTTTATGAGATATGGAATATCAACCTTCCAAGGGTTTTGAAAATAATCTAATAGTTTTTTCAGTACTTTAGACCTGACGGGTTTTCAAAAACCCGTCAGGTCTTTTTCTTTTTCACAATTAAAACAGTTTATTTCGTTATTCGTTGTCGCATACCCTTGCCAGCCCATAGCGGGATGCCACTTTTATCTCTAAGTTGCAAGGTCTTATCCCCTTTTTTCAATTCCGAAGCAATAATAACATACTGATCATTATACATCACTTTGGATCCACTCAATTCGATCTCATCTCCTACCTGAATTTTGGGCTCCTGCTTATTGACATACCACGCCGGACCTAAATGCACCGACATGATTTGATCGTCTGATGATTTCACTTTAAGATGAATACCATATGACATTCCTTTTCTCGGGGTAAATTTGTCCACCGAAGCGACAGTGCCTTTAAAAGTCACCATCGAATCCGGATTAAACATCCGCACATATTGATTATTCATTCCCCACCCTCCTCTCGGTCTCCGCTGAGCATAAGCATCAATCGAAAGATACATCATCAAACCAGATATCAGGATGAGTCCTATTAAAAATTTAAATTTATTCATCACTTTCTCCCTTGTATGAATATTTTAAGTATTAATAATAAAATTAATAAGATATCAACTCTACACGCTTGTCATTCCATATCAGATAGCAAACTTTTTTTGTCCACTCTTTTAAAATGGTATTCGAATATCGGATTCCGTTTTTGAGTTATTTAACCCGTTAACCCGGATTATTCACCAAGAAATTTTGTTGTGACCAAGGCGCTCCGAAAGCTTTCTGAGCAACGCAGTGCACGGCAACATTTCGCAGCTCTTTTTAGACTCCTCAAATTTGAGGAAAACTTTATTTTTTACAAGATGTTGTTTTTTCAATATGATGTGTATTCATTCTTGTAGCTTACGTGAATAATTCGGATTAATGAATTTCTTTAATTGGGAGAAAGGAAATTAGGGACCATAGTTATGAATCCAATGCTCATATCTTATATTGATTTTAATTCAACAAAAATATTGGACATATCTCGAAAATTAACTTTTGATAGTTTTGCATGAAAACCAATAATAAACATTCGATCTTTTCAATCATCACCCGAACGGTGTTGATATTATCATTGGTCAGTTTGTTTACTGATATTTCGAGCGAGATGCTTTATCCCATCATGCCATTGTTTCTAAGAGAAATTGGATTTAGTGTGATTGGGATTGGAATTCTGGAAGGCCTGGCTCAGGCGGTAGCCGGTTTGGGAAAAGGTTATTTCGGGAATCTTTCCGATCATATTCACAAACATAATATTTTTGTTCAGACAGGTTACTTCATATCAAGCATAGCCAAACCTTTGATGGGATTATTCCCAAACACCGGCGTAGTATTTGGCGCTCGAACTATGGATAGGCTGGGCAAAGGTTTGCGAACCGCTCCGCGAGATGCATTGTTGATACAGGAATCAACATCGGATCATCGTGGCAAAGTTTTCGGTTTTCATCGTGGTATGGACACCCTTGGTGCCGCTATTGGTCCGTTCATCGCATTAATCATTCTACACTTTTATCCGGGAAAGTATACGATACTTTTTCTCATTGCATTTATTCCAGGCATCATTGGTTTTTTCATCACACTACGTCTGCCCAAAGAGCGTTTTGCCACTGTAATAAAAAATAATGAGAATAAATCACTCTTTAACTTCTTCAAATTTTTTGGTTTTTGGAAAACCAGTAATCCTGCCTATAAAAAATTAGTTATCGGATTTTTATTTTTTGCGTTGTTTAACAGTTCCGATCTATTTCTCTTATTACGTGCCAAAGATTTTGGTTTGTCCGACACCTCCATTATCGGAGCTTATATTTTCTTTAATATCATTTATGCCTTGATGTCCTACCCGATAGGTATATTGGCTGATAAACTGGGCTTGAGGAAAATTTACGTTGGCGGTCTCCTTTTATTCGCTTTTATTTATTTCATTTTTGGATCCGATATTCAACTTTCCGTACTCCTTTTTGGTTTACTATTTGGTTTCTACGGCATTTTTGCTGCCATGAACGAAAGCATTACCAAGGCACTAATTTCGCTCTATATTCCAGTCGAACAAAAAGGAACCGGTATGGGACTTTATTTAACATTCTCCACTTTTGCTTTTCTGATTGCAAGTCCGTTAACGGGTTTCCTGTGGCAGTATATCAGTGCCCAAATGGCATTCACCGTTATTGCGATAGCGGCTTTGTTATGTGCACTCTATATGTCGTTAATAAGCCTTTCCGATTAATTCCCCCATCAAAATATATTATCTAATAGTTAATTATTAAATAAGAGTGGAGGTGACGCCTATCAGCTATATTTTTAATCCTCGACATTTTCCAAAATCTTGTCGCATCAATTCGAGCGTTCTGATGTTTCGTGTGATCAATACAGAATTCTTCCCTCACCCTGAATTGAACTTCAGTTCAATTCAGGGTGAGGGAATGCGTTTTGACCTCGTTCCCAACGTCCCCGTTGGGAATGCTTACCTCGAAACTCCGTTTCACCTTAACTCATAACACTTATATTCGAAAAATCCTCGAAGACTCCATCTCTATTTAAAAGGAAACAGAGTTTCCCGCATTGCGTGCCCAAAGAGGACTTTGGGTATGAGTTAAAAAAAACAATAAATACCCGCATTGGCTACTCCCGGTAAACCTCAATTAAGTGGGAATCTTTTAACCCATCCCATTTGTTTTTCAAGTAGTTTTTGTATAAATATGATGATAAATCCCAATAGTAATATTATTTTGGGGTGTTATGGAAAAGCAATTAATAACCATTGCAAGCTTTAGTCTGGCACATCAAGCTCATCTGTTGAAGAGTAAGCTTGAATCGGAAGGCATACCCTGTATTCTTGCCGATGAATATACCATAACCATGGCTTGGTTTTATTCTAATGCCTTGGGTGGAATCAAAGTACAAATACCCTCTGAATATTATGAAGAGGCGATTAAAATTATTGATCAAGACTTTTCTGAGGAACTGAAAAATCTGAATGATTTTGAATTGGGTGTGACTGTAGACCTGGAGCAAGAAGAAAATGAGGAATATTATGACGTAGATGAAATCATTGAATGTCCATTTTGTCATTCTTTAGACACTAAAATCATCGATATTATTTACCCTGAATCATTTTTGAGTAGAATAACCTTTGGTATCATAAAGCCTGAACCACAAAAAAATATACAGTGCAATATTTGCTTGCATAAATGGTGGTACTAACCCGAATTATTCACATTAATAGTAAAAATATCATGTATAATATTGTATATTAATGGTTTACGTAAATTTATAGGATCTTCAATTTTAAAGACGTTGAAAAAGCTGCGAAATTTTCCCGTGCCCTGCGTTGCTCCGAAAGCTTTCGGAGCGCCTTGGTCACGATAAAATTTCTTGGTGAATAATCCGGGTTAATGTCGCCTTTATGGTAGCGCTTTGTTTGAAACTATTCGAAATAAGGAAAAAATTGGATTGAATTTTGTGGTAATAAAATGAATTACGTACTATAACAACGGTTTAACATGAATTAACCAAAGAGAGACAATAGGTTTCTTAAGAAATCGTAATTTATAGTAAAATATCAGAATGTCATTGTGTTACACGAATGGACATTAACCCGAATTATTCACGAAACCAACAAGAAATAATACAGATCATATTGTTAATTATTGTACTTATAAAAAACAAACTGATCCTCGATTTTGAGGACGTTAAAAAGAGCCGGGAAATTTGGCCGTGCTCCACATTGAAATTAAAAATGCTTAATCAAGGCACCATTTTGCCTTTCATGCGTATTTTTATCCCGAAAGCTTTCGGGACACGACTAAATTTCTTGGTAAATAATCCGGGTTAACGAGACCTTTTAGTTAAGGGTTCTCTTTTTTAAAAGTTAAAGAGAGGTTGAATTTATTATTAACTGGAAAATTGCCACTATAAATTGCAAATAATGTTAACAATACGTGTTTATGAGATCTCATTCATCGAATAACATTTTAGCATGTTATCAATTTCATGCTTCTTATTTTAAAAGGGGACCAACATTTTGAAATGTTTGATCGCTTCAGGGTTTAGTGGTGAATCCCTGAAAGACTATATATCGACACGAATATTGAATTTTATTATTGAAAAAATATAAATCGAAAACTGTAATAATTTAAGGATCATTTACAATGAAAAACGCAAAATTAAATTTAGATGGTAAAGAATATGAACTACCGGTAGTGGTAGGTTCGGAAAGTGAAGTAGGTGTTGATATAACAAAATTAAGAAAAGAATCAGGAGCCATCACATTAGATACCGGTTATGGTAACACAGGTTCCTGCGAGAGTTCTATTACATTCATCAATGGAGAAGAAGGAATATTACGTTATCGCGGATACCGCATTGAAGACCTGGCTGAAAATTCTAATTTCGTTGAAGTAGCTTATCTTCTTATCCACGGTAAATTACCGACCCAGGAAGAATATGATGAATTTTCCGGTGAAATTGCCCACAGTGGTATGATCCACGAGGATATGAAAAAAATTCTGGATGGTTTTCCTAACACCTCTCATCCAATGGCTGTTTTATCTTCGATGGTTTCTGCTTTATCCGCTTATTATGGAGACGATGATAGTAATATAAATCGGAATATCATCCAGTTGTTTGCTAAATTGAAAACCATCGCTGCTTTCTCTTATAAAAAAACTATCGGACAACCTTATGTCTATCCCAAAAGTGATTTAAGTTACACAGGCGACTTCCTGAATATGATGTTTGCCACGCCATTAGGAGATTATGAAGTTCCTGAAGTCGTAGCAAAAACGTTGGATCTCCTATTATTGCTTCATGCTGATCATGAACAAAACTGTAGTGCATCAACGGTACGAATGGTAGGCAGCAGTAGGGCTAATCTGTTTGCATCGATTTCAGCGGGTGTTTCAGCTCTCTGGGGCCCTCTACACGGTGGTGCTAACCAACGTGTCATCCAGATGCTTGAACGCATTAACGAGGACGAAGGAGGTAATTTCAAGAAATATGTCGAGATGGCCAAAGATAAAAATTCCGATTTCAAACTTATGGGATTCGGTCACAGGGTATATAAGAATTTTGACCCAAGAGCGAAGATAATTAAAAAATATGCAGATGATGTTCTTAACGAACTGGGTATTGACGATCCGCTTTTGGATATCGCTAAAAACCTGGAACAAGTTGCTCTTAATGACGATTATTTCGTTGAACGTAAATTATTCCCGAATGTAGATTTCTACAGTGGTATCATTTACCGTGCTTTGGGAATTCCTACCAATATGTTCACGGTTATGTTCTCCATTGGCCGTCTTCCGGGCTGGATAGCTCAATGGAAAGAAATGAGACATGATCCTCGTGGACGTATCTACAGACCTCGTCAGGTGTATATTGGTGAAAATGAAAGAAAATACACCCCAATCGATCAACGCTCCTGATCTGCATACGTAGTATTATTCATACTAAAAGCCGGTTTTTCTTAATTGGAGAGCCGGCTTTTTTTATTTGCAATGGTTATAAAAAACCTCCAAGGTTTCAAAAACCTTGGAGGTTTGACTTTTAGAATCCCAATAAAAAAGGCCCCGAATAAAATCCGGAGCCTCTAAAAAGATGTTACTTAGTTATTTAGAGATCAATATTTATCCCAGAATAACTTGGTGCTTACTTTATCACCACCGATAGCATGAGCAGCTGCTTCATAATTAGCTTTATTCAAATTCTCTTCTTCAATTGGATATGTATATCTATTAGGTATAACAGAAACAGCATTGGGAGGAGCCTGTAATTTGGGATAATCAAGTCTTCTCCAGTTAGTCCATTCCGTCATACCGCGGTTATACATAGCATACCATTCCTGCATTCCAATCTTTTCTTTGTAATTACCGGGTGCAGTAGTCCAATTAACACTCGTTTGATTGTAATAATTATTAAATAAAGAATCAGCAGTTCCACCCCAATACTGGATTGAAGCTCTAATTCCATTTTTGTAATGTTGTTCCGCTGATCCCGGAATACTGTACCCACGTGCAGCAGCTTCACTAAGATAGAATTCTACTTGCGAATAATCCATTAGATCGCCCGGAAAGCTTGGTTGCTTTAATTTATTGCTGGGATGCGTATATAATGAATATCTGTTGCTCATTCCATATCTACCACCGGTGTATGTAGACAATCCTTCAGGATTCGTGAAATAAAATTGTCTTCTAGGATCATTTAGGGCGTTCATGGAATTAATAAGCGTATTCGCTACAACAAAGTCATGACGACCACTTTGTACCAAATCAACCCAAACCGGATTTGTATTCGGTGGAGATTCTTTATAATCAACAAGCGCATTATCATTATTTGAACTAATCAGATTATTAGATGCTGCTGCGGATTCTACTGTACTTTGAGCAAGTGTTGGATCAGCATCAGCTAGTGTTATCCCCAACTTTAGTTTGAGCGAATTGGCAAATTTAATCCATTCAGATATTTGATTAGGAAATTTTGTTGAATTCCCATATATCAAATCTGCTGTTCCAAAACCTGCTGCATTTTTATCCAAATTACCAATAGCAGAATTTAAACGTTTGATTAAATTCTTATATATAGAATTGGCATCATCATATTTTGGATTTGGAATTTTTACATTTAAAGCTTGAGTATACGGAACATTTCCATAAATATTTACTAATTCGGAATATGCATAAACATTTAATATTTCAATACAAGCCAATTCATTTTTCTTTACTTTGGGATCGATAGTCTTGTCATTATTTATTATTGTTGTTGCATTACTTAAATCCTTAATTACATCGCGGTATAATATGTTCCAATTATTATCCGGTATAGCACGTGAAACTAAGTTATAGTTACTCTCATCAGTATAAGTTGTTTCTGTCCAATACTGATCGATCAACCGGAAAATATTCCGGTTTACATTCGTATTCGTCATAAAATTAGAAAAACTTCTTTCAGCACTTGAGAATAACGTTGGTGCTGGTACCGTTGCCGGACGCTTTGGGTCGGTATTAATATTTGTAATATTACTACAACCAACCACCAATAACATAATCGTCGCAGTAATTGTTATAATAAATTTCTTCATAGTTAAGGTCATTAGAATTTAAGACTTATGTTGAAGGTAATGTTTCTTACACTAGGATAGGCACCACCTTGAAACCCTTGAATATTACCTGCACTTGTACCAGCTTGTGGATCAGAATATGGAATATTTTTTTGAATAATCCATAAGTTCCTTCCGACAAGTGATAAATCTATTCCTCTAACAAGTCCAAGATTTGAAACAAGTCTTTGTGGAAGTGAATAAGAGATATCTACTTGGCGTAACTTAATAAAACTTGCATCATAGATAAATGCTCTACCTGGATTCCAGTAATACCCCCAGGGATTAGCAAACGATGTTGCACCAGCCCACGTTTTATTTGGTGAACCGGTGGGAGTCACACCTTTAAGTAATACACCACCACCCTGCGAGACAGGACTACGTTTGGGTTTTCCTTTGCTGTTCAAACCAGCAGTACTTGGGTAAAGCCCCGTTGCCAAACCATAAGCCATGTCAAGTGAATAAATATCGCCACCGTTTTGTAAGTCAACCTGGAAGGACAGTGAAAAGTTTTTGTACTCAAAAGTATTGGAAATACTACCTGTCCAGTTCGGATTAATATTACCAATAACATTATTCGAGGTTCCTGATTTTTCGTAATAACCGGTGTTGGGATTTACGATTTTTTCACCACCTTTTCTGTATGCCGGGCCCGTTCCAACTTTAGGACTCATATTATCATTGTAGTACATGAAGTCTGTACCTTTTAACGTACCATAAGGCTGACCAACAGTAGCATTCAAAGATACACCATTCTGAAATACAGCAAGTTGTAAATTACTAATACCAGGTGCCAAACTTATAACTTTATTTCGATTACGTGACCAGTTAGCATTTATAGTCCATACAAAATTAGATGTTTGAACAGGCCGAATGAAACCTGAAACTTCCCAGCCCCGGTTTTCAACATTACCTGCATTTACCCAGAAAGCGTTATACCCAGTTGCTCTCGATACAGCAGCAGGAATAATCTGATCGATAGTATTTGATTTATAATATGAAACATTAAATCCTATTCGATTCTTTAAAAATTCCGTATTAATACCAACCTCATATTCTTTGGTTCGCTCAGGCTTCAACTCGGGATTATTTAAAGTTCCGGGATTAGAGTGTAGAGCAATACCGCCAAACGGGGCAAATGTGTCATATGAGTTATGAATAGAATATACTGGTGCATCATGACCAACTTCTGCATAACTGGCATGTATTTTAGCATAACTAAGCCATGGTAAAGAATTTTTAGTCAATTCAGAGAAGGTAAAAGCACCTGAAATGGAAGGATAATAATAAGTATCATTCTTCTTCGGTAATGTAGATGATACATCCCGTCTATCGGTCATATCCAATACCAGCATGTTCTTATATACTAAGGTTGCCTCAGCAAATGCACCATCAACATCCCGGCGATTATAATGCTCCGTTGGAAAAGTTAATGCATTTTTTGAATTTGACAATGCATAAATACCAGGAACACCTAATCCACCATTCGTTGATTGATCAATTGAATGAATACGTTGCTTCCTTATATTTCCGCCAAGTAAACCAGTTAATTTTAAATCCTTGGTGAGTTGTTTATTAAAATTAGCAACCAACTTGTAGTTGTATTCACTATAGTCGCGATTATATCGCTCATATTGTGGAATATCGATACTTTGGTAAGCAATACGTTGTTGCTGAAACCAGTTATACGTATCTAAAGAAATTTGACCTTTAATATTTACCCAGCTTGCTGGATCATATCGTAATTTAGCAAAACCATAATAACGATTACGGTTATCGTTCTCATAGTTTTGGTACCTGTTATAGTATTGATTATCCCAAAATATTGGTTTTTGTCCTGCAAAACCTGCATAATTCCATGTATCATTATTATGATCATGAAAATAAGATTGTTGTTGTTGCTTCAAATCTACATTAGTTTCAAACCATTGACGGAAATTTGTCATTGGGTTGATATTATCATAACCATTACCGTAACGACCTAAACCACTCGTTTTAGTAAAGTTAACAGAACCAGTGGCCTTCAGCTTTTCTGTTAATTTATATGATCCCCCTAAATTGAATTGGTCTTTACCAAGGTCACTATTCGGTAGAATACCTGTTTCATTTTTTCTAGTATATCCAATTTTATAATAACCTTTATTGGTCGTACCGTCAACAAATATGCTTTGATGATTGTCAACAGCATGTTTCATAAAGTACATGGGCCCATGAGCGGCCGCTACCCAGGGCTTGGGCACCAGTTTGCCATCTTGCCATTGATAAACAGTCAAATTCTTATTGAATTTTGCACCATAAGAAGCATCTTCAGTAAAAGGGACTACCAAATCGGCTTTGCCATTTCCGGTCATATCAGTATTGAAAAAAAATGATTTAGTGACCGTAGGATCAAATGGAGGAGCATAATACGCTCCGTAACCGGCCCCATACTCATGCTGATATTTAGGGAAGGTGCTTTTATCAACATAACCTATACCAACACCGGCATTCAATGATACCCCAATGCCTTTGGTTTTGTTACCCTGTTTGGTTGTAATTACGATAACACCGTTAGCACCACGTTCCCCATAAAGTGCCGTAGCGGCAGCACCTTTCAGAACGTCAATAGAAGCGATGTTGTCCGGATTCAAGTCATTGGCGGCATTACCAAAGTCATATCCACGAAAGCCAGCCTGTTCAGCGCCTGTATTGGTATTTGAATTTGCAAATGGTACACCATCTATAACGAACAACGGCTGGTTGTTTCCAGTCAATGATGTAATACCACGCAATACCATGTTAGTCGACCCACCCATTGTATTAGATGGTCGTACATCCAAGCCGGAGACTTTACCGGAAAGTAAGTTGGTAAAGTTCTGAGCATGCACACTCTGTATGCTTTGTGGTTGGACCTGTTGGGCGGAATACGACAACTCGTTTTTGGTTTTCTTTTCACCCTGAGCCGTCACAAACACCTGATTGAGTCCAACATTACTTGCCTGTAGTTTAACGTTTAATGTAACATTATGATCAGCGACCTCAACTGTTGTGGTATATTTTTTATAACCAACATATGTAACTGTTACAGTATATGTACCAGTTGGTACTGATGAAATAACATAAGTACCATTTACGCCAGTAGCAGCACCAATATTGAGTTTTGGTATATACACATTTGCACCAGGCAATGGATCACCATTACTCGCATCGGTAACTTTACCTTTAATACTGCGCTGTTGCGCCTTCGCTTGAGATATCATGCCCACAAAGAGCAGACAACTCACTAATAAAGTATTCAGTAGAACCTTCTTCATACGATTTTTTCATTTTAGTTAAGTAGATAATTCAGTCCAATGGACCTCCACGTATAAATAGCAATTACTTGATAAATGCCTTTAACATCCACGTTCAGTAAGTCCTTTGAACCTCATGTTCGATTAACTCGATACAGTGTATTAATAAAAATTAATATACGAAAAATCCAGTCTTTATTTCGACTAAAGAGAATTTCCCGGAATTTTTATATTTCGGGCTATTTTATATATTAATACCCTAAATTGCAATTATAGAAGCCTATTCTTTTTCTTTACCTCTCCTTTTGTCAAAATCACATATTTGTATTAATTAAAAACGCTTTTATATTAAGTACCAGGATCAAATTACCGCTTTTTTGTGATTTAAATAAAAGAATATCAACACTTTTTATTTTTTGTATATGAGTCATTTACAAGCTTTTAGAAACATTTACCCATATCGGTTATCAAATGTATATTCTTTTATTTATCCTTCCACAAGAATTAATTTATACTTGACTTTTACGTTAATTAACACATGTAAAATAAATTTTAATTTTTTTATGAAACCACCTGAAAAACCCTTACCTCAGGATTGTTGTGGTACAGGTTGTGTACGTTGTGTCTACGATATTTATGTGGAGCAATTGAAGGAATATAAAGCATGGAAAAAGAAACAAAAAGTTGCTGAGAAATCAACCGAACAAGAAAATAATGCATAATGTATTATGAGTTGATCAGTTATATCTATAAGAACGATAATTCGATATATAACAGCTATTAATACCTTTAATACTTTTGTCAGTATACCTCTTAATATTGTCTTTTTTTACGTATTTTTCAGATCTTAAAGTAAGATTTCAATAATATATGAGTTCACTCTAAAAAGGGGTACTTCATGAAAATTGCCAAAAGGAATATAATCAATTGACAGGTTATTTTCCCGCAAACCGTCTGTTAAAGCGGGTATAAAAAAATCAAATTTCTACCGGCTAATTCTTCC
>Ga0102962_1000455_pt1 | contig 19611 bp, 17 predicted proteins | sample SalPonF2_C_D2_MG_FD_84519 | JGI IMG/M metagenome (GOLD analysis project Ga0102962, IMG submission 84519) | Salt pond soil microbial communities from South San Francisco under conditions of wetland restoration - Salt Pond MetaG SF2_C_D2_MG ...
ATGGCTACTCTTGGCATACCGGGTTACGGCTACGGAATACGGTATGACTATGGAATATTTTATCAAAAGATTATTAATGGGTACCAGATTGAGTCGCCCGATCTTTGGCTGCGCTATGGTAATCCCTGGGATGTCGTCCGTCCCCTGATTGCCTATCCCGTTCATTTTTACGGGCGATCCGTGCCTTATACCGATGGTGAGGGACGCTTACGCTATCGCCTTGAAGACACCGAAGCTGTACTCGCCCTGGCCTATGACACCCCTGTACCGGGCTATAACAATGATGTGGTTAATAATCTGCGTTTATGGAAAGCCGAATCGTCGAAAGCTATCGACTTACACTGTTTCAATCAGGGCGAATATATCGATGCTATACGGGATACCGAATTACAGGAAAACATCTCTCGTGTCTTATACCCAAATGACAAGGTTTTCGTCGGACAGGAATTGCGATTGAAGCAGGAATTTTTTCTCGTTTCCGCCACACTTCAGGATATTGTTGCGCGGTTCAAGAAAAAGCATAACGACTGGCGCAAATTTCCCGACAAAGTTGCTATACAATGTAACGACACGCATCCGAATCTTGCCATACCCGAATTAATGCGCATTCTTCTGGATGAAGAAGGCCTGGACTGGGAAACAAGTTGGGATATAGTGAGTAAGTCTATAGCTTATACGAATCACACTCTCATGCCGGAAGCACTTGAAAAATGGTCTGTTTCGCTTACACGGACGCTTCTTCCCCGTCAACTGGAAATCATTTACGAGATTAATAACCGGTTTCTAAATAAAGTCAGGACAAATTTCGGTGAAGATATCAACCGGGTGCGCCGGATGTCGATTATCAGCGAAGGGGAACAACCGAGTATTCAAATGGCCACACTCGGTATCGTTGGCTCCCATAAAGTGAATGGCGTATCGGCATTGCATTCTGACCTTTTGAAGAAAACATTATTCCGTGATTTCTACGAACTCTGGAATGATAAATTTATCAATGTCACTAATGGTATTACACCCCGTCGATGGTTGAAGCAATGTAATCCCGGGTTATCAAATCTTATTTCCGGTGAAATTGGTGATAAATGGATCACCAAACTGGATGAACTGAAACAACTGGAGAAAAAGGCGGAAGATCCTGATTTTCAGAAACAGTTCCGGGAAGTTAAAAATGAGAATAAAAAGCATCTCGCCGCTTACGTACAGGAACGTAATAATATAGAACTCAACCTGAATTCAATATTTGATATTCAGATTAAGCGAATTCACGAATATAAACGTCAATTATTAGCGCTCTTACATGCGGTTACACTCTATAATCGTATAAAAAAAGATCCTGATGCGCCATTTCAGCCACGCACGCTGTTATTTGCCGGCAAAGCGGCTCCGGGCTATTCAATGGCAAAGCTTCACATCAAATTGATCAACAGTGTAGCTGAAAAGATTAATAATGATCCTGATGTCGGAGATAAGCTTAAGGTTGTATTTCTTGCGAACTACAGCGTTACATTAGCCGAACGCATGATACCGGCAGCCGAGTTATCTGAGCAGATATCCACGGCCGGTATGGAGGCTTCGGGTACGGGAAATATGAAGTTTGCCCTAAACGGTGCTTTGACAATCGGAACACTCGATGGCGCCAACATTGAGATTAAAGAAGAAGTCGGTGATGAAAACATCTTCATCTTTGGCCTTACCGTCGATGAAATCGAGGAAATGCGGCGTACCGGCTATGATTCCACAAAATTCTATAATGGTAATACGGAATTGAAACAAGCCCTCGATCAAATCAACAGTGGATATTTCAGTCCGAATCAATCGGATCTCTTCCAGCCTGTCGTAAATGCCCTGTTGGAGGAAAATGATTATTTCATGGTACTCGCTGATTATGAACGGTATATCAAAAAACAGGAAGAGGTTGAAAAGATATATCAGCAACCGGATATCTGGTGGAAACGAGCTATCCTTAATACGGCCAGAATGGGTAAATTTTCATCCGACCGTACGATCATGGAGTATACAAACAAGATTTGGGGAGCGAAGGCGTATACCGAGACGAAGTGATTTGAGAGCGACCAGCAATCCGTTTAACTCAGTTATTAAGTGTAATGAGTTATTGAGTATATTGCGTGCAAATAGCATGTGGCAAGGGTTGTATATCTTAATACCTTAATATACTCAATAACCTCATAACCCGAATTTCACTATGCGCCATGTGCAAAATCGACGTTCTGCTGTTGATGTCACATGTTTATAAAACTACGGAAGGGGATTACCACGGCCATTCGGCCTCGCAATGACAATCAGACTGTTTTCCCCCTGTGATAGCTCTCTGTGGTTAATATTTTAGTCGAGGACGAACCGGAAGGTTATGGTTCCCCATTGGGGTTGTTGAGGCACACCCGAGGGTAGCGGGGAGAATCGCCAATTACGCAGAGTCTTGATAACTTCTTTTTCCAACTCGGGATTCATCTTTTTAAGGGGGATGATACGTCCGACTGAACCATCCGGCTTCACTTCGAAGCGCATGGTGATTACCGCTTCAACATCGACGGTGTATCCCGGCATAGGCTGTACCATTGGGGTACGATTGATATCACCTTCCCATTTTAGTGAATAGGGAGCCGATTTTTTTTCGTTGTTCCCTTTACCCTGGTCAGCTTTTACATCCCCTTTTGTTCCGGATTTATCACCGCTTGTTTTGGCTCCTTTTTGTACTGTTTCTCCTTTATTGGATTCAGGAGCGACTTCCACCTGTTTCTTCTGTGGCTTATCCTGGCTCTTTTTGGGATTGGTTTTTTTTGTCTTCGGAGTTTTAACAGGCTTGGACTTCACATCCTGCTTTTGTTCGGGCAAATTGACCGCCTTTGTTACCTTTTTCTTTTCTTTTTGCTCGGTCTTAGGCTTTTTATGCTCTTCCGCTTTGGGTTTGTTGGGCTTGACTTTCGAAGGATTCGGACGTGTAGCAACTTTAGGCTGCTTCTTTTTGGCGTGTTGCGCAGGTTTTCCTTCACTATAGTTACCAAGCGTGACAGTCATAAACGCAGCACGGGGTGGTGGTTCTTTACCTACATATATAAAGATTGCAACAACCAACAGTATGATATGTACACCGCTGGTTACCCAAACGCCAAATCGCTGTTCATCCGATATACCTTCTGGAAACATATATTTTTACCGATTCGCTCTCTGCGTCGCTAATACAACTTTCATGTTCAATGCTTTCGCAATATTCATTACCCGGACGGCATCATCAATGATGGCTTCTTTATCCGCCCGTAATACTAACGTACTTCGTGGATTTTTCTGATATTCTTTTCGAATTGCACTGGCAAGCATACCCGGGCTAACAAGGTTGCCACCTACATAAAACTTCTTACTTTTTGTGATGGCAACCGTTATATATTGTGTTTTGCTGGGTGTTCCGCTCTCTGCTTTTGGAATATTTACCTTGATTCCAAAATTGGTTACAAACGAAGAAGTCAGTAAGAAAAACACCAACAAAAGAAACACAATATCGGTTAATGAGGAATGCGAAAATACCGAAAGAGGTTTCAGCCGCTCATTATCTTCTCGAAAATTCATCGTTCTACCGGTTGTTTTTTATTTGAAGGTGTTTGCAGCAGTTCAATAAAATCGGTACTCGAATTTTCCAGCTCGAATATCATCCTGTTAATCTTCCCTGATAAAAAGTTATAGAAAAAGTAAGCAATGATACCTACCGTCAAACCAAAAGCTGTTGTCAGCAAAGCCTGCCATATACCACCGGCCAGAACACTCGGATTAACATTACCCTGCAGATTCTGGATCTGTTGAAAGGCTTCGATCATCCCTGTTACAGTACCCAAGAATCCAAGAAGTGGAGCTGCACCGGCGATGGTAGCCAGCCAGTCCATTCTCTTCTCCAGCAAATAGCTTTCTTTTTTACCCGCATTTCTGATAGAATCCTCGATATCCAATATAGGTCGGCCTAAACGTTTAATACCGGCTTTTAAAATCCTTGCCAGAGGCTTATCCATCTGATCACAATAATGAACAGCTTCGCGAACATTACCGCTTTTAAGCATATTCTCTATTGTTGTTAAAAAGTGATCCGGGTCGAGCCGCGAATTATTGAGGAAGCGCCATCGTTCGGCAATTACATAGATCGCCAATATTGATAATAATGCTATGGGGATCATTATGAGTCCGCCGTCTATAAGCATTTTAAAAAGGGATATTTGGTTACTGTTCTGCGCCATAGCATTCAATGTATCCGCTGCAGATGCAGTATCCTGTGCAACAATAGTTAAGAAGGATAATAGGGTTATCATCATCTTTTTTAATTTTTACTCGTTTGGTGATTTCAGATGGACATGCTTTATAAAATGGTTATTCCGGTATTTACTGGGGAGCTTACTGGCAGCCTGTTCTGCGTCCTTAACATTCTTAAACTGACCGAGACCAATTCGCCAAACATGCTGCCCGTTAATAGTTGTACCGGTGAGAGATACACGATAAGCTCTTTCTTTATCGATTCTGTTCTTTACCTGTAAAGCACGGTTATGTTCGGTTAGCGAGTATACGACAACGGTATAAAAATCGGAATTATTTAAGGATAATGCACCTTTTAATCCATACTTTTTTGTTTTTGAGACAGTAATCCCGGCAGAATCGGCTTTCTGACTGTTTTTATTTTTAGAAACAGAGGAATCGGCAGCCACCTTCTTAGTAATAGACGCTTTTGCCGTTGCCTTCACCTTTCGTGGTTGGGTGTTAGTCGTTACCTGTGAATTAACCGTATTATCGCCCAGTAATACATTTGTTGATTTTGCAGCATTTTGTCTTACAAGAAACCAAACCAAACTTACCACGATGGCAACACCAAATACCCCAATAACAATGGCGGTTGTTCCGCTAACCGATTTTTCTTTTCTATATGTTTTTTTGCCTTTGTTTGAAACAGCTGCTTTTGCAGGTTCTTTCGGTTTGGATATTGTTTTTTGCCTTTGTTTATCTTTTTCCTGTTCGGGTTTTAAATTCTTTTCCGCATTGGATTCAATCTCTTCTTTCGGAGTTTTGACCTTATCTTTTTGGTCAACTTCCTTATCCGTAACCGTTTCTTTCTTATTCTTACTACCGGTTGCTTTCGGAGAGGCCTTTTTCGTTACTTTCTCTTTATTATCATCAGGTGTTGGCTCTACTTTCTCAGTTTTTTCCTGATTACCGACTTTTCCCTCTCTTAATTCCGGGCTAAATCTTTCAGATTCATCCTCGCCCCCGGTTTTAGCTTCTTTCACTTCACGGCCGTCATCATCTTTTTTAGAAGCGGACTGATTGTCATCAACAGTTTCCGGTTCTTCCTCAATCTCTTCATCTTCCCCATCTTTGTATGGTGCTACTACCTCGATGGGCTCCATTCCGGCATATTTGTGATTTACTTCCAGCGAGAGGGTATCGTCAGGTTCAAATACCAAACGTCCTTCAACATTTGTGAACGTCCCTAACTTACTTATGGAATACCCTTCGTTTTTATACGTCTTTTCCTCAATCCGGGCGATTAGATCAGTTAGCTGGTCTGTAACCTCCTTCTCAGACAAACCGGATTCTTCCGCAAGACGTTTAACCAGTTTTTTATATGTTAAAGTCATATTATTCGCTTTCTGGAATGAATGTAACTGAATCCCGGGGGGGCTGCAGGATCACACGGCCATTTTTATACTGAACTTGTCGTTTGGGAGTATGAACAGGATGGAACGTCCCCAAACCGTCTATTTTGACGTCATTCTTTTTAATAATTTGCTCCCTGATCACCTTAATCAGAGCTTCATTCAATTTTTTATCCATGATCATCTCTTTAATGTGATACCACCAAATATCTGTAAGGGCATCTCTTTATAGCCCGTCCACATCATATATTTTTTATTCAGGAGATTATCCCCACTCACATAAATACCTATATGATTCATAATGCGGTACTCGATACGCCCACCTAAAATAACGGTTGAGTTAAGATAACCGCTTGTACTTTTTGGCCTCTTACCCAAATAATTTGCCCATGCTTTCAGATAAAGTTTATCAACGGGCCGGACGGCTATTTCTGTTGTTATGCCATCATTTTCCATATAAGGCACATCGTTCCCGTCAGATAATTGTTGATTCTGTAAATAAAATTTGGTGGTGAAAGATACTTTTTCGGGAACAAAATTATACGAAAGGCCAATATAACCTCTCCACATTCTTGTATCGGTATCGCGGGATAACTGATACCGGGCTAACGAATCCTGTCGAACATACTGAAAGGAGTAATACTTTTGATACCTGAAACCACCAGTTAAATTCATACCATGCAACAGGGTATAATTAGCATCAACGCGCCCGGTTAACATCCTTTCATTCAACGGGTTCATCTGTGGTACAAGCATCTCGTCCTGCAGGTAACGGCCCTGCATACCTTTATTATAAACTTTGCCAGAAACCCGAGCCGTCACTTTCAATTTATTCCCTTGCCAGAATTCATATTTCAAATACGGATATACGAAAAACTTATTTTCATTCAGGTCTTTTGAATAATAACCGTCTGCCTTAACAATAACACGATTGCTGTAACCCAATCGCCATTGATAACCAACTTCAGGATTTACAATGTACCAGCTTTCATTTGTTAACACCGGTGTATCATACATTGAAGATTGAACATTCAGATTTGCCAGGAAATTTGAATTCATAGCATGACCTTCCCACGTTTTATGTATGGCCAGGTCCAGGACATGTTCTTTGCTTTCGATGGATGTCACATGGGGCAGGTATCGGAAATAGTGGTAATCGAGGTGTGTTTTAAATTCGTTAAATTCATTCTTAATCTTTTCATACCCCAACTGCAGGCCTACATTTCCATATTCTGTTTTTTTAGCATAACCGGGGCGATAATTGAAATCATTCATCCCTTTCACCCCAATTCCAAAACGGGAATTACGGCTCACTTTCGTTATCCACTGCAAATTAAAATTGAAATTACGATACGAATCGTTCTGATTGGAATAATGTCCGTTGGTCGAACGAAAATGCACATTCCCTAATACCGTTGTCTTGTCGTTTGGATGCAGTTCCGCATAAGCATCCGCTTCGGGTGACATGTCGGATCCATAGCCAATCTGTGAATAAAGACGAGAAGAATTTGGATATGTGAAGAACTCGCGTTTGGGAGCTATAGGATTTTCCAGCTTGCTGATTGGCAGACTGGCAACCGCCTCATCCGGTTTTTCCATATAGGGCACATGGTTTTGTGACATCTGGTAAATAGGGGAAGTAGGATTGAATCCTAAAATCGGCTGTCTTCTCAAACCCGGGAATGTAGCCTTAAAATCCCCTTTAATTTCAATGTCCTGTGGATTAATATCCGGTAAAAGAGAGTTGTTGGGTTTCTTCGTTTCCTGTGCCAAACTTAACATGGGAACGAGCAATAAAGCCGCTAAAATAAATAATTCACCTGTTCTTCTGATCATTGTATATCTGTTATGCTTAAGCCAAACTTTCATCCTGATAAATTTTACTAAAATTAGTATGAAAATAATATTTATTTGTAAGGAAACCGGTTTCTTACATTTTCATACATTATAGCTAAAATTTCCGGTGCGGTTTATCATTATAGCTAATTTACAGAATCAAAACACCGGCTTATTTCGATTTTTGTTCTGCGGGTGTTGATAGTATATTTTTAAAATCTACACTTTTCTGCTTACCGGCACCTAATAGCCGGCTTATTAAAATAATAATTGGGGTCGCCGTTAAAAACATCAATAACGTTACCGAATACGTTATAAATGCATAAGCTAAACCCGTCACCTGTGGAACTTTATAAAGCACCCATAACGATTGTTTTACAAACCAGTGATAGGTACCCATGCCACCGGGCGATGGTATCGCAATTCCTATGGCAGCTAAAACGGTTACGGTTAAAGCATCTACCATATTCAAATGATAGGCCGATACCATATTAAACATATAAAAGGGTATGTAAGTCATTAAAATATAACAGAACCACATCAATATCGTCAAGCCGATAAAAAGGGGCCAGTTTTTTATTCTGCGAATGCCGAGTAAACCATCCACAAGCATCTTAATAAAATGTGTTAATTTCGTGTGTATCTTTTCAATAAATTCATTGTGATGGCTTAACCAGTTTAATAACCGGTAGATACCATAGGTTATTGCTACCGCACTTATGCCCAGAAGAATTAATTCAATAAGATTTCCAACAGAAAAGAAGTTATGAAACCAATCGAATGTCCGCTGACCGAAAAGCTGCCGAAGTATAGCGGGGTCAGTAACGATATAAAAAACAACAAACACTAACAATGCAATTAAACAAACCAAATCAATAACGCGTTCGAGAATTACCGTACCTAACAGATTACTTGCACTTAATTGCTCTCTCCTGCCTACATAAACACAACGCGATACTTCACCGAGCCTTGGGATGGCATAATTGATGACATAACCGATCATCACTCCTGAGAATAAAACAGACCGGTCGACATGCACATCTTTTTTTTCGATAAGCAGTTTCCAGCGTTCTGTTCGTAAATAATGCGAAAACACTGACACGGCAAGGAATGGCACAAGCCACCCATAACTCATGTCTTCCATATATTTCCAAAGACTATCCCATTTCACGTTATGGAACGCCAGCCATAAAAATAATCCACCTATCGTAAGGCTGATCAGAAACTGAAATCCCTTTTTAAATCTCTTAACCAATTACTTCCTCATATCTATAACTTCAGCATTTTTAGGATAGGAGATAGTAAACATTTTTGCCGTTCCTTTTACGAATTTTCCATCACTGAATCTTGAAATAGCTTCATTATCTGTCTGGTCTACTGTTTTGATGTATTTCGGTATATAATTGTTCGTTACTTCTATTTCAACCTGTTTAAATATGGAAAAAGGGTCCGTTGAAGTCATCTTGATAACATATCCGTAAGAATCCATTTTACTCTGGTGAATAGTATAGGAATGTTCCGAGCCGGAAAGAAAACGTGAAGGGGCATAATCATCTTCTTTCGGATCATATTTGGAGATGATCAATTGGTTCTTAATGGCGTTATAAACTTTCGACGTCACACTGTCAACCAGGATATACCGGTCTTTGAGGATGATTTTATACCTTTTTTCCCCAATCCAGATATCGCCATCCGTAGAAACCGTATCGTGTGTATAGGAGTCGATAAATTCGTGGTTGAGCTGCGCTTTGAATATCTCGCCCGAATCAAATTTTTGACGGAGTTTATCAAATACACTTGACTGAGCCTTTGCCAAGGCAGGTATAATAAGTATGAGGATGATCAGATAGGACCATTTTCTACTGCCATTAAATACTATTATCATTAAAGATTCCTCAATATATCATCAAGTTCTTCTTCCGTTTCTACCAGAACGTCCCGTGCTGTGCTGCCTTGATACGGCCCTACTATTCCGGCATTATACAGCTGATCGATTATTCTGCCGGCACGGTTATATCCCAATCGTAATTTCCTCTGAAGCAGTGAGACAGATCCCTGTTGATGCAGAACCACAACTTTTGCAGCGTCTTCGAACAGTTCATCCCGTTCATCTTTATCCAGTACGCCGCTGCCACCGGAACCCGCATCTTCAATAACCGGTAAATGATACATATTATCGTAGCCTCTCTGTTTTCCAATAAAACCGGTAATACGTTCAACTTCTTCGGTAGATACAAAAGCATTCTGAATCCGGATCATGGGTCCGCCACCGGAGAATAGCATATCTCCTTTACCTACGAGCTGATCGGCTCCTTTAGTATCTATGATTGTCCTGGAATCTACTTTCGATGCAACCTGATACGCTATCCGGGCCGGGAAATTGGCTTTAATGGTACCCGTGATAACATTCACAGACGGACGTTGGGTGGCAATGACCATATGAATACCCACGGCTCGTGCAAGCTGTGCGATACGTGCAATAGGCTCTTCTATTTTCTTACCGGCGGTAATCATCAGATCCGCCAACTCATCGATTATTACAACGATGTAAGGCAGAAGCTTATGGCCTTCTTCCGGGTCAAGTTTACCGGTTTTAAATTTCTTATTGTAAGATTTGATATCCCTTACCATACCCATTTTGAGCAGATCGTAGCGCTCATCCATCTCCTTACACACACTGTTGAGCACCTCAAGTACCTGTGTTGTATCGGTTACTATGGGCTCTTCGGCATCGGGTAATGTAGCCAGAAAATGGTTTTCAATGTTACGGTACAGTGATAACTCTATCTTTTTCGGGTCAATCAGAACGAATTTCAGGTTTTCCGGATGACACTTGTACAGCAGGCAAGTTATAACCGTATTAATACCCACGGATTTACCGGAACCGGTCGCCCCGGCTATCAACAAGTGGGGCAATTGAGCCAGATCGATCATAAATACTTCATTTTCGATCGTTTTACCGAAGGCAATAGGCAATTCCTTGTTGCTGTCAACAAATTTGCGAGTATTGATAACCGATTTGATATACACCGTTTCACGCTTGTTATTCGGTACCTCTATACCAACGGCCGATTTACCCGGAATAGGAGCAATGATCCGAAGGCCATGTGTAGCCATCGCCATCTTCAGGTCGTTGGCGTAACTTTCAATTTTGCTGATTTTGACATCCGGTGAGGGAGTCAATTCATAAAGTGTAACCGTGGGGCCAACAATAGCGTCGATCGATAGTATCTCGATATTATGGCGTTTCAGCTTATCGAGGATGATGAGCTTCTTATTATTAATCTCTTCGAAATCGACATCTTTACCTTCGTTTGGAGGAGTATCGAGCAAACTTATCGTTGGAAACTTATACTTGATGATCGGGCTTTCTTTTTCCTTGGTTTTTTGTTGCTTCTCAAGATCCCGGGCACCCGCTTCCTCATCGCCTTTTCCTACGAATACATTAATATCGACGTCTTTTTCTTCATCACTTTCAGTTTTCTTACTGCCATTCTTATCAAGAATAGCCCGGTTTTTCACATAATCCTTTTGACTCTCTTCCGATTCCCGGCGAACACGGTCGGCATCCCGCCTGGTCGATTCAGCTACAACATTCTCGATAGACTGCTTTTCTTTTTGTTCTTCTTTCTGTAGTGATGACGCTTTTTTCTGACGTTTTTTCTCCAGTTTAATCTTTTTCTTTTCTTCTTTTTCAGCCTTTCTCTGAAGCGTCTTTTGCCGTTTTTCTTCCTTCTTATCTACCCTGTCTTCACGAAATCCCGATAACCCTTCTTTAAAACGGTCGATCGTCGTTTGTATATCACGGTCAACTAAAAAGAGCACTCCGATAATAAAAAGCACACTCAGTAATATTATTGAACCGTAAAGGCCGGTAAGTTTTCTGAGTATTTGTGCCAGTTCCAGGCCGGTGGTTCCGTTCAGGCTAATAGTCTGCATATGATAAACAATATAGAACCAACCGATAAGGGTGGATACAACGATCATCATATAAATACCATATACCGTTTGCCAGTTGAGCTCCCTGATTGGTTTGGAACGAAAAACGTACCACCCATAGAATACAATGAGAACCGGCAGCACTAAACTGGGGTATCCAAACAGAATGTATACAAAAAAATGTGACAAATAAGCACCCACGACTCCAAGTCCATTTTGCACACGCAATGAAGGTCCGCTCGAAGGTGTAATAATCCTGTGAATGGAAACATTCGTAATGATCACATAATCGTCGGGTACGTAGGTGATGATACTAAGTGCCACCAACACACCGATTGCCATGATCAACAATCCGAGTATTTCCATTTTACGGGGTGAACCGGATTGACCTTTCAACCCTTTATTTACCGTTTTGGCTTTACTTTTTTGAGCCATTATTAGCGTCTGTAATGATTCCTTCGTTAAATACCGGCAGTGTATCGAATATATTTAATTGACCGCAATAGGCCACATCGTCTGTGCTGACAAGATTTTTCAATCTTACCGCATGATTGGAAGACTGGATAACATCACTGACATTATCTTTAAATTTTTCATATAGAACAAATGCCACTTTGGCACCATCACTGGCATCTGCCGGTAACTGTCCGTCCATTAAATCATAAACGATATTACCGGCACAGAGCGCATCTTCCAAAGACAACCTGTTTTTCCATCCTGCACAGAGTAAGATAATTTCACTGTCGGTTTGTTTCAGCTCATTTACAACAGCTGTTAAATTTAAAAAAGATCCGATAATAATTTTATCGGCCAGATTGGCACGGGTTATTGCTTTGGTACCATTCGTAGTATTAAATATTAATGTCTTATCCGCAATTTTTTCTTTAGTGAATTCCATCGGTGAGTTACCCAGGTGGTATCCATCAATTTTTTTCCCGTCTTTCTCACCACACAATAAATAACGGGATGCATCAAGATTCTGGGCTATTTTGCTGGCCTCTTCCATATCTTCCACGGGTATAATACCCTTGGCTCCGTTTTCTAATGCCGTAACAATGGTTGAACTAGCACGAAGGACGTCAATGACAACAATAATCTTATCACTCACATCCTCTTCCTGAATAGAATTTGCGGTAGAGAAAACGTCTATTTTATAACTCATCTGATATTTCTAATATTCCTATTTTTTCTTGACAAAAGGCGGTTTGGTTACCACAGCCATGACCTTTTTGTCTCGTATTTTCACGTATATTTCACTGTCATTTTGTGCGTGGTCCAGCGAAACATATCCCATACCTATTCCCTCACCCAAAGTAATAGACATTGTACCACTGGTTACAAATCCTATCTCATTATCATTTGCATCCAGTAACGTATAATGACTGCGAGGGATCGCTCTTTCTTCCGTAATTTTAAAACCCACAAGTTTTCTCGAGAGTCCTTCTTCCTTAATCTTGAGTAAAGCTTCCTTACCTATGAAAGAATCCTTATCCAGTTTGGTCAACCAACTCAGTTTTGCCTCAAGAGGATTTGTATCTTTTGTAATATCATTGCCATATAATGCAAAACCCATTTCCAGACGAAGCGTATCCCGGGCTCCCAATCCGGCCGGTTGGATATCGAACTCTTCACCGGCTTTCATGATCTCATTCCATATTTTTTCCGGATCAGCCTCGTTTTTATCAAAATAGATTTCAAAACCTTTCTCACCCGTATACCCGGTGCCTGATAGTATGATATTATCGTATCCGGCAAAATCACCTGTTTTAAAACGATAAAAACCGATACTGTCTAAATCTACGCTTGTTAGTTTTTGCAGTGTTTTTACCGAATCGGGCCCCTGAACGGCAAGCAGGCACATATCATCCGACACATCCTTTACTGCAGTACCCTGCTTGTTATTTTTCTGCATCCATGCGAAATCTTTATCCCTGTTCGAGGCATTGATAACGAGCATATACTTATTTTCTTCGATCATATAAACAATCAAGTCGTCTACTATGCCTCCGTCCTCGTAGCACATAACGGAGTACTGGGCTTTGCCCGGTATTAAATTGGATGCGTCGTTAACGGTTAAATTCTGAATAAAATCCAGGGATTTTTCCCCTGTTACATAGACTTCTCCCATGTGAGACACATCAAATATCCCCACTGAATTTCGTACGGCATTATGCTCTTTTCGAATACTTGTGTATTGTACAGGCATTTCAAACCCGCCAAAATCAATTAATTTTGCCCCGTATTTTTTATGTAATTCGTAAAATGGTGTTCTCTTTGACATCTCTTATAATATTTTTTCGTGATTAACTATTTTCTTATTTGTATCGGTCATTCCGTTCTCTTCGCTCTCTCAACACTGAATGCCGGCATACAAACCGACCAATATTCATTTTCCTCTTTATATGGATTAGCATATTGAACTTTCGTCCCCTTACCGTTTAAAAAGCTTTCTCCCGCTTTTATAACGATTTCTTCCTCTCCGTTCACAATTATTTTCATTTTACCCCGAATCATAATTGTTATTTCATCAAACTCCGGGGTCTGTGCAGGTTCTGACCAACCGGCCGGTGCCTTCATATGGGCGACAGAATATTGATCGCCGCCGGTAGCAACTTTCCCAAAATGTTCTTCAATAAGTTTATTTCCCGGAACAGGTATTTTAACAGGTTCCGTTTGTTTATAGAAATATGTCATACACTTTAATAGTATTCTTTTCGTTTTTCAAGAAGCTAAATTAACGAGAATTATGTTATATATATAATTTAATAGTGGAAGGCTTTGCAAAACCGTCTTTTAACCCAATATCTGCGTTAACGGAATTTTAAAATCCTCTGGCCTTGATCTTGTTCACAAATTCTGGTTTTGCAAAGCCTTTAAGTGATGATATACATGTGATTTTAGCCACAAGTTTGAGGTTTATTAGATATACCCAAATTTGTATCTTAAGGTAATGATTCATCATGAACGCTTTTAGAGCTTTAATTTAATGATTTTATTATGATAAAATTCATTAAGATTTAACATCATACCGTTACTTTATGCCTGAAAGCTAAACATATACTTTATAATTATTGAAATTCCCTTTTAGTTATGCCTATTACAAATGAAAAGGTAAAAGAAGCCCTATCTAATGTCATTGATCCCGACCTTGGCAAAGATATTGTTACACTGGATATGGTAGAAGATCTTTATATCGATGGTAAGAATGTCTCTTTTACGGTAAATCTTACCACACCTGCCTGTCCCCTCAAAGATCAAATTCAACGGGCGTGCGTGAATGCTGTTAAACATCTTGTTGATGAAGAAGCTGTTGTCACTGTGAATATGGCATCTAACGTCAAAAAAGGACGAACACAGGAACAGGGTGATGACACCTTATTGAAAGGAGTAAAAAACATTATCGCGGTGGCCTCCGGAAAAGGTGGAGTCGGAAAATCTACCGTCGCTGTTAATCTTGCCGTCGCGTTAGCAAAAACCGGCGCTTCTGTTGGATTGGTGGATACGGATATTTACGGCCCGAGTATTCCGACCATGTTTAATCTGCACGATAAACCGAGTGTTACCACACAACGAAAATTAATACCTCTTGAGAAATTTGGTGTCCATGTGTTATCGATGGGTTTCCTAATCGATACTGATGAAGCCGTTGTATGGCGCGGACCCATGGTCTCGAGTGCCGTCAAACAGTTTCTGAGTGAAACTGAATGGGGTGAATTGGATTACATGGTATTGGATTTACCTCCCGGGACAGGTGATATTCAGTTAACGATTGTTCAGACGATTCCATTGACAGGTGCCGTTGTTGTTTCCACACCACAGGATGTCGCCCTTGATGATGCCCGCAAAGCGGTAGCGATGTTCCGTAAAGTTAATGTACCGGTGCTCGGTATCGTAGAGAACATGGCTTATTTCACGCCACCCGAATTACCAGACAAGAAATATTACATCTTTGGACAGGATGGGGCTAAGAACCTGGCTACCAAACTCGATGTTCCATTTCTGGGTGAAGTACCACTTGAACAAATTACACGCGAGGGTGGTGATAGCGGCGAACCTGTTGTTATAAAGGATGAAAACTCAACCTCGGCGACGGCCTTTATTGATATTGCCAATAAAACGGCACAACAGATCTCTATCCGGAATGCTGATACACCTCCGACGGAGAAAGTCGAGATTCAGTTTAAGCCATAAGTTGGTATTTACTTATTAATGAAATTAAGGCCCTGCATCTATTGTGGGGCTTTTGGGGGCTATCAGCGATCAACATTCAGCTGGCAGCTTTTTTCAATTGGCAATAAAGACGAGCCCGGAGGGTAAGGCTCTTAATTGCCCCCTGGGGGAGATTAAGTGGGGTTTGTGTTGAAAGGCTTGAGCGTTATTATATCGTTAAGTGTGACTGTTGGGCCATGTGGGATTTTTACTCCTACTACTTATACCTGTGATCTTAGTGCCCCCCTCTGTGGTTAAAAAAATCTGCATAAATCTGTGACAAAAAAAGCGAAACCTTAAGTAGATTTCGCTTTTAAATATAATATAATTACGTCAGACAGTGATGGTACCGCCGTTCATTTTCTTATATAAAAAATGGAGCCCGATATCTTACTTCATCCGGCCTTTTTCACGTATACGTGCAGCCTTACCTCTTCTTTCACGAAGATAAAACAATTTGGCACGACGGACGCGTCCGCGTTTTTTCACATCGATTTTTGCAATGTACGGTGAAGAATAGGGGAAGATACGCTCAACGCCAATGGTATTCGACATTTTACGTACAACAAATGTTCTATTGGCACCACTGCCTCGTGATGAAATAACAACACCTTCGTACTGCTGAATTCTCTCCTTGTCACCTTCTCTGACACGATAGTGTACATTTACCGTATCGCCAGGTACGAATTCCGGCAGATCATCACGTACTTGAGTTTGTTCTACAAGTTTAAGCTTGTCCATCTTATTTTCCTGTTAGCCTTTGGGCGTTAATGTTCGTTAATATATTTCTTATATAAATCCGGTCGTAATTTCTTTGTTCGTTCAAGAGCCGTTTTACTGCGCCAGTCAATGATCTTTTTATGATCACCCGACTGCAAAACCTCCGGTACTTTTAACCCGGCGTAATCCGGTGGACGCGTATAAACCGGCGGAGCCAATAAATCGTCCTGAAATGAATCGTCCAGGGCGCTTTCAGCATCTCCCAACACACCAGGCAACAATCGCACAATAGCATCGGTCATGATTAAAGCCGGTAACTCACCACCTGATAGAACGTAATCGCCAATACTATATTCTTTCGTAATCAACTCATCCCGGACACGCTGATCGACGCCTTTATAATGTCCGCATAAAAGGATGATATTTTCATGCAGCGACATCTTATTGGCCTCTTTTTGATCAAAACGCTCACCGTCGGGTGCTGTGAATACGATCTCGTCATATCTTCGCTCTTTCATAAGAGATTTGATACACGAGAAAATCGGTTGTGGTGTCATGACCATACCTGCTCCACCTCCGTACGGATAATCATCGATTTTTTTGTGCTTATCATCGGTATAATCCCGAAGGTCATGCACAAAAATTCCGGCAATTCCGGCATCTTGCGCATTTTTCAAAATGCTGCTGTTAAGCGGACTTTCCAGTAACTGCGGAACGGCAGATATAATATCAATGCGCATGTTCGTAATCCTATAATTGCATCAGATATTCGATGTTTTTCCCGATGATACGTTTCTCTTCATCATCTACGGAAATGATATATGTTTCCACAAAAGGGACTAATATTCGTCCTTTTTCGCCGGATATTTCGAGTATCGGGTGAGCCGGATTATCTATTACATCTGTCACAAGGCCGTAACTTTCGCCCTCTTCGGATGTCAATTCGTAATCGATATACGATTCTTTTTCACCCCCGATCTCCAAATCATCGCTAAGGAGGAATACATCCCGTCCCTTCAATGCTTCAGAAGTTTCACGAGTACTTACTTGAACAAATTTTACAAAGAACGAAAACTGATTGTTTTTAAATACTACTTGCGATCTTTCGACTCGCATCGGGATGAAATCACCCCGCTCATTTTTAACATAAAATATTTCAAACGAATTAAGGTTGTTTGCCTGATCGATATCAATATCGACATCGACGCTTACAACCACTTCGCCGGAGAGTCCATGTGGACGCACAACGGACCCGATTCTGATAAATTCATCTGACGGATGACCCAACATATATAAATGAAATCGCAGATTCAGCCATAACCAAATCTGCATTCATATAACTTGAAAAAGTAAAGCCTTGCTTACTTCTCTTCTTTCTTGGAATCTTCTTTAGAAGCCTTCTTTTCTTTATCCGATTCAGCTTTAGCAGCCTCTTCTTTTTCTTTGTCGGCTTCTTTCGATTCTTCCTCTGCAGCTTTGGCTTTCTTTTCTTCTTTTTTGGGTTCAGCCTTAGCTTCCGCTTTTTTCTCTTCCTTTTTATCAGCTTTGGGTTCGGCTTTCTTTTCGGACTTAGCTTCGGCCTTCACTTCGGCTTTAGCTTCTGTCTTTTTTTCTTCTTTCTTTTCAGCCTTTTCCTCAGCCTTAGCTTCCGCTTTTTCTTCCGCTTTGGCCTCAGCCTTTGCCTCTGTCTTTTCTTCAGACTTAGCTTCTGTTTTTACTTCCGCTTTTTCCTCTGATTCAGCTTCGGCTTTTTCTTCTTTTTTCTCTTCCGCTTTTGCAGCTTCTGCCTCAGCTTTTGCGGCTTCTGCCTCGGCTTTTGCTTTTGCTTCAGCTTCTTCTTTCTCTTTCTTAGCCCGTTCTTCAGCTTGTTTCTTAGCTAATTCCTCTTGCTGCTTCTTAAATTCTTTCTCTTCAGCTTCAAGAGCTGCTTTTTTCTGTTCTTTTGGGCTCAGAGTTTTTTGACCATTAGCTGACCTTTCTTCTCTCCATGCAGCTATGGCTTCTTCAATTTCTTCCTGGGTTTTTCCCCAGCGCTCGAGATGTATACGATAGTATACGCCCTCGTCTTTTAATATAGAACGAACGGTATCAGAGGCTTTTGCCCCATTTTTAAGCCAATAAACCACACGATCCACATCCATTTGTATGTAATCTGGTTGTGAAAGTGGATTATAACGGCCAAGATCTTCAATAATACGTCCATCACGTGGTGAACGGGTATCAGCCGCTACGATATGATAATAAGGCTTCTTTTTACGTCCACGTCTCTGTAATCGTATCTTAACCAATGTGTACTCCTAATATGATTTTATTTTTAGGATTAGATGTTAATTATTCAGTTAATGTTATTTGCCAAATGTCGGCATATTCTTTAAACCCTGCATAGCACGACCCATCTTGCTCATCTTGGACATCGACTTCATCATTTTCTTCATCTGTTCGAATTGTTTCATTAACTCATTCACATCGCGAACAGATGTTCCTGAACCATTTGCAATTCGGCGTCGTCGACTTCCATTAAGAACATCAGGATTCAAGCGCTCTTCCACAGTCATCGAATTGATGATCGCTTCAATTGGTTTAAAAGCATCATCACTAACTTCGACGTCTTTCATGGCCTTGTTCATGCCCGGAATCATTCCCACAAGGTCACTAATAGAGCCCATTTTCTTAATCTGCTGAAGCTGGTGGTAAAAATCTTCCAGATTAAATGAATCCGATTTGATTTTTGACTGCAGCTTCTGTGCTTCTTTTTCATCGTACTGTTGCTGCGCTTTCTCGACCAGCGATACAACATCGCCCATTCCAAGAATACGCTGTGCCATTCTATCCGGGTAGAACGGCGTCAAAGCATCAAGCTTCTCACCGGTACTGATAAACTTAATCGGTTTTTCAACTACCGAAGTAATGGAAAGAGCAGCTCCACCGCGTGTGTCACCATCCATTTTAGTGAGCACAACGCCATCAAATTCTATTCTTTCATTAAATTCTTTGGCCGTATTAACGGCATCCTGGCCGGTCATCGCATCCACAACGAATAATGTCTCATTGGGATTAACCGATTTTTTGATGTCAGCCACCTCGTTCATCATGTCTTCATCAACATGAAGCCGGCCGGCGGTATCTATTATAACGACATCACATGCTCTTTTTTTAGCTTCGGTGATAGCTTCGTTGGCTACCCGGCGCGCATCTTTCTCCTCGATCGCGTAAACCGGTACGTCGATTTGCCCTGCGAGTGTTTTCAACTGATCGATAGCTG
>Ga0102962_1000456_pt1 | contig 19573 bp, 17 predicted proteins | sample SalPonF2_C_D2_MG_FD_84519 | JGI IMG/M metagenome (GOLD analysis project Ga0102962, IMG submission 84519) | Salt pond soil microbial communities from South San Francisco under conditions of wetland restoration - Salt Pond MetaG SF2_C_D2_MG ...
AGCCGGAACATGTCCCGCTCGGGAGTCTACCATCTCCACATCCTCATGACCAGGGAAATTATAGTTCACAAACCACTTTTGGTAGAGGTGTTCACACATATCTTCCAATCGTCTAATCCGAGCCCTATTGTTCTCAATCAATTCGTCATAGTTGGCAAGTATCGCACCAATTTTTTTCTGTGTCTCCAGGGGAGGCACGCGAATTTTAATCCGCTCACAGTCTGGGACACGCATATGAGGCACCGTCGCCCCTGAACCGAACCCTTCAATTTGGCCTTGTACCTTGTGTGTCATTAAGGAGTAGAGAAGAAATCTATTGTCTAATATTTCTGGGTCTGGACGGTATAAAACAAGACGTTGCCCCAGGAACGTTCGTTCACTAGATCGCAACATACCGACCTCTCCCAAGGGAGCCTCCCTCGTTAATATCACGTCGCCTGGACGAGGAGTCGCGCGACGGGTCCACTCCTCATAAATTTCTTCAGTCACATACCTAACATCATCTAATCGCACATAGCCATCACGGACATTCGGAGTCCGAATCATTTTATAAGGAGTTACTTCATCAACTGTAGGAGCGGTCTTATTAATGCAATCAACGACCTCACTACAAACCTCTCCTACCTCATATTCTTCCCATCCCATTGTATCAGACTGATTCATCTAGAATTTCATTGGCATTGACAATTATTTCTTCTTCAAGTTCATGGGCTGCCACCGTAAGTTGCTCAAAGTCTTCATATAACTCTTCAAACTGAGTTCTAAATTCGAAGTCTGCAAGACGGTTTTCACTGTCAACGTCAATATAGCGTCCGGGGTTTAAACTCCAACCTTGACTTTCTATTTCATCTAAATCCGCCACTTTACAGAGACCGGGCACGTCTTTGTAGGCACCTTCAGGGAAATTATCATCCAGAAGTTCCTCCGACCCAACTGTCAGCTCGGGATCTTCTCCACGGTAGAGACGTACGATATTGCTCACAAACTCAATCTGAGGAGGCGTGAATTCACGGAGCCTTCGATTGACCTGCTGATATATGTTTCGAGCATCGATAAAGAGTACTTCATCCTCTCGTTCGGTGTCTCGCTTTCCCTTATCCAAGAACCAGAGAGTACATGGCAAAGACACCGTGTAAAAGAAATTCGAGCTGATCGCTACTATTACGTCAACCATATTATCCTGCAGAATTTTTCGTCTGATCTCTTTCTCACTGTGCTGCGCATCACCCGCGCTGTTTGGCATCACAAATCCAGCGCGCCCGGCCTCGTCAAGAGCACTCAGGAATATCTGTATCCACAGATAGTTCGCATTATCTACATCTGGTAGTCCGTACGGGAATCGATTGTCATCCACCAAGCGTTCTTTGTCAACACGATCGACATTGAACGGGGGATTTGCCATCACATAGTCGAAATTTTTCCCGTCAGAAGCATCCTTATAGAGCTGTTCATAGTATGTATTCCCCTGCCTCACGTCACCCGCCAGACCATGAACAGCCAGGTTCATCTTACAGAGACGGACTGTGTCTGTTGTTTTCTCCTGACCATATATACTCAGTTCCCCATTTCCATTAGACCGGTGTTCATCAACGAATCGGGCACTTTGAACAAACATTCCTCCAGACCCGCATGCAGGATCTAGAATGCGGCCCTTGTACGGTTCAATAATATTCACAATAAGTTTGACCAGACTCATCGGAGTGTAAAACTCGCCCCCGGACTGTCCTTCCGCCATTGCGAATTGCCCGAGGAAATACTCGTATATTCGTCCAAACGTATCTCCTTCGACGTCCATCGGAATCGAGTTCATGAGCTTGAGGAGCTCGACTAGTGATTCGTTTTCCAGATGGTGGTACGTCTTCGGCAGAACGTCTTTGAGGTCGGGATTTTCTGCCTCAATCGCACGCATCGCCTCGTTTAGTTCTTGACCGAGGTTCCGTCCCTCCGGGAGATTAATCAGAGTCTGAAAACGAGCCTCTTCAGGGAGGTAGAGGACACCTCGACTCTGATAGTCAGCCTTTCCTATCTGGCGGCGGCCCGAAGACTTTCCCTCAAGTTCCTTCTCTGCTTCGGTGAATCTGTAGTCAGCGTAACGGAGAAAGATCAATCCTAAGACCGGTGTGGAGTACTCAGAGGCGCGCAGCTTTGAGTTGGCTCGTAGCTCATCTGCAGCACTCCATAATCGATTTTCGAGTTCCGCGAGATCCGTACCGTTCATGATTATGACCCTCAGAGTCCGGCCTCATAAATTCTAACATTACACCGTCTCCTGGTTCGAGGAATGATCCTGAGTTGGACTGCCTCTTCCAGAAGTCGGTGTGTTAGCTATAGCAGCCGAAGTCCGCCGGTGTGCTGTGTTTTCCGAAGTCGAGAAGTGTCACCTTCTGCTGTCGGTTATCGATCTCTGCAATCCCTCTGAACTGCTTATTGAGCCTGAAATAGAACCGGTTGTCAGGGGTGCAAGGCTTCCATTTGAAGCCCCCATGACGGACGTTGTTCTGGAGCTTCGAGATGGCATTGTCGGCTCGCATCTTGAGCGTGTTATCGGCTTTCTCGTACGATTTTTCCCACTGTAATGAGGGATCGATCTCCCAGTCTTCGTCCAAGGGAAGTCCGTTTCCATAGACCCCATTATCTGGATCGAACTCATTCCTGGTGATGTAGATCGGAACCGGATGTGGTGTCGCACCATATGGATCGCGCTCGAACGGAAGCAGTTCACCAATTCCTCCATACACATATCTCTCGTCTTCGCCCGTAGCGATCGAGCTCAATTCAGTTGCGAGTCGTCTACTATGCATTTTGAAACGAGTGCTGGAGTCTTCGCGTATCTTTTGGTAAGAGTCAAACCGAGGGTGTACCGCCCGATAGATCATCACCCGGCTTGTGACGGTGTCTGGAGAAAGGGTTGCACATGCGCTGCTCCGAAAGACGGAACCAACCGCAAGCCGCTCCGGAAGAGATGGGTCTGGGCCTCGATCTATTACAGAACTATCGTAGTATTCTTCGTAGCATAGGTGTCCGGTGGCATCCTCGAGATACGCAGATAACAGTTCGATCTGGTGCTTGAACCATTGATATCGAATCGTGATTTCCTGTGCTAGCTCTATAGCATCACCAACACTTTCGAACGCGGGTGGCCGGAATAGTAGCCAGTTAGCGTCCTGCAATTTGTGGCCTTCAAGCTTTTCGACTTGCTCGACTGGTGAATCAGCCGCCGCTCCTACACGACTCCAGTGATATAGTAGGTGACCAAAAAGGCGAAGGCCTTGCTGTCGAATATAAATCCCCGACTCAGATTCATTTTGATGGAATGGGACATATTCTGAGAACCAGTCCAATCCATGTTCTTCGACTAGTTCATCCCAAGCACGTTCTACTGTTCCGATCGCGTCCTCGATTCGGAATAATGCCTCCTTCTCATCAAGTTCGTTTGTTGGGCCATCGGCTCGAATCTCGTATTGGTGGAAGGGGATTAGATGCTCGTCAGCGATCCCGGTTCTTTGTCGTTGACGTTTGTAAATTTCTGAAGGTGAATTATTGCCACCTGAAGAAGTCGAGCCAGTGGTTGTTGGAACCACCCCTTGGTGATACTTGGAAAGAAACTCACGCACCTCACGAAGCGATGTCATTGCCCATCCTGATACTACATTACATATTATTGTTCGGAATGACTGGAGTCAACCACATTGTGTCGTGCGGTGGTAGCTGGCTGTGGGACGTTGGCCGCATGTTAGCTCTGGAGTTCGTCCTAGACACCCTCGGCGAGTGGTTCGAAGTCGTTGAAGTCAGCGCGTGTGAAGCCAAGTTGGCTGTCGACACCGTCATGGACAACCAGCCACGCTATGGAAATATGGGGCCCGCTAGTGCTATCACGTTCAGATGGACAGGGCGTATTCAGATCTCGAAGTTGGTGTAGTCATACTATCTCCTTCTCATTTTCCTGTTCAAGCTTTGCCTCACGAGTCAAGTGGTCTTTCTTTGATTCGGTAACGGTCTCTGATGAGCAGGAGTCTGAGAGTTTCGCACCCCCCGTTAGTTGCTCCGTTGCCTCTTCGGAGGTGCCTACCTCGTCGTAAATCGATTTGCGCCAAACCCAATTCGAAAGGGTGAGCCAGCTGTACCAGAAACTACTGACGTCCGCTGTCTCTTCGTTTAGCTCGATTCGACGTTCGGCTAACTCCTCGAACTTCGACCGCATTTTTGGAAGTCCCGTTTCCTCATTAGCCAAATCGAGAATCACGTAATTGCGGAACTTCTCAAATAGCGTTTGATATGAATTCGCCGCCTTGTAGTGTGCAACCGAACGCTTCTGCGGCCTTGCGGCCGTTTTGAAACCGGAGATGAGTGCGACACCAATCGCCAACGCAATCATCGTCGATGTTGACCAAGCCCCCCAGATCAAGCTGTACGTCAATAAACCGGCAAACAACGTTGCAACGCCGTCAAGTCCGATGTTGAGTATCCCATAGATGCTGCCCGCTTTGAAGTGCTGTTTGTAGGTCCACAACACGCTGTCCATCGTGTTCGCAACTCGGGCCCTCAATCGTTCGTGAGCCTCATAATCGAAATCCTCGGTCATAACGTCGAAATCTCCGTGTTATTCAGCTGAAGTCCTCTCCGTGGACTTCCTTCAATTTCTGTTTGGCGTCGTCGGTACGGCCTTCCTCTTTCAATCGCTTGGCCTCTTCCAACTTCTCACTCGCTTGTTTCGCCTTCTTTGCAGTCTGTCGTCTTTCACGCCAGTTCTGACCACTATCCACCTGTTCACCATATACCGGTTCCGTAGCGCTTCGTTTCTTCACACGCCGTGGGAGCGAGTGGACAAAATCGCGGGTCAGCTCCTCGTGAGACTCCGGGACCCGATCGCCGCTCCGAGCCTTTTCTTCAAAGTAGTTGTACACCATCGTTTCCATGTGGTACGACCGGATACCCGAGTCATTCCGTTCCGACCATTTCTTCATCGTCCGAGTAAGGGCTGATAACTTCCCTCTATGAGTTCTGTCCCTCGCATCGAACATCTGCTTGTATCTCCGTGGATTCGTGCCCTGCCAGGATTGTCCGTTGTGTGTGTCAGGAATCGCGTATCCGTCACTCGCATCCGTGAACCACCCTGAGATTCCGCCATTCGGATGGTTCGCGTGCGGAACCTCGCTGTACCGGAAGGCAGGTACGATCTCGATCGTTGAATCGTGATACTTCACCTTCACCACATTTTGATCGACTGTAACCTCCGTTTGTGAGAACCGAGGATCGTTCTGGATCCGTCGTTTGATCCCCTGTAAGCAGTTCTTCGGACCGTTCTTTTGCTCAATCCACTGCCGATGCTCTTCCGCGCTCAGGACGATCATTACATCTGCGTCAGAGTCCTTCTTCAACGGACCAGTCATCGTGCCACGAGTGTATGACCCGATAAGCTGGCTGTCTTCCACTTCCATGTCCTTGCTGAGAATGCCGACGATGACATCTCGCCGATCGGAGATCGTCTTCGCCTGTCGATCTGTGATTTCAGTCTTTTGGGTGTATTCCTCGTAGCTTTCTTCGACCTCGTCCTTCTCCGGATCAGTCTCCCTCGTCAAGCTACGGTCATCGGAGATTGCATCCATTAGGACCTGACCGGCCATGCCACTGTCCTCTGCCTCCCTCCCCTGATGGGAGTAGGTTCCGCCGGTGGAATTGTATCCGCCACCCATTAGGCGCTCACCCCCGCCTCGTTGGACCAAGCCAAAATTGGCATCTGGCCCCGTCCGAGTGCAGAATCGATATCTCGTGCCATTCGTTTGTAGAGTCGCTGTGATTCGCTCCGCGGCACTTTCCGTAGCTGGACTTCGTCGATCCATCGCTGGCCGGCAGCGGCCACAACATTCGGCGGAAGGTGTTCGAGCAGGCGTGGAGACTGGAGCCCGATCAACATGATTCTCAGATCGGGAGCTTCTGAGACTATCGTTCGGAGGTCTTCCAGTAGAGTATTGAAGCCGATATTGGCCGTGAAGTATTGTGTTCCGTAGAAGACGCCGTAATTGATTCCGAGGTGTTTGAAGACTTGATAGCAGAGGTGCCGTTCCTGGGGAGTTTCGCCTTTGATGAGAGGCAGGATCTTGATGTCGGAGCCGTAGAGTTTCTGGGACATCCAGATCATGCCATGTAGATTATTACGGACGTGTGTTCGCCGGAGGGCGGGATTATCCTCCTTGTAAACTGGATAATCACAGGGGATGTGGAAATCGGGCTTGAACTCCCGGACGAGCTGATGTTCGTCAACCCATTCTAGTTTAGAGAGAATTTTGTCGTTAATCGTTGTGGTGGTGATGACCGTGACGTTCTCTCCGAACCATGATTCCGCGGTGTGACCGCGATTGACCAACGTGATGACCGTCGTTAATCGAAGGAGCACCGTGAGTTCAGACGGACCATCTCTGTGGAATTGGTCGTGGGACTCCTGTTTCTCCATCAGAAGGACGGTGCCTCGCGGTGCTTCTTTCGCGGATGCTAGGTTGAATCCCTGGTTGTTTTCAGCGGGGATTTGATTTTGACTCATGGTTGTTACGCCTGTAGCTGCGAATGTTGGAATCGATTATTCACGAAACGAATGTGACCCGGTTGAGGAAGGTGACACGGCTGAGACCAACCGTCAACCGGAATTCCTCGAACCGACCTTGTTTCGTGATGACGCATCGAACTGTCTGTAAAAAGGTGGCTACAATATTTAGCTATCACGCAGACACAATGCTCAGTAAAGACGGTGTCGTCATAAACGTCATAATCCGCAGGTTCTAATAGCGGGACCATGTCCGGCCTTCAAGTTCCGAAACGAATCCATATCATCCCCCTTGGTTACGAGGAGGACCGTATTGTTGAACCGGCCATCAGCTACGAGGCCGATATAGCTCTACTACTCGAACCAGACCCCGATTCAGAAGAAATCCACCAACCTGAGTACCATGAACGAGTTCGTGCGCACTTGGACGATGCGGGAATTGAGATAGAGAACGTCAAATGCGATATCTTCAATCTGTACAGCTCGTTGGGCACAATTGCTGAACTCGCAGACGAATTCCGCGAGCACAACGTATATGTGAATCTGGCCTCCGGATCAAAGGTCACTGCAATCGGCGGAATGATCGCTTGTATGGCCACAGGCGCAGTTCCATACTACGTTCGAGCGGAAAGCTACGCAGGAGGGGACGAGAACCCAGTGGCAACCGGCGTAAAGGGCATTGAAACGCTACCAAAGTATCACATCGAAGAGCCGGAGCCTCAACACATCTCTATCCTTGATTACGTTTCGTCCCAAGAACCGGTCACGAAGCACGATCTGATTGATTTCGGAAAACGCGAGGAGCTACCCTTCATCTCACGATACGACACCGACGGCGTTCAAAACCCCGACAGAGGGTACTATCGCCGACTAAACACGCAAATCATAGAGCCTCTTCTGACCCGTGGGTTCATAGACGTCGAGAAACACTCGAAATACCAGTATGTTGCCGTGACCGATAGTGGCTCAAATCAACTCCAAGCATTCCGGTACCTCCTGAACGAACAGTGAACTCGTTAGCTTAGCCACCGTCCATATTCTTTCCCGTGGGTGATGATGTTGTTCCGTACGCGGGGTCCATGAGAACAGGAGTTAGTATCAGTTGTTGTGTCGGGTGAGACAGTACGGTAACCCGACGACTTCGACGGCTTCGACGTCGGGCGCTTTCACGACCGCTTGCCCCTTGCCGAAGTTCTCGATGTCGTTCTCAAACCCGCGTGGAACGGACGGGACTTTCTGAATGACCTCTTCACGTAGCCCGAGGAAGATGTTCGTATTAGTCTGCTTGAGAATGTCGCCGTCGATGTCCTCCGGGTTCTGCGTGATCATGAAGAGGCCAAGTTTGTCCTTGCGTCCTTGCTTGACGGCGTCGCGGGCGCGGGCCACGATGTACTCCTCGCGGAGAGTGCCCGGATTGGAGACGTAGTTGTGGGCCTCATCGACAGCAACGAGGAGAGGGGTGTCTTTGACGTGAGGATTGACGTCGTAGTCATCGATCTTGTTATCGATTATGTAGGAGAGAATCGAGAGGACAGTGAGCTCTTCCTTCGCGCCGTGCAGATGACTGGTCGGAATCACAGTCACCTGCCCACCGCGGAATAGGGCGTTCGAGACATCTGGGAGCGGGTTAGTCCCGTGGTCGAAGACGTCTCGGTAGGCCGAGTCCGTGACGCGACGCATGATCGCACTCCACGTTCCGTCACCGATGTCGAAACGATCCCGCAGTGGACTCCCGGAATCTTCATTTTGCCGGAGGAACGCGAGGAACCCGTCGTACGTTGGTGAGTCATGGTCCTCAAAGTAGACTTGGATGCAGTTTTCGAGTGCACCACGGGTGACCTCGGTTGGCTTATACGGCATGAGAAGTTGCGGTCTATCCTCAACCAGAGAGAAGGGGATCGTTAGATTTCGACTTCGACCGGTCGTGGGCGCGTTCGTATTCCCTATCTCGGGCACGAAGGTCTCCAGCGAATCGACACCCCCAACTTCAATCCCTTGTCGTTCGAGACGCTGAATGAGTTCCGTGTCGCCTGCGATTTTGGGGTTATCATCCCGCATCTCCGAGTACTCGTTCTCTGGGTCGAGGATGATGATCCCGAGTTGATTGTGTTCGATGTCTCCGGTTTCATGGTTCTCAATGGGGTAGCGTTTGTCCGTGGCGAACTGGCGGAGAAGGTTCTTCGTGAAATGTGTCTTCCCTTTCCCCGTCGAGCCTGCGACGAGGGCATGGCGGAAGATTGCTGGCTCACCGGACTCCCTCTCACCGCTCACTGGATCGATTCCGGGATTGTTGAGGTAGTACGGGAACGGCTGGTTATCGATCGTAACCCTGTCGCCACCAACAGAGAGATATCCTGTGAAGACCCCTTTTTGGGGGATGTTGAGTCCTGTCCGGAGATACGCCTGATCGAGTGAGAACGAAACGGGGGTGTTCGGTTTCGGGATCTTGTTCACGATTCGTCGTTCTAAATCGTCTTCACCGGGAGAGACTATGGCGATGGGTTCGAGTTCGGCGACGAGGACGAACTCGGTTTCATCGAGTGCATGCGCCGCAGCAATCCGGTTATGCGTGTCAGACTTATCGTCGAGTTCCGTGTACGGCTCGTAGCGTAGCCCATCGACGATAGCGAAGAGTTCGTCCGGCTCGGAGCCATCCGTAGTAGGATACGGGATCTGCACGTAGTCTCCCACTCGAACCTCGTCGCGGCAGTCGGTCTTGACGAATGCGTTGACCTTGTAGTCGCTCCGCGTAACGTGAATCTCCTCGCTCGCAACGACGTGGCCAACCTCGTCTTCATCGTCCCCAGACAACGAGTTCGGTACTGACCTCTCGGGAACGGTCGTGTTCGAAGTGTTGGTTTCTGATACCTCGGATTCGTGTACTTGTTCATCGGTCGGTTCGTCTGGACTGTCGGCTTTGTCGTCTTCGAACGGATCGCGGTCGAGGATGTCGTCTGTGTCGTCGCTCATTGTTGGAATTGAGTTTCAGGGGGTTGTTCGATGTCGTTCCAGCGGCCGTCCCAGTTGTAGTCGTGTGCGTAGTCGGCGGTGGTGAGGAGGTTCCGTATGTGATCGCGGTTCTCTCGACTGATTCGTGCGATTCGATCCGCGCGCTCGATAGCGCGTGGGACGTCTTGCGTCTGTGCGATTTCCTTCAACGCCTTGTACTGGAGGAGACGGCGTGTATCCGAATCAGCGATCATCAACTGTGGAGTCTCCACTCGGAGTACAGTCCCCGTCTTCGGGAGTCGGGCGTAGAAGAACGCCCGCCTGTAGTCCGCAGGATCTCCGTGAGCGAGATCGTCTTGATAGGGGGTGAGAAGATCGATAGATTGACCGTCCAGTGACGCCTGCTTGTGGACGAACCAGGACGTGTAGGTGATGTGTTCCAGGCTGTCGTCTCGAAGGACCTCAGCGATAAACTGGTGGTCTCGTGTCCACGGGACGTCCGGCCGAGCACCTCGGTCGGTGGCCACGTTGTTCTGATCGAGTTTCTCGTCGAGCGCGTCGAGCAGCTGGCTGATCGTCGAAGTCTTCACAACGCCGACGACGGGCAGTCCACGCTCGTACTGCGTATCGACTATGTCTATGTAGTTTCGTACGATTTCGTCTGGCCTGTCCCACGCACCTGCGGGGGTCGTGCGGCCGACCGTATCGAGAAGAACCCAGTAGAGAACGCCGAGAGGGTAGACCGCGCCGTCTATGAATAAGACCCCATCGAACGCATCGACGTTCGCAGCGGCGTGGTTGCTCTCAGCCAGCCCTTGAGCAGCGGTGGCAACGGATTTCGAGAGGGTCGCAGAACGTTTCGTCGGTGGGAACTGGACGACTTCACCAGTGACTCGGTCCGTCTCAAACTGCTCGGCGTGGAGCGTGCTCTCGCTGTCAGCGAGATAAACGACTGTCTCCACCGTTCCCGCGTCCTCGATTCGCTTGTCTGCGTCGGGACCGGCGACGCCGATCTTTGCGTACGCCGTATCGACAATCAACCCGTTATTGAACTCTAATGGACGCGTCGTACTCGCATCGAGCCCATACGTGGGAGTTTCCCACGGGTCGTCCGTCCACGTTCCAAGTTCGTCGATTCGCGTCTTCTGGTACGTCGGCTTTCCGACCGAGCTCACCCGTCCACCATCGAGGGAGAGATTCTCGAATACCTCGCGCGCGTATTCCGCTTGCGACGTGACGTCTCTCGGGATGTTCGCGTCGATGTGATCGAACATCCTGCGCACGAGGCTTATCGCGTCAGCGTCCATCAGTCGGCCCCTGCGGTGTTTATCTCGACCTGGCTCGTGTTCGTTGCCTCGTCGATCGTCACGAGACATTCGTGATCCGCGCCGTGGACGAGCGCCTCGTCGTGAGAGACGACGATGATCTGGGGAACGTTCCAGCCTTGGATGGTGTTCAGCATCTGTTCGAGTTGGTCAACGTGGCCGGCGTCGAGGAACGTCGTCGGTTCGTCGAGAATGAACGGTGGGAGTTGACTCTGGTTCCCTCCTTGGATCTCAGAGATGAGCTTGTAGATGCCCGCGCGGAGTGCAAGGTTGACGATGGCGCGCTCGCCACCGCTCGCGTTCGATGGATCCTCGGTCGTCCCGTCGTCTCGTAGCAGTTGGATGTCGTACTGGTATTTCCCGCTACGGTCATCGTACGTTTCCTCGATGAGAACCTGCTGATAGCAGCTGTTCCGGTAAACGTCGTTGAAGATGTCGTTCGTGTACTCGTTGATATACGCGAGGTACTGCTCGCGGAGGTCCGATTTGGTGTTCTCGTAGACACCGATGACCGAGTCCAGTTCGTCGTGGACCTCATTCGCCCATTGCTCCTTCCGCTCGTAGAGCTCGATATCGTCCTTCGTTTGGCGGAGGTCTGCGAGATCCGAGTTTAGGCGAGTCCGCTCGTCGCGTTTCTCCTGTACTCTCTCCTGGTACTCTTCTTTCGTGGCCTGGCGCTGCTGAATTCTCTCCTTGACGCGCTCGTGATCAGCACGGAGGTCTTCGATGTCTTTGTCGCCAAGCTTCTCATCAATCTCCTTCTTCTCGTGCTGGAGACGAGCAAGCCGCTGATTGAGATCTTCGATGCGCTCGCGTGAATTCATGACCGCCTGCTGTGCTCGGTCTATTGTCGTCTGCAGGTCCGCTATTGCCTCGTACTTCTCAACTGCTTCGGCGACGATTTCCCGCGCCGACTCGGCGTTATCGACTCGTTCTGACGCCTCGTCAAGGACCTCCTCCGCTCCGACGACAACCTCCTCTTGGTCTGCGATAGATTCTTCGAGGTCAGAAATCTCCGACTCGGTATTGGAGATTTCGTCGGATATGCCATCGATGTCATCACGAATGTCTCTGATCTTTTCTTCGAGGCGCTCGACTTCGGCGTGCTGGTCTGCGACCGAATCGAACGCGTCCCGGAGTGACTCGCCTGTGTCTATCTCGTCATCTACTTCGTCGATCTCCTCGTCAAATTCGGCTGAACGGTCCTCGTGTTCATCGATGGAAGCTCCGAGTTCCTCGATAGTTGCTTCCACCTCCTTGATGGTCGATTTCAGCTCGTCAGTACGAGACTGCAAGTCGGCCGCATCGGATCGGAGTCCCTCAAGTTCCTTGCGCTTCGAGGCGACTGTCTCATCGCGGAATCGAATCGCGTCGAGGAGATCTGCTCGGAGTGACGTGAGGTGGTCTTTCCTTGATTCAAGTGATGCCTTCCGGTGTTCTTCCTCACTCAGTGCCTGCTCCGTGTGCTCTATCTCGGCTTCGAGTTCAGCGGCCTCCTCTTCGATGTGCGCTTCTTCGACCGTCTGTCCGCACTTTGGACACGTGTCCTGCTCGGCGAGTTCCTGGATTTCCCTGAGATCCTCCTCGAACCGGCGTTTGTCGGCTTCGCATTTGGAAATCTTGTTCCCAGCTTCATTCAAGTCGTCGTTGACTCGTTCTATTTCGTCGGGGAGCGTCGCGTCCCGAACCTCCTCCAACGACTCGGTGGTAACCTCGATGTCTAGTTGGGAGCCAGCGGCCGCGAGATTGCTGACGAGACTCTCGAATTCGTCCTCCGCAGCGGCAAGTTTGTCCTCGCCCTCGGAAATTTCTGCTTCGATCTCTTCTAGCTCCGTGGTAGCGCTTGATAGGTCGTCTTCACGGTCCCGAAGCTCAATCTGAGCTTCTTCCAGATTGGCTTCGAGGTGGTCACGCGTCGTTGTGACCTCCTGTTTTGCGTTGGAGAGGCCCTCCCGCTGATTCCTGAGCTCACGGACCCGTTGTTGGACCTCGGTCTCTTGCGCGTTGGAGACTTCGTCCGGCTCGTCGATAGCCGGAAGGAATGCTGCAGTTCGCTCATTCCGGTCCGCGAGAAGGGCGTTGAGTTCATCCTCTGCCCCAGCGCAACTGGACTCTAGTTCTTCCAGACGCGTTTCGTGGTCTTGCCGATCCTCTATGCGATTATCACGCTCGGACGTCGCCTCGTCTAACTGGTCCTGGAGCCGCTCCAATTCATCCCGGGCGTTCTGGAGGGCGTTCTTGCACTCGGTGCGTGCGTTCGTTGCGTCGGTAAACTCGTCTTGCGCCGCCTCGCGCGCGTCCCGAGCGCGCTCTGTTGACGTGAGGTCGTATTCGACCTTCGATTCTAACTCGTCGATCGCGTCCTCAATCTTCTCGATCTCGGCACGGGCGTTCTCGATGGCTTCTTCGTTGTCCTCGACACTCGATTGCTCCTCAGCGCGGTCTGCTTTTGTGTCCCCAAGCTGCTCGTCTTTGTCGTCGTGTCGCTGCTGGAGATCTTCGTAGTTCTCGATGTCGTTCTCGATGCTACTCCGGTGGTCCTTGAGATCATCGAGAAACTCGTCAAGGTCGCTGATGTCGGAGTCAAGCTTGTCAATTTCATCGCGGAGGGAATTTATTTCGGCCTCGTATTCCGGTTCGGTGTATGCGTAGTTCTCGACCGTTTCTTCTGCCTTATCACGGTCATGTCCGTTCGTCTTTTGAACCCGACCTGCTCCTCGTCTGGCGAGCTTCATCCGGTCGATATAGTCGTCGAACTCATTGAGCCCGAGGAGCCCGTCAATCATCGCAGCGCGATTGTCCGACTGGATGAGGCGGTCGACCTCGCCCTGCTTGACGTAGACTGAGCTGGAGAAATCATCTTCGTCCATCCCGAGCAGGTCGATGATCTCCTCGCGGACGTCGCGGATCCTTGTGACCGGCTCGGAAAAGGTGGGTGAGTCGAGTGTCGCACTGTTCGGCGTACTGGTGGTGTACAAGTCCCACGTGACTGTGTACTCCACGCCGTCAATCTCGAATACGAGCTTAACGGTCCCCTTGTCCTCGCCACGACGAACCAGGTCGTCCAGGTTGAAGTCGCTAGTTCCGTCGTTACGTATCTTCGAGAGGAATAGTCCACCGAAGATCCCCATCAGGAGCGAAGTCTTCCCTGCACCGTTATCGCCGTGTATGAGAATTGTCCCTTCTGGGAACTCAACGGTCTGGTCGGCGTAACTCCGGATGTTACGAAGCGTGAGCGACTTAATTTTCACTCCTCGCTCACCTCGTTCTCGGACTCCTCGGAGTCACTATCTGATTCGTGTTCGCGGAATGCTTCCTCCTGGGCCTCCAGGACCATCTCCTCGATGACGTCATCGATATCGCCACTGGCGAGCTCATCGTCTGTCCGAACCCGTTCTTCGACCGTGGTCGTGATCTGGCTCAGGTTCTTCTCAGCGAGTTTGTCCTCGATCAGTCGGTGCGCGCTCTGAACCTCTCCTTTAGGTCCGTCGTCCTGATTGAACTGTTTCCGCCCCCGACGGTCATCCACCTTGCATACAGCAGCTTCGTGGTCAATAGCCATCTGATATACGTCGCTTGACGTCACGGGCGTCCGTTCGCCCGAGAGAGTCACAATTGCGACCGCATCGTCGAGCTGGTGCTTTGCGACCTGGCCGAGGGCGAATTCGTGACTGTCCCCCTCGTCGAACTTAATCCGGATCGAGACGAAGTCGCGTGTATCGAGCTCTATTTCGCGCCGGTCCAGTTCCCCGTTCTCGATTTCGAGCAAGCTGACTGTCCTTGGATCCACTTCGTCTGTCGCGCACCGTTCGGTCGAGCCAGCATACCATGCGGGGACATCCTCGACGATGGCACTCTCGGTTTGGTGGTAGTCGCCGAGGGCGATTCCTCCGAGAGCGATTCCTACGCGATCGACCACATCGGCCAGATCGTGGTCCGCATAGAAATCTGGGACTAGCGGCGCGAAGAGCTGATGGAGACAAAGAAGACGGAAGGCGTCGGCGTCGTCCGGTTCTTCGAGCGTGAGGTCTTTCGAGTGCCACGCGGGCTTCGTGACGGCATCAATCCCGTAGATGGCGACGTCTCCGTTCACCATTTTGGGTGTTTTGCTTAATCGCTCGGCGGTCCCCGTCTCCTGAATGAGGTCCAGCCATTGCTGGTCCATCTTCCGATCGTGGTTCCCGACAATCCCATAGAACGGGATGTCTTTCTCCGCGAGTTTTCGGAGAATTTGGATGCAGGCCGTGACGACCGGCAAAGAGGGGGTTCGACGATGGAAGAGGTCTCCTGTATGGATAACTGAGTCGACGTCCTCATCAAGGGCTATTTTTATGGCGGCGTCGAAAGCGGCAGTGAAGTCTGCCCGTCGGACGTCACTGCCATATTGGCGGTTCCCGAGGTGTGTATCGCTCAGGTGGAGAAGCTTGGTCATGGAATCTGGAAGTGCAATAGGGTGGTAGTCCCATTATTAATAATGTACTCAAAGGGGAGTGAAAGTAGACAGTTAGTGCCTATCCGTCGTTAATCACGTTTTCGTATAGTACCGGCAGATCATACCGCCGATGTAATCTGGGAACCGAGCTGTTTGAGCGAGAAATTCTGTGGAGAGAAAAAGACGAGCGTCACATAGAACTGACTGAAAGCCTTCGACCCGTCTAGTGTCGCCACAGGAGATTACAGATGTGGGAAGTGATAGACGAAGAAGAAGCTATAGGAGGGGGATTCGCATAGAAACGCGACTCGTTCTCACGGTCGACCCACCCGCAAGGTCAGGAAACTAGCAACATCTGAATGCAGCATACAGTCGCTGTATTTAGCACGTTCCGGAGAACAGCATTTTGGAGGATCAATCGAGAACCATTTTACTCACAATTCGGACCAAACTAAATCTGTAATAGTAGTCAGCAGAGAGGGTATGGTCAAGATGACCCAGGATCACCTAGAGGATCTGACAACTCATTTTCTGTAAGAGGAGGTCCATCAACTCACGCTGCACATCACGGGGAAGATTCGTCTCGGGGGACAGAATGCACTAGTAGGAGTGGCTGTTAACTTTTCCTCTTACACTATCTGGTTACCTCAGACGGAGGAGGTAACTCTGCGTTCTCTTCGAGGTTCTCCTCGATTTCCTCAACTCGCTCCATTAACCGGCTAGAATTGGGAACTTCATGCCGTTCCATACGACGGCGGATTTGGAGGAGTGAAAAGCGCACATTGTAATTGTATTCACCATCATTCTCCCAGTATTCGCGGGCTTTGAAGAGGTTCCCTCGAATGACCGAGATACCTCCTGCTTCGTGGTTTTCGAGCTCATCAAGGATCGCAGCTACTCCGTCTACGACCTCATTTCGTTTTCTCTGTAGATTGTTAGCCATTTTTCGCACCTCACATCAGACTAATCTGTACTTCCTTTTAAACCCTCGTCAGAAAATCAAGCAGGCTAAACAAAACACTGGGCACTCGCTATCTTGGCCTGCCAACTTAGATTTCTAATTAGAAGGCGTGCTTCTCAATACAGTTTTGCAGAACTCATAAGCCAGATTCACCCGCTAAAGTAGTCACCAACCGTTTCCTAGAAATCGCAACCAGTGGGGTAAAAGAAACCAACGTGCACTGAGGGCTTCCATTAGGTGGGGTTGGAAACCCTTCCAGTTACCGTGGTGGAACCACTGCTGTATTCCTCGAAGACAGCCGCGGATGAGCGTGTTTGGGGATATCCCAATTGACTACGTACCAGTATATCGCGTCCATCTCTGTCGGATTGAGGAATGTGTCGTTGTCACGGTTGAAGCAATGCTCACGTGTTAGGACCCCTTGATCCGACTTCAAGACAACTCGCGGATTGTCATTACCGGCATACCTCGAAGGGGCCCTCTCAGTAACTTGATTAACAGGAAATCGTACATCACCTTAAGGCGAGTATCCACAATACGACCAACAGGACAACTCGACCCAAAGAGCAGAATCTCTTTAATTCACCATATATTTTACAATCTTTCGATGTGCAGTCACGCACCGAATCGATCGGAGAGCTCGTGTCAACCCGTCACTTTCCGGCGATTGGAACGGTGGAGCCTTGTACTGTGGAACTTCATCTGCGAGGATCCATTAGTCTACCACCTCACTGGCCACTTGTGAGCCTCGGAGTTGATCGGGAGTGGGTCGACAAAACCACCCGAAACCCTAGAATTATCCGGCCACGTATCGTTTCAAATGCAAGCGAATCGCATGACTCCGGCGACCCCCGTTCCGAACCGTGACGAAATCAACATGGCCAAACAGGGTGTGCTTTATAAACACCGTGCCGCCGTCTGCCAAATGTTCGCCGTCACGCAGAAGGACGGGCGCTGCAGGATTTGAACCCGCGGCATCTTGGTCCGAAGCCAAGTGCTCTGTCCAGGCTGAGCTAAGCGCCCCGCAGGCACTCGTTCCTCCCGGCCGCGCTTAAGTCCCGCGATTCTACCGGAGAGACACGGGCGTTTAAGCCCGTGGCCGCGCGAGACGGGAGGTATGTCTCTGGGCGAGCGGTTTCGTGGACTCCTGGATCTCTGTCGGCCGGTGAACGCGGTGGCGGCTGGCGTTCTGACTCTCATCGGCGCGTTCGTCGCCGGGCACCCGCTGACCGCTGCGGCGGGGACCGCGTTCGTCGTGACGGTCCTCGCGACCGCGGGCGGGAACGCGATCAACGACTACTTCGATCGGAACCTGGACGCGGTCAACGCGCCGACGCGGCCGCTTCCCCGCGGCGCAGTCTCGGCGATCACCGCGCTCGCCTTCAGCGGCGTGCTCTTCGTCCTCGCGGGCATCGTCGCGCTGACGCTCCCGTCGCTCGCGTTCGCCATCGTGGTGTTCAACGTCGTCCTCCTCGCGGCGTACACGACGCTCTTCAAGGGGCTTCCGGGCGCGGGGAACGCACTCGTCGCGTACCTCGGCGGAAGCACGTTCCTCTTCGGGGCCGCTGCGGTCGGCCGACCGCTCGCGGGCGTCGTCCTCTTCGGTCTCGCCGCCCTCTCGACCTTCGCCCGCGAGGTCGTGAAGGACGTCGAAGACCTCGAAGGGGACCGGGAGGAGGGCCTGCACACCCTCCCGATCGCGATCGGTCCGCGACGGGCGCTCGCCGCCGCAGCGGTCGTCCTCGCGGTGGCCGTGCTCGCGAGCCCGGTCCCCTACCTCACGGGCACGTTCGGGTCGGCCTATCTCGCCGTGGTGGTCCCCGCCGACGCGGTGATGGCCTACGCGGCGATCCGGTCGTTCGTCGATCCGACGGCCGCCCAGTCCGTCCTGAAGTACGGCATGTTCCTCGCGGCGGCGGCGTTCGTCGTCGGGCGCGCGTTCGTCTGAAGTCGCGGTCGGTCCTCGGCCGCGCGTCGATCCCGGGTTCGGTCGGTCTTCGGCCGCGCGTCCGTTCGAGGGCGGGTTTCCGCCCGGGCGCGTTCGCCAAATGGCCGGTACCTCGGAGCTTTCTACCGGAGAGCGCGTAGCCTGGGACATGCCGATCGAAGACGACGAGGCCATCGCCGACGTCCTGGAGTACGAGACGATCGCGGTCGTCGGGTGTTCGGACACGCCCGGGAAGGACGCCCACGAGATTCCGGCGTACCTCCAGCGACACGGCTACCGCGTGATCCCGGTGAACCCGACGACCGACGAGGTGCTCGGCGAGCGCTCGTACGATACGCTCTCTGCCGTCGAGGAGGAGGTCGAGGTCGTCGACGTCTTCCGCCCGAGCGAGGAGGTCGCGGGGATCGTCGACGAGGCCATCGAGCGCGGCGACGTGAAGGTCGTCTGGACGCAGCTCGGCATCCGGGACGACGAGGCTGCAGAGCGGGCCGAAGCGGCGGGCCTGCGGGTCGTGCAAAACCGGTGCATCATGGTCGATCACCGGCGGTTGAGGGCCTGAGCGCCGAGTTACTCGGCCGGCTCGCCGGTCTCGGCCTCGGCCTCGCCCTCCGCCGCGCGTTCGTCGGCCGACTGGTCTCCGCCGTCGGCGACGCCGGCCTCGCCGGAGCCGGTCTCAGTCCGTTCGGCGAGTGCGTCCGCCACGTCGACGTCCTGCGCGGCCGCGACGGCCTCGAGGAGTGCGCGCTGTTCTTCGAGTTCCCGCTCGAGCGCCGTCACGCGATCGTTCGTCTCGCCGACCGTGTCGCGTAGCTCGGTGAGCTGTTTTCGGATCGTCTCCACGCGCTTGTAGAGCTTCTCCGCGAGGTCGGAGAGTTTGCTGATCGTGCTCGCCGTGCTGGCCAGTCCCATGCCCACGCTTGGGACGCGAGGAACCTAACGGTTGTCCTCGCGTGCCTACGGCGGACCGACCGGGCCCTCGAACGGGCCGGCGGCGATGACGAACGTCCCGTCGCTGGTCAGCCCGACCGGCAACTGCGGGAGCGGCTTCGGCGCGGGTCCGCTGACGACCTGCGCGCCCTTTCGGGGGTCGAAGGTCGAGCCGTGACAGGGACAGTAGAGGTCGGCACTGCCTGGACCGGCGCGTCCGGAGACGATACAGCCGGCGTGCGTGCAGACCGCGGAGTACGCGGCGTAGCCCTTGATCGTCCCGTCGGTGTTCGTCGGCGGGGCGTAGGCGTCCTCGGCGAACCGGACGAGGAGCGCGGTCGCGACTTTCTCCTTCAGCGCGCCGCCGCCCTCCTTCTCCGGGTAGACCGTCTTCTCGCCGCCGCTTCCCGGGTCGATGGCGTCGACGCCGATCGGATTCCCGTCCCCGTCCACCATCCGCGTCCCCTCCACGTAGACGTTCTGCCAGGTCTTC
>Ga0102962_1000457_pt1 | contig 19561 bp, 9 predicted proteins | sample SalPonF2_C_D2_MG_FD_84519 | JGI IMG/M metagenome (GOLD analysis project Ga0102962, IMG submission 84519) | Salt pond soil microbial communities from South San Francisco under conditions of wetland restoration - Salt Pond MetaG SF2_C_D2_MG ...
AACCAAAATACTGGCCAGGTAGTTTCATGGATTTACCTCAAGTCGGGCAGTAATTGGAAAATGTAACGATGTAATATGTGACAAAAACTATCTTTTACTTATTTGTGATTTGACATGATCAATTGGGGAGGGACATAATGAAAAAATATATTGTTATCCTGGCTTTTTTTATAACAGGTATTTTACAATGCGGTTTGCTATATGCACAATCGAACCTAAATAATTCGGCATTCTTTAACGGTTTTTTAAATAACGGCAGCAGAATTCGGACATGGGATAACTATCCTGTAAACCCGGGTACGGCTAATCAAGGTGCATATCAAATATCCGGTAAAAATATAACACTCGAAGCATGGGTCTATCCAGTTGGTTTTCCTAAAAGCCCGCCTACTGATCCAATTATCCAGCGTCCATATTATAATGGCCAGGATCCATTTTTCAGCTATTCTTTATTTGTAAAAAATATGGGTGGATATCCACAGGCATGTTTCGGTATATCTAATGGAACCCCCGGAAGTATGGTGGAAGCGGTTGATCCCGATACGCTTCCGCTATTCAAATGGACTCATATTACGGGTACATATGATGGTTCTAATTTACGTATTTATGTGAATGGGGTTTTGAAAGGGCAATTCGCAACGAATATCTCTATTAGTGCCAGTGGATTTGGATTGGTTATTGGCCGATTCGGCACAAACCGTTTTCAGGGGTTAATTGATGAAGTACGGATTTGGAATATTGCTCGTAATAAATCGGATATAACCGGTGACATGAATACTGAATTGTCTGGATCTGAGGCAGGTCTGGCAGGATACTGGAAAATGAACGCCATAAATACAGAAAATAATGCTCCGGTTATATTGGATCAGACATCCAATCATAATGATCTTGTTGTTGATGGCCAAACTCCAATTGTACCATTTAGTCCAACAACTTCAATTGGATCACCAAGTTATACATTCAGCCCATCATCAATTAATTATGGTATCGTGGAACAGGGTTCAATCGCCCAAAGTTCTTTGAGTTTCACGAATAGCAGTAATTATCCCTTATTTGGAAGTTTAAATACACCAAATAGCAATGTTCAAATTAACCAGGGAGCCATTTACGTTCCACCAAACTCAACCCAAAACATACCTACTTCAATAATACCACAAATTGGAAATAACATTAGTGATAATTTAAATTTATTGACCAATGCCGGCGATACAACCAGTGTTCCTTTTACTGTATCTCCCATAAGCTTAAGACGTTTTAATGCTAATAACATAAGTATGTGGTTGCAAAGGGATGGACGTTTTGCCCGCAATCCATTAACCGGAAATGCAGGACTGGAATGGAAAGCCGGGTCTGGGAATACAGCTGTTTTTGCATCCGGTATCTGGATAGGTGCCAAAGTCTCGGGATCCGTACGTACAGCAGCCGCTGTATATGGAACTGAATTTTCTCCAGGACCGGTTGTAAATGGAACTTTCGCAGATCCCAATAGTCAAAACTACAGGGTTTTTAAAATAAACAAGGGAGATACGACTTCTACCGATTATCAACAATGGCCGGTGAGTCTTGGGGCCCCAGTCAATTCTGATGGATCACCTAAAGTAATAGGGGATCAAACATTATTTGCAGTATATAACGACTTGGATCAGACGAGACACTTTTTCGGAACGACTCCACTTGGTGCCGAGGTTCAGCAGACCACCTTCGGATTTAACACTCCCGGGCTTTTATCCAACACAGTTTTTTTACGATTCAAGATCACAAATGAAAGCAGTTCAACATGGGATAGCACATATGTCTCGCTTTGGAGCGATCCGGATCTGGGATATCCATATGATGATCTTGTAGGAATTGATACAGCGAGGAATATGGGGTTCGTTTATAATGGCTCGGATAACGACGGTGTATACGGATCTGCTCCACCGGCATTAGGATACAAAATTCTTAAAGGTGCTTATTTTTCCAAACCCATACAAGCCTTTGCCTATTATACCAATGGAGCCACTTATCCCAATACGGATCCGGGTAATGCCCAACAGGCTTATGATTTTATGCAAGGTAAACGGGCCGATGGATCCTCATATATAAATACTAAAACTTCCCAGCCGACTGTTTTTGCCCTGAATGGAGACCCGGTAGCGGGAACTGGCTGGACGGATTCGAATCCGGGGGACAGAAGATTCTTATTCTCAACCGGGCCGCTTTCGCTCGATCCGGGTCAATCGAAAGAAATGATAGCCGCTATTATCGTTGGTCGGGGTAACAGCAATTTGAATAGTATATCCGTACTCAGATCTGAAGCAGACTCTATTCAGAGTCTATATGACGGTGGTTATATATTCGGTGGTGCCCTTGAGAATGTGACAACTTCCACAACGAGTGCCAATTCATCGGGTTCGTTGAATGATTTTACCAATTCATCAACGACTATAAATTATAATACAGGTTCCAGCGGAGCTACTGTGGAAGTGGCTTCGTATGCCGGTCCACCCCCGGGGTCACAGGATATCACAACATCAACGATAGCTGGTGTTGGTAAATACATGGATGTGCAGACCAGCGGTACTATTACCTGGCCGGTAACTATTCGAGTGTACTATACGGCTAATGACCTCAGACAGGCGGGTGTACTCGAAAGTGATCTGAAGGGCCTGTATTATTGGGATGCAACCAATAGCCGATGGAATCTTTATTCCAATTCAGGCCCGGACGATCAGGGCCGGGGAACATCCACTACTTATGTGGACACAACAAATGTAACCATAAACGGAACCAGGTATGAGGGTTTTGTTGCCGCTGTAGCTTATCATTTGACGCCGATAACTATTGGGGCCGCTAAAAAGACCATTACGGACCGTTACCAGGATCTCATAACGTTTGTTGGTTCTCTTCCAATAAGTGATTTTAAAAGACCCGGGAAAGAACGACAAAAAGAATTGATTGAAGGTATTAAAAGATCCAATGAAAAATTTGATAAAGGGAAGAAAAAGGAAGCTTATCATATTCTTTCCGAATTCATACTGAATCATTTAGTCAATACCGGGGATACACATCGAAAGGATGAAAAGCATCATCATAAAAACAGGAAAAATCACCGGTTTGATCATGATGAAAGCAATCATCAGTTATGGGTTACCGATCAATCAGCCAGAGATCAAATAAAAAGTGACATCAATGACCTGCTAACTGTATTGAGCAAAAAAACAAAACAAGTCGAAGAGAAGTCATTTAGTCCGGGTATCATGCAACATATGCAGGTACCGGGTGAATATTCATTATCACAAAACTACCCGAACCCATTTAACCCAACGACTACAATCAAATACGGTATTGCCCACCAGGGATTTGTCTCATTGAAAGTATATAATCTTTTGGGGCAGGTTGTGGCCACATTGGTTAACCGTGAAATGCCGGCAGGTCAGTATACCGTGAATTGGAATGCTTCCCGATTATCCAGCGGCGTGTATCTATACCGCTTGAAGGCAGGATCATTCACTATGACCAAAAAGCTTGTTTTGATGAAATAGATACAGGATGCAAAAAATATTATGAAAAGAATCAAACTCATGAAGCAGATAATGTTCTATGCAGCATTATCTGCTGTTTTTCTACTTGGGGCCAATATGCACTCGCTTGCCCAATCAGTTTCATTTAATGATAGCAATTCAGACACCCTGTTTGCCGGCAATTCATTTTATGAAGTGGCATTAAGCAAGCAAGATGGGCACATCAATTTTATAAAGGATAAATCTACCAATAAAATCATCTCGATAGGGGATGAGAACAGTAGCCTATGGAGAGTTGTTTTTCAAAATGGTGGAGATATTTATAGTGTGAATTTTGTAGGAGGACAATCGAACAGGTTTTCTTACCAATGGTACTCAAGTGGTGATTCTTTGGTATTTCATTACACACCTGATCAAAATATGACACAAAAAGTGACGGTGTCAACAACATTCACCTTTTCTGATGGACATTATTTTGATCTTGAAATGCATTTAAAGAATAATACCGGCGATTCGGTATTATCAGTTAATATTCCACGGAATCTGATGTTTGATCTATCGGATATGAAGAATGCTTATCTACCGGTCTTACCGGGTGTTAAGTTACACCAGGGATTTTTTACCGATCATAAGGATTGGAATAATGGGAATTATCCATCAGCATTAAATTTTGCCGATTATATCCAGTTGGAAACAACGAATGGGAACTTTGCCTTTTATCATATACTCAAGAAAGATCTAACACCTTTGGTAGTCAGAAGACTATACTACGAGTATAACAACGATCTCCAAAAAGATGTTTATGTCCTGGCCCATAATTTCCAGCCAGTTCTTCCTTCGGGACAAGAGTGGGATTCTCCGATCCTACGATTTAGAGTGGGCCAGGATGTATATACAACAGCAGAGGATTACAGAAAGGATTATGGCTTGGATTCAGCTCCTTCCGTTCATGATAAACTTGGAGCAGATTATCAGAAAATAGTTGAAGCCTTGTATAATAAAATTGGCATTGATGATGAATATAATTATCACGATTTGCCCCTTTCAAACAGGGGCCGTTATAAACAATTATTATCAGAGATTCCCAAACCAAGTTTACTCTTCATATTGGGTTGGGAAGAACGGGGTTTTGATGAAAATAATCCGGATATATTTCCACCGGACAAGCGATTTGGATCAAACCAGGATTTGAAAGCTTTATCAGTCAATGCAAAAAGCCTTGGGCATGTCATAGAACCTTATATAAATCCAACTTTTTGGGATGATCAGTCCCCCACACTTCAAATGTTAAATCCCCAGGATGTAGCTGTTTTAGATCATGGCGGGAAGCCTCATTATGAACAATATGGGTCTGGAACACATATTCACGGCGGATATGGAATAACACCCTGGAATTCCTCGGTGATATCAAGGCTTCAGCAGCAGATGGATAATGTTAAAAAATATATAGCACCTAAGACTTTGTTTGTTGACCAGATTGGATCCCGGGCGGGTCTAGATTATAATCCATCGGAACCCAATACATATGCCCAGGCCCAGGGGTGGCTCGAATACGCGAGGAAATATAAAAGTATGAATATCATCGATGAATTTGGTTATGACAGGATGGTAAAACCACTTTTAGGGTTTGAAGGAAGTATCCTGGAGTTTACATCAAATGGTGACCAGGAATTAGGTGACGGCGCCTGGGGTAAAGGGAATTGGGAATTGTTTCCCTTGATCCCATATATGGTGGGTGATAAGATTTTGATGTATGATGCTACCGATAATTACATCAAGTCGAAAGATATGATTACCTGGAGCTTTGCTATGGATCAGTTCCTTAGTTACGTTGATTCGTTCGCAGATACACAAAAGAAATGGTTATGGATTGCAGCTTCTCTTCAAAAAAATGCAATGTCTTTATTGGCTGACGAACGCGTCAGAAGTTATACCCACCAAAGCGATAGTGTGACTGTAACAACGTATGATAATTATAAAGTTACTACCAATTGGTCAAAGTTGAATAATCTGCAGACCGGCAATGATATTATTGCGCCAGATGGATTTTTAATGACAGATAATAACGGAGAGTATAAAGCAGGGATTTTTCAAAAGTTTAATGGACACGATCTGACAAGCGGTGACAATTATATTGTTTACCATGCATATTCCGATAGTTTAGTCGTTTTTTATCCACAAGGTCCCGGTACTAAATTGTGGGTCAATATCCCAACATCATGGGGTACTAATCCCGATGTTCATGTATATGCTGTTGCTTTCGATAGTACTATTACGAAAATCACTCCAGATTTATCTAACAATAAAGCTGGTTTCACTGTTAGTGTCAAAATGAATAATCAGCGGATCGATAAATATGTTGTTACCAACGGGCCATTGTATTTGACGAGCCCGATACTATCATATCCGGGTGATGGTAAAGATTTAAATCCCGATTCGCTTCAATTTAAGTGGAGCAAAGTAGATGGAGCTGAAAATTATGACATGCAGATAGCTAGTGATCGGGCATTTAACAAGATTCTTTATACTTATTCGGATATAACAGATACGGTTACTACTCTTGATAGTTTAGATACAGGAATTAGCTTCTACTGGAGAGTGCGGGCAAATAAAACGGGACAATCAGGTCCATGGTCGAATGTATCCGAATTCAGAGTTGCCGGGATCAATCTTGAAGATGGTATTATAGCGTATTATCCATTCCAGGGAAATGCCGATGATGCCGGACCAGATGTCAATAACGGGGTTGTTAAAGGCGGAGTTCAATTAACGAAGGATCAGGCTGGCAACGCAAACAGTGCATACGACTTTGATGGAAGCTCCGGTTATATAAATATAACTGAATCTGCTTCTTATCTGTCAATTAAAAACAAGATAACTGTTGCAGCTTGGGTGTATCCCAGGTCGTATAATAATGAAGTGGGAGTGATCGTACATGATAATTTCTGGCGTTTAATGTTATCCCAGGGGAATGTGACCGGAAATATATTCAATGATCAATGGCAGGAGAAACGGGTTCAAAGTAATGAACAGGCCCCTTTGAATACCTGGTCACATATTACCTTCACTTATGATGGTAATACGATTAAGGTGTATCTGAATGGTAAATTAAAGAATAAACTGGATTTTCCGGTGACAAAATTCGGGAATGCCAGTGTTACGAGCCCAATACAAATAGGTCACGGTATCGGGTTATCTCAGAACTTTTTTGATGGAATGATGGATAATGTAATCGTCTACAACAGGGCGTTAGCCGATACCGAAGTTGCTCTTTTAGCGAAGAAAAAATTCCTGTTATTACCACCGGCGTTACTATCGCCCAATGATCAGTCTGACGAAGATTCACTGAAAACCCGTCTTATTTGGCACAAACAGGTAGGAGCACAAAAATATAAGGTACAATTATCCCATAATAGGAATTTCAGCTATGCTATGATATTGGATACAACGGCTACGGATACCATGGTTTCGGTGCCTGATATTCAAATTGATTCAACCTATTATTGGCGAGTTCGCTCCATTGGGGATAGTACTACAAGTAACTGGTCGCTATATAACAGTTTTCATAATAATACGGTTTTGGCCGGTATTCAGTCATCCAATCAAAAACCGGCTCAATATAAATTATATCAAAACTATCCGAACCCATTTAATCCGACGACAACCATTTCTTACCGGTTAAAAGCGGCGCAACAAGTACATATGACGATTTACGATATTCTCGGAAGGAGAGTAGCTGTACTGGTTGATCAAAAAGAAAGTGCCGGACTTCATACGATTACATTTGATGCCTCACGTTTATCTAGCGGTCTCTATTTTTATCGCTTACGCACGAAAAATTTTACGAGCATAAAAAAGATGATCTTGCTTAAATAGAGGGGGAGGACAATCGGTCTGCGGTTACATAAACGGCAGACCGATTTTTTATTTCTACTCATTGATAATACAAGATGAATCACACTTCTGTTTTTTGAATTAAATTTCATCCTTTCAATCACGAAACGATTTCATATCATAAGATCCATGTTCCATTTACAATTTCTGTTTGATTAAAGAGTTATGATAATTATTGAGGTTTGTATCGAAAACAGAAATTGTAAGAAAAATAACGAATGATGGATTTGGCAGTGCAGAAAAAAATCATTGATGATAACCTACGTGAAATAAAAATCTTCAAAACCCTTCTGATTGTAACCCTTTTTCTATTTTGTACTACTCGTGTCTTTGCCAGGGGTAAAAATGATGAAGAAACCGTGCTTCGGTATACCTTGAAGAATGGCATGAGAGTGGTAATCGTCAAAAACCCCCTCGCTCCTGTAGTTACAACAGAACTAAATTATCTGGTGGGTTCGAATGAAGCTCCAAATGGTTTCCCGGGAATGGCTCATGCTCAGGAACATATGATGTTCAGAGGCAGTCCGGGTTTATCAGCAAATCAGTTGGCCGATATTACTGCCGCTATGGGTGGCGATTTTGATGCAGATACACGACAAATGGTAACCCAATACTATTTTACGGTACCGGCAGAAGATATTAATATCGCTCTGCACATAGAGTCCATTCGTATGAAAAATGTTTTGGATACTCAAAAGTTATGGAAGCAGGAACGGGGTGCTATTGAGCAGGAAGTTGCCAGTGATATGTCAAATCCTCAATATGTATTTTATAAGAAGTTGCTGGGAGCTATGTTCAAAGGTACACCATATGCACATGATGCCCTTGGAACGAGGCCTTCGTTCGATAAGACGACGGGTTCTATGCTCAAGCGTTTCCATGAGAAATGGTATGCTCCAAATAATGCCGTACTCGTTATTGTTGGTAAAATCGATCCACAAAAAACTCTAAATGAGGTTGAGAAATTATTTGGCGTTATTCCATCAAAAAAATTACCGGAAAGACCAGCTATTCATTTACAACCCGTAACTCCCGATACACTTCATCTTAAAACGGATTTGCCGTATGGTTTAGCCGTTATGTCATTTAGAATGCCGGGTACGGACAGCCATGATTATGCCGCTGCTGAAATATTATCTGACGTACTTTCAAGTCAGCGTGGTAAGTTATATTCCATGGTTCCTCAGGGTAAAGCCTTATATGCCGGTTTTTCCATGAATGCTCTGAGAAAATCAGGACTGGGATTCGGATTAGCTGTCTTTCCAAAAGGGGGCGACTCAGAGGGTCTATTACATAACGTTTCGAAAATTTTAGTTTCTGAAGTTAAAAAAGGCGTCGATCCGGACCTGGTTAAGGCCGCTAAAAAAGATGAAATTTCTTCATTTGAATTTCAGAAAAATTCCGTTTCCGGTTTGGCTTCCGTATGGTCGGAAGCTGTGGCCGTTGAAGGACGTAACTCGCCTGAAGCAGATCTGCAAGCCTTAAAAAAGGTGACTGTGCAGGATGTTGATAGAGTAGCGAAAAAATATTTGAATCCTGATCATGCCATTTATGCGATCCTGACGCCCCAATCATCCGGTAAACCTATTTCACATAAAAGTTTTGGAGGTAAGGAATCGTTTACACCCAACAATCCCAAATCTGTTAAACTACCTGATTGGGCTGAAAATGCCATGGGACAATTGAAAGTACCCAAATCTATTGTGCATCCGGTTGTTTCCACTTTGCCTAATGGTATAAAACTAATCGTTCAACCCGAAGATATTAGTAATGCGGTGAGCGTTTATGGGCGTATAAAGAATAATCCCGACCTGGAGACACCTAAAGGCCAGGAAGGGACCGATGATATCCTGGAACAATTATTTGATTATGGTTCAAAAAAATTAAATCGCATTCAGTTTCAAAAAGCACTGGATGAAATAGGTGCTGATGAATCAGCCGGAAGTAGTTTTTCTCTTAAGGTTCTGCGTAATAATTTCGATAGGGGAGTACAATTATTAGCGGATAATGAATTACATCCTGCTTTACCTTCTCATGCTTTTATGATCATCCAAAAACAGACCGCCAATACCATAGCCGGACAACTACAGAGTCCGGATTATTTGTTTGGCCGTGCAATACATAAATCATTATTACCCAAAGGAGACCCGGCATTACGTCATGCTACTCCACCTAAAGTTAATGCATTAACAATGGGAGATATTACGAATTATTATCAGCATGTTTTCAGGCCGGATATGACCACCATTGTAGTTATAGGTCATATTCAACCGGATACCGCGAAGAAAGTAATAGAAAAATATTTTGGTGATTGGAAAGCATCAGGCCCTAAACCTGAGGTGGATTTCACTAAAGTTCCGTTGAATAAACCCAACGAGACTCACGTCCCTGATGCAAGCAGAGTACAGGACAAGGTTATATTAGCTGAAAATCTTAAAATAACCCGGCCTGACTCTGATAACTATGCTCTGATGGTTGGAAACCATGTTCTTGGGGGGGCTTTTTATGCAACAAGACTATTCCGTGATCTCAGGGAAAATGCCGGTTTGGTCTATTACGTCTCATCTTCTTTTAACATTGGGAAAACGCGTTCAACCTATACTGCTAATTATGCCTGTGATCCGCCAAATGTATCCAAAGCAAGAGATATAATTGTGCAAGACCTTAAACAGATGCAAAAAGAGAAGGTCACACCCAAAGAACTGCGTCAGGCTAAGGCTCTTTTAATACGGAAAATACCATTGTCAGAATCGAGTGAGGATGCCATTGCCGGTGGATTACTATCCCGTGCTGTTAATGGGTTACCGCTCGATGAGCCTACGATTGCCGCTCATCATTATGTAAATACGACCGCAGAGCAAGTTAAGGCTGCTTTTGCAAAATGGGTTAATACCGATAATTTCGTTCAGGTAACACAAGGACCCAAACCCAAATAACACCTTGGTAACTAATAAGGAAAAGGCCGTTCCGTTTTGGAATGGCCTTTTTTACAATATTAAATGTTAGTAAGGGACGCAGAACGTCCGGATTAGTATAATAGGGAAGAGCCTTGTAATTAGATATAAAACTTATAAATTGACGTCTTCCTGAATTTAATTCAGGATCCAGCCAAAACGTTATTACCGTTTACAAACCGTATATGATATAGCTAACAACATACTTTCCAAGCAAAACCAAACAACGCTCATAGCCTTCAACATCGAGATTCCGGGTCGGGGCCCGGAATGACGTCGATGAAAGCTGAAGGTAGCTTTTTTATAAATATCCCAAATCAAGAAAATTCCAAACGAAATCATCATCTAAAAAATAGATGTAATCTTTGGGAAACCGGGATAAAATATCAAATAAAAAAAGCCCCGGGTTTTACTCCGGGGCTTTTTTTAACAATCAACTATAATTCTGGAATGTAACTTTAGAATCCTATACTGGCTTCAACCATTACTCCATGGAATTTTGCTCCATTGAATAAGCTGGTAGAAGCATATCCTTTTTTGTATTCCTGGTTAACATATTCAAGTTTTGCAAGAATATTTTTGGTCATGTACCAGCCGCCGCCAACTTGTACACGCTCTACTTTGGCGTTACTTACAGCACCGCTGAGATCGCCTGTTACAACATCATACCGTCCGGCAATAAACACTTGTGGTGAAATGAAATACTGACCGTCAACTGCAAATTGATTGACCGATTTATTTGTTTTTTCCTCATTTGTAAATTCAATTACTCCAAAGAGATTCAATCCACCAACTTGAATGTATGGGTTGATCATATAAGAAGTGAATCCATTACTAAAACCGGGTTCAACGCGGCCACTCCATGCTCCTGCATCGAGAATATCATAATATCTGGCACCGGCACGATCACCATGGTATAAGTGAGTGTGACGTGCATTGTGGTAGAATGAACCGGTTAGACGAATCCGTGCATTGTCACCGACTTTATTGTCATAGCCTAATTTACCGTAAACGGACATCCTGCGTCCATCAGGATTGGTAACTTGCGGGTGTAACTGACCACCGGTGAGACCTAACATACCGATGAATCCTTTGTTCATGACATAAATTTCGGATCCGACTTCAGTAGTGAAGGAATCCATCAGGTAGTTACCTACGAGAGGGTTATACAGTGCGTTTGCATTGTCTGTACGATAGAAGTGGGCGTCACCATAGTTAATTTCCATGTGACCTACTTTAATCGTTACATATTTCATCAGGTTGTCGATAGCTTCACTGTGCAGCATCGGAAGAGCGTCAATACGCAGATAACCACCTTTTACATATGCTTCAGTGTGGTGACGTGAAGATAGATAGGTCGTCAAGTGTAAACGCATACCTTGTGCTAATTGTGCATCCAAATATAAGTTGGCATTAGCTAAGTTGAAACCCGGGCCAATTTTTGATAATTGGATAGGTGCTCCGGTTGCATCAACACCATTTGTGCTTTGAATAAGGTCTTGCCATTGTTGGGTAAATGCAGCACCCCAGTACAATTTAAAGCCCGTATATTCAAAATTTTTATCCGCTTTAGTAGGTTCGAATTTATTTACTCCATCTAAACCATAAGGGCGGAAATATTGTAAGTCTTTTACATGTTGAGCATAACTTGAATTAAAGACACCGCCCAACAGCAAAATTGCGATCGATAGTCCGAATAATTGTTTTAAGGTTTTCATTGCTTCTCTATTTTATAATGTTCAAAAGTGTTTATTGAAAAAATCTGTTGTTAAAATCCTTGTTCAGTACAAATGACTCATGTACACTCCAATGATTATAGTTTGTTTCAACGTGGGTAACTGTTAATTGTATCTCCACGTTATTTTCAGCATCCTCTTATTATAGTTTGTGATAATGAAAATTTTAGTCTCCTTTTTAATTCTATTGTAAGAATTCGTTGTTACGGTTTTAACTATCCAAATTCCATGCCATCTTTAAAAAAAAATTAAAAAAGAATTACAAAATGGCTGGAAATCAAGGTTTATCAAATTAAAAGCTGATTTTATCTAAAATTGTAAATTGGAATAATTATGGAGATAGATGTAATGCAAAGAGGTAATTGCAATTCTGCAAGACTAAAATATTCGAGATTGCAATTCTGCAAGTTGGTTTATGAGAATGATTATGTATAGGTATATTATTTTGAACCAAAGATTTATTCATTTTATTTAACAGGATCAAATGAGTCTAATCCCGGTGATCAATAATTTTGTAAACAGATCAGCTTTTTACATTTATTGGCTAAAGCCTTAATCACATGACAAATGTTTCTTATAATCGCATGTAAATAGTTATTGAGACATTATCATGGTAATTTTGATTTTAACATATGCTTAGGAAGATGAAATATGATACTTATTAATCGAAAAGATGCTAAACGATTATACAAGGCCATTTTGCTATTATGTTTATTGCTATGGTTGGGATTTAATACTGTACTTTATGCCCAGACAATGCGTTTCGCCGCCCGGCAATTTATTGATGCCAATGGAGATACACTTAATTATCGAATCTCGACTCCTGATTATAATCTTTCGCGTAACTATCCTGTAGTTATCTTTTTACATGGATCCGGAGAACGAGGTAATGATAATATTTCCCAGCTAAAATGGGGGGTTCAGAACTTCGTAACAGATAAGATGATGATGGCTCATCCGGCTATTGTTATTGCACCTCAGTGTCCGGGAAATGAAGAGTGGTCTAATTATACTCCGGATACGTTGCATAAAGTTATTCGGTTAAATCCGAAACCATCGTTACCGATGAAGCTTACAATGGAATTATTGGACACTTTAATAGCCGATATGCCGATTGATACTTCAAGAATATATATAACAGGACTCTCGATGGGCGGTTATGGAACATATGATGCTATTGAGCGTTGGCCAAACCGGTTTGCTGCAGCTGTTCCTGTTGCCGGAGCTGGAGATCCAACCCTGGCTAACCGTATCGCACATATTCCCATATGGGATTTCCATGGTGCCGACGATCCAATTGTCAACCCGGTTTATTCCCGCAAGATGATGAATGCACTATTGAAAGCCGGTGCACATCCGGGTTTCACCGAATATCCTGGGATAGGACACTTTTCGTGGGTGCCCGCCTATAGCAATCCACAAGTATTGGATTGGATGTTTCGTCAATGTAAAACGAAGTGAATTACCATTCAGTAAAAAAGAACGACGGACGACTGTAAAACAGATTTTAGTTACAAATGACAGGTAGCCGGAGATTACGTCTATTATTTTTTAGCTACTGAAGACCAGTGAAAAATAACGAGTTTAAAATCTCTATGTTTATAATGTCTTCTCTGTTACCTGGACTGGTGTTACTTTTTTTGAAAATCTGCATCGTCCGCGTTCTATTTTAAATTGGTAATAAGAATCAGTCGGTTTTTAAATATTTAACCATCCAACCTACCCATCGGCGATAGATATCAGTTGTTCGTACAATGTCATGTGGAAAGTGCGTATTTGCCGGGTAGGCATAAAACTCAACATGATCACCATTATCACGTAGGGCATGAAACATTTCATAACTGTTAATTATCGGCACATTAGGATCTCCAACATCTCCCATAATCAATGTAGGTGCTTTCACATTTTGGGCATATTGTATAGGTGATTGCTTACGCCATATTTTTTCATATTTCTTAACCCAGGGTGAACCACCGAAAAAATAGAGATCGTCTTTTTGATAAAAAGCAATCGTATAATCCATGACCCAATCATTGAGGGCAGCTCCTTCTACGGCCGCTTTCCATGTGCCAGGGTAGTTTCCATTAAGCCAGGAAGTCATATATCCGCCATACGACCATCCGGTTACACCGATGTTGCTTTCATCGACAATACCTTTCTTTTCTACTTCTTTTAAGCCGGCCATAACATCCCTGCCGGGACCCTTGCCGGTATTACGATAAATGGCGTGTTGATAAGCATCACCTAAATTGATACTACCGCGATAATTGGGTTGAAAAACCAGGAAACCATGGGCGGCCATCAACTGTGTTAATGGGGAAAAGTTAACTGTAGAAGCTCCTTCGGGTCCTCCGTGAATAACCAAAACCAGGGGGTACTTATGACCGGATTGATAACCGACCGGATACGTTAAAACACCATCTTCGAAGAAATGATGATCCGGGCCTTTCCATGATAAGGAGTCCATCTTTCCTAAAGCCAATTGATCTACAAATGAATTCAGGTTTGTAAGGCGTTTCGGTGTACTCATAACCGATTTCATGATGTATAATTCTCCCGGATGAGAAGCAGTGGCACCGATAAAAGTAATCACTCCGTTATTGGATACACTCATACCTCCGCGTGCCGGTTGTATTCCATGTAAATTAAGTAGTTCGGCCGTTCCTGAAACAGGTTGGCGCCACATGACAGTACGCGTTCCTTTTTGGCCGGTCATCAAAATTGATTTGTTATCTGGGAGCCATGTATAATTATTGATATTTCTGGCAAGCCCCCGGGTTGCGTCATGAATCTTTCCATTCATAGTCACATAAACAGCATTACCATTATTTTGATCACCATTTCGGGCTCTCATAAATGCCAATGCGGATCCATCATCGGAAAAAGCGGGATTACCGGACCCTTCATCGGATACATAGGCCCTGACTTTACCACCCGAAGTATCTACTTCAGCAAGGGTAGAGTGATAAGCATCTCCAAACCAGACATCAGGAAATTTTTGAAAGACAATAGATTTGCCATTATGAGTCCAGGCTAAAGGAGATATTGTGCCCTGATCGGTATCTATACTCCACGAACCTTGAGTCAACCGTTTAGCTTTTCCACCATTTGAAGATATAATCCACAGATGCCATGGTTGTACGGCTTTACGTACGGTATAATTATTTTCGGTTACTCTGAATCCGTCGTTATGATGTTTAATTTCCTTTGGATTGGGAACAGTATCCTGGGCGACAAAGGCTATTTTCTTTCCATCCGGACTCCATGAATACTCGTCGATCCCCGTTTTGGATTTCGTCACGCGTACAGGGTCGCCGCCATTCATCGACATAATAAAAACCTGCTCTTTTTTGGATTCCGGATCGTGAGCTTTAAAAGCAAGTTGGCTACCGTCGGGAGACCAGCGAGGTTCTGATAAACCTTTTCGGTGATATGTTAAACTTCTTGTTTTTCCAGTAGTGATATCAATAAGATCAATTTCCTGCTTCGATTTATCCTTTTTCCAATCAGGCCGGGAAACAATTACAGCTATATTACTGCCGTCAGGTGAGATTCGAGGGCTTGACAATCGAACGAGTTTGCGTAAATCTTTAAGTTTGAATGGCTGTTTTTGAGCATGAGCCATTGGTAGTTTGGCAATCAAAATACAACCCAGGAATAGGATAGAGCGACTTACAAACTTCATAATAAAAATTTTTAGAGAGAGATTTGCTTTGTATTTAGGAAATATAGAGCAAAATAGCTTAGTGACAGGTATTTAGAAAAAAATTTTGCATCATTTTACAGGATAAATTGTGATACTCATATGTACTTTTTATCCATTTCATATGAATTCAATTAAAGATAGAATGTATTTAGCCAGATGAAAAATTCAATGATAATTTTTCGGTGGATTTAAAAAAATCAATTAAGCTATTTTATTAATAAAAAATCATGATATCATTACCACCGGAAGAAGAAATGATCAACGCCTTTATGCAAAGAGACTCACGATACGAGGGTATTTTCTTTGTTGGGGTAAAGACAACCGGAATATTTTGCCGGCCCACTTGTTCAGCACGTAAACCGAATATAGCGAATATTACTTTTTTTAAATCGACTAAACAGGCATTGGATGCGGGCTATCGTCCGTGTAAACGTTGTAAGCCAATGCAGGTTGAAGGGAATTTTCCTGATTGGATCACGATTATATTATCTGAAGTTGATAATGACCCTCTCCGGCGTTGGAAAGATGCTGAGTTACGAGAAATGGGCATTAATCCTAACAGGCTTCGGCGTTGGTTTAAAAAGAATCATGGGATGACATTTCAGACTTATTTGCGTTTAAGGCGTCTCGGGAATGCACTGGGTCGTATAAAACAGGGCGATGATCTGACCAATGTTGCTTTTGATAACGGCTATGATTCGTTGAGCGGTTTTCGCGATGCTGTTACCCAAATAACCGGTTTAACACCCGTTAAAAGTCGGGAAAGCACAATTGTATATGTAAATCGAATACCTACGCCTTTAGGGCCAATGTTAGCAGGAACGACCGGTAACGGACTTTGTTTACTTGAATTTATTGATCGAAGAATGCTGGAGACTCAGTTAAAACGAATTCGTAAGCATCTGAATGCCACGTTTATCCCTGGATCAAATGATTACATGGAATTGGTTTCGAGACAAATCGGAGAATATTTCAATGGACAAAGAAAGGAATTTTCAATACCGCTTCAAACTCCGGGAACGGAATTTCAGCAGGAAGTATGGAATCAACTAAAGACGATTTCTTACGGAAGTACACGTTCATATGAGAAGCAGGCCATAGCTATTAATCGACCGAATGCCGTAAGAGCAGTAGCCCGGGCAAATGGCGATAACCGAATTGCTATCATCATACCTTGTCATAGAGTAATTGCCAAAGATGGCAGCTTATGTGGCTATGGAGGTGGTATTTGGCGTAAGAAATACCTCTTAGATTTAGAACATAAATACCAAAATCTGTAATTCAGGCTACAGCAGTTTCGGTGTAAGAATACTCCGGATCACCGAAACGTTTCAAGGTGTTATAATGTGATTTGACTGCTTCACGAAATGTATCATGGTGATTATAAGGAATACCAAATTCCTCTGCCGTCTTTTCGACAATAGGGCTAATTTCGGGATAGTGTATACTACAAACATTTGGAAACAAATGATGTTCAATTTGATAATTAAGTCCGCCAATATACCATGATAAAAGTTTATTGCTTCGAGCGAAATTGGAGGTTGTTAACATTTCATGAATAACCCAGTGATTCTCTATTTTGTCATAATCATCAGGCAGGGGATGATCTGTTCCCTCAACAACATGGGCGAGTTGAAAGATTATTCCCAATATCAATCCGGCCGTTAAGTGCAATGTTACAAAACCAATCAGCAATTGATACCATGTGATATTAAGGAATAATAGCGGTAAAATGAGCGTATAAGTATAATAAAATGCTTTAGTCGTGAACAATATTGCCCATTCACTTTTAGGATGCTTTTTATTCTTATAAGGACCGATATTTTTCTGTAAGAAATATTTATAATCTTTGATAAAAACCCAGAAGAATGTTGCAAAACTGTAGGCTATGAAAGCGAGAATATGCTGTACCCGGTGTATTTTTTTGTATTCCGAGTGAGGGGAAAGCCGTATAAAACCAGCCACTTCAAGATCCTCATCATGCCCATGAATATTGGTATAGGTATGATGAACGATGTTATGTGTTATTTTCCATATATAGCCGTTGGCCCCGAGCATATCAAAACTAAGCCCAAGGATCTTATTAATTTTTTTATTCGAGGAATAGGCACTGTGCAGGGCATCATGTGATACCGAAAAACCAATTCCAGCCATTCCAACACCCATAGCAGCAGATAGGATCCACATACCATAAATGGAAACTTGACCGCTCATAATCAATAAATAGGATCCAATATATAAGGTGAGCAATATAATGGTCTTTATGACCATTGCCGCATTGGCATGTATCGAGAGATTATTTTCTTTAAAGTATTGATTTACATTCGCTTTAACAGCACGACTGAATTCTTTGTTCAGCTTATTATTAAACGTTATTTTCTGCAAATTACCTACCCATTAATTTTCTGATTCTAATGATCATCTCAGATGAATAGGCGCTTAAGATATAAATCATTAAACTATTTTGTATTAGGATCTATAATGCCGTGAATTTATTTATATAAACCAGGTAAGTATACATATCTATATACCATCCTTAACCCTGATTTAAGATAAGAGATCCTGTCGAAAGTGCAAAACTTATAAGTAATTAAGAATAAATCAGAATAATTGTGCCTGAATAATATTCAGACGAGAAAATAATTAGGAAGTGATTTGTATAATTATGGATAATCTCTTTAGTCAATTTTGAGTAATAACATTACAAATTAATATCACATCTTAACAATACCATAAAAAGCAATATCCTCAAATTTATCCCACTTACGAATATGAGATCTCATGGTGCCCTCATATTTCATTCCGGCTTTTTCCAATACTTTCCCGGAAGCCGGATTACGAGTATAATGAAAAGCAAAAATTCTATTTAAGTTCATGGTAGTTAAACCATATTTAATAACAGTTACTGCAGCTTCTGTAGCGTATCCTCTATTCCAATATTTTTTCCCAATCCAATATCCCAGTTCAGCATGTGAGTGTTCATGATTAATATCTTTCAGGCCGATAGTGCCGATTAATTGTCTGTCAGTCACTAAGGTAATAGCGAAAAACAAACCTTTACCGTCTTCAAAATCCTCCTGGAGTTTTGTTAACCATTTTTCAGCTATTCCTTTTTCATAAGGATGTGGCACATTCAGTGTTGTGTCCGCAATTTCGAAATCACCGGCAAGAATTTTAAGGTCATTTTTATCAGACGACTTAAAATTTCTCAGGAGTAATCTTTCTGTATGAATGACAGGGTATTGTTTCATAAATGTTGTCGTACGGGCTACCACCCATTTTGTGGGAGATTATTTAATTATTCTTCGTATCTATTTTATGGTTACAGAGTATCTTACAAATCAAAACTTAATATAAGCCGTAAAAGAAAAAAATTGTATAAATCATTTTTTCTCTTGACTCTAACGTGACGTAAGGTCTTAACTTAGGGTTAGTTATCGTTTTAACTTCATTTGAAATCAAAATGTCTGAAATTATACTCAAGATTGGTCAACTTGCCAGGCGAACCGGCCTTACCGTTCGAACACTTCGCTATTATGATGAAATCGGTTTGTTAAACCCTTCAAAGCGAATGGATTCGGGGTACAGGCTGTATGGTGTTGAGGAGATTGAACGCTTGCATAATATACTGGCGCTTCGTCAGCTCGGCTTTTCACTGGAAGAGATACAATCATGTCTGGATAATCCTGAGTACAGTTTGGATAATATAATTATCAGGCAAATGAAACAGGTGAGGGAAGATATAGAATTGAAGAAACAGCTTTATGC
>Ga0102962_1000459_pt1 | contig 19515 bp, 18 predicted proteins | sample SalPonF2_C_D2_MG_FD_84519 | JGI IMG/M metagenome (GOLD analysis project Ga0102962, IMG submission 84519) | Salt pond soil microbial communities from South San Francisco under conditions of wetland restoration - Salt Pond MetaG SF2_C_D2_MG ...
ACCGTGACCGATCCGGTCTTCGGTTTCTCCGTGCCCACCACCTGCCCGGGCGTGCCCGACGAAGTGCTGTTGCCGCGGCGCACCTGGTCCGATCCGGCCGCCTACGACGCCATGGCCGACAAGCTCGCGCGCTTGTTCCATGACAACTTCGCGGCTTACGAAGACCAGGCCAGCGACGAGATCCTGGCCGCGGCGCCGCGCGTTGCCGACACGGAGGTGCCCTCGAAGCGCGTCAACCGCGCCGGTTAGGTTTACTTGCCGCTTCTAGAAACGTATACGCGGGTGGGCCGGGCGACTAGAACCGGCGCCGGACGGCGCCATGATGTTCCATTCGACCACGTGCACCACGCTGGGGTCGAAGCATTGGCGCTGGCGGGCATACCATTGCGCCAGCGCCGGCTTGATGGTTTCAATTTCCAGCGGCGGCGTGCGTCCCAGCGCCTGTGCTTTTTCCAGGTCCAGCCGCTCAAAGAGCTTGCCGGTGAAGCGCCATCCGATGTCCGGGTCGTGCTCGGCGCCGGTCAGGCGTACGCGCAACGGCGCGGCGTCCAGCACGCACTCGCCGCCACGGTCGTTGGTCAGCGTGGCCCGGCTCGCGACCACGCAGGTGCCGAGGGGATAAGGCTGCGGCCGGGGCGCCGCCAGATCGCCGCATTCGTATTTGAGAAATGGGCGTTTGCGCTCGTTCATGGCCATCCTCCTCTGTTGTGCCGCCACGCGCGGCGTGACTTTTCTTCTGCCGACCCCTCCGCCGAAAAAGAACCCCCTGGCGAGCCAGGGGGCAAGGACGATGGGCCCGAAGGCCCCTGGAGGAGATGCACTCGAAGACGAGTGCATTGTTCGTAACGCAAGCCCCATGCCAACCACGCCCGCACAGGCGCGCCGGCCCGGCAGAAATTAAAAACACATGCGAAACAGCCTGTTACGTATGCATCAAGTTGACGGTGAGTATGCCGTCATTTCCTGCAACGGGCCGCCGGTGCCCACTTTGGTGCGCCAGTGCTCGCCTTCAGTGCGAGGCCGCGGGCAGCGATATATTCGCGCCTATAATTTGTGGTCAACAGATTTTAAGCGTGCGACAATCCCCGCTTCGCGTCGTTTGACGCGGGCGCCCGGGCAAGCCCCTGCGGCGTCATGGGCTTGCGGACAGGGTCCGGGGGATGAGGTGGCACGTTATGGCTCGTTCGGCACCGCGCCATGCCAGCGGCATGTTTCTGGTGGGTCTGCTGGCACTGCTCACGGCCACCGCCGCGCTGTCGATCGATATGTATCTGCCCACGCTTCCGGCTCTCGGGCGGGTGTTCCGCGCCGACGCCGCGCACGTTCAGCTCACGCTGAGCGCTTTCTTCTTCGGCTTCGGCCTGGGCCAGCTCATTTACGGCCCGCTGTCCGATCAGTTGGGGCGCAAGCGCCCGCTGCTCGTGGGTATGAGCATCTACGCTGCCGCCAGCTTGTTGTGCAGCCTGGCGCCGAGCATTCACGCGCTCATCGTTTTCCGGTTCCTGCAGGCGCTGGGGGCTAGCGCCGGGCCGGTACTCGCGCGCGCCATGGTGCGCGATCTCTACGACCGCGAGGACGGCGCCCGGGTGCTGTCCTACATCGTGCTTGCGCTCGGTTTTGCGCCGTTGCTCGCCCCGTTGATCGGTGGTTACGTGCTGGCATGGGTCGGCTGGCGCGCCGTGTTCGGGGTGCTGGCGGTGATCGGCGTGCTCATCTTCGCGCTGTGCGCCCTGCGCCTGCCGGAGTCGTTGCCGGCTCACGCCCGAAAGGCGGTGCATCCGCTGGAGATGGCGCGCCGTTACCGGCGCCTGCTCGCCTCGCGGCGCTATCTGGGTTTCATGCTCACCGCCACCTGTGCCTACGTGGGCTTATATGCCTACATCTCGGGCTCGCCGTTCGTTTTCATCCAGGTCTACCACGTGGCCGCCCAGCACTATGGCTTCCTGTTCGGTCTCAACGCGGTGGGGCTGATGATCGCCGCCGCCCTGAACGGACGGCTGGTGCGGCATCTGGGCTCGGCGAGGCTGCTGCGCGCCGGCGTGATTGCGCTGAGCGTTGCCGGCACCGGCCTGATCGCCTCGGCGCTGTTCCAGCACAGCCATCTGGTGTTCATCCTCATACCGCTGTTCTGCTTCATCGCCTCGTTCAGCTTCGTGGCGCCGAACGCGATTGCCGCCGCTCTCGCGGTGTATCCTGAAATCGCCGGGGCCGCCTCGGCGCTGAGCGGTGCGGTGCAGTTCTGGTGCGGCGCGCTGGCAAGTTCCGCCCTGGGGCTGCTGCACGACGCCACCGCTTTGCCCATGGCGGCGATCATCGGCGGCGGCGCCCTCGCCGCGCTGGCCGTCTATGCGGCACTGGTGCGTGACAGGCCCTAATCCTTGAGAATCAGCTCGGCGCCTTTCTCGGCGATCATGACGGTGGGGGAGTTGGTATTGCCTGATGTGATGGTGGGCATGATGGAGGCGTCGACGACGCGCAGGCCGCGAATGCCATGCACCCGCAAGTGGTCGTCCACCACCGCCTGATCGTCGCGGCCCATCTTGCAGGTGCCTACCGGATGGAAGATCGTGGTGCCGATGTTGCCCGCCGCGCGGGCGAGCTCTTCGTCGTCGTCCACATCCGGGCCCGGGAGCAGCTCCTGCGGCTGATACCGCGCCAGCGCGGAGCCGGCCATGATGCGCCGGGTAACGCGGATGGAGTCGGCGGCGACGCGCCGGTCGCCCTCGGTGCTGAGATAGTGCGGCGCGATGACGGGTTTGGAGCGCGGATCGGCGTCGCGCAGGTGTATGCTGCCGCGGCTCTCGGGTTGAATATTGGCCACCGAGGCCGTGATCGCCGGATACGGGTGCAGGGCGTCGCCCAGTTTGTCCGTGCTCAACGGCTGGACGTGGTATTCCAGGTTTGCGCTCGGCCGCGACGCATCGCTCCGGGTAAAGCAGCCCAGTTGGCTGGGCGCCATCGAAAGCGGACCGCTGCGCTTGACCAGGTATTCCAGCCCCATCGCCATCTTGCCGGTCAGGCTGTTGGCGCGCTGATTGAGCGTGACCGCACCGCTGACGCGATAGACCGTGCGCACCTGAAGATGATCCTGCAGATTTTCGCCCACCCCGGGCAGGTCGCGCACCACCTCGATGCCGTGCTGGCGCAGCCGTTCTCCCGGCCCGATGCCGGACAGCTCGAGCAACTGCGGCGAACTGACGGCGCCCGCGGCCAGGATGACCTCGGCGTCCGCGCCGGCGCGGCAGGGCTGGTCGCCGAGCCAGAAAGAGACGCCGGTGGCACGGCCTTCGCTCGCGTGAATGCGGCTGACCTGGGCATGGGTCAGAAGCTTGAGGTTGGCGCGGCCCAGCACCGGCTTGAGAAACGCCTTGGCCGCACTCACCCGCAGGCCGCCGCGCTGATTGACGTGAAAGTAGCCGCAACCCTCGTTGTCGCCGGTGTTGAAGTCATCCACCTTGGGGATACCCGCCTCGGCGGCGGCCTCGCGCCAAGCGTCCAGGATGGCCCAGTGCAGGCGCTGGCGTTCCACGCGCCATTCTCCGCCCTGGCGGTGGAACTCGCTGCGGATGAAACTGTGGTCTTCGTGCTTGAGGAAGTAGGGCAGCACGTCATCCCAGCCCCAGCCGGTATTGCCCAGATCGCGCCAATGGTCGTAGTCCCGGGCCTGGCCGCGCATGTAGATCATGCCGTTGATCGCGCTGCTGCCGCCGAGCACTTTGCCGCGCGGGTAGGTGAGCTTGCGCCCGTTCAGCCCCGGGTCGGGCTCGGTCTCGAAGCACCAGTCGGTTTTGGGGTTGTTCATGGTGTACAGATACCCCACCGGGATGTGTATCCACAGGTAAGTATCGCGACCGCCGGCCTCGAGCAGCAGCACGCGCTTGTCCGATTGTGCGCTCAGCCGGTTGGCCAGCAGGCAGCCGGCCGAGCCGGCCCCGACGATGATGTAGTCGAACTGCCCGACATCCTGTTCCTGCGCCACGTTCGCCCCCTGTGTCTTAGAATCTGACTGCCGCCGTCGTGCCGCTTCCCGCCGCCGCACCGCAAGCTACGGTCGCCTTCGCATTGTAGCGGCCGTGCGGCTTAGCGGCGAATGATCAGGAGGGTGACGACGAACACGACGTAGAGCAGGCCGAACAACGACAGCCGCGGCGCGGTGAGGGCGTTGCGACGCAATAGCACCAACAACCCCAGGATGGAGAGCGTGGTGATCACGCCGGCGGTAATGAGTCCCGGCCCGAACAGCCACGGCGTGAAAAACAGTCCCAGGGCGCTGGGCACCGTGGCCTGGATCATCATGGCGCCGCTGATGTTGGCCAGCGCCAGGCGCTCCTTGCCCTGGCGTACCCAGATGATGGCGTTCATGGTTTCAGGCAGCTCGGTGGCGACGGGGCTGAGCAGCAGCGCAGAGAGCGCCGGCGGGACGCCCAGCACGGGCGCGACGATTTCGATCTGCTCCACGAACAGCTCGGAGGCGAAAAAGATCACGGCCAGCGCAACCGCCGTCTGCAACAGGGCCCAGGCGAGGCCCGGGTCTGCGTTGTGCGGACGGATCTTCAGCGGACCCAACGATTCCTGCTCGCGGTCGTCGCGGTGGTTGATCTCGCCCCAGACGTAGAGCGCATAGGCGCCCAGAAAGGCGAACCCCAGCCAGGGCTTGATGGTGAAGGCCACCAGCCCGAGCGTGATCTTGCAAACGAAGATGAGCAGGAACCAGCCCTGATCCCGGCTTAGCCGCGCGCGGTTGACGGCAAGCGCCGCCGAAGCGCGCCGCCGGCGCGTTGCCACCATGGTCCAGCCGACCACGGCATACGCTAGGGTGCTCAGAACCAGCGGGCCGCCGAGGGCCGCGCCGATGCCGATTTGCTTCGCGCCGGGCCCGTGGCCGAAGGCGACTGCCACCAGCGTGACGATGCTCTCCGGCAACGCGGTGCCGAACGCGGCGAGCACAGTGCCCACGGCGTTTTCCGCCATGCCGGTCTTGCGCCCGCACCATTCCACACCGTTGACGAAGAATTCGCACGACGCGTAGATGAGGATGGCGGCGAAGACCAGCGCGGTGAAAGAAAGGATCATGAACCTGTCCGGGGCCGGGAAGACAAACCGATGGCGGCATCCGTCGCCCCGGCCCGGGCGCGGCGCATGCCTGCCATAGGTCTTGCCAAACCCGCAGGCCGCCCAAACCATGGCCGCTGGCCAAGGATGTTGGCTTGGACCCTTCGCAGCGCGCGAAGGCGGCTACTCCCCTAAAGCGGCGCTCACTTTACCCGCATCCCTACCGTAGCGCAATCATGGACTTGCGGGCGACAGCGGCCTGCGGCCGGGCTCTGCGCCGGCAAAATTGATTATCATGCCTGCGCTCGCCAAGCGAGACAGGGTGCCGATCCGCTTGGGCCGGCAGCCCATTGATCCGATAAGCCCGTGCGTACCGAAGGTATGACGCCGATGCGCTGATCATGGTGCCAATGTGCGGGATGCTGCAGAGGAAGTCGATGCCGACCATCAAGATTTGGAGGGAACACAGCCTGGGGCTGGACGGCATGCGCGCCAAGTTCCAGGAATACGCCGACAAGCTCGGGCCGCAGTACGGTGTCACGCTGTGGTGGCAGGGCGACAAGCTCTATTTCGAGCGCGCCGAGGTCAACGGCCACGTCGAGGTCGCCGATGCCTACTTCGACCTGCGCATCAACGTTCCGTTCTACCTGTATCCGATGAAGCCCGTGATCGAGCGCGAGATCGACAAGAAGCTGAAAAAGATGCAGCCGTAAGCGTTGCCGTGCCGCGCCTCAATCCTCGCTCGGCGGATCCGTCCGGCTTGCGCGGTAGCGCGCCAGATTGGCTTCGTTGGGCGGATAAAGACCGGGCAGGGCGGCTCCCTGCTCGACCTCGCCGATGATCCATGCCTCCAGACGCTCCTGTTCCACGGCGGCTTGGGCCACCTCTTCGAGCATGGCCTGCGGAATCACCACCGCCCCGTCGCCGTCGGCGACGATGACATCGTCGGGGAAAACCGCTACTCCGCCGCAGGCGATCGGCTCCTGCCAGTTCACGAAGGTGAGACCGGCCACCGAGGGCGGCGCCGCCACGCCGCGGCTCCACACCGCCAGTCCGGTGGCGGCAACACCCTCGCCGTCGCGCAGCACGCCGTCGGTCACCAGCGCGGCCACGCCGCGCTTCTGGATGCGCGCGCACAGGATGTCTCCGAAGATGGCAGCGTCGCTCACGCCCATGGCGTCCACCACGGCGATGCAGCCCGGTGGCATCGCTTCGATGGCGGCACGCGTGGAAGTCGGAGATGACCAGGACGCCGGCGTCGCCAGATCCTCCCGCGCCGGCACGAAGCGCAACGTGAAGGCGCGGCCCACCTGACGACCCTGGTCGCGGTGCATCGGGCAGGTCCCGCGCAGCCAGGTATTGCGCAGGCCGCGCTTGAGCAGCACGGTGGTCAGCGTTGCGGTCGATACGTCCCGCAGTTTCTCGATCAGTGCCGCTGGTTCCGCCATGGCTCTCCTCCTTTCGGGGTGTTGCCGGGAATGGACAGCCCGACAGTCTACGCCTTCGGTCTGCTGCGGGTTTGCCGCGCCGCGTCTCCATAACTGTACAATGCAATGGCATTTATGGCTTCGGGGGCCGCGTGCCGCCGGCGAGCAACCACTACATCCACAAGGGACAGCCCGGATTCTGGCGCGCCGGGAGCGCGCTGTTCGCCGGCGCCGTGGTCACTTACGCGCTGCTCTACAGCGTCCAGCCGATCCTGCCCACCCTGTCGGCCGATTTTGCCGTCTCCCCGACCGTTGCCAGCCTGACGCTCGCTTTTTCCACCGGCGCGTTGGCCGTGTGTCTGCCCATTATGGCCAGCCTCTCGGAGGCGGTGGGACGCAAGCACCTGATGGCGTTTGCCATGGCGGCGAGCGTGGCGCTGGCGTTCGCCACCGCCGGCAGCAGCGATTTCCCCCTACTGCTGGTGTGGCGGCTGCTGCAGGGTGTGGCGTTGGCCGGGTTGCCCGCAGTGGCCATGGCCTACGTGGCCGAGGAGTTCAGCCCGCAGAGCACGGGCGCCTTCATGGGCTTCTATGTCAGCAGCTCTACGATCGGCGGTCTCAGCGGGCGCATCCTCACCGGCACCGTGACCGATGCCGCCTCCTGGCGCGTGGCTATCCTGCTGCTGGCCGCCATGGGCGCCGCCGCCACGCTGTGGTTCATTGTGGCGCTGCCGCGCGAGCGCCACTTCCAGCGCCAGCCGGCCGCGTTCGACACATTGTTCCGCGGCTCCTACGCGCACCTGCGCGAGCCCGGGCTGTTGTGCCTGTTCCTTACCGCCTTCCTGCTCATGGGCAGTTTTTTCACCCTCTACGACTACCTGCCCTATCTGCTCGTCGCCGCGCCCTACCGTCTCAGTCAGGCCGCCATCGGCTGGCTGTTCCTGCTCAACTTAACGGGCACCGCCAGCTCGCTGCTGATGGGCCGGCTGGCCGACCGCTGGGGCCGGCGGCCGGTTCTGCCGCTGTGCATCCTCATCATGATGGCGGGCATGCTGCTCACGCTGGTCCCGGCGCTACCGATCAAGCTCATGGGCGTGGCGGTGACGGCGCTGGGGTTTACCGGCGCGCACTCTGTGGCAAGCGGATGGGTGGTGCTGCGCGCCACGCGCCATCGCGCCCAGGCGTCCGCCCTGTATCTGCTGTTCTTTTATGCAGGGACCAGCGTGATCGGCACCCTGGGCGGCGTGTTCTGGACGCACCTGGGTTGGCCCGGCGTGGTCGGCCTGCTGATGGCGCTGGTCGCCGCTGCGCTGATTTTGTCGGGCGTACTTGTCCGTCTCGGGCCGTTGCCGCGGCCGGCACGGTTGACGTGAGTCCAGGCGGCGAATGCTCAGGCTTGTGAATCGCAGTACCCCAGCTTAGGCGATGGGCACCACGCCGCGGCCGCGCATGAAGAAGACCTATTCCGTTGCATAGCCACCGGCGCCGCGCAAAGCGACGGGCGGTGCAAACACGGCCGGAGCAGCCGCGTTTGTACCGCCCAGGGGTCCGCTACTTCAGGCCTACGGGCTGTCGTGCTGCTGACGGCGGCGGTTCTGGCCCTGATTGCTGCGCCGCTGTCGCTGGTTGGCGCGCGGCGCCTGCCGGGGCCGGACGTTGCGCTGTTGCGTCCGCGAGCGTTCATTCGAGCGGCGCTGGATGTTGCTCGGTGCCTGCCGGCGCTGTTGCGGCGGATTGGCGCGCGGGCGAACCGGCGCTGGACGACGCTGTTCCCGACGCGGCGCCGCGCGCGGCGGTGCGCGGCGATACGCGGGCGGGCGCGCCCGCTCGCGGCGAAAACCGTGCGGTCCGTAGCGGCGGCGGTATTCCTCGCGGCGCTGGTACCAGGGCCGACGCCGGTAGTGATTGCCCCAGTAGTCCAGGATGCTGAACGAAAGGATGGCGACGCCGAGCTGCGGTCCGTACTGAATGAGGGGGACCAGCCGGCCGCCGTACGGGTAATCCACGTATTCGGCGTAGACCCAGCCGCGTTCGCCGGCGTAGGAGACGTCGCACCAGCGGTAATCGCTCAGGCAACCGTGCACGTACACGCGCGAGCCGGGATGCAGCAGCAGCACGACGGGATAGTCGACCATGGGGCCGGCGCGCAGATAGACCGAGGCTTGAATGGAGGCGTAGACCGCGGCCGATGCCGGCGCCGCGGCAACCAGGCCCAGCAAAAGCAACATGCCGGCTATTAAACGTTTCACAATACTGCCACTCCCTTATAGCAGGCGGCCGCGCGGGCATCGCCTTCCGTTGGTTTTACAGCGGCAGTATAGTCCGAGGCGGGGCGGATCACAGCGGGTTTTCGCGACTTAAATGGGTGTGATTGATGCGCGTCAATCTGGCCGGTTTTTAGAGCTTGTCGGGGCGGCGGCAAGCGCGGTTCAAGTCGCCGGACCGAGAGCCTCGCACAGGGCGCGCGCAAGCGGGCGCATGGAGAACTTCTCATCGGGTACCGCCGTCGTCTGCAGTTGTTCCTTCTCCAGCGCTTCGACCACCACCGGCCCCACGGCGGCGATGGTCATGTCGCGCAGAGCCCGGTGCAGTGCGGTGTCGCGCCCGGCCTGGCGGGCGACCTTGAACAGCCTTGCGACCTGTGTGGCGCTGGTGAACGCGATTGCATCGGCCGTTCCGGCAACCAGTTGCTGAATAAAATCCCGCACCTGCTGGTCTTCGCTCTCGTCGGCGTAGACGTACGGCGCGACCGGATAGGCGTCGGCGCCGGCGTCGTCCAGAAACGCCATCAGGCGGGTGTTGGGCTCGCGCCCGTAAAGCTGCACGCCCACGCGCCGGCGCGACAGGTCGAGCATGTCCAGCGTCGCGATGACGCCTGCCGTCGTCGGCTCTTCCGCCTCCACGTCCGGGCGCAGGTCCAGCTCGCGCAACGCCCGGGCCGGTTTGGGCCCGCGCGTGATCTTGCGGCTCCGGCGCCAGCTCTCGCGCAGCGCATCCAGGCGCTCCATGTGTCTTGCCGTGTCCGCCAGCCGCTCCACACCCTCACCGGTGTAGAGGATGAGGTCGTCGAAGGGGTGCTTGATTGCTTCGCGCAGCCACTTCTCGACGGCGGCGCGGTCCGGATGATCGCGGATTGCCACCAGCGGGCAGCTCAGCGTGTGCGCCCCGCTGCGCGCGAGCATCTCGGACAGCAGCTGCGCTTCCCGGCTTTCCGGTATGGCGATGGTGCGCCCGGTGAGAGGGCGCCCGGTGTTGGGCTCGCTCATGCGGCGGTCTCCGCGTTGTCGCGACGGCGGCTCGCCTCATGTTGCGCATGTAGAGGCTTACGTCAACTGCGGCGCCGGGCGAATCTGCGCCGGCGATGCGGGACGCAGCCGCGGCAGTGCTTACTTCGGGCCGTTTCTCACGTTGTCCACGAACCGCTGCAAGTGCTTGAAGTGACTGCCCGCCCAATAGATCTGGCCGCAGTCCCGGCACTGCAGAAAGCGATCGTAATAGCGCCGCGTTTTGGGCGCCAGTTGGTCGGCGATCCGGGCCTTGTCCACTTCCTGCAGCAACCCGTTGCAGCGCGAGCAGCGACTGAACGGTTCGATGAGTCCGTACAGATCGAGCCGCGCGCAGACCTCTTCGAGCTGGCGGCGTGGGTCGTCGGCGCGTACGAAATAGGCGTGCGTGACGATGCGGCGCATGAGCAGCCCGCGGTCGCGCGTGAGCAGCGTACGTCCCTCGTTGGCGGAGATGCGCGCCAGCGTGACGTCGCGGTAGTCGTTGCGGTAGAGGGTGTCGAAACCGAGCAGGCGCAGGTAGCGCGCCAGCGTGCCCAGGTGGGTGTCGAGGACGAAGCGCGGTGTGCGCAGGGGCCGCGGCCGCAGACGCAGCAACGGACTCACGTCCAGCGACTCGAACACCGGATACACGCTCACCCGGTCGCCGTCGCACAGGATGTAGCCGAAGTCTACCGATTCCCCGTTCACCAGGATCAGCTCCACCTCCGTGTGCGGCACGCTCAACGCTTCGATCACATCCTTGATGGAGGCGCGACGGTCGAACTCGTAGTCGAATTCCGTCTTGCGCCGCTCGGGCGGCAGAAAATCGTTGAGTTCTTCGTAGAAGCGGAAGCGGGCGCGGGCCATGGGCCTGGAACGAAGCCGTCGAACGAGTCGCTTAAAGGCTCATTATAAAGCTCGGTGAACAGCCGTCGCCGGCGGGCCGGTCTACGCCGCCTCGGACTCCGACCGGCGCAGCCGCCGGTTGTTCTCCAGCAGTCGGTCGATGATGATCTGCATCACCGCGAAGCCGAAAGACGGATCCTGGAAGAAAAGCTGCTTGGCTGTGGTTTCGGCCAGCGCGTAGAGCCGGCCGTCGGTGCGGCAGACGATAGTCTCGCCCCGCTCCTGATTGCGGGCGAACAAGCCGATTTCTCCGAGCACCACGCCGGGCTCCAGGGTCTTGCCCAGCTCCGGTATTTCGAGAACGCCCTCCACCAGGAAATAAAGCTGATCCGCTTTGGCGCCCTTGCGGATCAGGGTCTCGCCGGCGCTCGCCTCGCGCACAGTCATGTACGGCAGCAGGCTCTCCATCGACAGTTTCCCGTCATGGGCGTCGCGCGTATCCCGGACCAGGCGATAGAACTGTATCAACCGCCACAGGTTGACCGGGAACAGGACCGCATGCAGGGCCAGAATGGGATAAAGGTGGTCGAAATAGCCGTATGTGCAGAACAGGACGTTGCTGGTCAGCGCGGCCACGCGCAACGGGATCATCGTGCGCATGCAGAAGGTCGCGAGCACCGCGGCGGACGCGACGAAACCCAATATTTCTATCCAGGACATGTGGCCCTCGTCACCCCCTCAAGCTCCCTGAAGAGATGAGCGCGCACAGACGTAACGTTCGGCACCATTAGGGGCTGAGGATGGGCATTACACCTTCTTGATCCCACCCGGCGCCCGGCTTGCAATCAGCACGCCCACGGCAGCCAGGGCCATGCCGGCCCAGGCGAAGGCGGGGAGGGTTTCGCCCAGCAGGCCCCAGGCGATCAGCGCGGCGGTGGGCGGGACGAGGAAAAACAGGGCGGAGACGCGGGAGGCTTCGCCGGCGCGGATCATGGCCAGCAGCAAGGTGATGGCGACCAGGGAGTTGCAGAGCACGAGGTAGCTCAGGGCGACGGCGAGCGGGATGCTCCACTGGACCTGGAAGCCCTCCACGCCGACGGCGAGCGGCAGGGTGAGCGCGAAGCCCACGCTGTAGAGCACAAGGTTGGATGTCACCGGGTGCTGGGAGGTGCCGAAGCGCTTCTCGTAGAGCGTGCCGACGGTGATGAAGATGAGCGCGGCGCCAGCGCTGAGCACGCCCAGGATGGGCGTGGCGTGCACGTCCGAGCGTGCCACGATGACGATGGCCGCGCCCAGCAGACCCAGGCCGAGCCCCGCCCAGCGTCGGGCGCTTACTGACTCGTGGGCAAAGTGAGGCGCCAGCAGCGCCACCAGGATCGGCTGCAGCGAGACGATGAGCGCGACCACGCCGGCGGCGACCTTCTGCTCGAAGGCGAGATAGCTGCAGATGAAATAAAGGCCCTGTATCACGGCGCCGACGACCACGAGGTGGCCCCACTCGGCGCGGCGCTTGGGCAGCGGTGGGCGCAGGACCACGAACAGCGGCACCAGCACGGCCAGCACGAACGCGTAGCGCAGTGCCAGGAAGGTGAGCGGGCCGGTGTAGGCGATGCCCATCTTGGCGAAGCTGAAGCCGCCCGACCACAGCAGCAGGAACAGCGCCGGGGCGACCCTCAGCCAACCGGGCGCACGCGCTGGCGCCGCGGCCACGGTCAGTGTTCCAGAAGCTGCTGCAGGTCAGCGGCGGCGTTGGTGACTTTGAACCAGACCACTGTGTAGTCAGCCACGCCGTTGCGCTGATAGGGGTCTTCAGTGAGCAGCGCATCCAGGTTCTCGCGCGGCATGTCGCGCACCAGGATCACGCCGCCCTCGCGCGGGATGCGCGGGCCGGAGACCAGGAAGTGCCCGTTCTCGTATTGATGGCGGACCCAGTCCATGTGCGCGTCGCGGTGCTTTTCCACCTCGTCCAGCGGCCGGGTGTAGGTGAGCGTGACGACGTACATGGCAGAAATCCCCCTGAAATCCATTTGCGGTCGGCGGTTTGTGGCGCATACGGTAAACGGCTTGCCGGCCGCACGCTACCCTGGTTATTCGTCCGGGTCGTAGCCCAGGCTCGGCGACAGCCAGCGCTCGATGGTGGCCAGGTCGAGCCCCTTGCGCTCGGCGTAGTCTTCGGCCTGGTCGCGGTCGATGCGGCCCAGGTTGAAGTACTGCGATTCCGGGTGCCAGAAGTAGAGGCCGGAGACCGACGCGCCGGGCCACATGGCGTAGCTTTCTGTGAGGCGCATGCCGGTGTGCTTCTCGACCTCCAACAGGTCCCATATGACCGCTTTCTCGGTGTGGTCCGGGCACGCCGGGTAGCCGGGCGCGGGGCGGATGCCCTGATATCGCTCGGCGACGAGTGCTTCGTTGTCCAGCTCTTCGTCGGCGGCGTAGCCCCAGAACTCGCGGCGCACGCGCTCGTGCAGGCACTCGGCGAAGGCTTCCGCCAGGCGGTCGGCCATGGCCTCGACCATGATCGCGTTGTAGTCGTCGTGCTCGGCCTTGAAGGCTTCGACGCGCTCCTTGGCGCCCACGCCCGCGGTGACCGCGAAGGCGCCGACATAGTCTTCCACGCCGCTTTCCTTGGGGGCGACGTAGTCGGCCAGCGAGCGGTTGGGCACGCCTTTGCGGCGCTGGGTCTGCTGGCGCAGCATGCGCAGCACCGCGCGCACCTCGCCGCGCGCGTCGTCAGCGTAGACCTCGATGTCGTCGCCTGCGCTTGCCGCCGGAAACAGCCCGAACACGCCGCGTGCGCTGAACCAGCGTTCCTCGACGATGCGGTCGAGTAAGGCGTTGGCGTCGTCGAACAGCCTGCGCGCCTCGGGCCCGGCGTTCGGGTGGTCGAGGATGTCCGGGTAGCGGCCCTTCATCTCCCAGGCCTGGAAGAACGGCGTCCAGTCGATGTAGCGGCGCAGCTCGGCCAGGTCGTAGTCCTCGAACACCTTGAGGCCCAGGTGGCGTGGGCGCGGCACGGCCACGTCGCGCCACTCGATGGGGGTGCGGTTTTCGCGCGCCTGGGTAATGGGGACGAACTTGTCCTTGCCGCCCTTGCCTTGGTGGCGGGCGCGCACGTCGGCGTACTCGCTGCGGATCTGCTCGATGAAGGCGCCGCGGCGCTCGCGGCTGATGAGCTGGGAGGCGACAGGCACGGAGCGCGAGGCGTCCTTCACCCATACGGTGGGGCCGTTTTGGTAGGCCGGCTCGACCTTGACCGCCGTGTGTGCCCGCGAGGTGGTGGCGCCGCCGATGAGCAGCGGGACGTCGAAGCCCTCGCGCTGCATCTCCGAAGCCACGTGCACCATCTCGTCCAGGCTGGGGGTGATGAGCCCGGACAGACCGATGATGTCGGCGTTCCTCTCGCGCGCGGTCTCCAGGATCTTCTGCGCCGGCACCATCACGCCCAGGTCGACGACCTCGTAGTTGTTGCACTGAAGCACCACGCCCACGATGTTCTTGCCGATGTCGTGTACGTCGCCCTTGACCGTGGCCATGACGATCAGGCCCTTGGCCTGCTGCGCCTCGCCGCTCTTCTCCTTCTCCTCCTCGATGAAGGGGATGAGGTAGGCGACGGCCTTTTTCATCACGCGCGCGGATTTGACCACCTGCGGCAGGAACATCTTGCCGGCGCCGAACAGGTCGCCGACCACGTTCATGCCGTCCATGAGCGGGCCTTCGATGACCTCGATGGGGTGGTCGTACTGCTGGCGCGCCTCCTCGGTGTCTTGCTCGGCGTAGTCGGCGATGCCCTTGATCAGGGCGTGCGTGAGACGCTCGCCGACGGGCAACTCGCGCCACGCGTCGTCCTTTTGCTGCTGTTGGCCGGCCTGGCCCTTGAGCCCCTCGGCGATTTCCATGAGCCGTTCGGTGGCGTCGTCGCGGCGGTTGAGGACCACGTCCTCGACGCGCTCGCGCAGCTCCGGGTCGATCTCGTCGTAGACCACGAGCTGGCCGGCGTTGACGATGCCCATGTCCATGCCGGCCTTGACGGCGTGGTAGAGGAAGACGGAGTGGATCGCCTCGCGCACCGGGTTGTTGCCGCGGAACGAGAACGAGACGTTGGAGACGCCGCCGGAGACCAGCGCGTGCGCCAGCTTCTGCTTGATCTGGCGGGTGGCGTTGATGAAGTCCACCGCGTAGTTGTTGTGTTCGGCCATGCCGGTGGCGATGGCGAAGATGTTGGGGTCGAAGATGATGTCCTCGGCCGGGTAGCCGATCTGCTCGGTGAGCAGCTTGTAGCAGCGCTCGCAGATCTCGAACTTGCGCTGGGCGCTGTCGGCCTGGCCCTGCTCGTCGAAGGCCATGACCACCACGGCGGCACCGTAGCGCAGGCACGCCCTGGCCTGCTCGAAGAACTTCTCCTCGCCTTCTTTGAGGCTGATGGAGTTGACGATGGACTTGCCCTGCACGCATTTGAGCCCGGTCTCGATCACGCTCCACTTGGATGAGTCGAGCATGATGGGCACGCGCGAGATGTCGGGCTCGGCGGCGACTAAGTTGAGGAAGGTGCGCATCGCCTCCTCGGAGTCGAGCATGCCCTCGTCCATGTTGACGTCGATCACCTGGGCGCCGTTGTCCACCTGCTGCTTGGCCACCTCCAGCGCGGTGTCGTAGTCGCCTTCCTTGATCAGGCGCTTGAAGCGCGCGCTGCCGGTGATGTTGGTGCGCTCGCCCACGTTGACGAACAGGCTCTGCTCGTCGATGACCACCGGCTCCAGGCCGGACAGGCGGCAGGCGGGAGCGAGCTCGGGGAGCCGGCGCGGCGGCAGGTCCTGCACGGCCTCGGCGATGGCCTGGATATGCTCCGGCGCGGTGCCGCAGCAGCCGCCCACGATGTTGACAAAGCCGCTCTCGGCGAACTCGCGGATCAGCCCGGCCATGTACTCGGGCGAGTCGTCGTACTCGCCGAACTCGTTGGGCAGGCCGGCGTTGGGGTGCACGGAGACGTGCGCGTCGGCCACGCGCGAGAGCTCCTCCACATAAGGGCGCAGCTCCTTGGCGCCGAGCGCGCAGTTGAGCCCCACGCTGATGGGGCGCGCGTGGCGCACCGAATACCAGAACGCCTCCGTGGTCTGCCCTGAGAGCGTGCGCCCGGAGGCGTCGGTGATGGTGCCGGAGATCATGATCGGCACTTCGATGCCGTGCTCGTCGAAGTGCTGCCAGACGGCGTAGAGCGCGGCCTTGGCGTTGAGCGTGTCGAAGATGGTCTCGGCCAGCAGCAGGTCCGCGCCGCCGGCGATCAGCCCGGCGACGGCCTCGCGGTAGGCGTCCACCAGCTCGTCGAAGCTGGTGTTGCGGAAACCGGGATTGTTCACGTCCGGCGAGATGGAGGCGGTGCGGTTGGTGGGGCCGAGCACGCCGGCGACGAAGCGCGGCCGCCCGGTGGCCTCGGCCACAGCGTCGCAAGCCTCGCGCGCGATGCGTGCCGCCGTCTCGTTGAGCTCGTAGACCAGGTCCTGGGTCTGGTAGTCGGCTTGGGCGATGCGCGTGGAATTGAAGGTGTTGGTTTCGGCGATGTCCGCGCCGGCCTCCAGGTAGTCCTGGTGCAGGCGGCGGATGGTGTCGCCCTGGGTGAGCACCAGCAAGTCGTTGTTGCCCTTGAGGTCGCAGGGGTGGTCGCGCAAGCGCTCGCCCCTGAAATCCGCTTCCTGCAAGTTCAGCCCCTGGATCATGGTCCCCATGCCGCCGTCGAGGAGGGCGATGCGCTCTTTGAGCAGGGCGTGAAATTGGTCGAGACGGGCGGAACGGCTACGCATGCAGGCTTGGCCTCTTCGTTTCAAAATCAGGGCAGACTGACTATTCTAACCATTTTCCTCGGGAATTTTTGCCGGGGTATGTAGGGGGAGGAGGCCAATGCCGCTGCAGTATCTGGATCACGTCAATATCCGCACGGCCGACCTTGAGCGCCTGTCCCGCTTCTACGAGCAGGTGCTGGGCCTGTCGCGTGGTCCGCGCCCGCCGTTCAGCTTCGGCGGCGCCTGGCACTATGCGGGCGAGCGCGCCGCCGTGCACCTGGTGGAGGTGCCGGATGCGCCGCCGGCGCAGGCGCCGCGGCTGGAGCATTTTGCGTTCCGCGCGACGGGGCTGGACGGGTTCGTGGAGCGCCTGTCCCGCTTCGGGGTGGAGTACCGTTTCGCCGAGGTGCCCGAGGCGGTCACGCTGCAGGTGCACTTTGTCGACCCGGACGGCAACCACGTCGAGGTGCAGTTCGACGCCGCCGAGGACGCCGGTTGAATCGGCGTCTCGCTGCCCCAGGCGAGCCGAAGGCAAGGTGGGTGAGGGTGAGAGGGATTGCCGCTTTCGCGGCAATCAGCGTTAGAAAGAAATGGCTGCAGGACACACCGCCCGGGTGCGTCCCCTCGCGTCATTCCCGCGAAAGCGGGAATCTGCTTCCACGAAGGACCCTTGCCGCCAAGGTTTTCCAAGCCCGATCAGGAATCGAGGCGGCGGCGCCACGCCGCCGGCGGCACGCCGAAACAGCGCTTGAAGGCCCGCTGAAAGGCGGCGCAGGAGTCGTACCCGACCGCCTCGGCCACGTCGGCCACATTGCAGGTGCGCTCCGCGAGATGGCGCGCGGCGAGCTGCATGCGCAAACGTGTCAGGTAGTGCATGGGCGGCTCTCCGACGGTGTCGCGAAAGCGCGCCGCAAGGCTGGAGCGCGAGCTGGCGGTGCGGGCGGCGAGCGTTTCCACCGACCAGCTCCGCGCCGGCGCCGCGTGCAGGGCGCGCAGCGCCCTTCCCACCAGCGGATCGCGCATGCCCGCCAGCCACCCGGTGGCGTCGGCGGGCAGCGCGTTGGCATAGAGGCGCAGGGCTTCCATGAACAAAAGCTCGGCGGTGCGCGCACGCACGCCTTCAGCGCCGGCGGTCTCATCCAGCGCCTTGGTCGCCGCGTAGTGCAGCAGCTCGGGGGCTTGCCGGCCGAGCGCCACGCAGAAAACCGGCGGCAGCGAGTTGCACAGCGGCTCGAAGGCGCGGCGGTCGCAGCCCAGGAAGCCGCACACCAGGCTCGCCCACGGCGCCTCGCCGGTCTCGAAGCGCTCGTGGCGCAGATCGAGCGCGGAGCGTCCGGCCAGCACTTTCTCGAAAGGGATTGTGGCCCGCCCCGGGTGATCGCCGAGTTCGTGCAAGTCCCCTTTCGGCAGTACTACCGCGTCGCCGACGCGGGCCTGGAACCAGTCGTCCGGCGGCCGGCGAAGCCAGCACCCGCCGTCGACCACGATGTGAAACGCGATGATGTTGTTGGTGTCGGCGGGCAGCGCCGGCGCGAACATCGCTTCGGTGGGGCGGGTCTCGATGCCCCACGGACCCTGCACATCGATGCGGAAAGTCACCGCGCCGGTCAGGCGGACCCACGTCAGCACGTCGGACAAAAGATCGATCATCGCGCCTGTTCGCGGCCTCTCGGCGTCCAGGGCAGACATTCCGGAGTATAGGTCATTCCCGGCGACACCATGGTTAACCATACTTTTCGACACGAGGAGACCGAAAAGGGGGATAAAGCCATGCGCAGTGCGTTGATGGTGACCTATGGGGTGGCGTGCTACGCCGTGTTTTTCATCACTTTCCTGTATGCGGTTGGTTTCGTGGGCGATGTCGGCGTGCCGCAGAGCGTGGACAGCGCACCGGCCGATGCGCTGCCGGGGGCGCTCACCGCCGATGTTGTCCTGCTGGGATTGTTTGCCTTGCAGCACAGCGGCATGGCGCGCCAAGGATTCAAACGCTGGATCACGCACTGGCTGCCGCGCGCGCTCGAGCGCAGCACTTATGTGCTCATGTCCAGCCTGGTGTTGATCCTGCTGTTCTGGCAGTGGCGCGCGCTGCCCCAGGTCGTGTGGCAGGTCAGCGCGCCGTGGGCCGCGTGGCTGTTGTACGCGCTGTTCGCGGGCGGATGGCTGATGGTGCTGACCGGCACGTTCGCCATCAATCACTTCGATCTGTTCGGGTTGCGCCAGGTCTGGCTGCGGGCCCGCGGGCGGGAGTACGCGCCGCTCGCGTTCACCATGCGATCCTACTACCGCCTGGTGCGGCATCCGCTGATGCTGGGCTTCATCATCGCATTCTGGGCCGCGCCGAGGATGACGCTCGGGCATCTGCTGTTCGCGGCGGCGGGCACCGGCTATATTCTGATTGCGCTGCAGCTCGAGGAGCAGGACCTGGTGGCCTACCACGGCGACGCCTACCGCGACTACCAGCGCCGGGTGCCGATGCTGTGTCCGTGGCCGCGGCCCAGAGCGCGCCCGGCGCCGCAGGCATCCGCCAAGACGGAATGAGTGCGTGTCGAGGAGGAACGGTCATGCCCAAGTTCGTGATCGAGCGTGAGCTCGCCGGCGCCGGCAATCTGTCCGCCGCCGAGTTGCAGGGGATTTCGCAGAAATCCTGTGGCGTGCTGTCGGCCATGGGGTCGCAGATCCAATGGGTGGAAAGCTACGTCACCGACGACAAGATCTACTGCGTGTATGTGGCGCCGGACGAGGCGTCGGTGCTGGAGCACGCCCGCCGCGGCGGGTTTCCCGCCAACCGGGTGTCGCGCGTGCGCGCGGTGATCGACCCGACTACAGCGGAGGAGCCAGGCCTGGCATCGCGGCCCGCTGCTTAGAAGCTGTTGACGAACCGTCGCGAGCGACGGCAGTTCGTGGCCGCCCGGAGCGCAGAAACCGCAGTGTATTGATGCATACACGAGGATTTCGAGCACCGGACGGGCGCGTAATGCCGAGCGCAGTAGGTCATTCCACAGTGTCTTGATCGGGCGAGGAGCCGGAACGGCCGGGACAGCCGTTTCGGCTTCCGCTTTCAGGCGGTGCCGGCTGGCGCCATCGCCTTCAGCTCGTGGGTGCCTGGAACCGCTCCACCTGCACCAGGCACGTCTGGGCGCTGGGTCCCTG
>Ga0102962_1000460_pt1 | contig 19416 bp, 15 predicted proteins | sample SalPonF2_C_D2_MG_FD_84519 | JGI IMG/M metagenome (GOLD analysis project Ga0102962, IMG submission 84519) | Salt pond soil microbial communities from South San Francisco under conditions of wetland restoration - Salt Pond MetaG SF2_C_D2_MG ...
CTTCCGGAGGCTGGCGGGCATAGCGCTTGCGTCCGCCGAGTGCTTGGTGGTACAGATGCACGGCATCGACCACGTCCTCGCGCATGCTGACCCGGCGGGATCCGCTCCAACGGTACGCGTCCACCAGCCGCAATTCGAAATCGATGCCCACGCGGCGCACGATCAGGTTGTCGGAGTGCAGGTCGCCATGATAATCGGCCAGCGCATGAATCGATTCGAGCCCGATGGTCAGCCGGTGCAACAGCACCAGCGCCTCGAAAACGCTGAGGTGCCCGCCCGGCTGGCGGCGCAGGAATTTCGACAGCACCTGGCCCTGGACCAGTTCCGAGACCATCATGCGCACCTCCTCGCCGTGCATCTGGATGGTCTCGGAGGTGAGGTAGGGAATCAGGATCGGGCAGCGGCGCAACCGGTCGAGCTTGCGCGCATACCAGGCACTGACCCGGCCACGCGGGTCGCGCAGGGGATAGAACAGCTTGGCCGCCCGTTCGATGCCGGTCGCCAGCTCCACCACGCGATAGACCTCGCCTTCCCAGCCGCGGCCCAGTCGGGCCTGGACCCGGTACTTGTCCGCCAGCAGCGAGCCGCTGCGCAGATGGAATTTGCGTGGCGCGGCGGCGCGCGACATCAGTCGATCTCGGCCACGACCGGGGTGTGGTCGGAAGGCCGCGGCCAGGCGCGGGGAGCGACGTCGATATGCACGCCCTTGCAGCGTTTCGCCAGGGTTTGCGACATTAGGATATGGTCGATACGCAAACCGCGATTGCGGCGGAACGCGGCCTGGCGATAGTCCCACCAGGAGTAACTCTGCTCGGGCTGGTCGAAGAGGCGGAAGCTGTCGGCCAGGCCCAGCTCGCACAGCGCCTTGAACGCGGCGCGCTCCTGCTCGCTCACCAGTACCGAGCCCTCCCAGGCCTTCGGATCGTGAACGTCGCGGTCCTCGGGGGCGATGTTGAAATCCCCGGCCACGGCGACCTGCTCGTGTTCCTTCAGAAGGTCGCGCAGGTAGTTTTTCAACGCGGCCAGCCAGTCGAGCTTGTAGGCATACTTGTCGGCCCCGACGGCCTGGCCGTTGGGGACGTAGACATTGACCAGAACGAGATCCCGGATCTTGACCGTCAGGAGCCGCTGCTGTTCATCATCGAAACCCGGCAGGGCATCGGCCAGGCGCTCCATGGGGCCATCGGCCAGGACGGCCACGCCGTTGTAGGCGGCCTGTCCGGCGAACTCGACCTGCCAGCCGGCCTCGTTCAGGGCCTCGGCCGGGAAGACGTCGTCCGCCATCTTGGTTTCCTGGAGTGCAAGCACGGCCGGATGGGCCTCCGCGCTCCAGGCGAGCACTTGCTCGAGGCGTACGCGCAGCGAATTGACGTTCCAGGTTGCGAGTCGCATGGGGCCTTCCGGCAAATACGAAGACCGCATTTTAGCGATAAACGGTTACACCTTCCGTAGTTCGGGGTCGAAAGCGGTCCTGTCAGGACCGCCGCCGTTGCACGGGCAGCACGGCCGTGGCCGTACTGCCCGCGTCAACCCGAAGGCTCAGTGCTTGGAAGACGAGGAGTGGCCCGGCTTCCTGTCGGAGCGGATGATCTTGATCAGCTTCTGACGCAGTTTGGGATTGGAATTGATGGTCCGGGCGACTTTCATGTATTGCGCCACGGGCATGTGCTTGCTGATGTCTTTCTTCATTTCCTTGGACGCCTGCTTCTTGAGCGCCGTCTTCTGGTCCTTGGTCTTGGCTGACTTGAGCTTGACCATGTACTTGGTGCGCACCTGCATCATGTCCTCGTAGGCTCCGGCAAATTTATGCAGGGTTGCGGAACTGACGCTCTTTGAGCTCGCGGCAGGCGCGGGCATTTTCATGTGCGTCGGCGGCTGGGGCTTGGGAGCGGCAAGGGCCAGCGGGGCCGCAAGCGCCAGTGAAACGAAAGCCAAAGCGTATTTACGCATGAATACTCTCCTTTGAATGGATTTATGAGGGTCAGGGCGCCGTTGCGACGCGGATTGTCTTCCCCTTTATCAAGCAAAAACCCCGCGATGCCGGGCGGGGTTACGCAATCTGCGGCATAAGCCACTGCCCTACCGTAACACACGATCCCGCCGCTTCCCGGTACAAGCGTTTAGACTGGCTGCCACTCCACACAGGCCGCCACATGCCCGAAAATCGCGCCACACCGCGGCTTCGGCCGAATTCCCTGCTCGTCTACATCATGGCGATCGCATGCGGCGCGGCAGTGGCCAATCTCTACTACGCCCAGCCCCTGCTCGACACGCTGGCGCAATACTTCGATATCAGCACCGGCACGGCTGGCTTGGTCGTCGCGCTGACCCAGCTCGGCTACGTGGCAGGCCTCGCGCTGATCGTGCCCCTGGGCGACCTGCTGCAGCGCCGCAGGTTGATCGTGACGGTATCCGTGGGAACCGCCATCGCCCTTGCCGGCGCTGCGGTCTCGCCCGGGATCGACCTCTTCCTGGTCGCGTCGCTGGCCATCGGGCTGACGGCCGTCGTGGCCCAGATCCTCGTGCCCTTCGCCGCCCACCTGGCCTCGGACGAACAGCGCGGCGCCGTCGTCGGGCGCGTCATGTCCGGTCTGCTCATCGGGGTCCTGCTGGCGCGAACGGTCTCGGGTTTCGTCGCGGACGCACTTGGCTGGCGCATCGTTTTCGGCCTCGCCGCGGCTGTCATGCTGGGCCAGGCACTGGTGCTTCGCATGATGCTTCCGCGCGGTCGCCCCCAGGTCACCCTCTCCTACCCGGCCCTCCTGCTTTCGATCTGGCACCTGGTGCGCGAAGAACCCCAACTACGACGCCGCATGGTTTACGGTTTCGCGGGATTCGGCGCGTTCAGCGTGTTCTGGACCTCGCTGGCGTTCCTGCTGGCGCACCCGCCCTATGGCTACAGCGACACCGTGATCGGATTGTTCGGACTGCTCGGGGCCGGCGGCGCGATCTGCGCGGCTTTTGCCGGCCACATTCACGACCGGGGCGGCACCCGCATCGGCACCGGGGTGTTCATCTCACTGATCGTGGCCTCGTTCGTGGTGATGGGGCTGGCCAGCCATCACCTGCCGGCCATCATCGCCGGCGTCGTGATGCTCGACGTCGGCCAGCAGGGCACGCATATCCTCAACCAGGGCGTGATCTACACGTTGCAGCCCGAGGCGCGCAGCCGCGTCACCACGGCCTACATGACCGTTTTCTTTCTCGGCGGCGTGATCGGTTCGGCGGCGTCGGCCTACGTCTTCGGATTCGCGGGCTGGAGCGGCGTGTGCTGGCTCGGCGGTGCCTTCGGCGCCATCGCCTTCATCTACTGGCTACTGCGCGACCGCTAGCCAACAACCCGCGGACTTCACGTGATCCCGTAGAGTGCGAGCAATGGCGCCGGGTCGGGATCGCGGCCGCGGAATGCCTTGTACAGCTCGCGCGCCGGGCGGCTGCTGCCGTTGGCGAGGAAGGTATCGGCAAGGCGGCGGCCCGCACTGAAGTCGAGCGTGTCGTCACGCATAAAGGCGGCAAAGCCGTCGCGCGCCATGACCTCGGCCCAGAGATAACTGTAGTACCCGGCCGCGTACCCGCCGCCGAATATGTGCGCGAACCCGCACTCGAAACGGTCCTTTCCCGAGAGCGGCGTGACCCGCACCGCCTGCCGCACCTGTTCGAGCACGCGGCGCACGTCCCCGATGGTGGGCGCGTCCTTGCCGAGCGTGTGGAGCTCGATGTCGAACAGTGCGAACTCGAGCTGGCGCACCAGATGCAGGGCGCCATGGAAGCGCCGTGAGTTGCCCAGGGCCTCGATCAGCGTCCGGGGCAACGACGCCCCCGTATCGACTTCCCGCGCCAACTCGGCCAGGCCCGCCGGGTGCCAGGCGAATTCCTCGTGCAACTGGCTGGGGAATTCAACCGCGTCCCACTCGACGCCGGAGACACCCCCCACCGACGGATAGTCGACGGTGCTGAGCAGATGATGCAGGCAATGCCCCAGCTCGTGGCACAAGGTGACCACGTCGTCATGGGCGATCAATGAGGGCCGGCCCCGGGCCGGGCGCATGAAATTGGCATTCAGGAACGCCGCCGGGCTGCGCACGATGCCGCCCAGCCTCAAACGGTGGCCGCCCTCGTCCATCCAGGCTCCGCCACGCTTGCCGGGGCGCGCATAGAGATCGAGATACAGCCGGCCGATGCGCCGGCCGTCCTTGCCCTCCAACGCCCACACCCGCACATCCTCATGCCATACCGGCGCGTCCCGGTCGGTACGAAAGCGTACGCCGTAGAGTTGGCGGCATAGTTTGCGCAAGCCGGACAGGACGCGTTCGAGCGGGAAGTATCGGCGCATCGCTTCCTCGTCGAACCCGTAACGCGCCTTGCGCAATTTTTCCGAGTAGTAGCCGATGTCCCAAGCGGCCAAGTCGCCGCGGTGTCCCTCGCCGGCCGCGAATTCAACGAGCTCTTTGAACTCGCGTTCGGCCTGGGGCTTGGCCCGCCCGGCGAGCTCGCGCAGGAAGCCTTTGACCTCATCGGCGCTGGTTGCCATGCGGGTCTCAAGGGCATAGGCCGCGTAATCGGGATACCCGAGCGTGCGGGCCAGACGGCGGCGCCCGGCCAGGATGCCTTCGATGACCGGCACGTTGTCGAAGCGGCCCGCATCCGGGCCGGCATCGGATGCGCGGCTGACCCAGGCCCCGTGGATCTCCTCGCGCAGGGCCCGATCATCGGCATGGCGCAACACATCGAAAACGACGCCGGGATCGAGCGTCAGGAGCCAGCCCGATTCATCCTGCTCACGGGCACGTTCCGCCAGCAGTTCGACCGTGGCTTGCGGGAGTCCCTGCAAACGCTTTTCATCGTCAATGACCAAGCGCCAGGCGTCCGTGGCATCGAGCACGTTTATCTCGTAGCGATTGCCCAGTTCGCTGAGTTCGGCAATCTGGCCACGAACCTGTTCGCGTTTGGCCGCGGGCAAGTCCGCGCCGGAGAGCCGGAACCCGATCAGGGCATGATTCACGAGGGCCTGCTCGGCCCGGGGCCGGCGCGCAAAGCCCGGCTGGTTCCCGAGCGCCTTGAAGGATTCGTAAAGGCCCTGGTGCTGACCCAACCAGGTTTCGTAATCGGTCAATGCCGCCAGCACCTGCTCGTAGGCCTCACGCACCTCGGGCGTAGAGGCCACCGAGTTGAGGTGCCTGAGCGGTGTGAACCGCCGCCCGATGTCTTCCTCGATCAACTCCAGGGTGGGGATCAACCGCTTGCCATCTTTATCGACGGCCTGCTCGACGTTGCGCCTTGCTTGCGCCAGCCTTTTGCGCATGTCCTCGGCAATCGCGCCCGGAGCACGCTTGAAGTTCAGTCGGGAAGGCGGGTTCGGCAGCATGCGGTATCTCCTTTATACGGTTGCCGGGAAACGTTGTGCCCATGGCCGCATGCGTTCGGCCTGGGCCGCCAGCGACAGCAGCGTGTGCTCCTCGCCGTACCGGCCCGTGGCCAGCACGCCGATCGGCACGCCGGATTCGGTTTCGGCCAGGGGCAAGGAAATCGACGGTTGGCCCGTGATATTGGCGAGCGGCGTGTAGCCGATGAACTCGAAAACGTCCTCGGCGAACAGCGCCAGCGCGTCGAGCTTGAGAAAAGCTTTCGCCACCGGCAAGGCATTGAGCGCGGCCAATGACGCGCGTTTGAAGCCGCGCGGATCGAGTGCCCCGATCGGGCGCGGTGTTTGAGACAGAGTCGGTGTCAAAAAAACGTCGTACGGCTCGAGCGCACGCGAGAAGCGGCGCGAGAACATCCCGAGCCGTTCCCAGGCCAGCGCCACCTCGCCGCCCTTCAGCGCCGCGCCCAGTCTCGATAAACCGCGCGTTGTCGGCTCCAACTCGCCGCGCCGCGGTTCACGTCCGCGGCGTTCGCCGGCCAGTCTGACTTCCGCCCATACGCTTGCCGCCAGCAACACCATGTAGCCATGCAGGACGGATTCCCGGTCGACCGGCGGCGTGAACGGTTCCACGGCGTGGCCCGCGTCGGCGAACAGCTTCGCGGCCGATTTCGCCGCCTCCCGGCACTCGGGATCGACGCTGCCGCTGAGCAGCGGATCCGTGCACAGGGCGATGCGCAAGCGTCCCGGTTCGCGGTCAACCACCTCACGGTAGTTGGCGGGCGGCGGCGGCGCCGCGTACGGCGCGCCGGTATCGAGACCCCGGACCGCATCGAGCAGGGCCGCGCTGTCGCGCACGCTGCGCGTCACCGCATGATCGATGGAAGCCCCCCACCAGCCGTCGCGGCGCTCGGGTCCGGCGGGCGTACGGCCCCGCGAGGGTTTCAGCCCGACCAGCCCGCAACAGGACGCGGGGATGCGGATGGAACCGCCGCCATCGTTGGCATGTGCGGCCGGCACGATGCCTGCGGCCACCGCGGCGGCGCTCCCGCCACTGGAGCCGCCCGGCGTTAATTCGGTATTCCAGGGATTGCGGCAGGGGCCGAACAGACGCGGTTCGGTCACGGGCATAAGCCCCCATTCGGGGCAATTGGTCTTGGCGAACGGCACCAGGCCCGCGGCGCGGAAACGCTCGACCATCGCGTGGTCGGAATCGGGGCGGTAATCGGCATCGAAGCGGCTGCCGCTGCTCATCGGCTCACCCGCCAACGCGGCGGTCAAGTCCTTGAGCAGGAAGGGCACTCCACGGAACGGCCCCTGCGGCAAACCGGCGCCGATCCATTCGCGGGCCCGTTCATCGAAACGATGCACGATGGCATTGAGCTTCGGGTTGACGGCTTCGGCACGCCGAACGGCGGCATCGAGGAGTTCGCCCGGCGTCACTTCGCCCGCGGTGACCATCGAAGCCAGCGCCGACGCGTCGTGCCCGACATATTCGTCGAAATCCATAACCCCTACCTGATCGGAAAAGTCACCACCTCACCCATCATAAACGGGCGCCAGGAATGTACTGGAATTGCACAACTGGCTTTCCCGCTACTCGCTGGATTTGTTGCTTGACGATATGCCTCCCGCATCCGGCGACCAAGGCCTGATCCCCGGACTCTAACGGGTCAGCCAGGCTTTCGCGCGGACGGTAACCACGGCCCAGGGAAAGATCCAGGACAAGGCAACGAGGGAGTAATAGGCGTAAATGACACCGTAGAAAGCATCCCACGATCGTTCGCTGCGCAGGTAAAACAGTGAGTAGAAGCCTGCCGCCAGGCCGACGGCGAGGCCGAAGCGCACGAGCATGATCGGATGGCTCGGCGCAAGAAATACCAACAACCCGATCAGGGCATAACCGACCGGAAAGCGCAGGTTGGTGATCAATTTATCGAGCAACACCAGGGGGATGAGATGAAGCGGACGCCGCCATACGATACGGCCGAGGCGGAGGTCTTCCCGCACATAGCTGCGGTCCCAGCGCAGGTACATGCGCGATAGCTTGCGGTAGGTTATCGGCACTATGGTGCGGACCACGGCCTTGTTCTGATAAACGGCATCGTAACCCGCGGCCAGTATCCAGTTCGTCATGGCGCGGTCTTCACCAAAAGTACAGGCCACGCCCAGGAATCTCTGGTTCATCCATGCCGGCAGGATATTGCGGACCACGCTGGTTCGGTAAGCGGCGAGGGCGCCTGGACAGGTATAGACCGTACGGAAGACGGACTGGTATGCGCGCAGGAAATCGAACGAAAGAATGTAGCGGATCTTGAGCATCCGGGGAATCAGTCCTTCGTGCACATTGAGCACGGTGACTTTGCCGGCAACCGCGCCGACTTTTGGGTCGCGGAAGGGACCGGCAAGCGCCAGCAGGGAGCCGGGCGTAATCTCGGAGTCGGAGTCGATCGTCACGACCAGTTCCCCACGGGCCTTGGCAAATCCCTCGGCCAGCGCGGCCCGCTTGCCGCGGTTTTCCGTAAAGCGGATAGCCGTGATCAACTGGGGGTGGCAGCTCGCCGCTCGCTCGATGTAGGTCCACGTGTCGTCTTTGCTGCCGTCGTCGACGACGAATACCTCCAGCTTGCCCGGCGGATACTCGGCGGTCGCCACGGAGCCTATCGCGCGTTCCACCATTGCGCCCTCGTTGTAGGCCGGGATGACGACAGTGAGCATGGGAGCACGTGTGAAAGCGGCCGGCGGTTCGGGTTTGTAGCGGAGCCAGAAGAGGATGCGCAGCAGGAGCATCACTGCCCCCATGATCGCCCAGACGACACTGGGCTCGATGATGAGCCGGGCCCAGTCGCCCAGCTCAATGTAGTCGACTAGAGGGTCAAGGGCGCTCGCCCTGGCGGCGAACCAGATCCCCGCAACGCCGCCGCCGATCGCGCCGAGCACAATGCTCGCGTCGATCAAATCTCGCGCGTAGTGGCCGTGAAGGGCTCGCAACCAGACCCGCAGCGGGCGCGGGCCCGCCAGGGCCCGCCGGGCGACCTTCTTGTTGCTGTTGAATGAACGGCCCATGACCGTCAATATTGGTCGGGCCGTGTACCCGGGATATTGATCCAAATCAAAGTGATGCGCTGGCACCCGGTTGAATGCTCCGGGCTGCACCGGGGTTCCTGGCGGTTACGGCATCGGGATCGGACTGGCTCGAATACCCGGTATCAAACAGCTACTGCACGGACTGGTCATCGCCGAGGCCTGTCTCTGCCCAAATCACGCTTGCCGGCATCTACAAACCCCAAGGCAAGCCCAAGCCCAGTACCGCGGATCCTGCAAATTGCTCAATATCCCATAAGCCCGGGTCAGTCCGAGTCACCCGAATCGTCGGAGTTTTCGAGCACTTTGCCGGTCTCGGCATCAATGCCAACTTCGTGCACTGTTTTTCCATTGCGGATATCGAACGAGAACCGGAGACCGCTGCCTCCTTTTTCCTTTTCGAGTTCGACGCTGATTATTTTTCCGGGGAAAGCCTTGAGAGCCAATTTTTTCGCCTGGGTCAATGTGACTTTCGCCTCTTTCGCGTAACGTTGTCCCGTATAGGCATAGGCGGACGCGGATGCGGCAACCAACGCAAGCCCTGCAATAGCTATGGATATGCTTTTCTTCACTGCCATGTAAAAAATTCCAGTTGTGTGTACATATAGACAGTAATCTGATTGATGAATATTGGAGATGAAATATTCGTTAGATTTAAATTGCAGGAACAACCTGAAGGCGTGTACGCAGGAATCGGCAACCCATCATCAGGGGGGGAAACCTTCCTGAGCCATGGAAGCTTTGTTTGGAAGCAAGAAACCAGGAATGACCAGAATGGAGCACGCCCATATTTGACAGACTAGCGCGCCGTTTCGGCGCCGGATTGCCGGGTCGTTCTCGTTCCAACAGGCACGCAGGATTTATCAGGCAATTCAAAGACCCAAAAAAAGACGGGCCGGCATGATGCCGGCCCGTCTGGTGGTTCGCACCGCATTTGGTGCTCGTCAGTCCTGCTTGGCGAGCCCGCGGTACTTCAGCATGGGGCCGATCTTCGGCTTGCTGCCGTAGAAGTCCTCGAACATCTTCTCGAGGTTCTCGGTATTGCCGCGCGACAGGATCATGTCGCGGTAGCGCTGGCCGTTCTTGCGCGTCAGGCCACCGTGGTCGAGGAACCACTGGTAGGTGTCGTCGCACAGCATCTGGGTCCACATGTAGGCGTAATAGCCGGCGGCATAGCCGTTGCCCCAGATGTGCATGAAGTAGGTCGAACGGTAACGCGGCGGCACCTGCGCCATGTAAACGCCGGTCTTCTCGAGCGCCTTCCGTTGGAAGGTATCCGGGTTCTGCAACGGCGCGCTGGCCGGCAGCTCGTGCCACTGCATGTCCAGTTCAGCGGCGGCGACCAGTTCGGTCATGGCGTAGCCCGAATTGAAGTAGCGCGCCTTCATGAGCTTGGCGAGCAACGCCTTGGGCATCGGCTTGCCCGTCTTGTAGTTGATCGCGTAGTGCTTGATCACCTTGGGATACAGTGCCCAGTGCTCGTTGAACTGCGAGGGATACTCGACGAAGTCGCGCGCCGTAGCAGTGCCCGACAGGCTCGGGTACTCCTCGTCGGCAAAAAAGCCGTTCAAGGCATGGCCGAACTCGTGGAACAGCGTAGTGACCTGGTCGAAGTCCAGCAGCGTGGGCTGGCCCGGCGGCGGCTTCGGAATGTTCAGCACATTGTAGATAACGGGCTTCGTGCCAAGCAGTTTCGACTGCAGCACGATGTTATCCATCCAGGCGCCGCCGGACTTGTTGTCGCGCTTGTAGTAGTCGGCGTAGAACAGGCCGAGTGGCTTGCCGTCCTTGTCGTACACCTCGAATACGCGCACGTCCTTGTTCCACACGGGAATGTCGTGACGCTCCTTGAAGGTGACGCCATAGAGCTGATTGGCCGCGTAGAACACGCCCTTGGTCAGCACATTATTGAGTTCGAAGTAGGGCGCGACTTCGCTGGAGTCGAGGTCGTATTTCTTCTTGCGCAGCTTCTCCGCGTAATACTCCCAGTCCCAGGGCTGGAGCTTGAAATGCTTGCCGTCGGCGTCGATGAGCTGCTGCAGCTCGCCGGCTTCCTTGTGCGCCCTGGCCGTCGCAGGGCCCACCAGCTTGCCGAGGAAGGCATCGACCGTAGCCGGTTTCTTGGCCATCTGGTCGGTCAGCTTCCAGGCGGCGAAATTCGGATATCCGAGCAGTTTCGCCTTCTCGGCGCGTACCTTGGCCAGCTTGGCAATGGTCGCTCGCGTGTCGTTCTTGCCGCCGCGCTCGGCGCGGTTCCAGGAATCCTCGAACAGCTCCTTGCGCACCGACCGATTCGTCAACTGCGAAAGATCGGGCTGCTGCGTGGTGTTCTGCAGCGGAATCACCCACTTGCCCTTCAGGCCGCGGGCCTTGGCCGCATCGGCGGCTGACTGGATCTGGTCCTTGGAAAGCCCCGCCAGCTTCGACTTGTCGGAGACCACCAGGGCGCCGGCCTTGGTCGCTGCGAGCAGCTTGTTGTTGAACTGCGCAATCAGCGTGGCCGCTTCCTGGTTGAGCTTCTTGAGCTTGGCCTTGTCGGCGTCCGACAAATTGGCGCCGGCGTGAATGAAATGATTGTAGTAATAAGTGATCAGGCGATGGGATTCGGGGTCCAGCTTGAGCTTGTTGCGCTCGTTGTAGATCGTCTTGACCCGTTGGAAAAGCTTCTCGTTGAGGTAGATCGCGTCCTCGTGCGCGGCGAGGCGCGGAGCTTCCTCTTCCTGCACCTTTTGCAGCTGGGGATTGGTGTTCGCACTGGTCAACACGTTGAAGACCATCATCGCGCGGTCCAGCAACTGCCCGCTTTTTTCCATGGCGACCAGCGTGTTCTGGAAGGTCGGCGGCGCGGGGTTGTCGGCAATGGCGTCGATCTGCGCCATCTGCTGCTTCATGCCGGCATCGATCGCCGGCTTGAAATCGCCGTTGGTGATCTTGTCGAACGGCGGCGCGTGGAAAGGCAGAGTGCTCACGTGCATGAGCGGATTGGTGCTTTCCGCCGGGGCCTTGGCGGCGGCAACGGTTTTTGTCATCGCCGTCTTGCCCGAAGCCGGGGCGGGGGGATTGGATTTGGAACAGGCCGCCACGGCAAGCACGCCGGCAGCTACGGTTCCCGCAAGTAAGAGCCGATGCATGATCATGAGCCTCCACAGATTGATCGTGATTGAAATTGCGGTAAGGCTCACCCTCCCTGGAAAAGCCTCGGCGTGCACTTTAGCAGCCCGGGGACGGGCCGCCAAGGCGTCGAAGCTTGTCGGGGAGCGGCGCTTGCGGCAGCTCAGCCTGATTCCGTAAAGGCCTTGCGCGCCGCCTCGCAGGTGGTTTCGATGTCCGCTTCGCCGTGCGCGCCGCCTACGAACCACGCTTCGAAGGCGGACGGGGGCAGATAGACCCCGGCATCGAGCATGGCATGGAAAAAACGCCCGTAACGGCCGGCATCGGCGGCCTGCGAATCGGCCAGGTTGCGCACCGGCCCCGGCGTGAAGAACACGGTCAACATGCCGCAGACCCGATTGACGGTAACATCCACGCCCGCCTCCTTCGCGGCCTCTTCCAAACCGCGCGCAAGCGTCTCGGTGCGTTTCTCCAGGGCATCGTAGAAATCCGCCGAAGCCGTCAATTCGAGCGTCTTCAACCCTGCCGCCATCGCGAGCGGGCTCCCGGACAGCGTGCCCGCCTGGTAGACGGGCCCCTCGGGCGCGAGCTGCGCCATCAGCTCGGCACGCCCGCCGAAGGCCGCCGCCGGCATGCCGCCGCCGACGATCTTGCCGAGCGTGGTCAGATCCGGCTCGATCCCGTAGCGTCCCTGCGCGCCGGACGGCCCGACCCTGAACCCGGTCATCACCTCGTCGAAGATCACCAGGCTGCCCTTGGCGTGCGCCTCGGCCACCAGGCCTTCGAGGAACCCGGGCTCCGGCGGCACGCAACCCATGTTGCCGGCCACGGGCTCCACGATGACGGCGGCGATGTCCCCGCCCCGCTCGGCGAAAAGCTCGCGCACGGCGTCGAGGTCGTTATAAGGCAGCGTGAGCGTAAGATGCGCCAGCGCCGCCGGCACGCCCGGCGAGGACGGCACGCCGAACGTGAGCGCACCGGAGCCGGCCGCCACCAGCAACGAATCGGCATGGCCGTGGTAACACCCCTCGAACTTGACGATGAGATCGCGCCCGGTGGCCGCGCGTGCGAGGCGGATGGCGCTCATCGTCGCTTCGGTACCGGAATTGACGAATCGCAGGCGCTCGATGGAGGGCACGCGACCGATCACGGCCTCGGCGAGTTGTGTTTCGAGCACGGTCGGCGCACCGAAGGACAGTCCGCGAGAAGCCGTCTCTTGCACGGCTTTGACGATCTGGGGATGGGCATGGCCGGCGATCATCGGCCCCCAGGACGCGACGTAGTCGAGGTAACGGCGGCCGTCCGTGTCGTACAGGCACGGCCCCTCGCCATGCTCGAAGAAAACCGGGTCGCCTCCCACTGCACCGAAAGCACGTACGGGCGAATTCACCCCTCCTGCAAGAACCTTGCGTGCCTGTTCGAATTCGTTCATGGATCGTCCGCAAACGCGAGTATGGCGCTTATTGTAAAACGCCACCCTGCGCACAGGTTCGTGGCCCATTCGCGCTATTGGATTCACAGGTCCGGATAGGAAAAGCCCGCCGGCCGCGATGCGGCCGGCGGGTTACATCACTCCGGGCAACCTGGTTTTTTACTGCACCGGGAAGTTGACCGAGGTCGTGGCGTTGACCAACACCGCGGCATTCGCCGGCACGGAGAAAGCCAGCGTCGCGGCGCTGGGACTGGTGGTGTCGTTGGCGGCGCAGGTTGCGGCCAACGTGTAACCGCCCGGCGCCAGGAAGCCGACCGTGTAATCGTAATTGCCCGTCGAGTTATCAAGCTTCAGCGTGGCGCTGGTCAGGGGCGTGGCGCCACCCGATGTGGTCACTGCATAGCCAGCCGGCGTGACATTGGTGCCGCTGTAGACATACACCGCGGGCGAACAGGACGTGTTGCTGATCGCCTCGCCGTTGATCGTCATGGTCGGAGCCGCATATCCGGCAATCGAGCCGACCTGCTGCATGTTGATCAACCGCAACGCGGGCTTGAGAATGTATTTGACGGAACCCGAAGAACCGTTCTGCGCCATGGTCAACGACTTGCGCAGATCGAAATCGATCACGAAGTTCATCTGACTGCCCTGTGCCACCGTGAAACCGCTGACCAGCTTGAGCCCACTCTGGGAACCGCTCGGAACACTCAGGGGATACTGTGCCCCGGTATCCGTCACGATGTAGGAATTCGCAAGGTCCAGGTTGAGGCGGATCCACTGGTATTGGCCCGCATCCACCGTCGTGTTGGGCAACAGGCTGGCACTGGCATTGCCCTGCAGGCTCAACAGGTTCATGGTCTTTTCCTTTGAAAACGTGATCGTCCGGGTGCCGTTGGGCCCGTGCAGGGTCACGCCGGTAAAGGCCACCACCACCGACTGCGCGGAGTCCACCGGCGTATCGGTGACCGCCAGGCTCATGCTGCCGGTCGAAGAAGTGCCACCCGAGCCGTTGCAGGCAGCCAGGGCGCCAATACCGCCGGCGAGAAGTAATGTGGTTAATACGCGTGCCATCGAAAAAGATCTATTCATGGAACTGTCCTCTTATGTTTTAAGAATCAATGAAGAAGGGCATTTTGCCGTCATGCTCCCGTTATCCGGGACGTCTACGCATTACCTTTGACGAACGTTACCGGAACAGGGTTCCCGTATGCCGTGCCCACCCGGAAATCAAGCCATTAGCTGCCACGAATCGGGGGATTTCGCGGGGATGTCCTACAAGCGGCCAGCCAAACCTGAGAGCCCGTAGTTACAGCAACTACCGGAAAAGCGGAAAAGCCCGGACCGCCTGCTCGATATCGGGCGCGGAGAAAATGCCCGAGATCACCGCGAGCATATCGGCGCCGGCGGCGAGCACCGGCCCGGCGTTGTCGGGATTAATGCCGCCGATGGCGCAGACCGGGATTCCCAGCTCCCGCTTCGCCGCCGTCAGCAGACCGAGCGGAGCGTATACCGCGTCCGGCTTGGTGGGAGAGGGATACACGCTGCCGAAAGCGATGTAATCGGCACCGGCTGCCGCCGCGCTGCGGCCCAGTTCGAGGGAGTCGTAGCACGAGACCCCGATGATGGCCCTGGGGCCCAGCAGGCGGCGTGCCTCAGCGATGTCCGTATCATCGCGGCCCAGATGCACCCCGTCGGCCTCGACGGCCTGCGCCAGGGCAGGATCGTCATTGACGATCAGCAGGGCATCATGACGGCGGCTCAAAGCCCGCAGCACGATCGCTTCCATTTTGCGCCGCTGCGAATCATCGCTCTTGTCCCGGTATTGCAGAATGCGTACGCCGGCCGCCAGCGCCTCGGCGGCCGCGGCAATCAGACCTCCATCCAGCGCCTCGTCGGTTACCGCATACAGGCCGTGCAGCCGTGTTGCCGCTACCATCGGCCGGGCACCGCCTGCCCCCGGCCGGGCTTGAAGGCCTGGCCGATTGCATGCTGCACGAAGGCGTCTCCGGCCACGACGGCATCCCGCAAGGCATCGCCAAGAGCTATACGCGCGGCGATGGCGCTCGCCAGCGTGCAGCCACTGCCGTGAAACGCGCCGGCCCGCCTTACTCCGCCCGGAATCAGTTCGATCCCCTCCGAAGTGTGCAGCTCATGAACTATCCGTTGTTCCCGTCCCTCTCCGCCCGTCACCAGGCAGGCCGGGAGGCCCAGAGCCAGAAGTTCGGCCGCACCATCGGTCGGCGCGAGCTTCTCGAGTTCGGAACGGTTGGGCGTGGCAAGCACGCTGGCGGGCAGGATCAGCTCGCGATAGACATCCATTAAGCCGTCCTCCGCCAATACCCCTCCTTCGCTCGCCGCCAACACGGGATCGGTCACCACGGGAATATCGGGGTATTTCGCGACCAGTTCGGCCACGGCACGCCCGATACCGGCCGTGCCCAGTGCACCCAGCTTGATGGCCTCGACTCGCATGTCGGCGAGCACCGCTTCGGCCTGGGCCACGACCAACTCGGGCGCCATGGCCTGCATCCGTGCCAGCGCGCGGGTGTCCTGCACGGTCAGCAGGCTGGCGGCCGGCGCCGGATGGGCGCCCGAAGCCGTCACCGCCTGGATATCCGCCCCCAGTCCGGCCCCGCCGGAAGGATCGAGGCCGCCGATCAGCAGCACGACCGGGCGCTCAGCCATGGTTGGGTACCTTGTCTGGCGCGATATTCATGAGAAAATGGTCGTCTTTGAACCTGTCCATAGTAGCGTGACCTATCGCAAATACATGTGTGTCGTGTGCGGATACATCTACGACGAAGAACAAGGCGACCCCGAGGCCGGCCTCGCTCCGGGCACCCGCTGGGAAGACGTGCCGCTGACCTGGAGCTGCCCCGATTGCGGCGCCACAAAGGAAGACTTCGAAATGGTGGAAGTCTGAGGCCAAACGTCCCCCGCGCACGGCCTTGGAATGCCGTGCCTTGCGCCGACGGCCCGGTTCGCGTATAATATTTTCTTGTAAAACAATAATTTAAAGAATACGGCAGCGTGCCTGCCTGTTCGTGCGCTGCCCGAATCCGATTCTGGCAAGGAGGCGCACATGGGACTCAACGTCGCACAGAAACTCATTCAATCCCACCTGCTCGAAGGCGAAATGAAGCCCGGCAGCGAAATCGGCCTGCGCGTCGACCAGACACTCACGCAGGACGCCACGGGCACGCTGGTGATGCTCGAATTCGAGGCCATGGGCCTGCCCCGCGTGAAGACCGAACTCTCCGCGCAGTACGTGGACCACAACCTGCTGCAGACCGACTTCAAGAACCCCGACGATCACCTGTTCCTCAGAAGCGCCTGCCGCAAGTTCGGCGCCTGGTACAGCCGCCCCGGCAACGGCGTGAGCCACCCCACGCACCAGCAACGCTTCGGCAAGCCGGGCAAGACCCTGCTCGGCTCCGACAGCCACACGCCCGCGGCAGGCGCGATCGGCATGCTCGCCGTCGGCGCGGGCGGCCTGGAAGTGGCGCTGGCGATGGCCGGCGAGCCCTTCTACACCAAGATGCCGAAGGTGATGGGTGTGAAGCTCACCGGCAAGCTCCCCGACTGGGTGAGCGCCAAGGACGTGATCCTGGAGATGCTGCGCCGCCACGGCGTGGATGGCGGCGTGGGCAAGATCATCGAATACTACGGACCGGGCCTCGACAACCTGTCGGCCATGGACCGCCACGTGATCGCCAACATGGGCGCCGAGCTGGGCGCCACCTCAACGGTATTCCCGTCCGACGGTGAAGTTAAGCGCTTCCTCGAGGGCGAAGGGCGCGGCGACGACTGGACCGAACTGCGAGCCGACGACGGCGCCGAATACGACGAACACGACGAGATCGACCTCTCGACCTTGGAGCCGCTGATCGCCAAGCCTTCCAGCCCGGGCAACGTCGTGCCCGTGAGCGAAGTGGCCGGACAGGAGGTGTACCAGTGCTACATCGGCTCCTCGGCCAACCCGGGGCTGCGTGACGTCGGGATCGCGGCAATGATAGTCGGTGGGCGGCAGACGCACGACCGCGTGTCGTTCGACATCAATCCCACCTCGCGCCAGATCCTGGAGAACCTCTCCGAGATGGGCCTGCTGGTACCGCTCCTGCATTCGGGCGCGCGCCTGCACCAGACCGGCTGCAACGGCTGCATCGGCATGGGCCAGGCGCCGGCGACCGGGCGCATCAGCCTGCGCACCGTGCCGCGCAACTTCCCCGGCCGTTCCGGCACGAAGGAGGACAGCGTGTACCTCTGCAGCCCCGAGACGGCCGCCGCCTCGGCGCTCACCGGCAAGATTACCGACCCGCGCACCCTGGATTTCGATTACCCGAAGTTCAAGGAACCGGAAAAGCTGATCCTCAACGCAGAAACGCTGAGCGAACCGCCTAAGGAAGGCGTGCAGAAGGAACTGGAGAAGGGGCCCAACATCAAGCCGTTGCCCGACTTCGACGCCTTGCCCGATAAATTTACGGGGCCGGTGCTGATCAAGACCGGCGACGACGTATCCACGGACGAGATCATGCCCGCCGGTGCCGAAGTGCTGCCGTTCCGCAGCAACATCCCGGGCATCAGCCGGTTCGTGTTCCGCCAGATCGACGAGGACTATGCCGAGCGCGCCTTGGACCACAAGGACAATGGCCACGTGATCGTGGGCGGCGACAACTACGGCCAGGGCTCGAGCCGCGAACACGCCGCACTCGCGCCGCGTTATCTCGGCGTGAAGGTGGTCATCGCCAAGAGTTTCGCCCGCATCCACTGGCAGAATCTCGCCAACTTCGGCATCCTCGCCCTGACCTTCAAGAACGCCGACGACTACGACAACATCTCGCAGGACGACGAACTCGAATTCGAGAACCTGCGCGAGGCGATCGAGAACGGCAACGAGGTCAAGGTGAAGAACAAGACACAGGACAAGACCTTGACCTGCGAGCACCAGCTCAGCAAGCGACAGATCGAAATGGTGCTCGAAGGCAGCCTGCTGGATGTAGTGCGCAAGAAAGCGGCCTGAGCCTAATCTACTGGCGGGGGCGGGTACCGTTGAGGAAGATGTTGACGGCCGAAGTCACGTAGCGTGATCGCTCGGCCTTGTCGGGCACGCCGGTCATGCCCAGCAGGTGGCGCAGGCGCAGATGTCCCACCAGCATGGTGACGAATTGTTCCGCGGCCACCCTTGGCTCGTCCACGTGCAGCCGTCCGCGATCGACCTGGGCTTCCAGGTACTGCTTCAGCCAGCCGGCCGTGCGGTCGGGCCCGAACTTGTAGAAGCTTTCCGCGAGACTGGGGTGGTTACGGCCTTCGAGCTGCAGCAGCCGGTGCAGGTGCATGGTGTCGGAGCAGGATTTGTGCTTGAGCACGGTTTCGCCGAAATGGGTGAGCACCTCCTCGGGTTCCCGGTCCAGCACGTCAGACGGGTCGCCCAGCGCGATGGAGCTGCGCGCGCAGATATCGAGAACCAGCGCACGAAAGAGTTCGTCCTTGTTGGCGAAATGGTTATAGATGGTCTGTTTGGATACGCCCGCTTTCTGCGCCACCGATTCCATGCTCGCACCGGTGTAACTCTCGCGCAGGAAGATATCGCGCGCCGCATCCAGGATCCGGTCCCGGCGTGACAACCTGGAGTGCTCCTCGCCTCTCATGACCCCTTGCCCGTGTCGTTGCCCAGGGGCAACCCGAGGGCACTCGCACTCAGCCCGCCGGTCGCATCCAGCACTGCGTAAGCGGCCACGATCCGGTCGCGTTGCGCGCGCAACAGGGCGACGTGGGCGTTACGTTCGTCCTGGAGGGCATTGAGCACATCGGTCAGCGTACGCAAGCCGTGTTCATGCTCGGCCTTGATGCCTTCGTAGGCGATACGTGCCGCATCGAGCTGGGATTGGATCGAGCTGACGGTGGATTGTGCGGCCAGATAATTCTGCCAGGCTGACACGGCCTGGTTGCGCGCCGCATTGACCGTGGCACGCGTATTCATCTCGGCCTCCTGGGCCCGTTCGCGCGCGGCTGCGACCTGCGCGTGCACGGTGCCGCCCTGCCAGATAGGCACGTCTACCGACAGGCCGACGACGCGGTTCGTGACGCGTTCGAAACCATACTGCGGATTGTTCTCACGCACCACTTCCGCATAGAGCCCGACCTTCGGCAGGAGCTTGCCGTGCTCGCGTGATGCTTCGGCGTGGGCCGCCTGGGCAGTAAAGCGTGCCGCAGTAACGCTGTAGTTCTGGCCGGCGAGGGCCTCGGCCTGCCGCAGGGTTGCGGGCAGGTGCGGCAAGGTTTGCGGCAGGCTCAGCGACCCGGTCGGCGGAGCGCCGATCACAGTCGTGTAATTTTCCCGGGAGCGGGCGAGTGCCGCCTGGGCCTGGATGCGTGCCGCCACGGCGCCCTCGTAACGTGATTTTGCCTGCGCCACGTCCGTGCGCGTGCC
>Ga0102962_1000461_pt1 | contig 19399 bp, 15 predicted proteins | sample SalPonF2_C_D2_MG_FD_84519 | JGI IMG/M metagenome (GOLD analysis project Ga0102962, IMG submission 84519) | Salt pond soil microbial communities from South San Francisco under conditions of wetland restoration - Salt Pond MetaG SF2_C_D2_MG ...
CTGGGAGGTGAAAATGTGAACGATGTAATTCCGGAACTGGTAATCAGGATAATCAACCAAACCAGATTTTATATCGTGGAAAATGTGCGGACAGCGCGCCGGTTTCTGAGTAAGGCAGGTATTGAAACGCCAATTGATTCGCTGACGTTTTTTGAACTCAACAAACATACAAGCCCGGAAGAATATAAAGAATACCTTAATCCTGCCATGGAAGGGCACCACATTGGTATTATTTCCGAAGCGGGTGTTCCGGAAGTTGCTGATCCGGGAGCGGTGATGGTGCAGCTGGCTCATAGTAAAAACATACGGGTGGTTCCGCTTACCGGGCCATCCTCTATTATTCTGGCTTTAATGGCCAGCGGCATGAACGGACAGTCTTTTGCGTTCAACGGATACCTGCCTATTAAGAAACCGGAACGTGCCAAAGCAATTAAGTTTTATGAAAAACGATCGCAACAGGAAAACCAGGCCCAGTTGTTTATAGAAACACCGTATCGCAATATGGCTTTACTTGAAGATATCCTGGTTGCCTGTGATGATAATACGAAGTTGTGTATTGCTGCAGACCTTACACTTGCATCGGAATACATACAAACCATGTCAGTGAAGGAGTGGAAAAAAATAAAGCCGGCCCTTCATAAGAGACCGGCTATATTTATTATTCAGCGTAATTAAATTTAAATACTTGTCCGGTTGGTTACCGAACAAGTGATTAATAGATTTGAAAAACAATCTGTTTTGCCTCTAACCCTAAAGGCAGGAAGCGAATTGATTTTCTTCACACCCTTTAGGGACGGGGGCAAATGAAGAAAATCAATGGCTTTTTCAGATAATTATGAAGGCAACCATATAAGTCTATTTAGTGCCTGTCAATAAAGTCAAGTGTCTGGATCATAATGTTATAGAACAAGGCGTGCAAAAATTTTAATCCGCAGTATACTAATGTATATGAGGAATTAAAATTTTTGCAACAACGCAGTTATCGGACATTATGGACAGACACTATTTAGATCCTACAGAATATAACTCCAAATCAAAGACAAGGGTTGTATAAGGAGGAATCTGACCCTGACCGGATGTTCCGTAAGCAATGTCCCAGGGCATAATAAATGTAGCTTTTCCGCCAGGTTTCAACAGTTTTACCGCTTCATCCATTCCTTTAATCACCTGATTAAAGCCTACAGTGAAATTGAAAGTGGTTGTGGAGGTTGAATCAAATACCCTACCATCCAGTAATTTGCCTACATACTTGATTTTCACATAGTCACCATTGGCTGGATAAGAACCTTCGCCATCTTTTGTTCTTACAAACAGCAGACCGCTGGCAGTGGTATCGGGCTGTAGGTTATTATCTGCAACATATTTCTTAAGTTGTTCATTTTCATAGGCTACCGGGTCTTTGATAACCTTCAGGAGATCAACATCAAAGATTAGTGTAGAGTACGATGGAATCTTACCTACTGAAAAAGAACCATAAGCCAGGTCAGAAGGAATGATTAAACGAGCTTTCTCGCCTTCGTGCATCATAGAGATACCTTCATTTACACCTGTAATCTCAGTACCCAGTTTAAATTTAAAGGGTCCGTATAGTACAGAAGGATTATATACATTTTTTGCCTTTGCCGTCTCTATCTCTGAGGTGCCTACAACCTGACCGTCGATTAAACGGGTTGTATAATTGATGAGTACAAAATCTCCCATTACAGGTTGAACAGTGTCTGCGACTGAATCGCTCTGTGAAATGAAATATAACCCGTCATCAGTGGGATCAACTGTTATGTTGTTGTTTTCAAGATATTGTTTCAATAACCGCTGCTCTTCAGCAATTTTATCTGAAGAGTCATCTTTTGGAAGACAGCTTGTTACGAGCAGCAAAATCCCCAGAACCGGAAATAATAATCGTGTGATACTTTTCATCTTTCTTGGTTTACATTTAGAAATTAACTTATTCATATTTAAGTATATATTTTTCGCAAACAGCGAATATTCATTTTTCATCAGTACTTACATTAATTGTACTGATGCATTTAATCAATAAAACGTTGCGTAGGCCAGCTTATTTTACACTAACCAGTTCAACTTCAAAAATTAGTGAAGTAAACGGAGGAATAATTCCGGTTGAAGAGCCTGTATCGCCGAAGGCCAGGTCAGAACGCATGATAAACAGGGCTTTTTCGCCTTCCCGCATCATACCAATTGCTTCTTCCATACCCTCAATAACCTGCCATTCCTGACCATAAACAAATGAGAACGGTTCATTTCTTTTGATGGTAGAATCAAAGAATTTTCCGTTTAAAAACTTACCTTCATAATTTACCGTAACCGTATCGCCCAGTTCAACTTTTTTGCCGGTTCCCTCTTTAAGTCTGAAGTAATAAAGACCAGGAGCTGCGGGTTTAATATTCATCTGATTTTTGGTAAGATATTGTTTGAGTATTTCCTTTTCGTAAGCACCAAAATCGTCAATCCATTTCAGAAATGCCTGTTTTTCGTTCCTGTACTCTTCTTCGGTCTGAATTTCCACCATGGCAATATCAATTTTCATGGGATCTCCGTCATGAAGAAAAGGAGGAAGTGGAGATTTGAGTGTCTTATTAAAAAAATCAGAAGCTGAAAGAATAAAACCGGCACTTTCTTCAGGAGCCAGCATATTGAAGCATTCTTCTACCGAACCAGGATAAGCAGGAGAAGTAAGTTGAAATTTTCGTCTTCCTGAAAAAAATACTGAATCATGAATTGTTTTGTATTTCAGATCAACTGTAATATAATCTCCCGGAACCGGCCTTTTATTTGATTCACTAATAGTGAGTAACTTATAGTAGATACCATCACTGGTTTTGTCATAACCCGGGTACTTCGATTTGGTGCATGCGGGTATGATAAAGATTATGAGTAATATGATCCAGCTTTTTTTATACATATTTCTATTTAGCCTTAACTGATTCGAGTTTAACATCATAGATCAATACTGCCCTTGGAGGTATTTTTTTATTGCTCCCCAGTAATCCCTGTCCCAGGTGAGGCGGAATAATAAACCTGGCCTCGTCCCCGGCATGCATCAACAATAAACCTTCATATAACCCTGATTCATTATCATCTGATCCAAGGTGCAATGTTTTACCGGTTGTTTTGTCTTCCGGGGTTACGAAAGTACCATCCAGCAATTGCAGGGTATAGTTAATGGTAACCTCAGCACCATGCGTTGCTTTGGGACCATTACCATGCAGGTATATCTGATAATACAGACCTCTCTCAGTTGTTTTCATATCCCATCCCCGGCGTTCGGCAAACTTTTGAATCATTTCCCGGTCTTTTTTTACCAGAAACTTATTCACCCTGAGCAAAGCTTCTTTTTGCGACTCGCCGGTCTTTTCTTTCTCTTTATAATGATAAGGTCTGTTTTGACAGCCTGCTAAAATCATCAGAAAGATAATAAAAAAATGTATGTGTTGTTTTTTAAAATACATGTGATAATTGATTTTTGTACTCCGGTAACAAGTCCCGAAATTTTTTGACTGCTTCATCCAGTGACAGCTTTGATTCGCCTCCGGCAGCATTCAGGTGACCACCCCCTTCGAAATGACTGCGGGCAAAATCATTGACGGAGAAATTGCCTTTTGATCTGAAAGATAACTTAACATGATCAGGTTTTTCAATGAACAGGGCAGTGAATACAATTCCTTTTATTGAAAAAGGCAGGTTTACAAAACCTTCTGTATCTCCTATCACAAAATTAAAGTTTTTCAATTCCTCACTTGTAATGCTGATAAAAGCAGCATTATATTCTTTTAAAACAATCATTTTTTTGTTCAGGCAATATCCCATCAGCCGCATGCGGTTTTCTGAATAGTTATCGTATACACTGGAATGAATATAGTCTTTATTTATGGGAAATTTTAATAAATCAGCGATTATTCTGAATGTTTCACTGCTTGAGGAATTGTAGCTGAAAGAACCTGTATCTGTCATAATTCCCGTATAAATGCAGGTTGCAATATTTTCATCGAGCTTATCCAGTCCTGATAATCCTTTGATGAAATGATAAATTAATTCTCCGGTTGAACTTGCCACCGTGTGGGAAAAAGTATATTTGGCATAGTCTCCCGGATCAGGATGATGGTCGATCATAATTTTCAACCCTTCGGCTCCACCAATTTCTTTTTCAAAATCACCAAGCCGGTTCAATACATTGAAATCGAGCGTGAAAATTATATCAGCTTTTTTGACAAGTTCAGCAACTGTTCTTTTTCTTTTGGTATAAATCAAAATATTGTCGGATCCGGGCATCCATTTTAAAAATTCCGGAAAATCATTCGGGGTAACAACAACAACCTCATGATTTAATTTATTTAAAAAATGATAAAGTGCCAGCACCGATCCGATTGCATCGCCATCCGGATTCAGGTGAGTGGTAATTAAGATTTTCCTGGGGTTTGTATGTAGCAGATTTTTAAGAGAATCGGGGATGTTCAATGTGAAATCAGTCAATTGCTTATCTTTTTTTTATTCAACAACTATTCAAATATAAAATTTAATAAGCTACAAAAATAAGCTATTAAATAATATTTTTCTATTTTCGTGCAAATTACAAAAATAATAAAACGTTATGTCAGGAAAAATTACATTCACAATTATCAAACCGCAGGCGGTGGCTAATGAGCATATCGGCCCGATCTTGAAGATGGTAAATGAGGCTGGTTTTCATATTGCAGCCATGAAGTATATCAAGCTCACCAGGGACCTGGCTGAAAAGTTCTATGCTGTTCACAAGGAAAGGCCTTTTTTTAATGATTTGGTTGAGTTCATGACTTCAGGTCCGATTGTAGTAGCCATGCTGGAAAAGGAAAATGCAGTGGAAGATTACAGAAAACTGATAGGGAGTACTGATCCGGCCAAAGCTGAAGAAGGAACTATTCGTAAGCTGTATGCTGAATCAATTCAGGCTAATGCAGTGCATGGTTCAGACAGTGATGAAAATGCAGAGATCGAATGCAATTTCTTCTTTTCTACCAGTGAGAGATTTATGAAATAATTTTTTTATTTAATTAATTTTTGAAACCTGACGGTAGGAGTACTGTCAGGTTTTTTGTTTAATTAGAGTCTGCACTTATCTGATTACAATTTTGTTGATCATATTTTCGCCGGCACGATCATTTATGGCCTTGATTAAAGGTTCCCTGATCATCATGAGCTTGTCTCTTGCTACTGAAGAATTCATATGTACAAACAATGTTTTATCTTTAATATAAAGCCGATCGGTGCGTAAAGCAATGCTTTTACCTATAATCTCCTCCCAGTGATTTAGCAGATTTACCTCTTTTAATTTCTTTCCCATCTTCATTTCTTCAATGTAGGCTTTGAGGACTTCGGCTAAACTTTGTGTGTTGCTTTTTCGCATATTGTTAACTTTCTGAGTAGATATTGTTTTCTGGTTATTTTAATTCAATACCTTTTTTGTCAATATTGAATAGTCTGTAACTAACGCCAGCTTCCTGTAAAATGGGTTCGAGGTGCGACTGGCTGGTATCGGTGATGAATATCTGTCCGAATTCACTTCCTGCAACCAGTTTGATTATTTGTTTGACCCTGCCGGCATCAAATTTATCAAAAATATCATCGAGCAACAGAACAGGTTTTAAATTATGAATTTTCCGGATAAACTCAAATTTGGCAAGTTTGAGGGCCACCAGGTATGTTTTCTGCTGCCCCTGCGATCCGGTTTTTTTTATTGGAAAGCCATCCAGGTTAAGTACCAGGTCGTCCTTGTGAATCCCCGCTGTTGTATATTCAAGCGCCCGGTCTTTCCTTTCGCTCTGTTCAAGCAGTTCCCTGAAATCAGAATTTTGCAGATGCGATTGATAGACCAGCTCTACTTGTTCATTACCCATAGATATCTGGTTGTAAAACTGTTGGAAAATAGGGACCAGTTGTCCGGTAAAATCCTGTCTTTTTCGATAGATTTCATTGCCGGCAGCAGCCAGCTGGTCATTGTATATCTCTAAAGTTTCTTTGTCGAACCGACCGGAAGCACCAAAATCCTTGAGCAATTTATTTCGTTGTGTCAGCGTACGATTGTAATAAATCACCTTCTCAAGGTATTCAGGATCATACTGAGAAATGACCATGTTAATGAATTTTCTTCTCTCTTCGCTTCCATCCAGAATCAGGCTGCTGTCAGCCGGTGAGATCATAACTACGGGTATCAGTCCAATATGTTCCGCAAGTCGTTGGTACTCCTTATTATTGCGCTTGAACTGTTTTTTGCGGTTTCTTTTTAAACCACAATATATGTTTTCAGTACTTTCGTTGTGTTTGAATTTACCCTGGATGACAAAAAAGTCCTCATTGTGCTTTATATTCTGGCTGTCGACCGGATTAAAATAACTTTTGGTTAATGAAAGGTAGTAGATTGCATCAAGCAGATTGGTTTTACCAACTCCGTTATTTCCTACAAAACAGTTAATACGGTTATCCAGCTCAATATCGAGTTGTTCATAGTTTTTGAAATTGACGAGGGACAATGATTCTAAATGCATTCGACCAGTTTAATTTTTGTGCAGGGATACTGTGCTTATGCAATGCAAAATTACAAACAATTAGCCGGCAGGGATGAAAATGCATAAAAATTTATAAACATTACGAAATTAATTGTTAGCAGAAAGGATAAATTGGCCAGGACAAATAACTGGTTTTAAATATTTCTGAACTGATTCTGAACTTTTTTAATTTATTTTTTTAATATATAGCACAAAAAAATTACATTTGCGATTGTTTTAAACTACATTAATCAGTTATAAGATGTCAAAAAAGAAAAAAGAAGATGCACCCGAACTGGTAGAAGGGGTTGAGAATGCGCTCAGTAGAACTGAACAGTATATTGAAGAGAACCAGAAAAGTCTCACTATAATAGTTGCTGCAATAATAATTATTGTAGGAGGTTATCTGGGTTATAAGCGTTTTATTGTAACTCCTAAAGAAGCCGAGGCACAATCTCAGATGTTTATGGCTGAGAAATATTTTGAAATGGATTCATTAAATCTGGCGTTAAACGGAGATGGAAACTATCTCGGTTTTCTGGATATCATTGATGATTATGGAATTACCAGTGCCGCTAATCTTGCCAATTATTATGCAGGGATCTCTTATCTGCATTTGGGCCAATACCAGCAAGCTATTGATTATCTGAAAGATTTTGATGCCAATGATGAGATGATCGGACCGATCGCCTACGGAGCAATTGGTGATGCTTATGTTGAACTTGGAGATCTTGAACAGGGTGTAACTTTCTATGAAAAAGCTGCCAACAAGGGAGGTAATGAGTTTGTTACACCCATTTACCTGATGAAGGCCGGTGAAGTATATGAAAATCTTGAGAAATATCAAAAAGCGCTCGAAGCCTATCAGCGGATTGAGAAAGATTATAAACAGACTTCTGAAGGCCGTCAGATTGAAAAATATATTACCCGTGTGAAGTTACATATTGATTAAAATATTCTGAACAGATATTTTTAAAAGGGAATAACATTTGTTTATTCCCTTTTTTTTGTTCTATCTTTAATAAAATCAAAATAAAAATATGACTGTCGGATTGTATTCCTAACTTAGATATATAATAATAAATCAAAAAATTTCTCATAATTTGCAATCCAATCCGCTGGGGCTGAGTGAAGGAAATAATATACAGGAATAAATACTATATTCATTATAATAAAATCAAATATTATGGCAACCAGTTTAAAAAATCTATCAGATTATGATATTAATTCCATCCCATCAGCTGAGGGAATGCGCTTTGGAATTGTTGTAGCCGAATGGAATCATGAAATTACGGGAGCATTGCTGGAAGGCTGTTACAACACTCTGAAAAAACATGGTGTTGAAGAGTCTGAAATAATTGTAAAGCATGTTCCGGGTACTTTTGAGCTTACACTGGGAGCACAATGGATGGCAGAGTATGACGACTTCGATGGTGTCATCTGCCTTGGTTGTGTGATACAGGGTGAAACACCACATTTTACCTATATTTGTCAGGGTGTAACCCAGGGTATAACCAAACTCAATAGTGATTACAATATACCTTTTATTTTTGGGGTGTTAACTACCAATACGGTGGAGCAGGCCAAAGACAGGGCCGGAGGGAAGCACGGAAATAAAGGTGATGAAGCAGCGGTTACGGCAATCAAAATGGCTGCTCTTCAGCTGGAGATGGAGGAAGATGAAGAAGAATAGTGGGGATTTATTATCCTGAATTTTATCATTAAAAAAGGCTGCTCTTTTTGCAAGAGCAGCCTTTTTTAATTTATGTTATTCTTTTATTTCTTTTTAGGAGGTTTGTATCCTCTTTGTTTGGCCGCTTCTTCGAGCCTCGCCTGGAATTTTGATTTTTTCACCGGCTTCTTCTTGTTCTCATGAAGCTTTTTCAGGATAGCTTCATCATCAACATAATGTTTGATCACCGCATTCTGGCCAAAAGTAATCATGTTTGCAAGGAAATAATAGTAAGTAAGACCGGCTGAGAAGTTGTTCAGGATGAACATGAACATCACAGGCATTACATACATCATTTGTTTCATTCCCGGCATGGATGAACTTGTCTGTGCCTGGTTATTGATTTTCATCGACAAGATGGTTGAAACGGTCATCAGGATGGTAAATAAGCTTACATGATCGCCATAAAACGGAATATTGAAAGGAAGCTGCAGAATGGAATCATAGGTTGAAAGGTCTTTGGCCCAGAGAAATGATTGTTGCCTGAGCTCAATAGAAGATGGGAAAAAGCGAAACATAGCCAGCAGGATGGGCATCTGCAAAAGCGTGGGTAAACATCCTCCCATCGGACTAACCCCTACTTTTTTGTAAAGAGCCATGGTGGCCTGCTGTCTTTCCATTGATTTATCCTTGGGGATGCGTGCATTGATCTCATCAATCTGCGGTTTCAGCACACGCATCTTTGCCATAGACAGATATGATTTGTAGGTAAGAGGAAATAATACCAGTTTAATAATAACTGTCAGAAGCAGAATAATGATCCCGTAATTGGCTATGTATTTATTGAGAAAATTAAACAGGAAGATAATCACATATTGGTTGATCCACTTGATAATCCATGAACCCAGTGAAACGAGTTCCTGAAGTTCCATGCCATGTTTTTTCAGGATGGTGTATTTATTCGGACCAAAATAAAAGGACATGTTTACTGAATCGCGGGGTGCATTTTGGTAAGGTACACCCAGTTCGGCCGTGAAAACATTCAGGTATTTGGATGGCTCCGGCACAGCTTCCTGCTTGACGGTGCCATTTGCAAATGAATTATCAGCAATAAGTACGGATGAAAAGAACTGATCCTTAAAAGCAACCCACCTCAAACCGGTCGGGATGTTTTTTTCCATTACATCCTTGCTGCTTCGTGTGCTGAAATTATCTACTTCATCCTGAAAATATTTATAATAAATTGCCGTATAGTTGCTTTCATTTTTACGTCCTTTTTCCTGCTGCGGTACATAAATCAGCCATTTCAGATCAAGATAGTTGACATTGCTGGCGATCACATTGTTCATACCCACGAAGTTCATATTGAACCCCACCATGTATGAATCCGGTTTCACGGTATAGGTATAATCGATATACCTGCCTTCACCGGCTTTCAACCGCATTGTTAACTTATAAGGATTATCGTTGTTTTTGACAAAAATGTCTTTTTTCTCTGCAAGAGGCGTAAAATACAGGTTGTTGGTTGAAATATTTCTGTTCTGTGCAAAAAAATCAAGACCAAAGATCGTTGAATCACCGTTAAAGAGGATAAGCGGTTTGCCGTCAAAAGTTTTGTAGTCTTTTAATTCAACGCTATAAGGCCTTCCTCCTTTACTGGATATTTTCAGTTTTATCAGATCATTTTCAATTGTAACAAATTCTTCTTTTCCTGTAGCAGCACCGGCGAAAGCCCCGTAATAATCTCTTTTTTGCTTTAGGGTAGCAGTAGAATCAACCTGTGTTTCTTTTTGTTCTTCTGCCAGTGTATCAGAGATCGTCTTTTGTTTTTGTTCTTTTTGCTTTTCCTGCAGTGCCTGCTGCTGTTGAACCATTTCGAGCGAGTCCTTCTTTCGTCTCGCTGCCTCTAACTCCTCTTTATCCGGTCTTGTTAACATGCTGTAACCAATAAGGATACCAGCAATTATTAAAAGACCAATTATTGAATTTCTATCCATTCCTTTTTTTTTAAAACAGGGCAAAGATACCCTAACAAATCGAATTTTTAATATTAAAAACTATGTTAACTCATTGCGGCCTTAACAAAACTCACAAAGATAGGGTGAGGTTTCATCACTGTACTGCTGTATTCCGGGTGGAACTGTACACCAACGAACCATTTGTGTGAGGGAATTTCCATGATCTCAACCAGATCAGTGTCAGGATTAATTCCCGCGGCGATCATGCCTCCTTTTTCAAATGCATCGAGATAATCATTGTTGAATTCAAACCGGTGGCGATGTCTTTCACTGATTTCTTTTTTATTGTAGGCTTCGTAACTTTTGGTTCCTTTCCGCAAATTACAAGGATAGGCGCCCAGTCGCATGGTACCGCCTTTCTCAGTAACGCCTTTCTGGTCTTCCATGAGATCAATAACCGGATGGGTAGTGGAGCGAACCATTTCAGTGGAATGTGCATCAGTCATGTTCAATACATTACGCGCAAATTCAATAACAGCACATTGCATGCCCAGACATACACCCAAATAGGGAATATTGTTTTCACGGGCATATTTGGCTGCAAGAATTTTTCCTTCAATACCCCGGTCACCAAAACCCGGTGCAACGAGTATTCCTTTCTTTTTACCAAGCAGCTCAACAATATTCTGTTCGTTGATAATTTCAGAATGTACACACTCAACATTTACCTTGCACTCATTAACCGAACCAGCATGTATAAATGATTCAATGATTGATTTGTACGAATCCGGCAGTTCAACATACTTGCCAACAAGGGCAATATCAACTTCGCTTTTCGGATTTTTCAGTTTTTTAACAAACTGTTTCCAGGGTTGAAGATCAGGTTCCGGACCTGTTTCCATGTCGAGTTTACGGAGCACCGTTAAATCCAGTTTTTCTTTCTGCATCAGCAGCGGTACCTCATAAATGGTTGTAACATCAATCGACTGTATAACAGCTTCAATATCCACATTACAAAAAAGGGCCACTTTTTTGCGGATATCTGTAGTCAGATTTTTTTCAGTCCTCAATACGAGTACGTCTGGTTGAATACCGTTCTCAAGCAACACTTTTACAGAATGCTGTGTAGGTTTGGTTTTTAGTTCACCTGAAGCAGCAAGGTAAGGAACCAGCGTGAGATGAATCACCATCGTGTTTTTGGGTCCCAGTTCCCATTTGAGCTGACGCACTGCCTCAATGTAAGGTAGTGATTCAATATCACCCACTGTTCCGCCAATTTCAGTGATCACTACATCATTCTTATGCCGGGTACCCAACAGTTTGATCCTGCGTTTTATTTCATCGGTTATATGCGGAATCACCTGTACGGTTTTACCCAGGTAATCTCCTTTTCTTTCTTTATTGATAACCGATTGATAGATTCTGCCGGTAGTAACATTGTTGGCCTGGGAAGTATGCACGCTTAGAAATCGTTCATAGTGACCAAGATCCAGATCGGTCTCTGCTCCGTCTTCGGTAACGTAACACTCACCATGTTCGTATGGATTGAGTGTCCCGGGATCTACATTAATGTAAGGATCAAGCTTCTGTATGGTGACAGAAAAGCCTCTGGCCTGCAAGAGTTTTGCAAGTGAGGCTGAAATAATACCTTTTCCCAGGCTGGAAGTAACTCCGCCTGTAACAAATATATACTTAGTTGTTGCCAATTTAAATGAATTTTGTGGCAAAGTAAATAATTATTTCGCTTAGAAAAAACTTTAACAGCTGTAGTTTTTATTCCTCTTCATCGGCACTGTCAATCACCCTGATTTTTTCCTCAATGGTAACTATTTCTTCTTTGGCCCTGTCGATCCGGCCTCTCACTTCCCGGATCATGGCATCAGCATTTTTTGATTTTGCAAAAAAACCAATATTATTTTCCCAGAGGATAATATCATTTTCAAGCTGTTTAAGCTTACTGATCAGCTTATCCCGTTCGTTTCTCAGCTTATTGGTCTTCTGATTGGCTGCAAGATTTTCAACCTTTGTCTGGAAACGAAGAATGTTTTTTCTGCCTTCATCTACTTTAAGTTCATCAAACCGCTTGTTGATTGCATCACGATAGGCATGATTTATTTCATCTTTATTTTTTATGGGAACATACCCAATCTCAGACCACTCGTGTTGAAATTCTTTTAACGCTTCAAAGTTTTCTTCTACCTTATCAGAAGGTGTGAAATTATTAATGCGTTTAATCAAATCACTTTTCTTTTTCAGATTTTCAAGAAAACCGCTATCAACTTTAGAAAAATGTTCGGATTTACGGTTGAAAAACGTATCACATGCAGCTCTGAAACGCTTCCAGATATGATCAGATTGTTTCCGTGGAACCGGTCCGATTTCTTTCCAGCGTTTCTGGATATTGATTAGTTCATCAGTTGTTTTTTTCCATTCAGTGCTATCTTTGATTGATTCAGCCTGGATGCATAAGTCTGTTTTCAACTGAAGATTATCTAGCTGCTCCTGCTTATATTGTGAATAAAAGTCACGTTTTCTTTTAAAAAATGAATCACAGGCATTTCTGAATCGCTGATAGATCTTATTATTGTCTTTTTTGGGTGCAAATCCAATTGTTTTCCATACCTTTTGTATCTCAATAAGTTCCCTGGATTTATTTTCCCATTCTTTATTGTTTTCGATTGTCTGATTGCTTATTTCTTCAGCTTTCTGACATAAAACTACTTTTTGTTTCAGGTTTTGCTTTTGTGATTCCTTCAGCTCATCATAAAATTCCTGATGCTTTTTATTGATTTTTGAAGTTGCTTCCTTAAAACGATTCCAGATATCTTCTTTTACTTCACGGGGAACAGGACCAATCTCTCTCCATTGGTTATGATATTTTTGCAGTGTGTTGAAAGCTTTGACTACTGAAGTTTCCAGTAACAGTTCTTCAGCCATCTCACAGAGTTTAACCTTGGCCTCAAGGTTCTTTTTAAGATCAAGATCCTTGAGTTCTTTGTTGATTTTGATATAATCATAGAATTTCTCAACATGATGATGATATGTTTCCCAGAGGTCTTTCAGATTTTGCTGTGGAACTACACCGATATCACGCCACCTGTTTTGTAGCTCCCTGAATTGCTGGAAGGTTTCATTGATGGATTCCTTCCGGTTAACCAGGTCTTTGATTTCATCTATAATCGCATATTTTTTTTCCAGGTTTTTCTGTTTGATGACTTCAAGATTACGGTTGTATTCAGCCTTCAGATCCCTGAAACGTTTCATATTTTCTTTAAGGAGTGTCTCCAGAGGATCTTCCCCGGGAGAAAAAGCTTCTGTATCACCTCCTGTTTCCAGAAATTCTTTTTTCTTCTTTTCAATCTCGGCTTTATGCCTTTTGTAAAAAAGAACTTTAATGGTTTCCACATCATGTCTTATCTTGTGGACCGGCCTGGTCGATAAAATTTGATCAAGCGTTTTTACAAGTTCTTCCCTTGAAAGAGTATCATAGTCGGGCTTTTCTTCTTCATTTTGGTCTTTTTCTTCGTGAGATTCCCCGCCGGGTTCTTTCTTTTTTTGATCCTTCTGCTTATCAGTTGTTGATACTTTTTCGTCTTCCTCTGTTTTATCTTTCTTTTCAGCACCAGGATTGGTGTCTGATGAATCGGTTAACTCAGTGTTATGTAGCTGCTGTTTTTGGTCTTGTTTGAGCTCCTCTGTTTCTGTATCTTTTAACTCCTGGTCAACTTTTTCCGGTTCGCCCGCAGAATTTTCGGTTATATTATTTTTTTCTTCCGGCTGTTTTTGTGTTTGTTCATTTTGCTGTTGTATAGCGCCATTCACATTTTCATCAGCATCCTGGTTTTTCTCATTCATCTTTGGGTTGCTGTTTTTGATGACAGGCGAATCTGAAGCGGCCTGTTCTTTCTCCGGATTGGTTTTATCTATTACTTCAGAGGCAGATTTCTGTAATTTTATTTCATCCTGTCTGCTTTCTTCATTTTTTGAAGATGAATCATTCTCTGTAGTATTATTTGTGTCAATACCAGGTGTTTCAGCATCCTTCTTATTGTCCTTCACATTTTCAGGCTGTTCGTTTTTAAGGCTCTCTTCAAATGAGTGATTATTCTCGTTCAATTGATCATCACGAACTGATTCATTAGGGTTACTCATCACGTCACAAAATGTTGGTTTGGTATAGTTTGTTTATTAAAAGTACGAAAATACATATTTACAGACTAATACTCAAAGAAAAAATAAACTAAAAAAATGAAAAGCCACCTGCTTTTTTCAAGTCAGGTGGCTTTAAAAATTTGTTTGTTAACATACCAGGTAATTAAGCAACAACTATCTGGCGAGGGCTTTTCTTTTGTGCTTCTTCTTTTTTGGGAACCCTGACCTTCAGAATTCCTTTTGTGTATTCAGCCGATATCTTATCATAATCGGCATTCTCAGGTAGTTCATAAGTTTTTTCAAACTCATTAAAATTAAACTCCATACTTTTGTAATCTACTCCCTCTTCTTTTTTTACTTCATGTTTACCTGCGATACGAAGATTCTCGTTGTCGAGATCTATAGAAATCTCAGATTTTTCAAATCCGGGTGCTGCAATTTCAATGAAATACTGATCACCACTTTCTATTACATTTGCTAAAACCCTTGTGTTTTTTACTTCAGGTGAGAATCCGCCAAACACATCATCCAGCAGACTGTTAAAACCCCTGTAGTGATTATTATTTTCGGGGTATACATTCCCGGGATTTCTGAATCTTATTAGTGTCATTTTATTTTGGTTTTTATTATTATAAATTTTTTTCAAACTTTGATTTTCTCAGGATCAAATGGAGTGCCATTTAATATTTAATCATTTTTGGATACAACTGCACACTTTTAAATGACAAATTGACATATTTTTATTGCTCTTTGCAGTCAATATGGCATTCTAATATTTTTTGGTTCATTTAAAAGGATAATAATGCCTTATTTTGGAGTTTTTCAAAATGTATTTATTTTTATTACATCAGGATTGTACAATTTGGTTGCAAAAGATTATCATTACTTTTGCAAAAAATAAACTCAACATCATGCGTATTGATATACTCACTGCTTTACCTGAGATTCTTGAAAGTCCGCTTAATGAATCGATATTGAAAAGAGCGCAGGAGAAGAAGATAGTAGAAATTGTAATCCATAATCTTCGGGATTACACAACAAACAAGCACAGGCGCGTGGATGACTATGCTTTTAGCGGAGGAGCAGGGATGGTAATGGAAATTGAGCCGGTGGACAGGGCTATTGAGTTTTTAAAGAGTGAAAGAAGCTATGATGAAATCATATACACTTCCCCGGATGGAGAACAGTTTGATCAGCCGATGGCCAATTATTATTCTACAGTAAAAAACATAATCATCTTATGTGGTCATTATAAAGGGATAGATCAGCGCATCAGGGATCACCTGATCACCCGGGAAATTTCCATTGGGGATTATGTACTGACAGGCGGAGAACTGGCTGCTGCGGTAATAGCTGACAGCATTATCCGGCTTATTCCGGGTGCAATCTCAGATGAAACTTCTGCACTAACAGATTCCTTTCAGGATAATTTGCTGGCGCCTCCTGTATATACCCGGCCAGCAGAGTATAAAGGGTGGAAAGTACCTGATATTTTATTATCGGGGAATACCAAAAAGATTGAAGAATGGAAGATGCAACAGGCACAGGAGCGCACTAAAAAGCTACGCCCGGGTCTGCTGGAAAAACAGTAAAGGAGAAAGTAAAATATTCACTTGTTCAGCTGATTAAGAATTGTAATGTTACTGAAGTCATATTTTTCTTTCAAGTATAAGATTTTTTTGTAAATTTGCAGCCTGATTGCTGGTCGCGTAGCTCAGCTGGATAGAGCAGCAGCCTTCTAAGCTGCGGGTCACAGGTTCGAATCCTGTCGCGATCACAAAAACAGTGTGGAGTGTGAGTTCTTAGCAAGAGTAAGAATATTACGCTCCATTTTTATTTCTCAAAATGCTATCTCATAATCTCACTCCAGGTAAAACTGCATGTAAATAAGAACAAATAGTATAACCAATTATTATTGATTTGGGAGGTACAGAAATAATTTATCTTTATTTTGTGTTTATCCAAATGTCTGTTTGTCCACAGTGAAATACTTCGTACCTTAGATGCAGTAAACCAATCAACACCTACATAATCTTTTTGAAAATGAAATTACAAATAACACTGCTTCTTATTTTAAGCATAATCATGTATTCCTGTAACCAACAACCTTCCGGTATGATTTACCATTCAGAAAAATATACTGTTTATTCAGACAGCGTTGTACAACCACCCTACCATGCAGTTGCCCTTTCTGATTCGCATATCATCTCGAATTATGTTAGTCCGGATATCCAGCATTACAGTCCGGATATAAGCTTTAAATTCAGTATCAACAGCAGGGACAATGAGATGCCGGTGGGTCAGAACCACATGATCACGCTGGTACCCAAAAACGGGAAAGTAGTTTCACCTATGGTTACTTTTGGGCAACAACTTGTTGATACTGTTGCTGTTCCGGAAGGTGCTGACCTGGAGCCGGATACCCGCTGGACCATCAGACTTGATATGCGAAAAATCCTGAATGATTTTAAGAAACAGGGCTATACAGTCTTGTATAACGGTAAAAAATTATACAAGGAGGACTTTAAAGGGGTTTATGTGGCAGGCAATGCCCTTCCGCTTATCTGGGATTTTGAAAATCTTTATCATCACAAGGAACTGGAGCTAACGGATCAAGATAAGGATGGCATCTACGAGGTGACCTTGTTGATGAACAATAAACAGCAACAGGCAGGGAAAACTGAATGGAAACTACAGGAAGACCTGTCTGGCTTGCCACAATATGAGTCTGGTCAGCATCTGATCAATGCATTGTATAATATGTCTCTTGAAGAAATGCTGAAGGATATCCGACCGGACAGTACGTTTATGGCCGGCGCCAAATGGAATGGTGTCTGGACACGCGACATCAGCTATTCTATTCTGCTTTCTCTGGCAATACTACAACCAGATATTGCCAAAAACAGCCTGATGCGGAAGGTGAAAAACGACAGGATCATCCAGGATACCGGAACAGGAGGCTCCTGGCCTGTTTCAACAGACAGGGTAACCTGGGCCCTCGCAGCCTGGGAAGTTTACAAGGTTACCGGAGACAAAGCATGGCTGGAGAAAGCTTATCAGATCATCAGAAATTCGGTGGAAGATGATCTTCACGTTGCTTTCAGTCCTGAAAAAGGGATGTTTCACGGAGAATCCAGTTTTCTGGACTGGCGGGAACAATCTTATCCAAAGTGGATGGAACCGGTTGATATTTATGAATCTTTCAATTTGGGCACCAATGCAGTGCATTACGAAACATGGAACATACTTTCAAAGATGGCCGCAATAATTGGTCAGCCAGCGGATAAGTACAGGCATATTGCTGATTCTGTCAAATCCGGTATCAACCAATATCTCTGGATGGAAAATAAAGGTTATTACGGACAATATCTGTATGGAAAGGACCATTTGATTTTGTCGCCGCGTGCCGAGGCGCTGGGAGAGGCCCTGTGTGTTCTGTTTGATATCGCAGACGCGGATCAGCAGCAAAAAATAGTGTCAAAAACACCTGTGACATCGTTTGGTATTCCGGTAATTTTTCCGGAAACGCCGGATATACAACCATACCATAATAATGCAATCTGGCCTTTTGTACAATCGTTCTGGACATTAGCGGCTGCTAAAGTCGGAAATGAAACAGCCGTTGTACGGAGTCTGGCAGCTATCTACAGGGAAGCAGCTTTATTCCTGACAAATAAGGAAAATATGGTTGCTCAGACCGGTGACAGTGAAGGAACTGCTATCAATTCTGACCGTCAGCTCTGGAGTGTAGCAGGAGACCTTGCTATGGTATACAAAATTTTCTATGGAATGCAGTTTGAACCCGACAGGCTTGTTTTCTCTCCGTTTGTTCCGGCAGGTATAACAGGTACAAAACATCTCAGAAATTTCAGGTACCGGAATATGAAACTCGATATAAAGCTTACCGGTTTTGGAAACAGGATCAAAATATTTACTCTTGATGGAGAAAACAAAACAGACCCTGAAATTTCAGCATTACTGACAGGCAAGCATACCGTTGAAATTGAGCTGGATAACAGTCGGTATACTTCTGGTACGGTTAATACTTCTGACGTTGTTTTTGCCCCTTCAGCACCTGTGTATACTATAAAAAATGATTTAGCTTATTTGCCGGTTGCAGACAAAAATATGAAATACAGAATTTATAAAAACGGCGTTCTAAAGCATCAGGAAAGTGAAAAAGTTGTAGACCTAACCCCGGGTATTTTTAGAAATGAATATATGTTTGTCCTTAATAGCAGTGATGGTTATGAATCATTTTCAGCTACTCCGATTGTAATCCTGCCCGATGATGGCACAATATATGTCGAAGCCGAAAAATCGTCCCTTTCAGTTGCTTCAATATACCAGGGATTCTCCGGATCCGGATATGTTGAATTAACCAATCAGAAGAATACTAATTTAGAATTGAGTGTGATGGTACCAACAGCAGGGAATTATGCAGTAGATTTTCATTATGCGAATGGTTCAGGACCGGTAAATACAGACAATAAATGTGCGATCAGGACGCTTTACGGAGATAATGGAGAGCTGGGACCTGTGATTATGCCCCAGCGGGGAAAAGATGAATGGTCAAACTGGGGATACAGCAATGTGCTGAATATTTCTCTGAAAGAGGGTGAAAATGTATTGAACCTGAGACTGGAACCTTTCAACCAGAATATGAACGGAAAAGTAAACAAAGCGCTGCTGGATCATATCAGATTTTCCCGAATCGAATAATTAGTGTTTGTCCATAATGTCCGATAACTACGTTGTTGCAAAAATTTTAATTCCTCATAAGCATGAGGCGCTTAGGCGACACCTTTTGCCAACATGTTGTTCAAATTATGCATCGGATACTCCTCCGAAGGGTTTCAATTGCCAATTGCCAATTGAAACAGATACTTAATAGTTGCAATATATCAATTTAATCAATTTTAATATGTCCCCAGTTTTCACCTGACCTGATGCGGTTCAGCTGTGTGTGCGTAATTCCGAATTCCTTGGCAATCTTATACAGTTTATTCTTGCCCCGTCTAAGCTTTTTCTTTAAGCGTATAACATCTGTTTCGGTTAATTTGGCATTATTGATTGTACCA
>Ga0102962_1000463_pt1 | contig 19367 bp, 17 predicted proteins | sample SalPonF2_C_D2_MG_FD_84519 | JGI IMG/M metagenome (GOLD analysis project Ga0102962, IMG submission 84519) | Salt pond soil microbial communities from South San Francisco under conditions of wetland restoration - Salt Pond MetaG SF2_C_D2_MG ...
AGACGTCGCCCAGCACGATATCCAGAGCCTCGCGCAAGAGCAGGTTCTGCGCGGTGTCGACCACGTCGGTGCTGGTGAGGCCGTGGTGCAAGAACCGTGCGGGTTCGCCCGCGCGCTCGGCGATCGCCCGGGTGAACGCCACGATGTCGTGTCGCGTGCTCGCCTCGATCTCCTCGACCCGCTCGGCGAAGGCGTCGTCGAGGGGGCGTTCGGCCAGGGCCCGGTCGATGGCCTGGGCGGTACCGGCCGGAACCTCGCCCAGCGCCTCCCAGGCCTCGGTCGCTGCGAGCTCCACCTGCAGCCACGCTCGGTACCGGGCGGCGCCGCCCCACAGACGGCGCATCTCGGGCGTGGAGTAGCGATCGATCATGGCTCGAACGCTACCACGGTCCGGTCGTGCGCCCGGACCCCGCGGCGCCGGTATGCTTGGGCCATGAATCGACGCCCCTGGGCCCTGGTGGCCGGACTCGTCGTGCTGGTCGTGGTGGCGCTGGTGATGAGCAATCCCGACAAGAAGGCCTTCGCCGCAGCGTACGCCGACCGGCTGAACAACCAGGTGGTCAGCGCCTCCGACCCCATCGGCAGACTCCTCGGGGGCCTCACGCAGAACGCCATCGAGGGCGTGCTCGAGGCCCAGACGCGGCGCCAGGACTATCTCGTGGCGAGCGTCTACACGGTACCGATGGCGGGCCCCGACCTGCGCGTGCTCGGCATCCTGGGGCGCTTCGTCCCCCTGCAGACGCCCCCCTCGGACTGACGGCCCCACCGCCTGCGCGCGCCCTGCGCCGCATCGCGGCTGCGCCGCCGACCCCGGCCCGGCGCCCGGCCACGAATGCCGCGCTGGACGGCACTCGGGCCCTCAGGCGCGGTTTGCGCGGGGCGCGCGCCGGATGGTAGACTCGTGCGTTGGCCCGATGCCGGTTGACGCCGCTCCTGAGCCGTTTTCTGGAGTGCTTCCCGGCACGCGGTCGCGCCCACGAGGAGGCAACCCTTGAACGAAGGCCAGGTCGTTCCGGTCCAGATCACGGACGAGATCAAGACGAGTTTCATCAACTACGCCATGTCCGTCATCGTCGACCGGGCCCTCCCGGACGTTCGCGACGGATTGAAGCCGGTGCAAAGGCGCATCCTCTACGCCATGCAGCGCATGGGGCTCTCCTCGGACCGGAAGCACTCCAAGAGCGCGGGCGTCGTCGGCGAGGTCATCGGCAAGTACCACCCGCACGGCGACATGGCCGTCTACGACGCCATGGTGCGCATGGCCCAGCCCTGGAACCTGCGCTACCCGCTGGTCCACGGCCAGGGCAACTTCGGCTCCATCGACGGCGACCCGGCGGCGGCCTACCGCTACACCGAGGCCCGCCTGACACAGATCGCCGAGGCCATGCTGGCCGACATCGACAAGGAGACGGTGGACTTCCGGGAGAACTACGACGGAACCACCGTGGAGCCCAACGTCCTCCCCGCCGCCGTGCCCAACCTGCTGGTCAACGGCGCCTCGGGCATCGCCGTGGGCATGGCCACGAATCTGGCGCCGCACAACCTCGGCGAGATCGTCGACGGCCTGATCGCGATGATCGACGACCCCGCGGTCGCCAGCGAGCAACTGACGCAGCACATCAAGGGGCCCGACTTTCCCACCGGCGGCATCATGGGGCGCGACGGCATCCGCCAGGCGCTGGAGACGGGCCGCGGCAGCATCCGGGTGCGTGGGCGCGCGCGCATCGAGGAGCGCGGCAACCGGCACTCCATCGTGGTGACGGAGATCCCCTACCAGGTCAACAAGACCTCGCTCATCCAGACCGTGGCGAGCCTGGTGCGCTCGAAGAAGATCGAGGACATCTCGCAGCTCCGCGACGAGTCCGACCGTCAGGGCATGCGCATCGTGTTCGAGCTGAAGCGCGGCTCGGTGCCGGAGCTGGTGCTCAACCAGCTCTACAAGTTCACCCAGCTCCAGAGCACGTTCGCGGTCAACAACGTGGTCATCGTCGAGGGCTCGCCGCGGTTGTTGCCGCTGCGCGAGATGCTGCGCCTCTACCTCGAGCACCGCGCCGGCGTGGTGCGCCGTCGCAGCGAGTTCGAGCTGCGCAAGGCTCGCGAACGCGCGCACATCCTCGAGGGCTACCTCATCGCGCTCGACAACCTCGATGCGGTGATCGCGCTGATCCGGGCATCGAAGGACGGGCCCGAAGCGCGCGCCGGCCTGATGCGCGAGTTCGGGCTCAGCGAGCCCCAGGCGCAGGCCGTGCTCGACATGCGGCTGCAGCGCCTGACCGGCCTCGAGCGCGATCGCATCCAGGAGGAGTACCGCGACCTGCTCGAGCAGATCGCGCGCCTGGAGCTGATCCTGGCCGAAGAGGAGGAGCTCTGGCGCGTCATCCGCGGCGAGCTCCTCGACGTCAAGGAGCGCTTCGGCGACGTGCGCCGGACCGCCATCGCCGACCTCTCCGACGACATCTCCAAGGAGGACCTGATCGCCGAGGAGAACGTCGTCGTCACCCTGACCCGGGGCGGGTACATCAAGCGCACCCCCATCACCAGCTACCGGGCGCAGGCGCGAGGAGGGCGCGGCGTGTCCGCGCAGCGCGCCAAGGAGGACGACGTCAACTCGCTGCTGCTGGTGGGCTCCACCCACGACTACCTGCTGTTCTTCACGGACCGCGGGCGCGTCTACCGGGAGAAGATCTACGACCTGCCCGAGGCCGAGCGCGGGGCGCGGGGCAGCCACATCCGCAACATCCTGCCGCTCGAGGAGGGGGAGGTGGTGCAGACGGTGCTGGCGCTCAAGGCGTTCGACATCGCCGGCTTCTTCGTCTTCGCCACCCGGCAGGGGCTCATCAAGCGCACCGCCATCCGCGAGTACGGCAACATCAACAGCTCCGGCCTCATCGCCGTCAACCTGGTCGACGGCGACGAACTGGTCGCCGTGCGCATCACCGACGGCCACGCCGACATCGTGCTGGGAACCCGCGGCGGACAGTCGATCCGCTTCGCGGAGGAGGACGTGCGCGAGACCGGCCGCGCCACGCAGGGCGTGATCGGCATCCGGCTGCGCTCGACCGACCGGGTCGTCAGCCTGGCGGCCATCTCCCACGCCGACAAGGACACCGCGGAGTTGCTCAGCGTCACGGAGCGCGGCTTCGGCAAGCGCACCGGCCTGGCGGAATACCCCCTGCAGGGGCGCGGCGGCCAGGGGGTCATCACCCACAAGCTCACCGACCGCACCGGCGCCCTCGTCAGCCTCAGCCACGTGCTGGGCGAGGAGGAGCTGTTCGTGCTGTCGCAGCACGGCATCCTGATCCGCACCAAGGTCGAGCAGGTCAGCAGCTACGGCCGGTCCTCGCAGGGCGTCACGATCATGCGCATGGGTGACGGGGACGTGGTCGTGGCGGCGCTGGTCATGCCCGACGAGGAGGACCTCGAGCGCGGAATGGACGAGCGCAAAGGCACCAAGGCTTGAACCATTCGACCCCGGACACAGCCGCACCCCGCGCACGCAACCAAGCACCAGGGCACACGACGCGCCGCCGCGGCGCCAGGGTATGAGCCCGGGGGCGGGCGCGGCCGCCAGGCCGGCGGTGCTGCTCGACTGCGATCCCGGGCACGACGACGCGCTCGCCATCCTGCTGGCGGGCGCCACCACCGAGCTGGTCGGCGTGAGCGCGGTGAGCGGCAACGCGCCGCTCGACAAGACGCTGCACAACGCGTTGGTGGTGACGCAGATCGCGGGGCTCGACGTCCCGGTGCACGCCGGCGCGACGCGCCCGCTGGTGGCCCGACCTCGTCACGCCGCCTTCATCCACGGAGAGAGCGGCCTCGACGGTCCGGCGCTGCCAGCCCTGACGCGCGGGGCGGCGCCGGGCACGGCGGTGCGCTTCCTGCTGGAGAGCGCCGAGGCGCGCGACGACCTATGGCTGGTGGCGACCGGTCCGTTGACCAACGTGGCGCTCGCCCTGCGGGAGGAGCCCGGCCTGGCGAGGCGCTTGCGGGGCATCAGCCTGATGGGGGGCAGCTCCGGGCCCGGCAACGTCACCCCCACCGGCGAGTTCAACATCGTGGCCGACCCCGAGGCCGCCGCGGTGGTGTTCGCCTCCGGGGCGCGGCTGGTGATGGCGGGATTGGACGTCACGCACCGCTTCCGCATGGGGCCGTCGCGGGTGGCGGCCCTCCGCGCGCTCGGCAACCGCGCCGCCACGTTCGCCGCCGACCTCCTGGAGGCCTATGGCGCCGCCTACGCCCGCAACTTCGGGCCGGAGGTGGGCGTTCCGCTCCACGACCCGTGCGCGGTGCTGGCCGTGACGCAGCCGGAGCTGTTCGCGTCCGAGGAGCGCCACGTCGAGGTCGAGCTGGCGGGGACGCTGACGCGCGGCATGACGGTCGTCGATCGGCGCGACGGCGGCCGGGGCGCGGCGCCCAACACCGAGGTGCTCACCGACCTCGACGACGAGCGCGCCTTCGCGTCGCTCCGTGCGGCGCTCGAGCGCTACCGCTAGCGTGCACGGCGCGGCGCGCCTTGTGTAGAGTGACGGAGGAGGCCCGGCCGAGAAGCCATGATCCAGTTCCACCACGTCACCAAGACCTACCCACGGACCCACACCCACGCCCTCAGGGACGTGGATTTCCAGGTCCGCAAGGGGGAGTTCGCCTACATCACCGGGCACTCCGGCGCAGGCAAGTCGACGCTGCTGTCGTTGCTGCTCCGGCGCATCGCGCCCACCGAGGGGCACGTCTACGTGGCCGGCCAGGACGTCACGCGCCTGCGTGAGAGCCGCCTTCCCCACCTGCGGCGGAGCATCGGCATGGTGTTCCAGGACCATCGCCTGCTCGGGCACCTGTCCGCCCTCGAGAACCTGGTGTTCGCCCTGCGCGCCACCGGCAATCGCGGCAACATGGAGCAGCGAGCCCTGCTCGTGCTGCGGCAGGTCGGGCTGGCCCACAAGCGCAAGGCCTTCCCCATCGAGTTGAGTCTGGGGGAGCAGCAGCGCGTGGCCATCGCGCGGGCCATGGTGACCAGCCCGCCGCTGCTGCTGGCCGACGAGCCCACCGGCAACCTCGACCCCGACACGGCCATGGAGATCCTCGAGCTCCTCAACGATGTCAACATCAAGGGCACGACCGTCATCGTGGCGACGCACTCGCGCGACCTGGTCGACCGCTTCAAGCGCCGCACGCTGGTGCTGCGCAACGGCGAGCTGGTGCGCGACGACGACCGCGGCGGCTACTCGCTCTGAGGCGATCCGCGCCGTGCCGGCGCCCGCCTACAGGGTGGTGACGGTGTAGTCGAGGCGCTCCTCGGAGAGGATCATCTCCAGGAACTGCAGCCGCCCGAGCGCGTCGATCATCGCGAAACCGTGGTCCTTGTCGATGTAGATGCCGTCCTTCATGACGGTGTGCCCGTACACGCCGAAGCGGTGGCCCGCCTGCTGCACCAGCTCGGGCTTGTTGAACCACCAGGTCTTGGTGTCCCCGTCGTGATAGAAGAAATCGTCGAAGACCTGCATGCCGGGGAGCGGCCCGGCATGCGCGAAGTGCACCCCGTAGAACACGCGCTCCCGCGCGAACGCACGGAACCAGCCGGAGAGGTCGTCGGGAAGCTCGAGCCCGCCCCGTTCGGGGTTGAACTCGTCGTGGCGCAGCCCTCCGCGGGTGGTGAGCTCGTAGTTGTGGTCGAGAGCGACCTCGTCGTGGTTGCCCAGGATGATGGTGACGTTGCCCGCGGCCTGATCCACGAAGCGCTTGAAACGGTACAGCTCGCGAATCTGCGCTTTGGCGGCGCGCCGCAGGTGGTCGGGATCACCGGGATCGTACGGCTCGGCACCGACCGCGTTGGCGTAGGCACGTTCGTCCTTGTAGTGCACGAGATCGCCCACGCACACCACCTGGTAGCGCCCCTCGATGACGGCGGGCGTGGGCTCGTAGGTCGGCGTGCAGGCGGCCGAGGCCTTGAGGACCCGCCACAGCTCCGGCCATTGGCCATGCACGTCGCCCACGGCGATCGCCTTGATCACGACGGTGCACCCTTCTGGAGAAGGAGCTCGCGGAGCCTGCGGTAGAGCTCGCGGGCAGCCTCGGCGGACCTCCCGTAGCCTCCGTACTCGACCACCAGGGCCGCCGCTTGGCGGCCGAGGCCTTCGGCGCGCAGGCGGTCGACCAGGCGCTCGATCGCCTGCTGGCCCTCGCTCCGCGCCGTGCCGGCATCCGCGCCAGCGCTCCCGTCGGCCTCCCGGTCGGCGTGCCCGCCGTCGACGGGCCCGTCGTTCCCGGGCGCGTCGCTTCCCGACGCGTCGCTCTCGGCCATGTCGTTCCCGAACCCGTCCACCTCGGCCGCTCCCTCTTCAGACACGCTCTCCCCGGCGTCTCCGGCCGCAGCCACGGCCGTCTCGGCGGGAAGGTCGTCGCACTCGCGAGTGTTCGGCGGCTCGGCCGTTCCCGCGCCCGCATCGAGCGCGGCTTCGGCTCCGGACTCCGGGGCGATCCCGGTCCCGCTCCCGGTCCCGCTCCCGGTCCCGCTCTCGGGCCCGCCCTCGGCCCCGTCCTCGGGCAGGAACACGGGCTCCCCGGTCTCGAGATCGAAGTCGACCCAGGCCCCGCGTCGCGTGAACGGATGCATCCCGCACAGGCCGGCGGCTCTCCCCAGCGCCCAGGCTCCCACCCGCTCCATGGCGAGCGTGCCGGCGAACGACCCCGCGACGGCGCTCTTGTGGACGCCGAGCAGCGCCAGCTCGCACACCACCGCGTCCGACCCGAGCGGCAGAAGTCGCACCGACCACCCCTCGACGCCGAGCACGGCATCGAGACGCTCCACCACCGCCGCCTCGCTCACCACCGGCTCCAGGCGCGCCGTACTGCCCTCTCGATCGAGCTGGGCGACGCACCAATCGAGGGCGTGGGAGGGAAACGGTGCCGCGAGTCGAGCCCATTCGTCGCGCCGCATCAGCACAGTATACCAACGCCGTCGCCGCGCTCAGGATGAGGTTTTCCTCGTCCCGCAGGGCCCCGCGGCGCTCCCAAGCGGAGCCGCCCGGGACCTGCGCCCGACGGCACGTGCTGTAAGGTGGTGGCATGCAGAAGCGCCTCGCTCGACGCGCATCCGACGTGCGGCCCACCGTCCCGCGGCTCGCCCTGACGCTCGGGGTCCTGCTCACGCTGGCGGTCGCGCCCGCCTTCGCGCAAGGCCCGCAGCCCGGCGGCGCGCGCTTCCAGGGGACCTGGATCCAGGGCACACCGACGCCGAACCCACCCGGTCCGGCGGCACCCTCCCAGGACACCCCCACGGTCACGCTGAGCGGGAACGTGCTCCGCTCCGGCGGCACCGTGACGCTCGACGGCAGCGGCCTCCAGGCGGACACCGCCTATACCGTGACCGTGACCGCGCCCGACGGCTCCAGCGATCAGACCACGGCCCGCTCGGATGGCTCGGGCGCGCTGCATTTCGAACGGGTCTTGCAGAAGCCCGGCAGCTGGAACCTGCGGCTGAGCGGGCCGGGCATCGACGCACCGCTGTCGGTCGAGGTGTCGCAGCAGCCGAACGGCGGGCCGGGCTCGGCGACACCCGCCCCCCAGGCGCCGGCACCCCGAGCGCCCACGCCCCAGACACCGTCCCCGCAGACACCGTCCCCCCAGGCACCGTCCCCCCAGGCACCGTCCCCGCAGGCGCCCGGGGCGCAGGTACCTACCCCCGGCACCGGCACCCTCGGCCTCGTTATCGAGCAGGGAACGCTGGTAGCCACGCGCGACGGCCAGGAGGCCTGGCGTCTCGATTTCGCGCCCGATAGCGGTGCCACGGCGGGCGTGCTGCAGGCCAACGGAAAGGTCTATCTGGGACACGGCAACAGCGTTCTCGCGCTCGATCCCGCCAGCGGCCAGGTGCAACAGCGCTTCGCCGTCCCGGCCCAGGTGGCTTCCCTTCGTGCGGCCGGCTCCGGGGTGGCGGTGACGGTCACCTACCAGGGCGGCGCGCAGCAGACGCTCGATGTCGGACCGGGCGGGGTGAGCGGAACCGTCCGCTTCGGCTCCGACCCGGCCATGTTCGCGTGGCTCCACAACGAGGCGGTCGTCTCCGATCCTGCCGCCCGTCTCGACCGGGACCCCACCAATCCCTGGCTGTACGTGGCGGTCGCCCAGCAGGCGAGCGCCGCACAGGCCCCGGCCGAGTACCAGCGTGCGCTGGCGCACGCCACCACCTTCTACGAGCGGGCGCAACTGGCGCGCGTGTTCTACCGCGCCGGCCAGGTCGACCTGGCCAAGCAGGCGATGGACGCGGCCCTGCGCGATTACGCCGATCGGGGCTACGCCGCCGAGCTGCTGACCGACCCGCAGTTGCGCGACGCCTACGGCTTCGCCTTGCCCGAGCTCACCGGCGCGCTCGGGCGGGGCGACCTGCAGGCCGCGTCGTTCTGGGCCCCCTGGGTCTATCGCATGAGCACACCGGCCGTGCCGGCGACGCAGGCCGCGCTCCTCGAGTACAGCCGCGCGCTCCGAGCGGACGGTCAACGCAGCGAGGCGTCGTTGTGGCGCGCTCGTGGGCACGAAGGGAACGGCTTCCGCCTCGGGCGCGCCCTGCGCCGTGCCGCCCTCGCCGTGGGCCACGCGGGCTGGTACGGGGTCGCCGCGCTGCTCGTCGCAATGATCTTCCTGCACTTCACCCTGATCGCCAAGTACTGGCGGCCGCAGAGCCTGGCGCTCAAGCAGCGCGAGGAGGGCGGTCGCAGCGCCGGCCGGGTTCCACGGCTGTTCGCCATCCGTTACTACAGCTTCACGGAGAAGCTGGTGTTGGTGTTGATGTTCGCGGCCGTGCTGGCGCTGGCCAGCCTCGCGGGTTGGGCGAACCGCGGCGACCGGTTGCCCGCGTCCTGGCGCGCCGGCACGTTGGGCGGTGTTCCCGCGCGCGACGCCATGGCGACCGCCCTGCAGGGGGGTACCGTGGCGGACTTCGTGCGCGGCTACGGCGCCCAGGTCGCGGGGGACGCGGGAGCGGCCACCGATGCCTACCGCTCGGCGGGCGATTACGCCCCGGCGCTGAACAACCTGGGGGCGCTGCAGGGCAGTGACGCGCTCTATCAGCGGGCGCTGGACGTGGCACGCGATCTTCCCGAAGCGCTCTACAACCTGGGCCGCGCCACGGACCCTTCGCACCTGCACGCCGCCTACGCCGCCGACACCCCGCTGCTGGTCGCGCCGAGCGAGACGGTGCTGCGCTCGGCCGTCGCCGGCCGGTTCCAGGACGCGCTCGGTGCGGCCTTCACCAATCCGTGGGCCGAGCTGACGGGCTTCAACCCGCTCGCCGTCCCCTTGTGGCTGTGGGACGCGTTGGTGGTGCTGTTCCTCGCCTGGGCGGCCGTTACCGTCCTCTACCTGCTGGTGCCGAGGCCACGGTTGGCGCGCAACGCGCCGCGGACCGGCGTGTACCACCTGCTGGCCCTGCTCATCCCCGGCAGCGGCCTGAGCGACGAGCTGTGGGGCGTGCTTCTGCTTGTTCCGTGGGCCATCTTCGGGATCGACACGCTGCTCCACTACTTCGCGCTCGGGGCCCCCGCCGGCATCCCGCTCGCCACGGACTACACCGTGCTGGCCGTGCTCTACGCCCTCAACATCGTCTCGTTCGTGGTGGAGCTCACCTCCTACCGCCGCCGCATGGCGGCCCTGCGCCGATCCCACCCGGAGACGGCCCGCGCCTACGGCATGCGCGTGCCCGACGCGCCCTCGGAGTGAGGGACTGAGCGTCGACGGCCCCCAGCCGCCGCCCGACGACGCAACGGGTGTCGCTACGGGCTACCTCCTGGTCCTCGTGGCGGCGGTGCTCTGGGGCTTGCTCGGCGTGTTCGCCAAGGGGATCCTCGCCGACGGCGTGGGGCCGCTGGAGATCTCGTTCTGGCGAGCCACGCTGGCGGGCGGGGCCTTCCTGATCCACGGCCTGGCGCGCGGCCGGGTCCGGCTGCAGCGCCGCGCAGACCTGCTCCCCTTCGTGGGCTTCGCGCTGGTCGGGGTCACGCTCTTCTACGCCTCGTTGAACCTGTCCATCGCCGCCGGCGGCGTGAGCCTGGCCTGGATCCTCATGTACAGCGCTCCGGCCTTCGTCGTGGTGCTCGCCGCCCTGCTGTTGGGCGAACGGCTGACCGGCGCCAAGGGCGCACTCGTGGCGCTGGCCACTCTGGGCGTCGTGCTGGTCGCCCGCAGCGGCGGGGCGGGGATCGACGTCAACGCCCGCTCGGTGGGCTGGGGCCTGGCAGCGGGGCTCTCCTACGCCAGCTACTACATCTTCGGCAAGTGGGTCCTGGAGCGCTACGCGCCGGTCACCATCTACGCTCTGGTCCTCCCGCTCGGCGCCCTGGGGCTGCTGCCCCTGGTCCACTTCCATGCCAAGCGGCCGGAGACCTGGCTGCTCCTGCTGGCGCTCGCGCTGATCAGCACCTACCTGGCCTATCTCGCGTACTACACCGGGCTGAAGCGGGTGGAGGCGTCGCGGGCCGTGCTGGTGGCGACGGTGGAGCCGGTCGTGGCCGCCACGCTGGCCGCGACGTTGTTCGGCGAACGCTTCGGCGCCTGGGGGTTGGTGGGGGCCGGACTGATCCTGCTCTCGGCCTTGCTGTCGGCGCTGCCAGCCCTGCGCCGTCGCCCACTGGAGCGCCGCGCTCTTGCGGCGCGCGCGCGCGATCGGGGCCGGTAGCGCACGCTCCGGCGGGGAGACCCCGGAGCGGCACGGAGGCGCACTCCGCGGACGGTGTCGGCCCGCCTTGACCGCTCCCGGACCCGGTGCTAGAGTTGCATCGTTATCGGCAGCGTTGCATAATGCTGCGCTCCCGCGACGGAACCCAATGCGCACCGCCCCGACCCACCCCCGCGCCCGACGCTGAGCCGCTCCCCGGAGCGGACTCGAGCGCGCGGCGGCCCCTGGGGGTCGGGCTCGGGTCGTGTTTTGCAGGAGGCACGCATGCAGAATGAATCCGGCACCGTCCAGAAGGTGGTCCTCGCCTACTCGGGCGGGCTCGACACCTCGGTGATCCTGCACTGGATCCGCGAGACCTACGATGCCGAGGTCATCGCCTTCACGGCCGACGTCGGGCAGGGCGAGGAGGTGGCAGAGGCCAAGGAGAAGGCACTGAAGACCGGCGCCAGCAAGGCCTTCGCCGTCGACCTCCGGGAGGAGTTCGTCCGCGACTTCGTCTTCCCGGTCTTGCGCGCCGCTGCGGTGTACGAGGGCTACTACCTGCTCGGCACCTCCTTCGCCCGGCCGCTCATCGCCAAGAAGATGGTGGAGATCGCCGACGCCGAAGGGGCCGATGCCATCGCCCACGGCGCCACCGGCAAGGGCAACGACCAGGTGCGCTTCGAGCTGTCGGCCTACGCCCTCAAGCCCGACATCAAGGTCATCGCACCCTGGCGGGTCTGGGACCTGCGCGGGCGCGAGGACTGCATCGCCTACGCAGCCGACCACGGCATCGCCGTCCCCGTCACCAGGGAGAAGCCCTACTCCATGGACGCCAACGCCTACCACATCAGCTACGAGGGAGGCGTGCTCGAGGACCCTTGGGCGGAGCCGCCCAAGGGCATGTGGCGCCGCACCGCCGACCCGGAGGACGCCCCGGGCACCCCCGAGACCGTGACCATCTCCTTCGAGCACGGCACACCCGTCGCCATCGACGGCGAGCCGCTCTCCCCGGCCGCCCTGCTGGACCGCGCCAACGAGCTGGCCGGCCGACACGGCGTGGGCCGCGTGGACATCGTCGAGAACCGCTTCGTGGGCATGAAGTCGCGCGGCTGCTACGAAACGCCCGGCGGCACGCTGCTGTTCCACGCCCACAAGGCCATCGAGTCGCTCGCGCTCGACCGGCAGGTGCTCGAGCTCCGTGACACGCTCGTCCCCCGCTACGCGGCCGCGGTCTACAACGGCTTCTGGTACGCGCCCGAGCGGGAGGCGCTGCAGCGCTTGATGGACGACATCCAGCAGCCCGTCACGGGCGAGGTGCGCATCAAGCTCTACAAGGGCTCGGTGAGCGTCCTCGGTCGTCGCTCGCCGAACAGCCTCTACCGCCGTGACGTCGTCACCTTCGAGGAGGATGACGTCTACCAGCAAGGCGACGCCGACGGCTTCATCAAGCTCAACGCGCTGCGCCTGCGCATCGCACGCCAGCTCCGGGACGCGGAGCTGACGTCGCCGGCCAGCCGGTGAAGCGGCCGACCGCACTGCCGCCGGCGGAGCCCCGGTGAGCGCGATGACCACCCTTCGCCTCGCTCCCGGCTCCGCACCCGCACCCACCCGGGCGCGGCTACGCTGGGCGGGGCTGCGCGACGTGGAGGCGCTGTGCGCGCTGTTCCGCGCCGCGCGCCCCGGCGAGACGAACGACGAGTCCGAGATGGCGGCGTGGCTCGAGCACGGCGGCGCCATCGTGCTGGAGGCGGAGGGCCGGGCGCTCGCCGCGCTGCGCTGGCGCGAAGAGGGTCGCGGCTGGCGGGTGGACCCGGTCGCCAGCCTCCCCGAGGAGCGGAACATGGGCTACGGGCGCTGGTTGATGACGAAGGTCGAAGCCCACGCCATCCGCTCCAACATCCCCACCCTGACCATCGAGCTGCGCTCCAGCGAGGCGCTGCCGTACTACCGCCGGATGGGCTACCGTAGGCCCGACCCGGAGGGTGAGCCCACCACGATGGTCAAGCGCGTCGGCGGGACCTGGCAGGTCCAGGAGGGCGAGCGTTGAGCGACGACGAGGAGCGGGCCCAGCACGAGGGCGACACCGCGAGGAGCGACCAACGCATGTGGGGCGGCCGCTTCCGCGAGCCGACCGACGCGCTCGTGCAGCGGGTGAACGCTTCGGTCGGCGTCGACCGCGCCCTGGCCGAGGACGACATCGCGGGCTCGCTCGCGCACGCCGCCATGCTGGCGGAACGGGGCATCCTCGACGCCGTCGATGCCGACGCCATCCGCACGGGGCTCGAGGCCGTCCGCGAGGAGATCCGTACCGGAACCTTCGCGTGGCGCGAGGACCTCGAGGATGTCCACATGAACATCGAGCGGGCGCTGACCGAGCGTATAGGGCCGGCCGGCGGGCGCTTGCACACCGCTCGCAGCCGCAACGATCAGGTCGCCACGGACTTCCGGCTCTACCTGCGCCGCCGGCAACGGGCCCTCGAGGCCCTGCTCCACGCCCTGCGCGGCGCCCTGGCGGAGCTGGCCGAGCGCCACATCGACGTCGTGATGCCCGGCTACACCCACCTGCAGGTGGCCCAGCCGGTGCGGCTGGCGCACCACCTGCTGGCCTACGCCGAGATGTTCGGCCGCGACCAGGGGCGCCTGCGCGACGCCCGCAACCGCATGAACGAGAGCCCCCTGGGCGCCGGCGCCCTGGCCGGCACCGGCTTCCCCATCGACCGCGAACGCACGGCGCGCGAGCTGGGCTTCGCCGCGCCCAGCGCGAACTCGCTCGACGCCGTCTCCGACCGGGACTTCGCGCTGGAGACGCTCTCTGCCCTGGCCGTGTTGATGATGCATCTGTCGCGCCTGAGCGAGGAGCTCATCCTGTGGTCGAGCCAGGAGTTCGGCTTCGCGACGCTCCCCGACAGCCACACCACCGGGAGCTCGATCATGCCGCAGAAGAAGAACCCGGACGTCTGCGAGCTGGTGCGCGGCAAGACCGGGCGGGTCTACGGCGCTTTGATGGGCCTGCTCACGGTGATGAAGGGGTTGCCACTGGCCTACAACAAGGACATGCAGGAGGACAAGGAGGGCGTGATCGACGCCGCCGACACGGCCGAGGACGCGCTTCGCCTGTACCTCGACATGCTGCCGCGCGTCACCTTCCACGCCGAGCGCATGCGCGCCGCAGCGGCCGGCGCCTTCAGCAACGCCACCGACCTCGCCGATTACCTGGTGCGCAAGGGTCTGCCCTTCCGAGAGGCGCACCGCGTAGTCGGAGAGCTGGTCGGCCAGGCGCTCGACGCGGGCGTCACGCTGGAGGCCCTGCCGCTAGAGACACTGCAGGCGGCGAGCGATCGCATCGCCCAGGACGTGTACCCCGCACTGGCGCTCGAGAACGTCGTGGACGCACGCCGGAGCTACGGCGGGACGGCGCGCGCGGAGGTGGAGCGCCAGATCGCCCGTCTGCACCGGGCGCTGCGCGAGGAGCGGGCAACGTGAGCGTGACGCCGCAGCCCGACCGCACGGAGCCGGCCGCCCTGACCGTGCGCCACGCCACCGCCGAGGACGTGCCGCTCATCTTCGAGAACATCCGCCACTGGGCGGGCGAGGGCCGCATGCTGGTGCGGCCCATGCAGAACATCTTCGAGAACCTGCGCGACTTCTTCGTGGCCGAGATCGACGAAGGGGACGGGCCGGCGTTCGCCGGCAACGGTGCCATCCACATCCTGTGGGGCGATATCGCGGAGGTCCGCGGCCTCGCGGTTGCGCCCGACGTGCGCTCGCGCGGCGTCGGGCGGCGCCTGGTCGAGGCGTGCGAGGCCGAGGCCCGGCGCGTGGGCATCCCGGTACTGTTCGCCTGGACCTACGAGGTGCGCTTCTTCGAGCGCTGCGGTTTCGACCTCATCGACAAGAGTCGCGACCTGCACCCCCGGGTCTGGTCGGAGTGCCTGCGCTGCCCGCTGTACGAGGGATGCAACGAGAACGGCGTCCTCAAGCGCCTCGACGGTGTGCCGATGCCGCGCAACCTGCCCGAGCCCCCGCCGGCGCACGTGCCCCCCGGCATCCGCTGACGCTCCGCGGGCGTCGGGGCAGCGGGCGGCCGCTCGCGGCGGGAGCCGGGGCGCACGCAGGCGCACGGCCACGACATCGGCGACGGTCCCGGCCGCGCATCGAGGGCTGAGCGGCCACACCGGAGCGGCCGGAACGCGGCAGACCGTACAATCCCCACGTGAGGCGTGAACGGCACGTGGCCCTCATCCACACCGGCGGGACGCTCGGCATGCGCCGCGGCCCGCGCGGCTTTGCGCCGGCGCCGGGTCACCTGGCGGCGCTGCTGGCGCGCATGCCGGAGCTGGACGACCCGGGGCTCCCGAGCTTCGAGCTGGTCGAGTTCGAGCCGCTCCTCGACTCCGCCGACATGGAACCGAAGGACTGGGAGCGCATCGCGCGCGCCGTGCACCAGCGCTACGAGGCGTTCGACGGGTTCGTGGTGCTGCACGGAACCGACACCATGGCCTACACGGCCGCGGCGCTGTCGTTCCTGCTCGACGGCCTGGCCCGCCCGGTGGTGCTCACCGGCGCGCAGATCCCGCTCGCCGAGGCGCGCACCGACGCCCGGGAGAACCTCGTCACCTCGCTCCTGCTGGCGGCCCGCGACGATCTGGCGGAGGTGTGCCTCTATCTGAACGGCGTCATCCTGCGCGGCAACCGGAGCACCAAGGTCTCCGCCAGCGGATTCGACGCCTTCACCTCGCCCAACGAACCTCCGCTCGGGACCGCCGGAGTGACGCTCGAGCTGCGGCGCGAGGGCCTGCGGCCTCCCCAGGCCGGTCCGCTCACCGTGACCCCCCTCGCCGAGGTGCCGGTCGCCGCGCTGCGCCTGTTCCCCGGGGTGCGGTCGGACCTGCTTCGCACGCTGCTGGCGGCCCCGGTGGCGGGGCTCGTGCTCGAGACGTACGGCTCGGGCAACGCGCCGCAACGCGACGAGACGTTGTTCGAGGTGCTCGGCAACGCCACGGCGCGAGGGACCGTCGTCGTCAACTGCACCCAGTGCCTGCGCGGGCGCGTCGACATGGGCGGCTACGTGGGCGGCGACCGCCTGCGCGAGGCCGGAGTCATCAGCGGCTCCGACATGACCGCCGAGGCCGCGCTGACCAAGCTGATCTGGCTGCTCAGCCTCGAGCTCGACGGCGCCGAAGTGAAGCGCCGCATGCAGCTCGATCTCCGCGGCGAGCTCACGGCCTGACCCCCGCAGAGCTGCGGGACCGGCTGTATGCTTGCTGCATGGAAATCGTCACGCTCGCCCAGAAACGTGCCTTCGGCGACGCCCTGAAGAAGGTGCCTCTCTTCGACAGCGAGCGCCTGCTGTTCGACCTGTACTGTCTGCAACCCGGGCAGAGCCAGAGGACCCACACCCACCGGGATGCCGACAAGGTGTACGTGGTGCTGGAGGGCGAGGCGCTCTTCGAGCTGGACGACGAGCAGGAGTTGCTCCCCGAGGGCACCGCCGTCATCGCCCGCGCGGGCGAGGCGCACGGGGTACGCAACGATTCCACCAGCAGCCTCGTTCTGCTGGTGGCGATGGCCCCGCGACCGGCGTGAACGCCGCCCCCCGACTTCCCGAGCCGCTCGGAGACCTCACCCTCGATCACGTCGCGATCGCCGTCGAGGCGCTGGACGAAGCGACCGACGCCTACCTCGCCCTGGGGCTGGCCCCTGCCGGCGACGACGAGACCATCGGCGACCAGGGCGTGCGGGTGCGCCCCCTGAAACTCGGCGACACGCTGGTAGAGCTCATGGAGCCGACCGCCCCGGACGGGCCGGTGGGCCGCTTCCTGGCCCGACGCGGCCCGGGATTGCATCACATCGCGCTCCGTGTGCCCGCGCTCGAGCCGCTCCTGGCCCGCCTCCGCAGCCTCGACGCACCCCTGCTCGACGACCGCCCGCGCGAGGGCCGCGCCGGGACGCGCATCGCCTTCGTGCACCCTCGCTTCACCCACGGGGTGCTGATCGAGCTGGTCGAGGCGTGAGCGCCGGCCGCCGCTGCGCGGCCGGCCTGTGGCGTATCCCCGACGGCGCGCCCGACGACGACCGATAGAATGGCGCCGTGACGAAAGTGACCTGCCCCCACGCGAGCCCGGCCGAGGCGGCGTCGGCGCCGTGAGCACCATCCGACTCGCCATCGTGGGCGCCGGCAAGATGGGTGGCGCCGTGCTGCAGGGCGCCCTGCGAGCGGAAGCGCTGACCGCCGACGAGATCGGCATCTACCACCCCGACCCCCGCCGTCTGGCCGAGCTGTCCGAGCGCTACGGCGTGGTCGCGCTCGACGACGACGCGCTGCACCACGCCGAACGCGTGCTGCTGTCGGTGAAGCCGCAGTCGTTCGACAGCGTGGCGCCGCTGGTGGCCCAGCGCAACGCCTCCTTCGTGTCGATCATGGCGGGCGTCACCGCCCGCACCATCGCCCGCCGGGTGGGCTCGCAGCGTGTCATCCGCGCGATGCCCAACCTGGGCGCCAGCCTGGGCGCGAGCGCGACCGCGCTGGCGCCCCTGCCCGAGGCCACCGCCGAAGACGTGGCGATGGCGCGCACCCTGTTCGGAGCGGTCGGCCGCGTGTACGACGTGCGCGAGGAGCTCTTCGACGCGTTCACCGGCCTCGCCGGTTCCGGCCCGGCGTTCGTCGCCGTGGTCGCGGAAGCGCTCGCCGACGGCGGCGTGCGCTCCGGCCTCGACCGCGACACCTCGCGCGATCTGGCACGGCAGGTGCTGCTGGCGACCGCGCGCCTGCTGGAGGCCAAGCGCCCGAGCGAGCTCAAGGACGAGGTGGCCAGCGCCGGCGGCACCGCCATCGCAGGCGTGCGGGCGCTGGAGCGCCACCGGCTGCGCTTCGCCCTCATGGATGCCGTCGAGCAGGCGGCCGAGCGCGCCTCGGCCCTGAGCCGCGAGGACGGCTGATGGCGGGGGCGCCCGGGCGCGTCCGCCCCGGCCGTGGCGGCGCCCTGGTGCGCCGCTGCGCCCGCCCCCGCATGGCGCTCCGCGGTGCCCTGGCGGTCGCCTTGCTGGTGCTGCTCGCGGCCGGTCTCGCCGCTGCGCCCCCGGGCTACTACCCGGCCCGCGCCGGCCTGAGCTGGACCTATTCCAGCGGCGAGACGCAGCAGCTCGCCGGGCCGCGACAGGTCGACGGGCATCAGGTGATGGTCCTGACGCACTACTTCAACGGCGTACCGGTCTCGGAGGACTACCTGCAGTTCGGGTCGGACGGTGTCCACACGCTCGGCACCGCCGCTGGTGGCAAGGTGACGCTCTACCCCACCCCCCTGACGGTCTACCCCGCCGGACCCCTGCAACCGGGCATGCAGTGGCAGAGCACGACCAAGTTGCCGGCGTTCGACATCACGCTGTCGTCCGAGGTCATCGCGGTGCGAGGCGTGAAGACGCAGGCCGGACGCTTCAACGCCCTGCAGATCCGCCAGCGGACCCTCACCAGCAACGGCGCCAAGACGGTCATGGACCTGTTCTTCGTACCCAGCGTGGGCATCGTGCGCTTCGTGACGCAGGACGGCACCACCATCGACCTGATCGACAAGAACTTCTGAGAACGGCTCAGTCTTCAGCCAGCAGCGCCGCCTTCAGCGCCGCGAACCGGTCCTCGGCCAGGCTGGTCCGGATGTCCTCCATGAGGCGCGCCATGAAGCGCAGATTGTGCACCGTCACGAGCTGCTGTGCGAGCCGCTCGTTGGCCTTGAACAGGTGACGCACGTAGCTACGGGTGTAACTCCGACAGGTCGCGCAGTCGCACCCTGCCTCCAGCGGGCGCAGGTCCTCGGCGAAGCGTGCGTTGCGCAAGTTCAGGCGGAACGAAGCGATGCGCTCGCCGTCGTCGCCCCGGCGCACGAACGCGGCGCCGTTGCGGGCGTTGCGGGTCGGCGCCACGCAGTCGAAGGTGTCCACACCGCGCTCGACGGCTTCGAGGATGCTGGGCACGTCCCCGATGCCGAGCAGGTGGCGCGGCTTCGCGTCCGGCAGCTCGGGGATCGTCCAGTCGAGGACCGCGTACATGTCCTGCAACGTGCTTCCTAGGTTCCCGCCGATGGCGATGCCGTCGAACGGCATCGCCGCGATGGTGGCCGCGCTCTCCCGGCGCAGGTCGCGGAACGCGCCCCCCTGCACGACCCCGAAGAGCGCCTGCGGGTAGCCGTGCCGCGGAGCGGAGCGCTCGAAGGCGCGCAGGCTGCGCTCGGCCCAGCGATGCGTCCGTTCCATCGAAAAGCGGGTGTAGTCCTCGTCGTGCAACGGGCTGGTGCACTCGTCGAAGGCGAGCACCATGTCCGCGCCGAGGGCACGCTGCACGTCGATGGACACCTCGGGCGAAAAGCTGTGGAGGCTGCCGTCGATGTGGCTCTTGAATCGCACCCCCTCCTCGCCGATACGCACCATCGAGTTGCCACCGGGCAGGCGCGGCGGCGCCTCGCCGGGAAAGATCGAGGCCACCTTGCCCACCCCGTGCTCGATGGAGGCGCCGAGCGAGAACACCTGGAAGCCGCCCGAGTCCGTGAGGATGGGGCCGTGCCAGTTCATGAAGCGGTGGAGCCCGCCGTGACGCTCCACGATGGCGGCGCCCGGGCGCAGGTAGAGGTGGTAGGTGTTGGCGAACAGGAGCTGGGTCCCGGCCGCGGCCACCGTGTCCGGAGCCACGCCCTTGACCGCCGCTTGCGTGCCCACCACGACGAACGCC
>Ga0102962_1000464_pt1 | contig 19357 bp, 18 predicted proteins | sample SalPonF2_C_D2_MG_FD_84519 | JGI IMG/M metagenome (GOLD analysis project Ga0102962, IMG submission 84519) | Salt pond soil microbial communities from South San Francisco under conditions of wetland restoration - Salt Pond MetaG SF2_C_D2_MG ...
AAGGTCCAGCCTCCTGAAGTTTTTATTCTGAAGGATCATCTCACGCTCCGCTACTAAAAGTCCGGAGAGTATCAATGTCCCATTTTTATCGAGATGCTCAACCAATTCCTTATCCATCGATAAAATAGCTGTGCGATTTACGTTGGCTAAAATAACATCATATCTGGCATCAGGTGCGACAATATCAAAAGAACCCTGTCGGATTATTATACTATCGCCGACGTTGTTCAATAAAGTATTTTCATTGGCATTTGAATAACTCCATTCATCAATATCAAAGCCAAGAGCCGATTCGGCGCCCACTTTTATAGCAGCAATAGAAAGAATGCCTGTCCCTGTACCTACATCTAAAATATGATCCCCTTTTTTGACATAAGATGGGAGTACACGCAGCATCAACCGGGTTGTCTCATGATAACCGGTACCAAAAGCCATCTTAGGATCTATTTCGAGTAATATTTTATCATCCGGTGGATTGCCGGGAAGCCAGGTCGGACGAATATAAAACTTTCCGATTATCTGTTCTTTTATCGTTTGCTCCCACTCTTCATTCCAGTTACGGGTTTCCTCAACTTCCTCACTCTCTATGTAACAATTTTCGCGTAATGAAGACAACCATTGCTCAATTTCCTGCCGCGATACATCGGTAAACCTGTTTTGTGGTATATAGGCCAGTAAGCGGTCATCTTCCTGTTCAAAACCTTCAAAATCCATCTCAAATAATTCGGCTATTAAACTTTCCTGATACTCAGATGGAATAACAATCACTAACTTCAAGTAATCCATTGTAAAATTAAATTCTGTTATATATCAATTCGTTTAATAAACTGCCGACTTTTTTCAGGGTTTGTTTATCGATGATTTTCATGTTATCGCGATGTGTGTGCCAATAAGGTGGAAAATCGATCTTTTTTTGTGAGACCTGTTTGTGATTGACAATATCGATCGTTGGAAACGACAAATATTGATTCATGACAACATGATCATCTGAAATACCACGTGTCTCGATATTTGGGAACATCCCTGAATATCCCATGTCTTTAGCGACCTGCCAGATGCCATCTACTATATCCGGAGCATATCTGTATGACATCCCTTCTTTCGGAAAGTGAGCGTCTTTCCCACCTACCATATCCAGAAGTATACCAAAGCGGGGGTTATACCCTTTTACCGGTTGATTTTTGGCCCAATAGCGGGATCCGAGAAAGTAATTCGCCAAATCATCGTCTTTTCCATAATCTTCCCCATCAAAAAAGACTAAATCCACACCTATAGGTGGTGGATTATTTTTAAAAATCCTGGCAAGTTCCAATAACACACCTACCCCGCTGCCACCGTCATCCGCACCCGGAATTGGTTTGTTATAATAACTCGAATCCGGGTCCTGATCAGAATAAGGCCTCGTATCCCAATGAGTACACAACATGATCCTGTCACCGCTTGTCGGGTTAAAAGACGCAATAATGTTAGAGAGATCCAGGGTAACGTTATTGTATCCTTTCAGCTGAAAATCCTGTGAGTAGACATAGTTGTTTCCCGCATAATCGCGTAATTTTTTTAGCAGGTACTCACGATCTTTTTTATGGCTTAAGGAATTAACCGTGCGCGGACCAAAATCAACTTGTTTTTTTACATACTGGTACGCGCTGTCTGCGGAAAAAGCGGGAACGACATTATTTTTAGAAGCGAATTCTTCCGAAACCGAATTTTTAGATGATTTTGATGAACATGCCGCAAACATAAATACAATGGCGACTAATAAACCGGATAGTTTTTTATTCATCGCGATGAACAAATGTCGAAGATGATTGATAAACCGGGAAAACGACCGTATCCATAATATCGACATGTGCGGGACGATTTGCTATAAATACGATGATTTCAGCAATATCATTCCCGGTTAACGGTGTCATACCTTTATACACTTTATCGGCTTTTTTATCATCACCGTGAAAACGGACATTACTGAACTCCGTTTCAACCAGGCCCGGGGACACCATACTAACCCTGATATTGGTTCCATGAAGATCAAATTTTGTTGACTGTGTAATAGCAGTCACAGCATGTTTGGTAGCACAATATACACTGCCGCCCGGATAAGCTTCATGTCCGGCTATGGAACCGATATTAATGACATGTCCTTCATTACGTTCCTTCATCTTTGGAGTTATCAGTCGTGTCATGGTTAACAAACCTTTAACATTTGTATCGATCATTTCATCCCAATCCTGAAAATCAGCTGAATAAACAGGATCGAGCCCCCGCGACAAGCCCGCATTATTGATCAGGATATCAATTTTTGTGTCCCCCAAATCTTCCACAAAATTTAAACAGGCTTTCCGGTCACGAATATCAAAAGCACCTATGGTAACATCAACGGAATATTCTTTGATTATATCATCAGCAAGTATTTTAAGCCGTTCTTCCCGTCGTCCCGTGATAATGAGATTGACATTAAGTTCTGCCAACTGCCGGGCAGCAGCATCTCCAATACCGGAAGTGGCTCCCGTCACAAGTGCCGTTTTTCCTTCTAATCTGTTAATCATTTTAAATTATTTTTCAGGATTCGAATTGTCTTTCAACTAATCGCGCGGCATTCAGGAGGCGTTCTTCCTCAAAGGTATTAGCCATGAATTGTAATCCGATGGGCAAACCGTTGGAATGATTTCCAACAGGGACATTAATTCCACATATCCCGGCCAAATTAGCTGAAATCGTATAAATATCGTTTAGATACATTTGCAACGGATCATCGACTTTAGAACCGATATCGAAAGCTGTTGTCGGGTTAGTCGGTGAAACGATGACATCCACATTTTTAAAAGCACGTTCAAAATCTTCTTTAATAAGCCGGCGCATTTTTTGTGCTTTACCGTAATAAGCATCGTAATAACCCGCACTCAAAACATAGGTACCCAGCATGATGCGTCTTTTAACTTCCGTTCCGAAGCCCTCTGTTCGTGATTGTTTATAAAGGCGTATCAATGGGGTATCCATCTTTTTCAACTCCTCTTCAATCACGGCCTTGTCACTATCCGATGCTGCCTTAAGGCTTTGCGTGATAGCTTCCTCTTCCTTGCGCAAATCATCTTTTACTTTATTGATATCTGCACGATGACCGTATCTAATACCATCATACCTGGCCAGATTACTGGATGCTTCTGCTGTTGCCAGGATATAATAGGTTGCGATGGCATATTTACTATAGGAAAGATCAACAGGGACTAATTCGGCCCCCTCTTTTTCAAGAGCTTTTATCGTGTCTTTAATACGGGTGTTAATTTCCGGATCCAGCCCCTCAGAAAAATATAGATCGGGGACTCCAACCTTAATTTTTGAATCCGGATCTTTGACCGTTTGTGTGTAATCAGGAACCGGAACATCTGCCGTCGTACCATCATGTGGGTCTCTGCCAGCTATACTGTTAAGGATCAGAGCAGCATCGTATGTATTGGTTGCTAATGGTCCTATGCAATCCAGTGATGAAGCAAAAGCAATCAGCCCATATCGTGAAACCCGCCCATACGTTGGTTTTAATCCAACTACGCCACAGAATGAAGCAGGTTGACGTATGGAACCACCGGTATCAGATCCGAGGCTGGTATTACAGAAACCGGCTCCTACAGCGGCCGCACTGCCACCGGAAGAACCACCGGGCACTTTTGTTGTATCATTAGGATTTTTTGCCGGCCCGTAAATAGAATTCTCATTCGACGAACCCATGGCAAACTCATCCATATTCAAACGTCCCAGCAGAATCGCATCATTTTTGTTAAGCTTTTCGATTACGGTGGCATCGTAAACACTCTCGAATTTTTCCAGTATATGTGAGGCACAGGTAGCCTGTTTTCCCTTTTCACAAATGAGATCTTTTATACCCATGATGGCACCGGCTAATGGTCCGGCTGTTCCATCTTTTAGCTTTTTTTCGACCTCTTCTGCCCTTTTTTGGGCTTGATCGGGATAAACACTAATAAAAGCATTTACATCATCGTTTCTTTGATTTATCTCATCTAAGTATGATGAAACAACTTCTTTGAGGGATATTTCACCTTTTTTTACTGCCTTCTGTAGTTCTTCAATATTGTTGTATGCCAAGACGGATATCTATTCTTTTTAATGATTATGATTTTTTTCGCTGTCTGATTTTTTAGATACGTTATCTACGGTATCTGCTTGTGAAATATCAGGCTTGACAGTTGATCTAACATCATTATCAATCTGTTTCACACTATCATTTACAGTATTTGCTCCGTGTTCTATTTCACGCTTAATATCATCGGTAGCTTTTTTAAACTCACTTATTCCTTTACCAAGTCCTTTTGCTAATTCAGGAATACGTTTTGCTCCAAATAAGAGAACAATAACCAAAATGATGACCAACCATTCAAGTCCGCCAAAATCACCCATGGCTTTAATCCTTTATAAAATTGTTAGTATATGATAATTATTTATAATCCATTTCTGAGTTTAGATAATTACCTCAGATCAGGATTTTGAATCGGTTTGAGAATCTTTTTTATTTGCCTCAGACTGATTATCAGCCGATTCTCTACTACCTTTGTCTATTTCATTTTTAATTTCATCTGAAGCTTTACGAAATTCGTTTATACCCTGACCAAGGCCACGGGCCAATTCGGGTATTTTCTTTGCTCCAAACAACAGGATGATAATTAAGATAATTACCAACCATTCAAAACCGCCGAAATCGAACATTCTTTCTTCTTTCTTAATTCGTTAGAAATTTTATGACAAAAAATTAATCAGGATGATGTGCCAGATTGGGTTTGAGAGGTCCTCTCTTCCTGTTTATCTGTCTGATTTGTTTCATTTTTACCCGCATCAATCTCTTTTTTAATATCTTTTGACGCCCTTTTAAATTCATTAATACCCTGACCTAAGCCGCGAGCTAATTCAGGAATCTTCTTAGCACCAAATAAAAGGAGGACTACCAGTATAATAACCAGCCATTCAAATCCACCTAAACTTCCCATAAAATAACATCCTTTCAGATTATAATTAGTTAATCAAGATCATGACTTCTTCTCTTAATCATACCTTAAAATAAGAAAATGTAAAGACTACTCGGAACAGAATAAACTTATTTTAAAAAAAAGTTGTTAAATACTTGAATTTCACAAATACTTTACTTTATTACGCGCATAGATAAAACGTTTAAATCAAGAATAAATTTTCAACTATGTATTGGACAATAGAATTAGCAGCAACACTCGAGGACGCTCCCTGGCCAGCGACACGCGACGAGCTCATTGAATGGGCTGAACGGAATGGTTGTCCTCAACAGGTACTCGATAATCTATATGAATTAGATGAAGAGGACGACACCCCTTATGAGAGTATTGAAGAAATCTGGCCGGATTATATTATGAAAGAAGATTTTTTCCATAACGAGGAAGACGAGGGATTTGACTACGATGATGTGTGATTTTTAAACTTTTTCATAAAAAAGTTTTTTATTAAAGCGGTTGCTTGAGATATTTGGGCAACCGTTTTTTTTGATTTTATACACAGAGAGTTTCATAATCCGTTGTAAATATTGCATAAATACTTAAAAATATTATTATTATCCCTTTTGTTCATTACTATTCCGGTAGCCATCACTTTTGCTCAGGATAATAGTACTCAACCCGATACAACTAACGAAGTAGTTAGGAGACTTCGATTTGTTGGTAATAAATTTGTCAATAACAGTACTCTTGAAACAATCGTGCGTACCCACACTAACCGCCAGCTTTTTGGTATTCCGGGTGTGACTCCATGGTATTGGATTTGGAAATTGACTAAAAAATTTGGGGAACGTCCGGCATATCTTGATCGAAGTGAAGTCGGCCAGGATATTGAGCGCCTTAAGACCTACTATAATTCCCAGGGATATTTTAATACAAGTGTAGATACCACTATTGTTGAGTTGCGCAAGAACAAGTATGAAGTATCATTCATTATTGACGAAGGTAAACCGTCGTATATCAGAAAAATACTTTATACTGGTATGCCACAATATGATAACCCACAAAAGATCCAAAATTTTTATCATAACAGCCCGCTAACAAAAAAACAGATTAACGATACTACTTTCCAGGCTAAAAAAAGATTCACCTATGATGATATCGGTAATGAAAGAGACCGTATTATCAATTTCCTTAAAAATAATGGTTATGCCTCGGTTCAAAAAGATTCCATTACCGTACAAATAAAGAAGGAAGCGAAGGATACACTCAATCTTGATGTCCTTTTCCTGGTGAAACATGGTCGGTTATATCACTTTGGCGATACTTATATTAACCTTGCCGGGCCTGATAATAACATCTCTTATAATCAATTTGATACGCTAAAAGGCAAACCATATACCGCCGATACAGCACGTATCATCATACAAAAAGAAAAAGGCGCTCATTCCAGATTTAGCCTGCTAACAAGTCAACTACTGTTTAAACCGGGAGATGTTTTTGATAATCAACGGTACATGAGCACCATCAACCAGTATCAAAATCTTGGTATGATGAATGTCCGGCGTTTCTCACTTAATAAGAGTGGCGGATTACCTGACTATTCTAAAAAAACAATTCCTGTTTTAATTGACCTTCAAACGATACCAAGGCGAAGCATCACACTCGACCCTTTTATCATGCAACGATACGGATATGGAGCCGGGACAGGCCTCTCTTTTACTGATAACAACGTATTTGGAAAAGCTGAAAAATTGGATATCGGAACCAAGGCCAGTTTTGAATATGTATCCAAAAAACAATCTCAGTCCAACATTTTGTATAACCTGCAGGGATCGATTGGTTATACAGAGCCCAGGCTTAACTTTCCTTTTACCTTTCTGGACAAGAACCTGAATTTCCTGAATTCAAAAACGAATTACCAGGTCAGCATCTCTCATGCAAACCAGAATAACTTTAACATCAATGCTAATATTCGATTTAATGAGAAATTTATAGTTAAACACGATCAATATACTACCAGTTATCTCGATCTTTTTGATATGGAATGGATCGATGCGAGTGCAACACCCAGTTTCCGTGCACAACTGGACTCAACGTTTAAGGGCAATGAATTACAGAAACAATTTATTCTGGAGGATTTTCGTCCGAAGCTGAATACAAACCTACGATATACGTACCGAAAATCGACCACAGATTATATAGAGCGTGATAAAGGATATTACTTCGAAGGTTCTATCGAAGTTGGTGGTAACATCCCGTACCTTGTCGACCGCTATTTGACTTCACCCGGCACCGTTGAAGGATCTGTACCTTCATTTAGTTTCAGTAAATCGCGTCTTACCTATAGCCGGTATGGCAAACTGATACTTGATTACAGGCGATACATTCCTGTTTCTCCATCTTCTGTTTTTGCCTATCAGGGATATTTCGGTTTTGCCTATCCGTATGGTAAAACACGAACCATTCCACTGACCAAACGTTTTTACGCAGGTGGCAGTAATGATATCCGTGGTTGGGCTCCTTATCGACTGGGACCCGGCCCACTGGAAGATCAACAGGTTATCAACGGCGGTGAAATAAAAATTGCCGGCCATGTCGAATTACGTCAGGTTTTACTTAAGAATTTTCTATCGACACGCTGGATTGGTGCCGCTTTCGATGATTTTGGCAATGTGTGGAACGGTCCCCGTAATCCAATAAGTACCGGAAGGTTTGCTTTTGATTCATTTTATAAGCAAATAGCTATGAGTGCCGGTTTTGGCATTCGCTTAGATTGGCAGTATGTCATATTTCGAATTGACCTGGCATATCGCGTTCACGATCTTAAAAAAGGCTGGTTCAAAAAAAATGTTATGGGCTTGAGTTTTGGTATCGGCCAATCCTTTTAAACCGAAATTATTTACACTGCATTATGTTTGGATCAAAAAAACTTAATACCATTAAAAATCAAACAAATATCATATTCAAGACACCGTTTCTGTCTGATATGACGCCACCTGAAAGGTATGAATTCCTGCAACTCTGTCATCAGAGACGTTATAAAAAAGGAGAATTTATCTACTACATGGGTGATCCGGGTTCGGGAATGTATATTCTCGAAGAAGGGAAAGTTCTCTTGAGTCTCGAGAAAGACGATAAAGAAATGTATGAAAACATACCGAGTCATGAAGTTCATCAGAGTGAATGTTTTGGAGCTCTTTCAGTGATTTACGAAATGAGACGAAAAACTTCCGCAAGATGCCTGACAGACGTAAAAGTACTTGGTTTCTTTCGACCGGATTATGATACTTTGAGAAACAGGCATCCGCTCATAGCTATTAAATTCCTCGAAAATGTAGCCTATACTTCTACTAATCTGCTTGAAAAAACAACCGATAAACTGATATCGGCTACAAATACCTCTGAGGCATTTTCCATTCAGGTTGAGACTATCAGTATCGATAACAGCAATAAACAAGAACAGTAGTATAGCGGTATTCTAATTTTATGAGTTTAAAAAAAGGAGCGGAAATCACATTACAGATCGATTCCGCAGCGTTTGAAGGGAAAGGTGTAGGCAGGATTGATAATCTTGCTGTTTTTGTCAAAAATACAGTTCCGGGAGATATTGTTAAGGCCCGTATCATTAAAAAGAGGAAGAAATACCGGGAGGCCAAACTCCTTGAAGTGATTGAGGCGGGTGAAAAACGAATAATCCCACGATGCCAACATGCAGCAATATGCGGTGGGTGTTCATGGCAGCATGTTCCTTATGAATATCAGCTTGAAATCAAACGTAGTCAGGTTCAAGACCATTTGAAAAGGATTGGAGGGTTCACTGATCTCGTGCCGAACCCTACCATCGGATCGGAACAACCATTTTATTACCGTAATAAGATGGAATACAGCTTTGGTGATCGACGCTGGCTGACCGAAGAGGAAATCAAGAGCGGGAAAGTAATAAAAGACAAAGATGTTGCCGTTGGGCTTCATGTCCCGGGACGCTTTGACCGTATTTTGAACCTCGATGAATGCCATCTACAGGATCCTGTCTCCTATGAAATTATGGATTTTGTCCGTTCTTATGCACTCGAAAACGACATCCCCCCTTACAATACGGTAAAACATACCGGCTTTTTTCGAAATGTGGCTATACGAAACTCATATCACACCGACGATCTGATGGTTAATATTGTAACTTATAAAGATGACGAGACTGTTTTGAATGATCTTACGGAAAAGCTATTGAAAACTTTTCCCCGAATCACAACCATCGTAAATAATATTAACGATACTAAATCGCCTGTAGCTGTTGGACGTTATGAGAAAACATATTATGGTACCGGTTATATTCGTGATTCCATCGGCTCCTATTCGTTTAAAATACATCCCAACGCCTTTTTCCAGACAAACACCCGGCAGGCAGAGACGTTGTATGATGTGGCTCTCAAATATGCTGAAATCAAGCCTGAGGACCTGGTATATGATCTTTATTGTGGAGTAGGTACCCTGACACTTTATGCCAGCGGGAAGGCAAAACAGATCGTAGGTATTGAAGTGAATGATATCGCCATCGAAAATGCCCGGTCCAATGCCGGAGAAAATGAAGTCAGCAATGTTGAATTTCGCCTTGGAGATATGAAAGATGTATTCACGGATGAGTTAATTGATGAATTCGGCAAGCCCGATGTGATAATAACTGACCCGCCCCGTTCCGGGATGCATCCCGATGTCGTTACTAAACTGAAAGAGCTCAAAGTCAAACGAATTGTTTATGTGAGTTGTGACAGCGCTACACTTTCCCGTGACCTGGCTGAACTGTCTGAGGTTTATACCATTGAAGAAGTTCAACCGGTTGACATGTTTCCACAAACCTATCACATTGAGAATGTTGCAAAACTGAATCTCAAAGATTAAGGAATTAAAAATCAGGGTAATATTATGTTAAAAGCCGGTGTAATTGGTGCCGGAATCGGAGGCCTTGCCATTGCCTGTCTATTGGCTAATGACGGTTATGAGGTAACGGTTTATGAGAAAAATGACTCTGCCGGGGGTAAATTAAACCAGGTCATTTATGATGGATATCGTTTTGATACCGGTCCCAGCCTTCTGACAATGCCTTATTTGCTGGATCAGGTTTTCGCTCTATGTGATGAGGATATCGAAGATTACCTTGAAGTAGAGCCCCTTGACCTTTTATGCCGCTATTTTTATCCGGACGGCACCATTTTTAATTGTTATTCGGATAAAGAAAAGACTTTGAATGAGATTAAAAAAATAGCTCCCGGTGATATTAAAGCATATAGTAACTTTTTGAATTATTCCGAAGATATTTACGATCGTACTTTCACTTCTTTTCTGTTAAATCCGTTGAATAGCTGGCTCGATTTCCTGGGATTAAGATATGTTGATCTTCTTCGAATCGACGCATTCTCTACCGTTGCCAATCGGGTTGACACCTATTTTGAATCGGAATATCTGAGGAAATTCTTTAAACGTTTCACTACCTATAACGGTTCATCCCCATATAAAGCACCTGCCACTTTCAATATCATACCTCATGTGGAGTTAACAATGGGGGGATATTATATCAGGAATGGAATGTACCGTTTAATAGAAGCGCTCATCAAACTGGCTGAAAAATCAGGTGTTATAATTAACTTTAATAGTGATGTACAACATATTGGTATTGAGGATAATAAAGCATCTCACCTAATAATTAATGGAGAACATGATGAATCATTTGACCTGATTGTTTCGAATAGTGATGCCAGTGAAACATATCTGAATTTATTACCGGATAATGCTTTTTCTTATAAGAAGAAAGAGAAAATAGAAAAGCTTGAACCTTCCTGTTCCGGTTTCGTTCTTCTTTTGGGATCTAATAAAACATTTCCTCAATTGGATCACCATAACCTGTTTTTCAGTACCGATTATCACAAAGAATTTGAACAGATTTTCGACGATAGAGTCATGCCGGACGATCCGACAATATATGTAACAAATACCTCGCACCGGGATCACAGTCTGAGTCCTGAAGGTGGTTCGAACTTGTTTGTAATGGTTAATGCCCCCTATTCAAGCTCCTCTTACGCATGGGAAGAACGAGGAGAAGCCTATGCTGATAAAATTATCAGTGAGTTGGAAAAACGTGGACTTGAAGGATTACGGGAGTCTATTGAATTTAAGCATACGATCACCCCGGAGGATTTTTACCAAAAGTACAGATCTAACAAGGGCTCCATTTACGGCACCTCCTCCAATAACAAACTTTCGGCATTCATAAGGCCCCGGAATAAATCTCCCTATGTCAAAAACCTGTACCTGGTTGGGGGCAGCACACATCCGGGCGGAGGAATTCCTCTTGTTATATTATCCACATTTCATGCCATGCGATTGATAACAAGAGATTTTCAGTAGATTTGCGATAAAATAGAACGCGGATAACGCGCTTCGCAAGATGTAAGATATAAGTGTTATGAACAAGGAAAAATGACCGGCCTTTAATCACGAACCCTAACTCCCGTAATTCTACGGGACAAGCTACACCATCCCCAGGTAAGGAATTTGAAAATGAACCCATCGGGTTCATTTAGTTAACTGAAACTGTTTACTGCTTACTGATCACTGACTTTTTCAGTTCTGGCACCCAAATTTATCACTTCTACATTAGTAACCCTTCCATCATCTATAGAAAAACGGATAATAGTCCGCATCAACTGAAAACCTTGTTTACCGGCCGCACCGGGATTCATATATAATATTTTTCTATTCAGTGGATCTCTTGCAATCTTCAGGATATGAGAATGCCCGCAAATAAAAAGATTTGGTGGATTTTCTTCCATCTCTTTACGTATTGGAAGTGCATACCGTCCGGGATTTCCACCAATGTGAGTCATCCAGACATCCACCCCATCTTTCGTTAGACGTTGATTTAATGGATACACTTTACGGATATCCTGACCGTCAATATTCCCATAAACACCAATAACAGGCGCAATTTTCTCAAGTTCTTCAGCTATCTGAATACTTCCAAAATCACCGGCATGCCATATTTCATCACAATCCTTGAAATATTTGAATACCTGGGGATCCAAATAATTATGTGTGTCGGAAATCAGACCAATTTTCAACATCTTAATTTTTAATTCTACTAATCCATTGACAGTGTGTATATTTAAGCAGGAATTTTGGCATTTTCCTGTCAACATCAAAACAAAAAAAGTATTTTTTTCATTTACTTGATAATAAATTAATTATAACCGTCTATGAAGCAATTCCGTTTCAGTATAATTATTGTTACCTGGAATGCCTTGCATCATTTAAAAAACTATTTGTCGTCAGTGGCTGCCACGGATTATCCTGATTATGAAATTCTCATAGCCGATAATGCCTCCTCAGATGATACCAGAGAATGGGTACAGGAGAATTTTCCCGGTGTCAGGGTTGTCAGGTTAGATGAGAATTATGGTTATTGCGGTGGTAACAACCGGGCTGCCAAAAAAGCTACCGGGGATATTCTCCTTTTTTTAAATAATGATGTAGAAGTTGATCCCGGTTGGCTGACGCCCTTGAATGATGTTTTTCAGAATAATCCTGAAGTGGCCGTTGTACAGCCAAAATTACGATCACACACCAACAAAGAATATTTTGAATATGCCGGTGCCGCCGGCGGCTTTCTCGATAAATACGGGTATCCCTTCTGCCGGGGCCGCATTTTAGAAACCGTGGAAAAAGACAATGGTCAATACGATGAACCCACCGATATCTTCTGGGCAAGTGGAGCCGCTTTCGCTATTCGTAAAGACCAATTTGAACTGATGAATGGTTTTGATGAGGATTTCGAATTTCATATGGAAGAAATTGACCTGTGCTGGCGCTTGTGGAATCGCGGGTACCGTGTTCGTTACTGCCCCAATAGTGTAGTTTACCATTTGGGTGGGGGTTCACTGGCCATGGGGTCACCACGAAAAATGTATTACAATTTCCGCAATAACCTGATCATGTTATGGAAAAATGCTACACCTTATGATCTGCTGACAAAATTTCCGGTAAGGATTAAACTCGATATCATAGCTTTTTTGCGTTCTCTTGTTACATTCAAATTTAGGGAAGCAGGGGCTATTTTACGGGCCCATATTCATTTCTGGAAAAGATTCAGTGTTTATAATAACCGCCGGCAACATCTCGCAAGCCGACGAACCAATCCTGATAATCCCAAGACACTTCTCACCTTAAGCATCATCTGGCAATATTATGTTCGTCATCGACGCACATTTGGCGAACTAATAGAACGCAGATGACGCAGGTTTTTTAACCACTCTCAGGTGGCGTCCATCTACTTTTGCCCATGGTGTCATTCAGGGTTTATGGCCTTTTGCTAAATGGACACCACCTGGGAGGTGGAGCCCATCTACTTTTGACCCGTGGTGTCATACAGGGTTTGTGGCCTTTGCTAAATGGACACCACCTGGGAGGTGGGGCCCATTGGATTGGGGAATTAAGATAATTTGTAAGGATTTCTTTTCTAAATAATCTATTTAATAAAATTCAACTCATGAATTAATCAAATATATGCACTTGGAGACTGGGTATTATTACCATATTTATAACAGATCGAACAACAAAGAAGTAGTGTTTAGAGAATATTCTAACTACGTATTATTTCTAAGTAAATTTCGACACTATTTAAATGAGGATCTATTAGTTATAGCTTATTGTTTGATGCCAACTCATTTTCATTTTCTTGTAAAAGTATTAGGAATTGATGTTGACAAAATCAAAAAAAGTATTGGAATACTATTAAGCTCATATACCAAAGCTATAAATGTGAGTTATAATAGGAATGGAAGTTTATTTCAAAAACACACAAAAGCTAAACTTATCGATAATGAGGATTATCTAATAACTTTAACAACCTATATTCATCAGAACCCAATCAGATCTGGATTAACTAATCGTATAGGAGAATGGCCATTTTGTAGTTATCCGGATTATGCAGAATTTAGGAATGGTTCTTTGCCATCATGTCAATTAATAAAAAATTATTTCCATGACACTAAACAGTTTATTGATTTCTCAAATAACTCGATTGTAAATATTAAAAAAGAATATTGGGTTTAGATACAATGGGCTCCCCACCGTACTTTTCCGGAGTGGCGTCCATCTACCTTTGCCCCGTGGTGTCATACAGGGTTTGTTGCCTTTTTTAAATGGACACCACCTGGGAGGTGGGGCCCATTGGACTCGATGGGCTCCACGCCACGCTTTTCCGGAGTGGTGTCCATCTCCTTTTGTCCCGTGGTGTCATACAGGGTTTGTGGCCTTTTTTAAATGGACACCACCTGGAAGGTGGGGCCCATTGGGCTCGATGGGCTCCACTCCACGCTTTTCCGGAGTGGCGTCCATCTACTTTTGACCCGTGGTGTCATTCAGGGTTTGTGGCCTTTTGCTAAATGGACACCACCTGGGAGGTGGAGCCCATTGGGCTTTCCGGGCCCCGACCCGGAATCTTGCTATTACAGGCTCTGAGCGTTGTTTCCTCTCTAATTGGTTGGAATGCTTAGGGGTTAAATTAACGGTTTGTAAACAGTGCCAACGCATTGGCTGGATCCTGAATCAAGTTCAGGATGACGTCGTTTGGTAATTGAATCATATTCAGCCTGTCCCGACGTTTTTTTCGGGAGATGACGTCGTTTTGGGGAGATTGGATTAGGTGTAGGATTCTAACTAATAGCTTCCAAGCCAAAACCCACTGATATCATTTTGGTGTTTGGGCTCACTCAATTCACTTATTACCCTAATAACCTTCAGTTTCAATTCACATTAATTACTAATTATTCATTACTCATTGTTCATTGAACTGATACTGTTAAAAATACTGATAATTGTTCCCTGCTTATACCGCTTCCCATAATCTAAAATATTGTCTAACTTAAGTATCTGACTTTGAGGGAAATAATTATATATATAATATGAGTTTATCTGATTTATCAATACCTGATATAACAAAAACAGTGCCTGTCGATCAAATAGGTGTGGAAGAGAGAGTAGCGCGTCTTAGCTCACGAAGTATCAAAAAAGGGTCAAAGGTGGAGGCCTTAAAATTAGCTCTTAATATGGTTGATCTGACTACGCTGGAAGGGATGGATTCCCCCGGCAAAGTGCGCCAACTTTGCAATAAGGCCAAGCGTCCATTTGAAGGCCATAATGACATTCCATCCGTAGCCGCTGTCTGTGTGTATCCAAGCATGGTCAGCATCGCTAAAGAGAGCCTTAGAGGAACTGATATACACATAGCCAGTGTAGCCACATCATTCCCGAGTGGAATGGCACCATTACAAGCTAAAATCGATGAAGTTAGCTATGCAATCAATGAAGGAGCCGATGAAATAGACATGGTCATATCCCGCGGTAAATTCCTTTCGGGCGAATATTCGTACGTCGCCGAGGAAATTGCACAGATCAAAGATATATGCGGAGATATTCATCTGAAAGTGATCCTGGAAACGGGTGAGTTACAGACGCTCGATAACGTCAGGAAAGCCAGTGAACTGGCTATGCATGCAGGAGCTGACTTTATCAAAACATCAACCGGCAAGGTAACACCTGCTGCTACAATGCCTGTTACGTTGGTTATGCTGGAAGCGATTAGGGACTATTATTTCAAATATGGACGTAAAGTCGGTATGAAACCGGCCGGCGGAATAAGGGATGCTAAAACGGCCATTAAATATCTTGTTATGGTCAAAGAAACGCTTGGTACCGGTTGGCTAAGTAATGAATATTTCCGTTTTGGTGCCAGTTCGCTGGCTAATGATTTGTTGATGCAGATCATCAAACAACAAACCGGGGATTATCAATCGGGCGACTATTTCTCAATCGACTAACCTCCAGCGACTGGATAATCATATTTAATCCCGTACATTAAAATACAGCCGTTTTTTTAACTATTTGCCAATTACCGCAGAAAATTTATTCTTATGATCGAAGAAAAAAAGACGAGTAAAACGAGACTTGATTTTCAAACGAAATGGGAATACTCACCGGCTCCGGAGAGTACCGATCATATTCAGTTGAAAGATCAATATAATCTGTTCATCAACGGAAAATTTGTAGAACCTGAAGAGGGTCGGTATTTCGACAGTATCAATCCAGCGAGTGAAGATAAGCTGGCTTCTGTGGCTATGGCAACCGAAGCCGATGTGAACAAAGCCGTCAAGGCCGCCCGTGATGCGTATAATAAAATATGGTCGAAGATTACGGCAAAAGACCGCGGAAAGTACATCTTCCGTATTGCCCGTCTCATCCAGGAACGAGCCCGTGAATTTGCGGTCATTGAATCGCTCGACGGCGGTAAACCTATCCGTGAATCACGTGATGTGGATATCCCATTGGTGGCTGCTCATTTCTTTTATTATGCCGGATGGGCGGATAAATTGAAATATGCTTTCCCTGGCAGGGATCCGAAACCTTTGGGAGTTGCCGGACAAATCATTCCGTGGAATTTTCCGCTTTTAATGGCTGCATGGAAAATAGCACCTGCCCTGGCCACCGGGAATACCGTTGTCATTAAACCGGCGGAAACCACTCCCCTGACCGCTCTGAAACTTGCTGAAATCATACAGGAAGCGGATCTTCCACCGGGTGTTGTCAATATCATTACCGGTGCCGGCAAAACAGGTGAAGCGCTTGTGAAGCATGCGGATGTTAATAAAATTGCCTTCACCGGTTCTACGGAAGTAGGCAAAATAATTCAGAAGACATTAGCAGGAACGGACAAAAAATATTCGCTTGAACTGGGTGGTAAAGGCGCCAATATAATTTTCGAAGATGCTGCCATCGATCAGGCTGTGGAAGGCATCATTAATGCCATATTCTTCAATCAGGGACATGTCTGCTGTGCCGGATCACGGTTATTCGTTCAAGAAAGCGTGGCTGAAGAAGTAATCGCCAAACTGAAAGACCGCATGGGAACCTTAATTGTCGGCGATCCATTGGATAAGAATACCGATATCGGCGCCATCAACTCGAAAGCACAATTGGATAAGATCAATGAGTTGATTGAATCAGGAATCAATGAAGGCGGAGAGATTTTTCAATCCGGGTGCGATCTGCCCGCACATGGCTATTGGTGCCGGCCAACCCTGTTCCAGGAAGTCTCACAGTCGCACAGGATCGTTCAGGAAGAGATCTTTGGTCCGGTATTGACCATACAGACCTTCCGTACACCTGACGAAGCCATTACTAAGGCTAACAACACGCCCTACGGCTTGTCCGGCGGTATTTGGACAGATAAAGGATCGAAGATATTTAATACGGGCAGTAAGATTCGGGCCGGCGTAATGTGGTCGAATACTTTTAATAAATTTGACGCTACCTCACCTTTCGGTGGTTACAAAGAGAGCGGCATGGGTCGTGAAGGTGGCTTACATGGACTTTTACCTTACCTGGAGTTAAAATAATGAGTGAGAGAGTAAACGTTTTGAAAACTTACAAGCTTTATATCAATGGGGCTTTTCCACGTTCAGAATCGGGAAGATATTTCATTATTAACGATAAATCCGGTAAACAACTGGCCAACATGTGCCGCGCCTCCCGAAAAGACTTTCGTAATGCGGTTGTTGCCGCACGAAAAGCATTTGACGGCTGGATGAGCCGTTCCGCTTATAACCGCGGTCAAATCCTCTACCGGATTGCTGAGATGATGGAAGGACGTAAAAATCAATTTGTGGATGAGTTGGTTAGTCAGGGCCATTCCAAAAATAAAGCTCAAAAAGAAGTTGAGGCTTCTATCGATCGATTTATTTATTATGCCGGATGGTCTGACAAATATCAGCAGGTATTCGGGACGGTCAATCCTGTTGCTTCCCCTCATTTCAATTTTTCCATGCCGGAACCAACCGGAGTGGTTGTCGCGTCGGCACCTGATGATCAGCCGTTGATCAGTTTATCCACACTCATCGCCGTGACTATTGTCGGTGGAAATACCTGCATTGTATTGGCATCCGAATTAAAACCACTTACGGCTATTACACTAGCTGAAGTGCTCAACTCCTCAGATGTACCTGCCGGTGTGGTAAACATTCTCACAGGGTATCGTGAAGAACTTATCTCCCATTTTTCTTCACACATGGATGTCAATTCCATCTGGTATACTAATGGAGATAAGAAAAACCGTAAACTGATCCAGGAAAATGCTTCCAAGAATGTAAAACGGGTCCATTTTACTACTTTCGATGACTGGACAAAGGAAGCGGCAGAGAATCCATACCTGATACAGGATTTCCAGGAAATCAAAACGACCTGGCATCCGGTTGGTATTTGATACTGTCGATAGACCATGGACGGTAGTCATTTCGAAGTAATTAAAAGCATTCTTTTTTTTTAATATTCAAATGTAAATAAAAGCATCAAAACAGCTACCACTTACGGCCTATCGTCAACCGTCTTATTTTTGATATTTCATTTGATTACCTTACATCATAATCACACATAAACACTAACGGGTTATTCAATACGTTAAAATCTCAAACCCGTAACCAACATTTTCACAGATGATATCATTTTTAAATTATACACACAGGCTATTAGCTATTATTTCATTGAGCGCATTTTTGATGATGAGTTGTTCATCTACGAAAAATTCATCAAAAATGGGTAATAAGGTACCTGACATGAATACTCTTTTAAATAATACTGGTACTGCTTCAAGTAAATTAACGGTCAATCTTGATAATTACAGGAATCAACTCAGTGACGTCTACGTTTCCCGTAAGAATGAAGTACCCGACGCTTTCAAACCTCTCCCCTCGCAAGAGAATCATGAAATAAGCAATGTCGGATACCGTGTACAGATACTTTCATCGGAGAACAAAAATTCTGCCGAAAAAACAGTTCATGCGTATAATGACTGGATTTTTCAACAGAAGAACATTTCGTATAAAGGTGTAGCCTATATCATCTTTAAGCAACCATATTACCGGGTACAGATAGGTGATTTCCTAAGCCGTGATCGTGCCATTGAATATTCCAAAAAGTTGAAGCGAAAATACCGGAATGCCTGGGTCGTTCAGGATAAGATCAATCCGAATATGATTCCATCGAAGATGGATAAGAAAGACAGTGATCAGTAAGCAGTAAACAGTATCAGTTCAATTAACATTGAGTAATGAAGAATTAGTAATGAATAAATGTCCATCCCTAAAATGGCTTGACTGTTAGTAATGATTATTAGGGTAATAAGTGAATTGAGTGAGCCCAAACACCAAAATGATATCAGTGGAGTGGGGTTTGACTTGGAAGCTATTAGTTTGTATCCCAACCTTAAATTTAAAAACAAAACGACGTCACCCCCCCGAAAAAAAACGTCGGGGCGGGCTGAACTGGATTCAGGATCCAAACGAAGT
>Ga0102962_1000465_pt1 | contig 19350 bp, 16 predicted proteins | sample SalPonF2_C_D2_MG_FD_84519 | JGI IMG/M metagenome (GOLD analysis project Ga0102962, IMG submission 84519) | Salt pond soil microbial communities from South San Francisco under conditions of wetland restoration - Salt Pond MetaG SF2_C_D2_MG ...
AAGTTAAGTCTGCATACATCTATTCCTTCATGGAACATTTTTCTGAGTACTTCCTTGTCCGAACAAGACGGACCAATAGTGGCAATAACCTTGGTTTGTGATCGCTGTTCTCTCATGCTATTATTTTCAGGGTTAATTTTCTTTTGGGTATATTTAATTTCTGATGCAAATTTAATGAATTGAGCGCTTCATAAGGTATGATTTTGGTTTTTTCGTTTTTGAAATGATTATATGGAGGAAAAGGAAGTTTGTATGTATAATGTTGTTGTCTGGATTTAAGTGTAATATATACAATGTGTTATGTTATTTGTAACCGAATTAATGGTAAAATTTCCGTTTATTTAAAGGTCATTAAAAATTTTAAAAGTTGTTTTAACCCCGTTGAATAAGATAGATGATATAGACTACATATAACAGTACAAAAATAACTCCGCTTAGTCTCCCTATGCTTCTTTTCCTGTTGAATGACATTGCCAGGATGATCAGGGTGCTTGAAAAGATCATTACAAGAATGTCTAAGTTGTTTATCACTTCAAAGTCGAGTGGTTTGATGATGGCGCTTACCCCAAGGATCCAAAGCAGGTTGAAAATATTTGAACCAATTACGTTACCCACAGCGATATCGATGTTTTTCCTTGATGCAGCAACCATAGAGGTTACCAACTCAGGAAGCGAAGTGCCAATTGCCACTATCGTAAGACCAATAAAACTCTCACTCATGCCTAACAAACCGGCAATTTGAACAGCGCCATCTACTACCCATTTGCCCCCCAAAAATAATCCTGTTAAGCCCAGAATGATATAAAACAAGGACTTGAGTGAGGTAATCTCCTGCTGTTTATCTTCATCTGAGAATTCATCTTTATTATTTCGCGCAACAGAAAACGTATAGGCCATAAAAAGGATGAAAAAGAACATAATAATCATACCGTCAGTACGACTGACCGATAGCTCTGCAGAAGAAGAAAACAGGGAAGCATTCGCCAGGAAACCAACCAGGAGAGTTGCAACAAGCATAAAGGGAATTTCACTGAAAACAGTATTTCTGTGAATAGGAAGTGGGCTGATAATTGCGCTCATTCCCAGGATGAGAAGGACATTGGCAATATTGCTGCCGAAAATGTTGCCGATAGCCATGTCAGAATTTCCATGTATACTGGCGAGAATATTTACGACAAGTTCAGGCATAGAAGTACCGAAGGATACAATGGTAAGCCCCACAACCATTTCAGGAATATGATAGCGACGTGCTAATGAAACAGAGCCCTTAACCAGAATATCTGCACCTTTTAGCAGGAAAATGAAACCTGCAATAAACAGAATATAGACCAGCATAACACAAATTTAAATTTAACCTGATTTTAATCCAAACATCAAAGAAGCTGCCCGACTTCCTGCTTGACAAAATCAATGGCAATTGCAGTGGGTGACTTATCAAGTTCCATCAGATTTTCAAGTATTGCTTTGCTAAGTTCAAAAGCAGGCGCATCCGGCCTGATATTTTCAGCAGTAGTATTAATTATTTTAATCAAATTTTCCCGTGCGCTTTTAACGATACCCCATGCTTTGGTACTGATATATATTTGCTGAGATACATTATGGTCAAATTCGGCACGTATGGTTGAAAGCATTGCAGATTGAAGCTGTCTGGCTGTCATTTCACGGGTGGAAAGGCGCATGATCATAGATTCAGGAGAAATGCGTTCAAGTAAAAGAGTAACTCTTTCATAAGCCTGGAGTTTTACAGGAAGCGTTATTCTTTGACTTTCTATTGTATTTTCAATGCGATTGCGATTTTGCTCACTTTCTATCAGTTTTTTTAATATTAAATAGGCCGTGAACAGTACAATAAGAGCAGGAAGAATATATTTGAGTATCTCCAGGATATCTGACATGTTAAAAAAGTTTTGTAATTTTTTCTTTACAATATTAAGCAAATTCTTATTAAAACCTTAATTTTAACACTTATTTACCCTAAATTATGTGAATACCATGGAACAAGTATCTCAAAGAATTGCAAATCTTTCTGAATCAGCCACAATTGCTATGAATCAGAAAAGTAAGGACCTTCAGGCACAGGGGGTTGATGTAATTAACCTGAGTGTAGGTGAACCTGATTTTTTTACTCCTGACCACATTAAAGAGGCTGCAAAAAAAGCCGTGGATGATAATTTTTCATTTTATTCTCCTGTACCCGGTTATCCTGACCTAAGGAAAGCTATTTCAGAGAAATTTAAAAGGGAAAATAATCTTACTTATGCACCTGAACAAATAGTCGTATCAAACGGGGCCAAGCATTCGCTTGCCAATGCTATTCTGGCGCTGGTTAATAAAGGAGACGAAGTAATCATTCCGGCGCCTTATTGGGTTAGCTACGCTGAATTGGTTAAACTGGCTGAAGGGACCAATGTTATTCTGGATACAACTCTGGAAAATGATTTTAAGGTAACGGCTGAACAAATTGAAAAGGCAATTACCCCGAGAACAAAGGCATTGCTGTTATGCTCACCATCCAATCCCACTGGTAGTGTATACAGCAGGGAGGAGCTAAAAGCTATTGCTGATGTTGTTGCTCCTCATCAAAATATTTTTATCCTGGCCGATGAGATTTATGAACATATTAATTTTATAGGAAAGCATGAGAGTATTGCCCAGTTCGCATCTGTTTACGACAGGGTAGTAACTATCAACGGCGTTTCCAAGGCGTATGCCATGACAGGGTATCGTATCGGATATATGGGAGCCCCGGCCTGGCTGGCAAAAGCCTGCACCAAAATGCAGGGACAGGTGACCACAGGAGCTTCTTCTATTGCGCAAAGAGCCGCCATTGCAGCGCTAAATTCAGCTCCGGAAGTGACAGAGAAGTTCAGAACTGCATTCAAAAGAAGAAAAGATCTGGTGGTCAGACTCATTTCAGAAATACCAGGGGTGAAATCAAATGAACCTCAGGGTGCTTTTTATATTTTCCCTGATGTGAGTGCTTTTTACGGGAAAAAAGTAGGAGATAAAACCATTAATAATTCAACAGATTTTTGTCTTTATTTACTTGAAGAAGCTCATATAGCAACAGTTCCAGGAGAAGCATTTGGTGCACCTGATAATATTCGGATATCTTTTGCTACCTCAGATGAAAATCTGGAAAAAGCTTTAAAACAGTTTAAAGAAGCGGTAGCTGTTTTACATTAAAAGAAATATTAAGGGCCCTGACTATTTCAGGGCCTTTTTAGCTTCTTCAAGTTCATTGACTATCAGGCTCATATCCAGCGGCTTTACCAGGTAACTGAAAGCTCCTTTTTCCAGCGTCTTTTTTTTAATTTCATTATTTACACTTGCAGTAACAATAAGAACCTGTGGCGGAATACCTTTCTTCGGTTTTAGCACTTCCAATACTTCAAATCCATCCATCCCGGGCATGGAAAGATCCAGTAAAATGAAATGCGGATTGTGTTTTTTATTTAATTGTAATGCACTTTTTCCTCCACTTGCAAGAAGTACCTCATACCCGTGGTTTTCCAGCAGGTCCTTCAGCAATAGGTTGTTTACTGAGGAATCGTCCACTACTAATACTTTCCATTTTATATCTGATGACATGTAAATAATTTTAGAAAATCAATATAAATATAAAAAACAGACTGCTAATAATTTTTAAATTTAATACTTTTAAATTTTGCAACAATGTGTTTAATTGTTGTTCTGGTTAATGATCACGCTGATTTATATCATTCTTCTGCATGATGTGTTCCCGGAAAACTTTGGAATTAGTGCCAAAAAATTTTAATTATTCTAAGTTAAATGGATATCAATTGTTTGGATTGTGATCTCTGTGGAGGTTGTTTAAAGGGATTGAACAAAGAACAGATGGGAAGGCTTAGCAAAAGTGCGGTAAGAGTCTCTTTCAAACCCGGCGAAATTATACTCAAACAGGGAGCACTTGCCTCGCATATTATTCATCTTGTCAGAGGATATGCCCGGTTTTACCTGGAAACCGGAGATGGTAAAAACCTGATTGTGAAAATCCTGAAACCTCATGAATTTGCCGGTATAACCAGTTTGTATGCAAATAAACAATATTCCTTCTCACTGGCTTCGCTGGGAGAAACCCAGGTTTGCCTGTTCGAAAAATCGGTTTTTTTATCATTAATTCAGGAAAATAATGTCTTTTCCAATGTTATAAATCAATGGTATTGTGAGAGCCACCAACAGGTGTTGGGTAAATTGAAGATTTTTGGCAGTCGTCAGCTGCATGGGCGGGTGGCTGATTCCTTATTATATCTGGCAGATGAGGTGTTTCATAGTGACCGTTTTAACCTGATGCTTTCCCGTAAAGAGTTTGCTGAACTGGCAGGGACATCCAAAGAGGGCTTAATCAGAATTTTATCTGAAATGCGTAATGACAAGATTATCAACCTTAATGACAGAGAGGTGGAGATTATTAAAAGAGATTTACTGGAACGAATCAGACAAATTGGCTAAACTATTCCAAACAAAAGAGAGCGCCTGCTAAAAAGCGCCCTCTAAAATTTCATTATTCGGAACTGATCAAATTTATATCAATCTATTCTTCAGTTACTTTTTCATAATATTGATTGAGCTTGCTGTTATCGTTCCTGCCCTGTTTTGTGTTTTTTAACCGGGATTTGAAACTTGTTCCTGTTGAACCTCCGGTCTTGAAGAATGAAACGGTTTCTTTAAGCTGTTCAGCCTGTGCTGATAATTCTTCCGACCCGGTAGCCATTTCTTCGGAAGCAGCAGCGTTTTGCTGAGTTATCTGATTGAGTTGTTGCAATGCATTATTGATTTGATCGGCACCTGAGTTTTGTTCCATACTGGCTGCAGTAATTTCCTGAACCAGGCGTGCTGTTTTTTCTATTTCAGGCAGCATTTCATTGATGAGTTTCGCTGATTCATTTGTTGCATTAACACTTGTTTTTGACATCATTTCGATCTCACCGGCAGCAATTTTGCTTCGTTCAGCAAGTTTTCTTACCTCGGCGGCAACAACTGCAAATCCTTTACCGTGTTCCCCCGCCCTGGCTGCTTCAACGGCTGCGTTTAACGCAAGTATGTTAGTCTGGAATGCAATGTCATTGACAATAGCAATTTTTTCGGCGATGTTGCGAATAGATAAAAGGCTCTCTTCTGAGGCATCCTTTACTCGTTTCATTCCTCCACTCGATGACATTGCAATTTTTTCTGTTTGTCTTGAATTTTCTGCATTTTGTTCAATATTGGAAACCATTTCTTCCATAGATGAAGATACTTCCTCAGCGCTGCTTGCCTGCTCAGAAGCTCCCTGTGATAATTCCTGAGAGGTTGAACTCATTTGCATTCCGGCAGAGAGTATGCTTTCAGCGCCACTCACGACATCTTGCACAATGGTGCGTAATTTTTCCACCATCTGCTTTAATGATGTTGCCAGTATCCCTATTTCATCTGTCTGCGAAACATCTACTTCAGCCATTAGATCTCCTTGAGCAACCTGTTTAGCAAACTTTACTCCTTTTTTTATTGGATTAATTATGCCCCGGGCAATAATCACTGCAAATAAAATAGCAAGCAATACCGCAATCAATCCAAAAGTAATCACTGTTAACCGGGTACTCTTCGCACTTCCCAGCATCGCCTGATCGGTCATAATATAATTTTTTGACTGATCAATGACCTCCTGGAACAGATTACCTATGTTGGCCAGTGCAGTGCGTGTATCAGTATTATAAATCTCATTGGCTTTTTCCATGCCCTGTATCTTACTGTCATTCCAGGCAACCATCTTATCGATTATTTTTAACAAATTTCCGATAATTGGCTCTGTAGTGTTATTATAATACTGCTGCGCTTGTGCCTTATTGCCCTCTTTGAGGTATTTTTCAATAATTTTCACACTTTCATGAAGGGCTCTGTGGGGTTGTTCAACTTCATTTATCATGGACGCGAATTGGGGATCTTCAGAAGCGATTTTTTTTACTTTGTCACTGTATAACCATTTCCCAAATCCACATTGTGTCGGATCTTTGATCACGTTTATGGTGGTTTCATTTTTATTGCTTAACAGGGTGTTTTTTACTGTAGCATCCCATTGCAAATGTGCCACTTTTGCATCCCTTAAACTATTACTTAGTTGTTGATCTGCCTGTTGGAATACATCAGCTATTTTAATAGCAGACTCATGCAATGCCTTGTGCGGGGCTTCCATCTGATCGATTATTGGTTTTAATTCCGGGGCAAGCTCTTCGGCATGTTTTCTACCCTCTCCATAAAACCACTGCCCAAAGGCACATTTGTGATAATCTGTTTGCACAGAAAGTTTGGTTACATTATCATCTGTAAGCAGTGTGCTGACATCCTGCGCCCATTGCAAGTGTTGCACATACTTTTGTTCCAGATCTGTCCGAAGTGTGTTGCCTTCTATTACCTGTGTTGCATTGCCAACTATTTTTCCTGTTCCGCTAAATGATACTACCATCAAAACTACCAGCAGGAGAATGATGGATCCAAAGGCAATAAAGAATTTTTTACCCAATTTTAAGTTTTTCCAGTTCATTTCTTAGTGATTTAAAAGTTTGATATGAAAGAATGTTAATATGTAGTTTGATGGGTGAATTCATAATGTTGATACACAGCAGATTTCCTTTCTCTGAAAATTCTGTAATTATTCAATAATACGGATTCATTGGTATGGGGTTAAATAAACGGATGAGCATTAAAATTTCGAAACCGATGACTTTTGTCATCGGATCCGGTGATCGCTGGTAATGAATAAGTACGAATCTGTACTCAATAGTAAGAAAACAACTATCTTTGCGGTCATGGAAAATTTAGGAAAATTTAACTGGTTGATTATAGTGGCAGTGTTGGTTGGCGGGTTGATGCCAATTCAATCAAGTATCAATGCATGGCTGGGACAATACCTGAAGAGTCCCTTTCAGGCAACACTTGTTAATTTTATGGGTGGAGTTGTTGTGCTGGCTGTATTGTTGATCATTTTTCTACGTCCTGAATATCCTACACTGGCAGAGTTGCGACAAATACCATGGTATTTGTTTGTAGGTGGCGCTTTTGGAGTTGTGTTTGTAACTGCTATTGTATTACTGACACCGCGTATCGGAATTACCAATATGATGGCGGGCATACTTACCGGACAACTTATTATTGCCGTACTGCTGGATCATTTTGGCTGGCTGAACAATCACCATCCGATTACACCCACAAGAATAGCAGGGATCATCCTGCTTATTCTGGGAATTATTCTTACACAAAAATAGAAGGATGCGCTCTCGTCTAATATACTGAGCGGCTGATATAGTCCTTGTAGTCTTTTAACACCGGTTCATAGCGTGTTTCAAACAGTTCAGAGGATATTATGAAATCAGCTGTTGACCGGTTGCATGCGGTTGGAATATTATAAAGTGCTGTAATACGCAACAGTGCTTTTACATCAACATCGTGAGGCTGAGGCTCCATGGGATCCCAGAGAAAAATTACAACATCAATCAATCCGTCAACAATTAATGAACCCAATTGCTGATCGCCACCCAAAGGTCCTGATTTTAGCTTGGTAATGTCAATTTTTTCTACTTTTTTCTTACCAATTTTATTGCGCAAAGCATCTTCTACCAGTCTTCCCGTTGTACCTGTACAAATCAGCTCGTGCTTGCTCAGCGTCTCCCAGTTCCATTCCACCCACTCTATAATATCCTTCTTGCGGTTATCATGCGCTACCAAAGCAATTCGTTTTATCTTATCCATATTTGTATTATTAAGTTTCTGCCGTAAAAATACAATTTGATCTTTAAATGCAACGCTCTTAGCATAAGATTTAACGAAAGGATAATATTTCTTTTTTCATTTATGAAATTATAAGCGCTTCTTATTTATGAATTTCAGCAAATAAACCAACATGAAAATTAGCCACAATTAATGAATATTAAATTTGTGCTTATATAACGCTCCAACCAAATGATCCGAAGCTATCTGAATTACATTCTGGTTCTAACTATAATTTACTGATATATTGCAGATAATGTTTTCCTGTTAAATAAAAAAAAGTAAATTTGGTATTTGTTGTTCTTGTAAACTAAGAAGTAGCATGTTTGTTCTAATAGATGATTGTTTGTGAATATTCGAGCACTTATAGAAAATACCTTCAAAATTGTATGAATCAGTTTGAAAAGATAGCGCAACACAAGAAAAAGAACCGGCAAAAAATTAATTTCGGTTTTTCGAATGAAAAAGCATTTGCAGAACTGGAACATGCTATCATATCAGCACTGGAAACCTATTCGAATGTACACCGGGGAAGTGGGCATTTCTCAGTTGTTTCAACCGAGTTGCTGGAAAAGGCACGTGATATTGTGCTGCAATACCTTCAAGTCAGTAAAAAAAAGTATGTAGTAATATTTACATCTCCCCGGTATGCCTATCTCATCACACAAGGCGTGCAGTCAGATAGTTTTAAGGTTTTGTCTTCCCAAGAATTTGGATTGCCGGTAGGTGTGAGGGCAGTGGTGCTTAAGAAAAAAGTACTTTCAATTGGGGCTCCCCTGTATAGTGGTGGCGGAACAACACGACTTATCTCCCGGGGCTGGGTACTTTGGGGTAAATTGCCTGACAAACTGGAACCCGGTACTCCGGCTTTGCTCAATATCATTGCATTTGCTAAAGCTTTACTCATTGTGCAACAGTCTGGATATGGGTTATTTACTGGTATAAACGGGGAAGAAAGAACAGGGAAGCAAATATTGGAAGATGATGAACTCAACGCATTTCATGGAAATGAATTACTGCAAAAACTCAGGGAAATGCATTTGGGTGGCCACTTAGCAGTGCCTGTAACTGGCGGGAGAAGAAATTTTGTAAATCTGGATAACAGTGCCAGTACTCCGACTTTTATACCTGTATGGGAGGCATTTCGTCAGGCACTGCATCAGTCAGCTGCTACACATACTCAGATAATCAATGAAACAAGGAAAATCTGTTCTGAATTTCTGAATGCTCCTTTGGCAGGGTATGATCTGCTTTTCACTTCAAATACCACAGAGTCAGTTAACCTGGTTGCGGAAAGCATGTCAAAAGACCTGTCTGCATCATCTGAGCCGGTTATTCTGAGTTCATATATGGAACACTCTTCCAACGATCTGCCCTGGCGGAGGCTTCCCGGTCATACTTTGATCAGGCTGCAGGAAAACGAAGATGGTTTTCTGGATCTGAATGAACTGGAAACCTTGCTCCAATGGTATAACGGCAGGGGCTGTGCTGGTAATAAACGTATTAAACTGGTTTCAGTTACCGGTGCTTCCAACGTGTTGGGTTCATGCATTAATATTGAAGAAGTAAGTCGAATCGTTCATCGTCTTGGAGCCAGGTTACTGATTGATGCTGCCCAGCTTGTATCACACCGGAAAATAGATGTTGCCAAATGGGGAATCGATTATCTTGTGCTTTCGGCCCATAAAGCATATGCCCCATTTGGAAGCGGTATGCTCGTGGCCATCAAAGGGGCACTTAATTTTACTGAAGAAGAAATGCTAACGATCCGTTCCTCTGGAGAGGAAAATGCAGCCGGTATCGCTGCCATGGGGAAAGCCCTGTTATTTCTGCAGCGTATTGGTATGGATAAGATTGAAGCTGAGGAAAAAGAATTGACACGCTATGCGCTTAATGAATTATCTGTCATACCTGGCCTCAGAATATTTGGTGTTCAAAATGCAGATTCTGCTGGTTTTGAAAATAAAATAGGTGTGATCCCGGTCATTATGAAACAAATGATGTCTGATAAACTTGCAAAAGCCCTGGCTGAACAAGGTGGTATCGGAGTGCGTTTCGGATGTCATTGTGCGCATATGATAGTTAAGCGATTGCTGAATGTCGGGCCTGTACTTGAACGGTTTCAGCAATTGATTCTCACTCTTTTTCCGAAAGTTCAATTACCCGGTCTTTTGAGGATAAGCCTGGGTATTGAAAATACAAAAGAGGATATTGATGTGCTTATTTCAGTGCTGAGGGAGATTGGAAACAATCATGGGACTGGAAGGAATGAGGAATTTATTCATGATGACAAAGGAAAAAATCATCTATCGGAAAAGAAAATTAAAAATCGAATAAATGAATTTGTGAGATCGAGGGTACAAATGGTTTATTCTGATTAGTAATTTTACTATATTGATCTGGATAATAAGTTGAAAGCAACGGGGAGGGAGAAAATATTTTTTTTAATAAAAATGATTTCAGAATATTAATCAGGTTCTGATATAAAATGACAAAATTAAAGAACAAACCTGTTCACTTGAAAGCAGGGCTTTATGCATCGCTTGTGTTCGCATTTCTTACTGCCATTACCCTGACTTTTGCCATGATCGCAATTCCTCCTTCTGGTCCATACTGTCCGGCTAATTGTATGAATTATCCTTTTAGTGAATTGCTGGATTATTATCCGCGAGATTATTACTGGATGTATCTGGCTGTTTTTCAGTTTGTGGCTTTTGTGTTTTTCGTCGTTTCCATTCACTTTTCTGCACCTGAGGAAAGAAAAATATTCAGTTTCACAGGTGTTGCCTTTGCTGTTATAGCAGCTGCGTTATTAATGGCTGATTTATTTGTTCAGTTTACTGTTGTTCCGGTAAGTGTCATGAAAGGTGAGACAGAGGGGATAGCCCTGCTCACCCAATATAATGGTCATGGTATTTTTATTGCCCTCGAAGAGCTGGGTTACTGGATGATGAGCCTGAGTTTTCTTTGCTTTTCCCCGGTTTTTATCGGCAAAGACAGAATGAATCGCTTCATTCGTTTGCTTTTTGTCATCCAGTTTGTACTGATGTGGTTTTTTTTCCTGTATTATATTATTAAATATGGTATAGAACTTGAGTACCGTTTTGAAGTCGCAGCTATAACTATTAACTGGTTAACAGCCATAGTTGCCGGTGTCATAATTGGTATTCGTTATATCCATATGTTGAAGATTATACGACATAAAAACCAAAATCTAAAACTATGAGTAAGCGTAAGAAAAAGATGAAACGTGACCCGTTGATTGCAGGGTTTTTATCACTGATTATTCCCGGGTTGTTCATGATATTTCGTCACTTTGGAGTATTTCCTTCTGGATATGGGCAATTGCAGATGCATATGTTCTTACAGGAAGGTTAAACAAAAAGAATAAGAAGAATTAACCGGTTATTTGAAAGGCACTTGTTAATTAAAATCTGGCACAAAGGGAATAAAAAGACTTATAGTCATCAACCGGAAAGAAATCAAATTCAAGTTTTTCAGCACTTTCTCTTGCAATATCAATTAAGCCGAGTCCTGCTCCTCCCCGGGTGGTGCTTACACCATCCTTAAGTGTACGTTTGTACATTTGAACAAGTTCTTCTTTAGTCATGTTATTGAGTTTTGTCAGGTGTTGCCTGAGCGTTTCAACACGACTTTTTTTAATATAATTTCCGGTATTTATTACAAACTTATCCTTTTCATGGCTCATCAGGAAAATACCCTCTCTTACTCCATCTTCGTCATAACTGTGTTTACTGACATTCTGCAGAATTTCTACCAAAAGATGATAAGTCTTTTTATGCATCCTCTTTGGTACCATCTGATCCTGGATAGTATTTTCAATCATCTTCAGGATGGGCAAAACAGAATCCTGGGCAAAATCACCTTTGTGAATAATCAGGATATTTTCACGACTCATCCGGGCATGCAATTCTCCTGCCATGCTTAATGGAATTGTGACTCGTTCATGCTGTGTCTCGTTGTTGCGGTTGAGCAACTTTATCTGCAGATAAAAGAATGAATACTGGTTATTTATCCTTACAAAATTATAATCAAGTTTCTGGCCTGATCGTCTTACCATTTCAATTAACCCAAGGCCGGCACCCCCTTTGGCGTTTATTTTCTTATTTCCAAGAACTTCCAGGTAAAGTTCCCTGAGTTCCTCTTTATCGAGCTGATTAATAGTATCAAGCTTTGATTTAAGTGGCTCAATATCTTCATTAAAGATTAAATTGGCAGATGAAATAAAAAATGCAGTACCGATGTTCCTGGTAATAAACAATCCGGTTTTTCTGGAACTTCTGATTGGAATATCCGGATGATCGCCGTGCCTCACAATATTCTGGAAGCATTCGGCCATCAGGAAAGATACTTTATTGCTTAATCTGTAGAGCTCAGCCTTGTTGTTCAGATTGTATTCACTCAGGTCCAGAATCCTGTCAGTTATCTCATCGCTAAATGAACCCTGATAAAGAAAACTCAGGCTATCCTGTTCCAATAACCGGTAAAAATCATAAACTATCCTTAGATCCATAAGCGATTCTCAGCATATATCAAGCTAAAGATAAATGAAAAATAACAAATACAAGTGATTTAACTTGTTTTTTGTTTCCCCCAGGTTAATTATTTTATTTTTAATCCTTTCGGGTTTTTAATTGTTACATCTGTTTTTTTGTGGGCATCACCAAACAAAGTTTGAATTTCACTCGTATTTCAAATATTTATAATTTTTAGGCGAGGATAGTCGTTAAATATTCATGGGGATAATAAAATCATGATTATTTTTGTCTCCTTTTTTAACCGAATGGATTGATATGGAAAGAAGAACCCCAAAAGGATTCCTGAACGGCAAAACATTGATAATCGCTGTTGTTGCGATAGCCTTTGTTGTTTTAGTTATAGTTACAGCTCGATATTATGCTCGAATTTTTGCTCCCAATGTTAATACAGAAGAGGTGCAGCCTGCCGATCTTTATATATACACCGGATCTACACTGGATGATGTAGTACAAACCCTCAGGGATAGTAATCTGATACGGAATACCGATTCTTTTATATGGCTGGCCAGACGCAAGAATTACGACAATCATGTAAATCCGGGTCATTATGTGATCGATCCGGGTATGAACAATAATGAATTAATCAATCTGTTACGGTCGGGAAAGCAAACACCGGTAAATGTAACCTTCACTAATGTTCGCACGCTTCCGGTCCTTGCTTCTGTAGTATCCGGACAACTTGAAGCTGATTCTGCCTCAATAGAGGGTTTGCTGAATGATGAACGTTTTCTTTCATCACTGGGTATGAATCGATATACCATCCCCGGGCTTTTTATTCCCAATACCTATGAATTTTACTGGAATACCGGGGCGCGAGGTTTTGTAGAAAGGATGAAAAAGGAATATGATCGCTTCTGGAAGGGCAGTCGTATGAAAAAGGCAGAAAAAATTGATCTTACCCCTGTTGAGGTGAGCACCTTAGCTTCCATTGTTGATGAAGAAACAAACATGACAGATGAAATGCCCCGGATTGCAGGAGTATACATCAACAGGATCAAAAGGGGAATTCCGCTACAGGCAGATCCTACCATACGGTTTGCAATGGGGGATTTTACCATCAGGAGGGTACTGAAAAAGCAGCTTGAAATTGATTCTCCCTACAACACTTATAAATTTGCAGGATTGCCTCCGGGTCCCATCAGAATTCCTTCGATTGTTGCAATTGATGCAGTTCTTAATTATGAACATCATAATTATTATTATTTCTGCGCAAAAAATGATTTTTCGGGTTATCATGCTTTTGCCAGAACCCTTGCTCAACATAACCAAAATGCACGTTTATACCAGAAAGCATTAAATCGGCGGAAAATTTTGAAATAATTAAGGAACAAGAAGGGGAATGAGTTATTTTAGTAACATCAAAACCTAAAGATTATATTTCTCGGAGTAACAATTTCAAAATAACAGAATGGAAAGGATAAAATTCGGAACTGATGGGTGGAGAGCAGTTATTGCTCAGGAGTTTACAGTTGAAAATGTAATACGGGTAACAAACGCTGTGGCTACATGGCTGTTGAAAAAGAATCAGAATCCCTCAGTAGTTATCGGTCATGATTGCAGATTTGGAGGTAAATTATTTACGGAAACTGTTGCAAAAGTACTGGCATCCAAAGGGATAAAAGTTTTTATTGCTGAAGGATTTGTTTCCACTCCGATGGTATCACTGGGTATTTTGCATCATCAGGCCAGCATGGGGGTTGTAATCACTGCCAGTCATAATCCGCCGGAATACAATGGCTATAAATTGAAGGGGCCTTTTGGCGGTCCTTTGCTTGAAGAGGATATCCGGGACATAGAGCATTTTATCTCTGATGGAGGGATGATGGACCTGGACCTGATTAACCAGGAAAATCTTGTTAAACAGGGCTGGATCGAATATGTTGACCTGGAAACAGCCTATGTTGATCATCTTTCTGCCAGTTTTAATGTGGAAGCTATTCGCCAGTCAAACCTGAATTTTGCTTTTGATGCAATGTATGGCAGCGGACAGAATGTTTTCAAAAAAATTCTTCCTGATATGCCCTCTCTTCATTGTGAACTAAATCCCACTTTTAAAGGAATACCACCTGAGCCGCTTGCAAAAAACCTGAAGGAATTCAGTGCATTTTTGAAAGAGGCCAAAAACATTGATGCCGGACTTGCTGTTGACGGGGATGCCGACAGAATTGCCATGCTTAACGAGATTGGTGAATATGTTGATTCTCATCATATTATTTTGTTGCTGATCCATACCCTGGTTAAGTATAAAAACATGAGCGGACTTGTTGTTACCGGTTTTTCTTCTACCGTAAAAGTTGAAACACTGGCTGCTCATTACGGACTGGATGTCGTTCGGGTTAAAATCGGGTTTAAGGATATATGCAAAGTAATGCTTAAAGAAAATGTGTTGGTTGGTGGGGAAGAATCGGGGGGTATTGCTGTTGGCTCACATATTCCTGAAAGAGATGGTATCTGGATGGGAATGATCCTTTTCCAGATGATGGTTGAAACCGGTAAAACCCTTTCGCAACTTATTGATGAAGTATATGAGATTACCGGTAAATTTGCTTTTAAGCGACAGGATATTCATTTAACAAAAGAAAAACGTAACAGAATAGCTGAAAACTGCAGAAAAGGTAAGTATAGTTCATTTGGTGATTACAAAGTTGAAAGAGTAGAGGATCTTGACGGATTTAAATATTATTTTAATGATCATGAATGGTATATGATCCGCCCTTCCGGGACTGAACCGGTACTGAGAACTTATGCTGAATCGTCTACACCTGAAAGAGCTGCGGCTATACTGGAAGCAGGGTATAATACAATTATGGGTGAGTTGAATTAATCAACCTGATTTTCAGCTACTTTACCCTTTAGGGCTCAGGGCAAAAAGTAGCTGAAAATCCTGGTATTGGCTTTTCGGAGTACACTTAATTTTATCAAAATAAAAAAGATGCCGAATCATTTTTAAGTGATCCGGCATCTGCGTTTTATTTAATATAGAATTACTACAATTTAAATACCCAAAAGTTTTTCATCAGCATTGGCACCATTGAGCAGCATTTTGTAAGGGTCTTCCAGCAATTCCTTCACCTTTACAAGGAAGCTTACCGAATCTCTGCCGTCAATCAGGCGGTGGTCATAAGAAAGTGCAAGATACATCATAGGTCGTATTTCAACTTTACCGTTTATTGCAACAGGCCTTTCAATGATATTATGCATTCCCAGTATAGCTGATTGAGGCGGGTTAATAATCGGCGTTGACAGCATAGAGCCAAAAATCCCGCCATTGGTGATGGTAAAAGTTCCTCCTGTCATCTCTTCTATACCGAGCCGGTTATTGCGGGCTTTTTCTGCGAGTCTCAGTATTTCTTTTTCTATGTCAGCCAGTCCCATATGCTCAGTATTTCTGAGTACCGGAACCATCAATCCTTTGCCTGTTTGTACTGCAATACCTACATCCACGTACTCCGGCGATACAATCTCTTCTCCGTCAATCATTGAATTCACATTGGGAAATTGCTGTAAGGCAATGGTTACGGCTTTTGTGAAGAAAGACATAAAGCCCAGTTTTATGCCATGCTTATCTGTAAATTTTTTCTGGAACTTTTGACGGAGCTGCATAATAGCCGACATATCTGCCTCATTGAATGTAGTCAGCATGGCTGTATCATTCTTAACGGCAACAAGCCGCTGTGCCAGTTTCCTGCGAAGGTTGGACATCCGCTTCCTGTTGGTTTCCCGGGATACTTCACCGGAGGGTTGAGACGGCTCTTCTGCCTTATGTGACACAACTGCTTCTACATCACCGCGGGTAATTCTTCTTAATCCGTTTATAATATCTTCTACATCAAGCCCTTCTTCCTCCATTCTTTTACGGGCCAGCGGTGAAACCTTCACCTCTTTGTACTCTTCAGCAGGTGGTGCCTTTGTTTCTTTTTCGGTCTTTTCTTCCGCCGTTTGCTTTTTGTCAACTGATTTTTCTTCTTTATCGGCTGACTCTTTTTTGGTTTTTTCAGTGTTCTCCGGTTGGGGTTCAGGTTCCTTTTTGGTTGCTTCTTCAGTTTTTGCCTCTTCTTCTTTGCCGCCTGATTTCTTCTCTTCGGTTTTGCCACCCTGCGCACTGGTATCAATCGTACAGGCCACGGCGCCCACATTAAGTGTTTCGCCTTCTGAAGCTTTCAGGGAAATTTTGCCACTGTCTTCTGCAAGTAAAGGAAGTGTGGCTTTGTCTGATTCAACTTCTGCTAATTCCTGATCTTTCTCAACATAATCGCCATCTTCCACCAGCCAGCTGGCTATTTCAACTTCAGTAATCGATTCTCCGGGACTGGGTATTTTAATTTCAAGTATCATATTATCTGTTAATTATTAAAATAGTCGTGCTGTTTAAGAATTTCCTTGCGGGATTTCCCAACTACACATTGTAAACCACAATATTTATAATTTCGTTCACATTCGCATTTCCGGAATACTTTTTCAATAATTTCTTCCTGACCCATCAGATGGAGTTTGTTAAGCCCAACAGCAGGACTTCCACTCGGCAGACGGGCAATACATACCAGTTCAGGATCCTTTAATTGATTCTGGAAATATAGCCAGGGTCCCATATTCTCAGGTTCTTCCTGTACCCAAATTTTTAGTAATGTATTCGGGTATTGTTTAAGTATTTGTTTAATTTTTTCTTTCGGAAAGGGATGGAGTTGTTCAATTCTAATGATAGCAATGTCCCTGGCGTTGAATTCTTCTTTTTTGGCAAGAAGATCGTAATATATTTTTCCACTGCACATGACCACTCGTCTTACTTCTTCCCTGTCAACATTATTATCATCAATAACTTCCTGGAAATGTCCTTTTGCAAGGTCATCCATCCGGGAAACGCATTTTGGATGGCGCAGGAGGCTTTTGGGGGTGAAGACCACAAGCGGGATCCTGAATTCACGGGCCAGCTGGCGACGCAATACATGGAAAAAATTAGCCGGAGTAGTACAATTTACAACCTGCATGTTATTGTTGGCTGCCAGTGACAGGAAACGCTCTATCCTGGCGCTGGAATGTTCCGGGCCCTGTCCTTCGTATCCGTGAGGAAGCAGCAGAACAATACCGTTCATTAATCCCCATTTTTCCTCTGCAGAACTGATATACTGGTCCACTATTACCTGAGCCACATTATGGAAGTCACCAAACTGAGCTTCCCAGATGGTTAATCCATCAGGCATGGCAAGCGCATATCCGTACTCAAATCCCATTACACCATATTCAGACAACAGGGAGTTAAATATATGGAAGGGCGCCTGTTCCTGACTCAGGTGTTTCAACGGGGTATATTGCTGATCAGTGTCTTCAATGATGTGGGCTGCATGGCGATGAGAAAAAGTACCACGTACTGTATCCTGACCACTGAGTCGAACCGTATGTCCTTCCTCCAGCAAAGAGCCATAAGCAAGGAGTTCGCCCAGGGCCCAGTCGAGCCTGTCCTCTTTTATCATCTTTTTCCTTTCCTCAATCAGGCGGGTGATCTTTCGGAAAAATTTTTTGTCTTCCGGAAGGGTATTCATTCTTGAGGCTATATCGAGTAACTTTTGTTTTTCAACGCCGGTTTCCGGTGAATCTTTAAAATCGTCATTTACAGAATATCGAAACCGGGTCCAGTCTTCCTTCAGAAACTGTTTAATATGTACTTTTTGTATTTGTTTGGAAGCTTCAAACTGTTTTTCGAGATAATCATTATACTCTTTGGAGAGCTTATCTATTTCCTCCCGGGAATAAACGCCCTGCTCAATTAATTTCTTGCTGTAAATCTGACTTGTATTGGGATGATTGGCAATAATTTTATAGAGAAGCGGTTGGGTAAAGCGGGGTTCGTCTCCTTCATTATGTCCGTATTTGCGATAGGAAAGGATGTCAATGAATACATCAGAATGGAAGGTCTGCCGGTAATCCATTGCCATTTGTATAGTGAAAACCAATGCCTCCACATCATCCCCGTTTACATGGAAAATCGGAGCTTTCGTAACCTTGGCGATATCAGTACAATAAGTACTTGATCTTCCGTCCAGATAATTGGTGGTGAAGCCGACCTGGTTATTGATCACCAGATGGATCGTTCCTCCGGTTTTATACCCCTCAAGCTCAGACATCTGTATCACTTCATAGACAACGCCCTGTGCAGCAATGGCCGCATCACCATGGATGATTATCGGAGATACTTTTTTATAATTCCACTCATATTTGTCATCTATTTTGGCTCTGGCAATTCCCTGAATCACCGGGCTAACAGCTTCCAGGTGGGAGGGGTTGGGGGCCAGGTTCAACCGTACTTTTTTCCCGGCAGGAGTTATGACCTCATTTCCATAACCCAGATGGTATTTTACATCACCAAGGGAGATACTGTCTTCATACTCATCAGCAACAAACTCTTTGAAAATATTCTCATTGGGCTTTTCCAGTACATTGGCAAGCACATTAAGTCTTCCGCGGTGCGACATGCCGATAATGAATTCCTCAATACCCAGTTCCGATCCGTGTTCAATTACACTGTGCAGGGCCGGAATAAGTACTTCAGTTCCTTCCAGTGAAAAACGTTTCTGGCCGGTAAACTTCCTGTGAATAAAGTTTTCGAAGCTTACCGCATGCATCAGGTTGTTATAAATATTCTGTTTTTCTTCGTTACTGAAATCCGGAGTATTGCGGGTACTTTCCATTTTATGCTGGAGCCACTTAAGCTTTTCCGGGCTCCTGATAAACATAAATTCGGCTCCGATCGACTGGCAGTAAGTCTGATTGAGATGTGTCAGAATATCTTGCAGGGAAGAGGTTCCGATTCCGATATTTCTTCCGGCGTGAAATGTTGTATTCAGATCTTTATCAGAAAGTTCATAATTTTCCAGATCGAGTGTCGGGAAATACTTTCTGCGGGTTCGAACAGGATTGGTGAGTGTAAAAAGATGTCCTCTTTTCCGGTAGGCATCAATAAGGTTTATTACCCTAAATTCTTTATCAAATACTTCGCTTTGAAGATCCTGCAATCCATAGTTTTTTACAGCAA
>Ga0102962_1000467_pt1 | contig 19335 bp, 12 predicted proteins | sample SalPonF2_C_D2_MG_FD_84519 | JGI IMG/M metagenome (GOLD analysis project Ga0102962, IMG submission 84519) | Salt pond soil microbial communities from South San Francisco under conditions of wetland restoration - Salt Pond MetaG SF2_C_D2_MG ...
CTCCGAACCAACGACCATAGGTGCCATTGAAAAATCCATGAGATGTTATCAAACCAAGGTCTTTCACAGCTTCAGGATCTTCACTGACAGCATCGGAATAACCCCAGTACGAAAACCGGTACCAGTTACTTGTCTCGCCCGGTGTTACGCCAACATCGCCCATCCCCCCGGCTACCAGGCTGTCATGGGTTACTTTTATCATTTCGGCTACCAGGGACGGCGTCCACCACATATTATAATCATGACCGTGACCGATGTTAGGGTCACTACCGTCCCATGGCCAGCGAGTCCAGTCCTCGCCTTCATTGTGCAGAGAAAGATAGTTTACCGGAAAATGCTCTTTCTCACGCAAAAACCTCACCCACTCAACCATGTACGCTGCCAGATCACCCTTGTGTTCCGGATCCAGGTCTCTTCCCCTTATCTTTTTCTGCAGAGTCATGTATGAAGGGGGACCGTAGAGTGTGGTGATGATATTCAGATCACCTCCCCGGCTCCTGGTTTTATCCAGTCCCATGCGGACAAACTCACGCATATATTTTGTAGTCGTGGTATCATTGTAAGGGCCTCCGGCTTCCGCCTGATGAAAAGGGTCGCAAAACATTTTTACCAACCCGACTTTCAATCCGTCTTCTCCAAACACCATGTCAATAATCTCCGATTTCTGCCTGTCGTTCAGGAGGCTGAATCCGCCGTATTCCTGGGAAAATTCCTTATAGTCGGGTGTTTGGGCTGTTTCAACATAATTGAAACCAAAACCGTCCCATGCCCTTATCCGCTTATCAAATTCGACCTGGACACTGACTCCCTTGATAGTAGGGTATTGGGCATTTACATTAATAATGAACAGGCAAGCAAAGAAAATCACGAGTAATTTTTTCATGGTTGGTTGAATATGATTCTACAGTAAAGATATCGATATATCGTGAAATCTGCTAAAAATAAAGACTGCCCACTTTAAGGTACATACCAGGTAGATCAAACCGGTAAAAAACCAGGTATTACTTCCTTACAGCCCCGGCATTATTCAACATCTCGACAATCTTCTTGTGGCCATTATCCCTGGCTCTCTCCAGTGCAGTGAAGCCGTCGGAATCGTGGTAATTCACATCGGCACCCTTATCAAGCAGTTCTTTAACCTTATCAACATCGCCGGCCCATGCTGCTTTGAGAAGTTCAGGTCCATATTTAAAGGCCCGGTTATTCCCATCTGAACTGGTTTCGGCCATATCTTTCCCGTCATCCATTTTCTCGCCGTTCTTAAGAATGTAAATGACTTCCGGCACCCCGTTTTTAACGGCGATATCCATTGCGGTCAGGCCCTCGTTGTCTTTCCGGGTAAGACTTGCGCCCCTTTTGACCAGTTCCACCACGATATCGGGGTATCCCATTTGAACTGCATATTGCAGCGGAGTTTCCCCATATTTGTCGGTGACATCGATTTTTGCTCCTTCATCGATGAGCAGTTTCACAACATCGGCATGCACTTCGGGCAGCCAGGTATAATAGTAGAATCCCTGCATAGCAGCCCAGTGCAAGGGTGTACGGCCGTTATCATCCCTGGCTTCGATATTTGCGCCGGCATCGACCAGGTCACTGATCCGTTTCAACGACCATTCAGGCTCCTCACGCCAGGCTTTCATGGCGTTGGCCACGGCGGCATGCAAGGGTGTCCAACCATCGCGGGTGGTGGCATTCACGTCGGCGCCGGCATCGAGAACAAGCTTAAAAATGTCGTATTTCGTATAATCTTTCAACCGGTTATCCTTCTCATGGTTCCCGGTGAAAGTAGCAGAAGCCATATCCAACGGTGTCCATCCGTCGTCAGCCTTGGCATTCACGTTTGCACCACCATCGATAAGCAACTTCACAGCATCACCGTCACCGTTCAGGATAGCTGTGAAAAGCGGTGTCCAGCCATTGTGCATCTCCTTATCCAATGTACCTGAGTTGATTAGATTCTTGACCGTTGGCCAGGCAGATTTGTTCCCGCCATCGGGCGAAATCTGGTACGGATGTTTACGTGGGAAAGGATTGGTATTTCCCCATATTTCGTCTTTAACACGAGCCGGGACATTCCACGATTCTGGTAGTTGGGGCATTTCTTTTAACGTCTTCAGCTTCCTGTTTTCGGTCTGGAGAGTTGTGATACTGTGAGCAGGAAATTTCACCTTCTTACCTGGTTTTAACACCCCGGTTTTTTCGCAGTGCATGGAGATTGTCGACTGGTAAATATCGAATTTGTAATCAGAGTCAAGCCCTGAACGGATGTTATCTTCGCTATTATTAATGACCACCAGGGTAAGCGTCCCGTCAACCGGGTGATGAAATGCCGATACCGATAGTCTCTCGTCGGGAGTGGAGGCTTTGACCCTCACGGCACCGGGGCGGATATAACGGTAAAACTGTTTCGAGGCATAGTATTTCGGACCGGGCTGCCCGTTGACCATGATGGCGAACCTGCCCTGATTACCCTCTCCGCCCGACAGCTGCCAGTAAATCCATGCACTGAAATTGCCATACACCAGGTAATCCTGTATGTCCGAGGCCATCTTCATGGCACCTTGCCATGTCTGATCATGACCCGACGTTTCGGTCATCCAGTTCTGGCGGTGATACTGGTTGGTCTCGGCCATCCACCTGGTCAGATCCTCCTTCCCACCCTTGCGGTGGGTACAGAACTGGCCGTTGAAATTCCTGGTTTCCTTATCGGCCATGGTCGGCGCAATATTATATAGCATCCGTCCGGTGTACATCATATCTTCGGGCATCAGAATCTGCGTATGAATATCTTCCTTTTCAAACTTATGCATCAATGCCCGCACAGCTTCTTTCGTCACCCACGGATTGTACACGCACGACCGGTAGAATTCGGGGAACAGCAGTTCGTTCTGCATACTCACCCAGTTAAGGTCGATACCATAATCCTTCTTAGCCAGGATGATCTGTGCAGCCATATATTCAGCATATTCATCAAACATATCGGCCCTGAGAAATCCGCCCCGGATAGGTGCCCTGGTCGTCTTCATAAAATCGGGTGGTGACCACGGTGTTCCCATAAAACGTTTCACCCCGTGTTTTTTAAATTGCTGCATCAGCCACATTGAGCTGTCCAATCCTTTCCGGTTAATGTTGTCACCAAGCCAGAAGCCTTTCCAGTTGAAATGATCCGGGTCATCGTCGTCGTTGACATACTCGGTATGTTCCATCAACGGCACCCGCACAATGCTAAGTCCAAGATCGTTTACGACCCTGTCAAAAAATGCAGGGTCGGAATATTCAGGCGGGAAATCCTTGTAGTTCACGATACAGCTGCCGAATCCTTCAATAGACTGGTATTCCTTCCTGATATCAAAGGTAACAGTTTGCCTGGCAGAAGCATCACCCGGGTCGGAATCAGAAGAAATAAACGCTGTAGAACAAATCAAAATAAAACTCAACGGTAACAGGACGCTTTTCAGAACCATCTTCACATTTTTATAATTTTTATACACCCATTTTTAAAGCGGGGATTAGTGCGCGGCAATTTAAAAATAATTTTTGAATTGGGGGATGTGGAACAATGGCTACAACCACGATAAACCTGTTTCACACCAATTTGATCATTATTCCAATTTTCAAAATGACAGATTTGGCAGGATTAATATCGATAATAAATGGTAATTTCAAAATGGCATTTCACTGAATCAGAATGTTATTAATCAGCAACCTGTAATGTCATAGCGAAGCCCAAACCCTGGTTAGGCAGAGTCGTAAAGCTTAGATGACAAGTTTTATTTACACAAAATGTTAACGATACTTGTCAAGGGTATGTGCGGCTGGCATCCCCTTCCAGGGGACCCAGGGGTAGCGAAGGATAGCTTAGGTTGTTTAAATTGCAAGTTGCATATTCACATCATGTTAACAATACTTGTCATTGGTAGACCAAAATGAGCAACCTTAACGAATCGATAACGGAAAAACGGATTGACCATGTTTGTTTCACCATGCACCTTGATTTGTTAAACAAGGTCATTGCCCCCAGCAGGCATGAAAATAACCCGTTATCGATTGCCATTATTGACCAGCTTAAAATGATATATGCCCATTCGGAGAGGGCATGGCTGAGAAATCTGGAACAGATCAAGGGTGAAGTAAAATACCTGCTTATTGGTGAATCTCCCCCATGGAGCTTTCATGAAAATGCCACATGTTTTTATTCCGACCCAGACTCAACCATCGTTGATACGGTAAGGAAGGCTTTTTTCAGGACCCGGTTAGAAAAAGGGCACGAACTCTACAAATGCCTTGGAGAGAAAGGCTTCCTGTATATCGACACCTTGCCCTATGCCTTCCCGTTCACGCCGGAACAGCGAAAATCGAAGGCTTATGGCGAACTCGTTAAAAGCTGCCTGCCACGATGGCTTACCAAACTTAATCAAAGTCATCTTAGGTTAGCCGGGGACTTGAAAATTGCCTTCAGCTATTACTGGAACGGCATTCAGATCATCGGCGCCTCACTAGGCACTTTGCAAATCGGCAATCATGCCTATCCTGTTCACTCCGACCAGATTGTGGCCGGGCCTGAAACCCGCTTTGTGCCGTCATCAAAACATCTTGGATCTATTTTCCATATACAGCCGGAAACGATATGTCCTGATTAGCATACCCTCTCTATCCTGTTACCTGCAATAAGCGAAAAAAACGAAAAACAACTATCATGGATGCTTTGGAAAAAAACAAAGTAAGGGGAAGGCCCACCCTCAGCCAGATCCTCTTTGTTGAAAAATGGCTGGACAAGTATAACATCCCATACTACAGGGCTGACATAACCTGGTACTCACGGCCCAACGGCTCAGTATATATGTTCGAGGTGAATACCGACAGGGAAATAACGAAACGACAAATCAACACCGACCCCGAATTGGCCGGGAGTGTCATCCCCAAAAAGATAACCATACGGTTTACCATGGATTAACGGTTGTAAAACCACCATTAAATTATGGCGGCAGTCAAGGTATCATGCCGGAGAGTAAGCTACCAGACCTATCAGGAGTCCAGCTATGGATGACTGCCATGATTAACAGTCATGTATTCCCTTATGAGTCGTGTCGGGGGCCATCCAAAAATTATTACTATCTTTCTTTATAATTTCTGAATGACTGCCGATGTTTTCGTGGATCCTGATTGTCTATACCCTTATTCTCCTTCTGGTTTCCGTACTCAGTTTCCGGAAAGGTTTTCGCAACATTTTCCGCACCGAAAACCGGATACCCTGGTTCCTGGCAGGGTTCTCAATTTTCCTCATTAACCCGGACACCATCAATGTACTTACAAAAATGGGCATTGTAGCTGAAGAAGGGTATTCGGGGATGTGGATTTTCTACTCGGGCGTGTTGGGTGCCGGCCTACTGCCTATTCTTTTTGCGCCGCTGTGGAGCAGGCTGAAATTTATGACCGACAACCAGTTCATCCTGTTGCGATTCACAGGCCGGCCGGCACAAATACTGCACCTTTTCAGGGCCATCTATGTCGGCTACCTGGTGGTTGCATTGTTCATTGCCCAGGTATTTATTGGTTTATCAAAGCTGTTGATCGTCTTTTTTGACATATCCTACGCCCGTTCCTTCCTGGTTATTTCGGTTCTACTCATACTCATCATTGCCAAAAATTCATTACGTTTAAAGGTACGCACTGATTTCCTCAACGGCATGGTATATATTCTCGCTTTTGCCCTGGGCGCCTTCTTTGTCGTAAAAGCCTATGGCGGTTTGCCGGCCATTTATGCCAGGCTGAATGCCAGCTACACAGATTACACCCGGCTGTTCCCGGCAAGTCTTGACAAATCGTCTTTCGGCAGCCTTCCCAACGTGCTCGTATATTTCCTCATCCAGTGGTGGTCGATAAACGTGCTCGATGGTGCAGGTCCCGAAGCCCAGCGTTTTATGAATACCCGCGGTGCCTTCCCGGCTTTCAAAGCAGCTTTTATGCCACTTATCCTGTTCACCCTGGTTTTCCTGCTTCATTCTTTTGTGATTGATGCCGGTATCCTCATGGTTAATGAATCGGCTACCGACATACCCGTCATAAATGGCCGGCCCGATTCCGAAGCCGGTTTCATTTCAATGTACAGCCAGGCCATGCCCGGCGGACTGAGCGCACTGGTCTTCCTGGCATTTTTCGTCGGCTTCGCAGCTTTCCTGGAGGCTACAATCAATTGGGGCTCGGGCTTCCTGGTAGTAGACGTATTCAGAACCTACCTATTCAGGAAGCGCTCCGACCGGTTTTACACCTTGCTTTCCTACACCGTGATGCTGGTTGTTGGCATCTCGGGCATCTTCATTGCCTGGTATAACACCAGGCTGCTGGGCCTGCAGAAGTTTATTTTTGCCATGGGTGCGGGGGTAGGACCGGTGTTCATCCTGCGATGGTTTTGGTGGCGAATTAATGCCTGGTCGCAGTTTACAGCCATGGTGGCCAGTCTTTTCCTGGCCGTGGGATGGGATGTACTGTACAACAACTCGACAGTCTTTCACCATTTTGTCAACGTGCAGACAAGCGCTTTCAACCTGGGTTTCTATGCCCTGAAAATTATTTACCTGACGGTGTTGGTCTCGGCCTGCTGGCTTACCGTAACCTTCATCACGAAGGCCGACAGCATGGAAACGCTGGAGAACTTCGTAAAGAAAGTGAAACCGGGCGGATACTGGCTGGGGATGAATCACGGGACAAGGGGACTGTCAAGGGCAAGGCTGGTGCTAGTGGCCATCTATCCTGTCATTTCCATCCTGCCCTTCATTATCATCTGGGCTTTCAAATTCGGCAGCAGACTCCAGGCCTGGTTGATGATACCTGTATGGTTCGCACTATTATGGTTCACTGTTCACTATATGCACCGTGATGAAAGGTGAAAAGACATTCATCATATCCGGCGCTTTTGATCATTGCCCTGGCCTCTTCAAGCATTACGGGCCGTTGAAGAGGATCGTTCCTCAGCAAAAAAGCCCGGTAGAAATCGTACTCAGCAAATACGGCCAGCTCAAGGGCGGCATTGTAATAGTACATGGCTTCCTGCTCCTGGCCCACACTTATATAGTAATCGCAGAAAAACCAGTCTGCTAAAATAAGGTACTGAAAATCATCGAAGGTGGAATAAAAATTCATGATCAGTTTGCCGATGGGCCCGGGAAATTGTTTTGGATCGGATTTACCCAACTTAAAACGGGCATATTCCAGGTAGAATATGACCAGGGAATTTTGCGATTTTGCCAGGAAATCCCCATCATCAATACCATCCGGGTTAAGCCCGTAAACCTCACATGCTTCAACTAGGATCTTCTCCAGTATGTCGAACTTCTGGATTAATACCAGGGCCACCATGACAGGCAGCTCAAACTCAACGAGCCTGTTCGACTGGCAGCCTTTATATGACCGGGCAATGGACGTATATTTACTGATGTATTGTTCCAACTCGGGCCCGGGGCGATTACCTTCCACGATATAATGTTCCAGGATATGGCTGGCGACTTTCCGTCCGACTGGCCATGGATAAACGGAAGAGTCGGGTTCAAGCCCACGAATGACTTCTATCTGCTCCAGGCAGACAGCCCTGTCCATCTCGAGAAAGGCCGCCAGGAAAAGAATGGAATGACCAAAAAGACTTGCTTCCAAATCATTAGCGTGTTTCAAATACTCAACGATCCTGAATCTGAAATTGTTAAACATGTAGTTGGTGTCCACAAACTGTTCAAAAAAATATTTCCGGCCTGTGGGACTGGCGGCAAACTGCCGGATTAAAGCGTCACGTATGCTATTTCCTTTTCTGAAGCTGTTTCCCACCGCGAATTTAACAGGCATGGAACCCAGGATTTCTTCCTGGAGGGAACAAAAAACAGATAACACATCAGAATCTTCGTTTTCATAGGCTATTTCATAAAACAAGGCAACAAGGCTGCTCGCCATAAGCCTGTTCCTATCCTGTTCGGCCACCGAATTGATCAACGATCTGTCGAGGCCCCCATTCTCCCTGACCATGTATAAGGCAAGCAGGTAATACTGGAAATTCTGATGTTTGAATCCAACCTTTGAAACAAAAATACCATATTTGTTCTCTATGCGCTCCTCAACAAGTATGCCGCTGTGCAAGAGCTCACTGTATGCTTTGTAATAATCCGTTTCGCGTTTCAGGTGAATGGGAAAATATCGTTTGAGCTCATTTTTCGGTATCATAAATTCAAAATCCAGCCGCTCCATAAGTTCCAGGATTTTCCATACCAGGTCTTCTTTCTGCTCGGCATAACGTGACTGGAAGATGAATTCCCGGAGGTATTCCCGTGTGATATCGACCTGTGAAAGATGATCAATGGTATTTGTATGCCTTAAAAGTTCCAGGACGACGTGCATATACAGTGGTATGCGCATCAGTTCTCTGATATTCCAGGGGATGCTCTCGGAGGGAGGAAGCAGTTCATCGTCCGTCCTGTTGGCCGCTAGAATATCCCTGATCTCCGTGTTCGACAAAAGAGGAATATTGGTGTAGCCATTTTCGAATACGGGATCGGTCTTTGAAAGCCAGCCGATCTCTTCCATTTTAATAAACCGTGAAACCAGGTATGAATGCCACACGGCTTCCCTGACACTGAAAATAAACTTCACCCGGTTTTTACCGGCATAACCGTTAGCCACATCGAAAAAGTGATCGGTCATGCTATAGAGTTTCTCAGGTTCATTACCCATCTCGTCGAGGGCATCGAGAACGATGACAAGCCGGCGGCCAGCCTCACCATCCGGATCAGTGACGACATCAAACATGTTCCCCGGTGAGCCCGGGTCAAGGTTTAGCGGTGTCCTGATTCCCGTTTTCAGGGTAAGCATAGCATAATAAATGGAAGCCGGACAAAATAAGACGAGATCAGTCTGCCCGTATTGTTTCACCCAGTGGACCAGGGCAACGGATTTACCGTATCCGCCCGGAGCAATGAGTGGGTATACAATCTGGTCGGAGTTCACAAACGCTGTCAGCCGCCGGTTCATCTCCTTCCGGGGAATGGTCTTCGAAAAGTCAGTAAGCGATTTGCGGGAAATGCTCTTAAGTGTATAGTCTGTAAGCTTTTCAAATTCAGCTATGATCTTCCCGAAACCGTGATCGTGGTAGGTGCCCTCTTTGGAGTGCATACGGCAAAATGAATCGTAATCAGCGGCACCAGTGTAAATAGACAGGGTATCGAGGTTATAGGCAGAAATAGATGAATTGGAGGGCAGGAGACCGAAGAAACGCCGCAGGGTGGTGGGACTTATACTCCGCTTTGTCGATGAAGCAATGCTCTGCGAAAGGATCTCGCAGTCTTTTGGACTGTTAACAGGGCTCCCGAAGGATTCTAAGATATGGCTGCGGAGTACTTCAAGCATAGAACCATTTTTTTCGGAATAAATTAAACTACCTCCTGACTCTTACCTGACAGTTCGTGTATCAAACCGGCAAAAATAACGGGGTGATGAATGATACCACACACTCCTCAACCCGGTCCATAAGCTTGATCATCATCAGCACAATGCCTGCTATATCACTTCATTTTTGCCACTCACCACGGTTCGAGGCAACCGCTCACCAATTATAAAGATATCAAAAATTCTGAAAGTAAAACAGTTAATTTCAAATGAAGAGTCTGGGCGTTTGCTTTTGACAGCCTTGACAGGTAACTGGCCGTGGTTTTTAAACTAAAATAGTGCGCGTTGGTAAATTAACAACCCCGTACTATAATGACCTTATTATGAAAATTACCAGTGCAGAACGTTTGGAAGGGAGTGTTCAAAAAAGTGTGCCACTCCATTTTGAACAGACTCGTTTGGAAGGCTCGTTCAGTCTGCTACTATGCCTGACTCGTACTGATGCCCCTCATCTGGTTTGCACAGTTGGGTGAATCTCAGAAAAACCGGATCAAAAAACTACCAGTGCAGGCGATACCGGACTCATGTCGGCACCAACACAACTCCCGGGTTATCAGCATCCTCCCTCTGCTCCAAACTACCTTACCCCACCCTTCAATACTTTCTATCCTCCAAACTATTAATTAATACCAAATTTCCATATCTTAGCAACTGAACTGATTTCAAGCTACTAAAAAATACTACTAATGAGAACTAACCCGAATGACAGGAAGAGAACGATGTTTCCTGTTTTATTAGCACTATTATTCCAGTCATTACTCGCACAGCCGGTTATTGGCCAGGCGGTGACCGGGATGGTGACCGATGAGAACAATCAACCACTCCCTGGGGTAAATGTGACTGTTTCGGGGACAACCACGGGAACAATCACCGATGTCAGGGGCACGTATTCACTCCGGATAAATGTCCCTGATCCCGTCCTCAGGTTTTCCTTTGTCGGGTATAAACCACTTGAAGAACCTGTTAACGGGAGAGCCGTTGTTGATGTAAAAATGTATCTTGAAGCCAGCGTTCTCGACGACGTGGTAGTCATTGGGTATGGGACGGTCAAGAAGGATGACCTGACCGGCTCGGTGGCGGTGGTTACCAATGAAGAGCTCACCCGCACGCCGGTTGCAAACCTCTCCAAAGCCATCCAGGGCCATGCCCCGGGGGTGGTGGTCATGCAAAATGGTTCCCCGGGTGGTGATGTCAGTTTCCGCGTCAGGGGTATTGGCTCCATCAATTTTGAACCAAATCCCATATATGTCATCGACGGCGTAGTCGGGGGCGATATCAATTCAATATCCCCGCAGGACATTTCGTCGGTATCGATATTGAAAGATGCGTCGGCAGCTGCAATATATGGAGCAAACGGCGCAAATGGTGTAATCATTGTCACGACAAAGAGGGGAAGTAATACCGGTAAGATGAAAGTTTCACTCTCCTCGTTTGCCGGCACCCATCTTCAGCCTAAGTATTATAACCTGATGAATGCCGATCAGTATGCCGATTTCTACAACAAAGTATATGAACTCAATAACGTCACACCTCCATTGGCCTATAGTGACGATTTCAGAAAGTGGTATTATAATGGCGACTGGCATAAAGGTACCGACTGGCAAAAGGAAATTCTTCAGAAAAATATAACACAGAACTATTATTTCAATGTGGCCGATGGCAATGAAAGAAGTAATTACAGTATTTCGGCCAATTATTACAGTGAAGACGGTATTCTTATTAATACGTTTACAGACCGGGTTAATCTCAGGGCGAATTCCGACTTCAAACTTGGTAAATTTGTAAAGGTTGGCGAGTCGTTGAGCCTCACACGACGTAAGACAAGAAACTCGAACTGGGATGCCTGGGGCATGGCCCTTGAAACCTCCCCGTTGATGAATGTCTATAACCCGGAGAATAACGGCGGATACGAGGGTACACAAATCGGCGTGGATTACATCAATCCTCAGGGGGATACCCTGACAGTCCCAAACACCGGAGGTAACGACAAATATAACCCCAAAGGTATTGTTGCTCTGCCCAATAACCGTGATTACTCCGACGGACTGTTGGCTAATGTATACGTTGAAATTAAACCGGCCAGCTGGATTACATTCACCACCACCCCGTCCATTGATGCGTACTCGAATCATACCAAAGACTGGACAGAGCAATACGATATGGGCGTGCGTACCATTCCGGCATCGACACTGAGCGAAGATTATTCCAGTGGTAATGCTTACGGATTAAAAAACCAGTTCGATTTTAACAAGGAATTTGGGAACCATAGCTTTGTATTGACCGCCGTGCAGGATCTCCGGTACGGTACAAACACCAGTGTTAACGTCGATGCTTCAGTATTTCCTTATCCCCAACTTAACGTCATCTCACAGGCGGTCCCCGATAATGTGACTGCCACCGGTGGTGAAGGCGAATGGAAGGAAGCGGCTTATCTGGCCAGGCTGATGTATAACTACAACTCAAAATACCTGGTAACAATGAGTATCCGACGTGACGGGAGTTCAAACTTCGGTCCTAAAAAACGCTGGGGAACCTTCCCGTCGTTCTCTTTTGCCTGGAAAGTAAACGAAGACTTCCTGCAAAATGTACAACAGATCAACATGCTTAAGTTACGTTTCGGATGGGGGCAGACGGGTAACTCCAACATCGGCGGATTCCGCTACCAGACCACCCTGGCCGAGCCCATCCATTTCAGCCCCGTTTTTGGTCTCGACCAAACCGAAGCCTATGCACTTAACGAACTTTGGACTGCCGGTAATCCATATGTTAAATGGGAGGCTGCCGACATGCTCAACTTCGGTTTCGATCTTAACGCATTCCGCAACAGGATACAATTCAGCAGTGACTATTACATCAAGTCACAGTACGGACTGTTGCTTGAAGTCCCCATTTCAAGGATATACGGTAAATGGGCTGATGTTGCACCGGTCATGAATATTGGTGATATCAGGAACAGCGGTTTCGAATTCGACCTGAAATATTCCGATATGGAAGGCGAACTCAACTACAAACTGTTTGCGAACCTGACTACCGTTAAGAATGAAGTTATCAGTGTCCCATCGGATATCCTCACCGATAATAACATTACCACCGAAGGTCATTCCATTGGTAGCTTCTACGGTTTCGTTGCTGAGCGAATAATCCAGGAGTCCGATTTCGATGCCAATGGTGACTATCTCTATCCCGTACCATCGGAAGGGAAACCTTCTCCGGGCGACCTCATGTTCAGAGATCTTAACCATGATGGCCAGATCTCCGACCTCGACCGTACGGTAATCGGAAAAGGCATACCCGATTTCACCTATTCGTTCGGTGGGGAGGTCTACTACAGGAACTTTGATTTCTCCGTCTTTTTCTATGGCATCCAGAATGCCGATGTTTACAATACCCTGCGACGAGACCTCGAAAGTTTAGAAGCACAGGACCGCGATCATAACAAGTCAGCTAACTGGGCAGCCAATTACTGGACTCCCGAAAGACCCTCTACTGAATATGTTAGGGCCGATCTGAACGATTCAAACAGGAACACCCGGTTATCGACATGGTGGGTTGAAGATGCTTCTTTCCTGAGGTTGAAAGACATCCAGATTGGATTCAGTTTTCCTGACCGGTGGTTAGAGCATGTAGGATTGGGGAGAGTTCGAGTATATGCGAGCGGAATGAACCTTTTAACATTCACCAAATACGATGGTTACGATCCTGAAGCGCCATTGTCAGAGGGAGATCCGACCACGCCAGGCGTCGATGCTTCTTCATATCCTATTCCAAGGTCTTTCACCGGTGGGATACAAATCGATTTTTAACAGAAAAACAATAAAAAATGAAACGATATATCACATCTCTTATCCTTATAATCGCCTTGGTTTCTTCCTGTACCGACGATTACCTCCAGGTTGAAAATAAAGGGTCACTGACCGTTGAAAACTGGTACAATACTGCAGACGATTTCCAGGCTGCCCTTAATTCCGCATACATCCCCATGATGGAAAATGGCATGTTTGCCCTTGATATGACCCTTACCTTCGGCACGTTTGAAGACAGGACGCTCTTTGAAAATACGGGCCGTGACCGTTTTTCCACGATGTACCCGTCGAGTGGCGATGCTTCCAACACCTGGGGCTCCCTCTATTTCGGCGTTTATCGAACCTCAAAGCTACTATCGATGCTTAACGAAAAAGGCGTCGATGGCATCGAAGGTATGACCGCCGGGAACTTCGATTATATCGCAGCACAGGCAAGAGCTCTCAGGGGCATGTATTATTTCTACCTGACGATCATCTTCGACCGGCCTATCCTGTATGATGAGAACAGTCTGCCCGATAATTACTCTGCCGTATACTCTAATGCAAACCAGTCTGATCTCTGGAACCAGATTGAAAAGGATTTTACAGATGCATATCCTGATCTTAAACTGCGCTCGGGACTCGACGATGCCGAATTTGGAAGAGTTACCAGTGGTGCCGCAATGGCGCAGCTGGCAAAAAGCCTGCTTTACAAACATTATTACTATTACGAACGCTTCGGCCTTGCCGGTAGTGACGAGGATATAGCCGATTTGACGAAAGCTCGTGACTATTTCAAACAGGTAATCGATTCGCACGAGTACGCGTTGATCCAACCACAGGCACCAAAAACAAGGAAAGACTACCTCTATGCCATATTATGTAATTCCTCGTTTGTTGACCTGCCCTCGGAGAACAACATTTATGATTCGGAAAACAACATCGAATCGGTATGGGAGGTACAGTTCGGCGACGACCAGGCGTATCAGAACAATCCCTGGCTTAACGGTTATTTTAGTGGTGGAGCTCTTAATGAACAGTATTTCTCACCACATGAAGCCAGCTACCGTAATCATGAAGCACATCCGGCGATGTATTATGCTTTTGAAACTGAAGGAGCCCCAGCACCCTTCGATCGTGATCCAAGGTGTTATGCCTCCTTTTATTTCGATGGCGACCTAATGGATTTCAACCCCAACTCGGACTATTACATTCCTTTCAAAAGTGGCCTTAACTCGAAAAAAGTGGCCCAGATGAGAGGGTTGACCCTGCCGGCCGGCACACAAAGTCTTGGGGTGAAGAAAACCCATTTCCCGGTCTACTGGGACGGACCACTGGCTCCTTCCAACGACCCGGTAAACAAAAGGGTCATCCGGTATGCAGATGTTTTGCTCATGTACGCTGAGGTTATGTACCTAACCGGTGATGACGGCAGCGGCCTCGACGCTCTCAACCAAGTGCGCCGAAGGGTTGACATGCCCGACATTTCGGCTCTAACCACGCAGGCGATCATCCATGAAAGGGATGTGGAACTGGCTTTCGAAGACCACCGCTGGTTCGACCTTGTAAGATGGAGCTTCTCTCTCGAATGGGGCATCGACTGGAGTCAGATCGACTGGGGTATTGATGCCAACAACTCGGTTAACCCGTTTACTAAAAATAAGAATGAATTCCTGCCTATACCGTTGTCTGAAATAAACGTGAACGACGGTGCGCTTAAGCAGAACCCGGGCTGGTAGACGGGTGCAGGAATTTTAGACTATAAGATGGAAGATTTTATAAAGAAATAAAGTCTTCCGTCTTTTTTTATGAGCATTGCCTGCCAAATCATTCTTCCTCTGTCAACCACTTCAAAGGCCGGTTACAAGCTATGCCATTGCCAACAACCTGGAACATGGCTGGCAGGACAGGTTTCATGAAAGAATAATCAAGACGGCTGAACAATTTGAAAACGCCGGGGAATATGTCAGGAATAATCCCATGTATTGGGCACGGAATTCAAAATGAAGGATGCAACCAGGCCTGGCACCGGGTTACTTCCGTCGACATGCTCAATAGACTCATGCCGGATATTTTTGCTACCGGTCAACAAAATAAACATTAACAAGTGTTATTTAAATCGTAAAAAATATGAACATGTAGGCTAACGGGATTGGGGAATGATGATCGGTGGCACTCTAATCTGATAATTTATTGTTACCTTTGCACCCTTTTTAGACAACGATTTTTAAAGGAATAGCAGAAGAATGATTACAGTTGCAGATTTAAGAATACAGTTCGGCAAGCGGATACTGTTCCAGGATGTGAACATGAAGTTCACGGCAGGGAATTGTTACGGAGTGATTGGCGCAAATGGCGCCGGGAAATCGACCTTCCTGAAAACCATCTCGGGAGAGATCGATCCTACCGCCGGGCATATCAGCCTGGGCCCCGGAGAAAGGCTTTCAGTACTGAACCAGGACCACCATGCTTTCGATGACAGCACGGTGATCGATACCGTGCTGAAAGGCCATAGCCAGTTATGGAACCTGATGCAGGAAAAAAACGAGATCTATATGAAAACCGATTTCTCGGAAGAGGACGGCATCAAGGCTGCAGAGTTGGAGGAGAAATTTGCCGACCTCGACGGCTGGAATGCTGAAAGTGACGCCGCTACCCTGCTCAGCAATCTCGGGATAAAAGAGGATTTGCATTACATCCTGATGAAAAACCTCAGCGGAAAGCAGAAGGTACGCGTCCTGCTTGCCCAGGCTTTATTTGGGAAACCGGACAACCTGCTGCTGGATGAGCCCACCAACGATCTGGACCTGGAAACCGTGGTGTGGCTGGAGGATTACCTGGCCAACTATGAAAATACGGTATTGGTGGTATCGCACGACCGTCATTTCCTGGATGCGATAAGCACGCATACCATCGACATCGATTACGGCAAGATACAACTCTTTGCAGGCAATTACAGTTTCTGGTACCAGAGCAGCCAGCTTGCCATGCGCCAGCAACAGGCACAAAACAAGAAGGCCGAAGAGAAGAAAAAGGAACTTCTCGAGTTCATTGCCCGCTTCAGCGCCAACGTAGCCAAGTCCAAACAAACCACCAGCCGTAAAAAGATGTTGGAGAAACTCCGGGTCGAAGATATCAAACCATCCTCACGCAAATATCCAGGCATCATCTTCACGCCCGAACGTGAAGCCGGTGATAAGATCCTCGATATCCAGGGCCTCAGTGCAAGCATCGATGGAACCACATTGTTCAGGAACCTTGATCTGGTGGTCAACAAGGGAGATAAGATCGTATTTCTCTCCAGGGACTCCCGCGCCGCAACAGCCCTTTTCGAAATCATCAACGGCAGGCGCAAAGCCGACAGTGGAAGCTACCAGTGGGGGCAGACCATTACGCCGGCATACCTGCCACTGGATAACTCCAGCTCCTTCAACAACAAAATGACCCTCTTCGATTGGCTGTGCCAGTTTACCGACGATACCAGGGAGTTTTACATACGTGGATACCTTGGTAAAATGTTGTTCTCCGGCGATGAAATCTATAAAAAGGTGAATGTCCTTTCGGGCGGCGAGAAAATGAGGTGCATGTTATCACGCATGATGCTCGACAATCCCAACGCCCTGGTTCTCGACACACCTACCAATCATCTCGATCTGGAATCCATCCAGGCCTTCAACAACACCCTGGTAAAATTCCCCGGGAATGTTTTCATGTCCTCTCACGACCACGAATTCATCCAGTCGGTCTGCAACAGGATCGTTGAACTGACGCCAAACGGAATCATCGATAAGCTGATGGATTATGATGATTATATTGCGGATGAAGGGATTCGGGCGTTGCGGGAGAAGATGTGGAGATAGGGTTAGGAAGGTTTAAGGATCGCCGGGAACGACGGCCGGTCGCTGAGCGTAGGCGAAGCCAAGCCGGGGAGAGCAAATAATGTGTAAATTATATACATTTAGTGTGTATTTATTACACAATATTACTCTATTCGCTTATCTTTCAAACAAAACAATCCCTACCCTGTCGATATGACTTCTAAGATCCTCATCCTGAATACGGTCGTAAATCACCAAATCCAGTTTGTAAGGAAGCATGAGGTTTTCGAATTTCATTTTTGCCTTCAGGATATCATCAAGGTTTAATCGTGGACCTTTTATCGCGATATCAATATCCGATCCCGGATCGTTGTTGCCTTTAGCCCGGGAGCCAAACAGCCAGGCTTTATCTATTTGTTGATTGGACTTCAGAATCGAAACAAATGATTCCAGGTCAACCTCTTTCAGGCCATATTTTCTTTTATCATTCATTAAAGCTCCACCAACACCCTATTTTTCTATTTCAAGTCTGTTCTTCAAAGCTGTAAAAAGGTCGAAATAACTATTTTTAATACCGGCCACAATCTCTTGAGCCGTTTCTTCATTGTATGTATGATGGGTTAAATTCCGGCTGATTATCATTTTCATCCATTCTTCCCCATTCGAAATATAGCCATCGGCAAAGCTCTGTTCAATCACCGGCTTCGGTCCGGCAATACCTGTATATCCCTTTTCCTCAAGTAAATCCTGCAACGTTTTCCAGGAAAGTTCAAAGGTATACTCGAAGGCCTTTACCAGGCCTTGCATCTCCAATTCATTCAGATCTTCATGTTCAATGAACTTTTTTAATTGTGAATAGGCTTTATTGAAATTAGCAAATCGCTGGTGCCAGCGAATGTCCATGTTTTCAGACGTCATTTGTCTCTATTTTGTGTAAAGTTAATATAAATGACTGTAAATGTGATGACAGGAGATTATCAATCTTGAGCTTTGACAATACCTTATGCCATCCTCGAAAAGGTAACAATGAAGGACCTGTTCCGTTTATTTGAAATGGTTAGTGCTCAAGGGGAGATTTCTCAGTCGCTTCGTTCCTTACCAATGACAAGTATTGTTAACATGCGGTGAACCATCCCGCTCTACCCCTCAGTCCCCTGGAAGGGGAAGCCAGCCGCACATAGCAATGACAAGTATCGTTAACATGATGTGAACCATCCCGCCCTACCCCTCGGTCCCCTGGAAGGGGAAGCCAGCCGCACATAGCAATGACGAGGATCGATAATGTGCTGTGAATATGCAACTTGTCATCTCAGCTTTATGACTCTGCCCAGCAAGGGATTGGGCTTCGAAATGACAGGTTCATCGTTTTTTAAGGGGGCAGAGAGAAGGGAAGAAACGAATGAGAAATATCCTCTTGGGTATCATACCCTAGGTTTTCGGCTTCACCTCAGCCTCATACCGCACATCTTTCCCACATAGTGTATTCAAACACGTCACCAGGTCCACGGTATGCAACGACAATACCGACCGGTAATCGTCGTTGCGGTAGCCGCCGGAAGGGTTGATATGGATGTGGACTGGCAATGATTATTATGATTTAGACCTGACAGGTTTTAAAAACCTGTCAGGTCTGGTCCATCGAAAAGACCATGGCACAGGGTAAAATCCGATTAAATTCCCGGAATTTTAGTATTTTCACCTTCTATTCAAATGTGAAGAATATTTTCCATCTGCATACCAGTCGAAAATGAAATTCAGCTGAATTTGGACTCAGGTCAGACTATGAAACCAAAACTAAAAATTACAACCCGGGACAAAGAGGAAACGAACAATCTAGCTGGTCTTTTAAAAAAAATGGATCAAATAGATTATGAATATGCCGATGCCATTACCGATGAAATTTACAAAATTCAACCTTTTTTCCTGTCTGTTTTACTGGGCTATAGTTATGATGTTACCAGAGAAGAACTGGACGAGATCATGAAAATATATTTCGTCATCTGGGAATATTTCAGGTCAAATCCGAACGTCCGTAAACAAAAAGTGACCGAAGAACAATTCAATAAAATTCAGAAAAAGAATATATGGATGTTAAAATATTTCGAGGGTGAATCCGATGAAAACAAAAAATTAAATATTTATGCGGATAATATCCGTAATTTGAGATCAAAATCGTTACTTACATCCGTTCTATTTCGATTCGATAACAGACCAATCCTCTCGAAAATGAGGAGCGATCATAAAGGTCCGGTTCTAATCGGTATCAAGAGTTTCATCGAATGCTTTGAATCATTGTGAAATTTATTTCC
>Ga0102962_1000468_pt1 | contig 19313 bp, 13 predicted proteins | sample SalPonF2_C_D2_MG_FD_84519 | JGI IMG/M metagenome (GOLD analysis project Ga0102962, IMG submission 84519) | Salt pond soil microbial communities from South San Francisco under conditions of wetland restoration - Salt Pond MetaG SF2_C_D2_MG ...
CTGTTCGGGGTCGCCGAGCTCCAGGAGCGGCCGGCGGTTGCGGCGCGCGCGCCGGTAGATCGTCTCGGGGGTGGCCGTCAGCACCACCACGGGCCCGCGCCGCGCCAGCAGCCGGCGGTTCTCCTCGCGCTGGACGGTTCCGCCCCCGGTCGACACCACGACCTCGTCGAGCCGCACGCAGCGCCTTATCACCTCGGCCTCGTAGTCGCGGAACACCTCTTCGCCGTAGAGCTCGAAGATGTCGGCGATGCGCATGTTGCTCACGCGCTCGATCACGCGGTCGGTGTCGATGAACGTCAAGCTGAGACGCCGGGACAGCTCCCACCCGATCCGGCTCTTGCCGGTGCCCATGAAGCCCGCCATGGCGACCCAGGTGACCGGCCGGTCGGGGGGGTAGTAGCGCGGGGCGGCCATGACACGGGACTCAGAAGTCCGCGACGTAGCGGCGATGAACGTCGAGGCGCTCCGTGATCTCCCGCACGCTGTCGCCACCGAACTTTTCGAGCACGGCGTCGGCGAGGGTCAGAGAGGTCATGGCGAGGACGACGATCGAGGCCGCAGGCACCGCCGTGTGGTCGGAACGCTCGCGCGACGCGTCGGCCGCTTCGTGGCTCACCACGTCGACGGTCGGGAGCGGGCGCATGAGGGTCGCGATGGGCTTCATGGCCGCCCGCACCACCAGTTCGGAGCCGGTGGTGATGCCGCCCTCCAGCCCGCCCGAGCGGTTGCTCTCGCGGAAGTAGCTGCGCGCGTCCTCACGGTAGATGGCGTCGTGCACCTGGCTCCCGGGCATGGTGGCGGCCCGCCAGCCGTCACCGATCTCGACGCCCTTGATGGCGGGGATGCTCATGACCGCCTGCGCCAGCCGCCCGTCGAGCTTACGGTCCCACTGCGTGTGGCTGCCTAGACCGATCGGTACGTTCCGGAAGCGGCTCTCGACCACGCCGCCCAACGTGTCGCCGTCGCGCTTGGCCTGGTCGATGCGCTCGATGATGGCGTCGGCCGCGTCGCGGTCGAAGCACCGGACCGGGCTGGCCTCGAGGTCGTCCAGCCGCTCCCAGTCCATGCCGCCGTCGCAGTCGATGCCCCCCAGGCTCACCACGCGGGTGCAGGCCTGCATGCCCAGCTCCTCGAGCAGGCGGAGCGCCACCGAGCCCGCGGCCACGCGGCTCGCGGTCTCGCGCGCCGAGGCGCGCTCCAGCACGTCCCGAAGGTCCTTGTGCCCGTACTTGATGCCGCCCGCGAGGTCGGCGTGTCCGGGCCGCGGTTCGGTGACGGCGCGCTTGCGCGGCTCGTTGCCGGGGGCCGGGTCCATGACGTCCCGCCAGTTCTCCCAATCGCGGTTCCGGATCTGCATCGCGACCGGCGCCCCGGTGGTGCGGCCCGCCCGCACGCCGCCGCTGAACTCGACGTGGTCGCTCTCGATGAGCTGACGGCGCCCGCGTCCGTAGCCCCCCTGGCGGCGGCGGAGCCAGGGGTCGATGTGGGCGGTCGCTTCGAGCGTGAGCCCCGACGGCACGCCGTCCAGGATCACGCTCAACCTGGGGCCGTGCGACTCGCCGGCGGAGAGATACCTCAACATTCCGGTAATGTATCACGGCTCGGGGGCGCTACCGAGCGTGGTGAACGCGTCTCGAACGCCGTCGGGGGGGCCGACGGAAGATGCCCGGCCGCAAGGGCCGGGCATCTTCCGGGATCTTCGGCGGTCGAGCGTTCTACTCGATGGTCTGCGCGTTCACGACCAGGATGAGGTCGGCGCTCTTGTTCTGTGTCGAGGTGGTGCCCAGCAGGTCGCCGATCACGGGGATCGCGCCGATCACCGGCAGGCGCTTCTTGTCCACGGTCAGGCTGTTCTGGAGCAGCCCGCCCAGGAGCGCGGTCTGGCCCGGAGCCAGCGTGACGGTCGAGGTCACGGCGCGCGTGGAGAGGTTCAGGAAGCTCGGGTCGTTGGTGGTGGACAGCACGTCCTCGATCTTGGCGTTGATCACCAGCGTCACGCGCCCGTCGTTGGCGATGCGCGGCGTGACGTCGACCTGCACCCCGTAGGGGATGGTGCGCTCGATGTTCTGATTCGCGCCGGGGATGCTGATGAAGATGGTGCCGCCCGACTGGATGGTGCCGGTCTCGTTGTCGAGCACGGTGATGTTGCTGTCATCCACGGTGCGCGACAGGCCCTGCTTCTCGAGCGCGTTGAGCACGGCGTTGATGTTGAGCGGCGACACCGTGTTCATGTCGAACACGAACTTCAGGCCGGTGTCCAGGATGGACGCGGCCAGGTTGCCGAAGCTGGCGTTGGTGATGTCCAGGCCGAGGTCGTAGGCGGTCGAGTTGGTGACCTCCTGGATGCGCACCTGGATGTTGACCTGCTTCTGCGGCAGGTCCAGCTTGGGGATCAGCTCCGCGATGCGCGCCTGCACCGGCGCCGTGGCGGTCACGATGAGGCTGTTGGTGCGCTTGTCGGCCACCACCTTGAAGTCCTGCGTGCTGGTGCCGCCCTGCGCGCCCGAGGCCTGCCCGTTCGCGCTGCCGGTTGACGGCGGCGTCACCACGCCGCTGTCCTGCAGCGTCTTGGCGAGATCCGTGGCGTTGGCGTTGGAGAGCTGGTAGGTGCGCTGTTCCAACGGCTCGGCCTGCGCGACGGTGTCGAACTGCTGCAGCAGCGACTGGACCTTGTCCTGCGTGTCCTGGGTCGCCACCACCACGATGCTCTTCACGCCGGGCAGAGCCTGCACGTCGAGGCTGGGGATCGACCGTTGCAGGATCTGGACGACCTGCGCGGGATCGTTGTTGACCTTGTAGAACTTCTGCACCGTGTTCGGCGGCGGCGGGGTCTGAGCCTGCGTCGTCTCGGTGGCGGCGGGCTTCTGCTGCACCTTGCTGATGGTCGCCGGCGGGCCCACCACGACCACGTCGTTGGGGAGCAGCGCGTAGTCGAGGTCGTTGAGCTGCAGCACGATGTTCCAGACCTGCCGGAACGGCTTGGGCGAGCCGATGTCGTAGGTGATGGTCTTGTCCGGAACGTCGTTGACGATGGCGGTCAGGCCGACCGACTGCGCCAGCGCCGACACCATGGCCCGGAGGGACTCGCCGTTGACCCCGGTGGTGAGCTCGACCTTCTGGTCGAACTTGGGGTTGTCGGGCAGGGGAGTCAGCTGCGACTGGGCCGACGCGAGCCCCACCAGGGCGAGGAACGTGAGGAGGACCAGGATACGTTTCATGATCACCGCCTGAGATCCAAGGAGAGGCTCTGCGTGGAGTCGTTGAGCGTGAACACGGCCTCATGGCCGCGGAGGTCGGTCAGCGTGATCTTGGTGTCGGGGAGGTCCTGTCCCAGAGGCACGACCACGGGCATCTTGTACTGGCTGGAGCGGAAGACGCCGACGCTGACGGGGCCGAGGACCGTGCCCGTGAACCGGACGTTGTTGTCGCGGAGGTAGCGACTCAGCGAGTCGGTCCCGGCCTGGAGAGGCGCGTTGCCGTTGCCGGGGTTCGCCTGAGCCGCGGGTTGCGAATTGCCGGACTGCGCCGCGTTCGCCTGGCTCGGTCCGAGCACGCCGGGCACCGACGGGCCCGAGGTGAGCGAGCCGACCTGCGAGATCGTGCCGAGCGAAGCGGAATCGGCCTGGCTGGGCACGCGGACGGCCGCCACGGGGCCGAGGTCCTTGGGTGCCGCCGAGCTTGCCTGGGCCCGCGTCGACTGCAACACGCTCGGCGTGGTGGGCAGCATGCCGGAGGGAAGCGCATGGGGGAGGCCGCTCGCCTGCGGCGGCGGAGGCGCCACCGGCTGCGGCGCCGGAGCCTCGGCCAGCTTCGGTGGGCTGGCGGGCTGGTTCGACGGCGCGGGCGCCGTGGTGACCTGCTGTGAAGCAGGCGGCTGGACCGACGCCTGCGTCGCGGCGGGCGCCGCCGGAGGCGCCTGCACCACGATGGGCGAGAAGGGGTTGACGCTCATGCGCTGGGCCGAGGCGGCGCTCTGCGTGCCGGCGGCCGAGGGCGCTCCGGCGCTTCCGTTGGTGCCGTTGCCCCCGCCGGCCTGGCCGGAGGCGGGAGGCTGCGTCACCAGGAAGGGAAGCTCGGCGACCTGCAGATCGCGCGTGGCCACGGCGGGCTTGTTCGGCGCCACCACCGGGGCCGCGTTCTGATCGGCGGGGGCCACCGAGGGCTGGGCCTTCGAGCCGGGCGCCGGTGCCGCAGCCGTCGACGGAGGCGCCGTGTTCGCCGTCACCGGCGTCGCGGCGGGCTGCTCCTGGGAGAAGAAGTTGACCCAGAAGAACGCGGCCGCGGCCAGCAACAGCACGGCGATGAGGATGCGCGCGGTTCTGGAGAGCGTCATGGCGTCCCCGCCCCCGGATCCTTGCCCGTGTAGACGTAGACCGTGAACTGGAAGTTGGCGGTCAGATCGGGGTTGTTGGTCGCGTTGCCCTGCACGTTCAACCCCACCTGGTGGATCTTGGTGAAGCGTTGCAGGGCCTCGAGCTTGCCCAGGAAGTCCATGGTGTTCACGAAGCTACCCGTCGTCGCGACCGTGAAGCCGATCGGCCGGACGTCCTGCACCGAGCCCTGACCACCCCCCTGGCCGAAGCTGTTGACCGTGACCTGGCTGTCGGCGGCCGAGGCGCGGAGCTGGTCGATGAGGCCGGAGATGTCGCTCTCCTTGGGGAGCTGAGCCAGGAAGTTGCGGCGGTCCTGCTCGAGCTGCGCCACCGCGGCTCGCAGGTCCGGGAGGTTGCGCCGTGCCTGCTCGCCGCGCTGGATCTGGGTATTGAGCTGGGCGATGTCGTTCTGCAACGTGGTGATGCGGTCCTGCGTGGGCCGGTACATGTAGAAGTACCAGAGCAGGGCGACGATGACGGTGAGCACGATCGCCAGGATCGCGATGTCGCGTTGCCGCAGGTTGCGGAGGCTGAAGTTGCCGAAGTTCATGGCTGGCTCCCGGCCAGGGCGCCGACCGTCAGGCTGTAGCTGTAGAGGTCGCTGGTGCCCTGGCGAGACGCGTTGTGGAAGGAGACGCCGTAGCTGTTGGAGGTCTCGAGGGCGCGGATGAACTGCGCCAGCACCTCGGGATCGACGACATCGCCGCTGACGTTGAGCTCGGCGATCACGCTCTTGCCCTCGTACTTGTTGGGATCGCTCCGGGGCGGGTTCACGGCGCTCATGCTCAGGCTCTTGAAGTCGATGTTGGGGCGGGCGCCGGTGCCGCGGGGCGGCAGCGTCTCGAGCAGGCCGGAGATCTCACCGGTCCACAGGATGCGGTTCTGGTGGACCGCCTTCTCCACGGCGATGAGCTGGTTGAGGGCGCGCTGGCGCGCCAGCAGGCTCTGCTGCTCTTGGAGGTAGGGCTGCAGCAGCGCCAGCTGGTCGGAGCGCGCCTGCTTCTCGGTCTGCAGGTTCTGCTCGGTCTGGTAGGCGAACATCTGGAAGACGAACGCCAGCCCGAGCACCAGGATCGGGAAGGCGATCGCCAGGATGCGCCAGTAGCCGGGCTCGCGGACGCGCCGCAGGTTCTTGGGAAGCAGGTTGACATTAATCAACGCCCGCCACCCCTCTCAGCGCGAGGCCCAGGGGCACCGAGAACTCGGGCCCCATCTTCTGGAGGAACTGGCTGTCGAAGCGGTTGTCGTCGTAGTGGATCGTGAGCCAGGGATCGCCGAGCTCCACCCGGAAGCCGAGCGCGTCGCCGATCGCCTCCGGCAGGCCGCGCAGCTTGGCGCCGCCCCCGGTCACCACCATGCGACTGATGTTGGCGTCGCCGGTCTGCACCCGGAAGAACTCGAGGCTGCGGCGGATCTCCGTGGTGAGATCGACCAGCACCGGGCGCAGCGATTCGTAGACCCGGCTGGGGCTGAACTGCTCGCGCTTGGCGTCGAAGTTGAGGAGCTCCTCCTCGTCCTCGGTGGGGATGGTCGCGGTGCCGTAGTCGAGCTTGACGTCCTCGGCGCTGTCGAAGTCGAGGCCGAAGGAGCGCTGGATGGCTGCGGTGAAGTCGTCGCCGCTGACCCCGATGTTGCGGTTCATCAACACCCGCTCGCCGCGTACCAGCGTGATGGTGGTGTTGGACGCCGCGATCTCGAGCACGACGCCGATCTCGTTGGCCTCGGTGTAGCTGGTGCCCGACAGCGTGGTCTTGGTGAGGTGTTCTCCCAGCAGCGAGCCCTTCAGGGAGCGCAGCAGCGTGAAGGGCTTGACGTCGAGCACCAGTGGCTCGAGCCCCGCCTGCTTGAGGTACTCGACCTGCTGCGTGACCTGGTCGAGCCGGGCGGCTGCGATGACCACCTCGAGCTGCCCGCCCTCCTCGACGTCGTCGGGATTGTCGAGCACGTAGTAGTCGAGCACGACCTCGTCGATCGGGAAGGGGATGTAGCGCTCCGCCTCCCACTTGATCGCCTCGTCGAGCTCCTGCATGGTCATCTTGGGAACGTGGATGTTGCGGGTGATCGCTTGCCGGTTGCTCACGGCCGCCACCGCGAACCGCTTGTGGACGCCCGCCTCGTCCATCAGGGCCTTGATCTCGTCGGCCAGCCCACGCGCGTCGACCACCTGGTCGTCCTGGATGAGACCAGGGGGCATGGGGCGGACAGACATCGCGACCAGGGTCGGCGGGTTCCCTGGTCGAAGCTCCACCACCTTGAGCGCACTGGTGCCCACCTCTAGACCGACTGCCTCGATCCTCGGGCTGAGCATGCGCGCCAGGCGCTCGCGCATTGAGGGCATAACGTCTCCTCCTCGTAAATCAAGCGGAGTCTATCACGGTGCCCTCACGGCCCCGAGTGAAATTTTCGCAAGCGTGTCGGGTTTCCTGCCCCTTGCTGGACGGGGATTCAGCCGGGCTTGGGAAGCATGCCCGGCGGCAGCCGGGGCTCCTGCGGCGACTCCCCCGAGCCCTTGCCCGGCGAGGACGGCCCGCGCGAGCGTGCCGGCTCGGCCGGGACGGCGGCGGGTGCCGACGGCAGTTCCTCGCCGCGCAACAGCATCGCGAACTCGTCGGCGTGGAGCGTCTCGCGCTCCAACAGAACGTCGACCACCCGCTCGAGTTCGGCACGGTGGTCCTCGATGAGGCCCGCGATGCGGCGGTACTGCTCGTCGAGGATGCCCTTGACCTCGCTGTCGATCACGCGGGCGGTGTCCTCGCTGTAGGAGCGGGTGCCCTCCACGTCGCCGAGGTAGGACTCCGAGGAGCTCGACAGCGCCACGTGGCCGACGATCACGCTCATGCCCCAGCGGGTGACCATGCGCCGCGCGATCTCGGTCGCCTGCTCGAAATCGTTCTGGGCGCCGGTGGTGACGTCGTCGAACACGAGCTGCTCGGTCGCGCGGCCGGCCAGCGCGACGGCCACGCGATCGAGCAGCATGTTGCGGCTCGCCGACATGCGGTCCTCTTCCGGGAACTGCATGACGTAGCCCATGGCGCGCCCTCGCGGCACGATGGTGATCTTGTGGACCGGGTCGGCGTGCTCGAGCAGGTAGGCAGCAAGGGCGTGCCCCGCTTCGTGGAAGGCGGTCACCCGCTTCTCGCGCTCGTTGATGACGCGGCTCCGGCGCTCGGGTCCCATGACCACGCGGTCGGCCGCCTCGTCGATGTCGACCATGCCGATCTCGCGACGGTCGCTGCGGGCGGCCACCAGGGCCGCCTCGTTGAGCAGGTTCTCCAGATCGGCGCCGACGAAGCCCGGCGTGCGCACCGCCACGCGGTGCAGGTCGACCTCCTCGGCCAGCGGCTTGCCCCGCGCGTGGATGCCGAGGATGGCTTCGCGGCCGCGCACGTCCGGAGCGTCGACCACGACCTGGCGGTCGAAGCGGCCGGGGCGGAGCAGCGCCGGGTCGAGCACGTCGGGTCGGTTGGTGGCGGCCATGATGATGATGTCGTGCTGCGTCTCGAAGCCGTCCATTTCGACCAGCAGGGCGTTCAGGGTCTGCTCGCGTTCGTCGTTGCCGCCGTTGACGGACATCCCGCGACGGCGGCCGACGGCATCGATCTCGTCGATGAACACGATGCACGGCGCGTTCTTCTTGGCCGTCTCGAACAGGTCACGGACGCGGGCCGCGCCGACGCCGACGAACATCTCGACGAAGTCCGAGCCGCTGATGGAGAAGAACGGCACCTTGGCCTCGCCCGCGACGGCCTTCGCCAGGTGCGTCTTGCCGGACCCGGGCGGGCCCACCATGAGCACGCCGTGCGGGATCCGCGCACCGAGGGCGTGGAACTTCGCGGGGTTCTTGAGGAACTCGACGACCTCGGTGAGGTCGCTCTTGGCCTCTTCGACGCCCGCCACGTCCTTGAACAGGACGTTGGTGTTCTCCTCGGTGACCAGGCGGGCGCGGCTCTTGCCGAACGACACCGCTCCGTCGCCGCCGCCACGGGCGCCGCGCATGAGGTAGAAGAGCAACCCCACCATCAGCAGGATGGGGAGCGCGTAGACGAGCACATTGCCCCAGTTGGTGCCGGGCGGCATCGCCTGGACGTCGACGCCGTGGCTGGTGAAGCGGCTCAGATCGGTAGGCGGGGTCGGCAGGTACGTGACGTAGGGGCTGCCGCTCTTGGGCGTGACCTGGAGCTCGGTGTTGCGGATGCGGATGCTCTGGATCGCGCCGTTGTCGAGCTGCTTCTGGAACGTGGAGTAGCTCTTGGGCTCGTGCTGAGCCCGGTGGCTCGACTGGGTGGCCACGAACACGACCAGCGCGATGACGCCGATGGTGACCAGGAAACCGCGAAGCGGGAAGCGCCCCATGGGTCAGTGTACCTCCGTGCCATGAGCCCCACGTAGGCGGGACGGCGGGGGGTCCTTCATGGTCGCTTCGGGTTCAGGGCGAGCGTGCCAGGTCGTTGAAGCGCACGTGCGCGTTGTGGAACTGCAGCTCCAGCGTGCCGGTGGGACCGTTGCGCTGCTTGCCGATGATGACCTCCGCGATGCCGTGCTTCTCGGACTGCTGGTCGTAGTACTCGTCGCGGTAGATGAACATGACCAGGTCGGCGTCCTGCTCGATGGCACCCGAGTTGTGCGAAACGATACCGTCGGCGAGCCAGTTGGCCGGCCCGGGGACGGTGAGGTCGAAGACCTCTTCTTCGCCGACCGGCAGCACCGATACGACACGATCCCAGTAGAGGTCGTTGTCGGTCCAGGCCGCCAGGTCCGGATCGTCGAGAAGCCCCGCGTACGAGGCGATCGTGTCGGCCGACGGCGCGAACGCGAAGGCCGACTTGCCCCCGTAGCTCGTACCCCGCGCAGCCGCCATGGCTCGGGTCGAGATGCCGCGTTCCCGCATCCGCGCGCGAACGGCCTCGAACACCTCGTGCGGCAGGGTGTCGACGTTGGTGCTTGACGCCTGCCCCTCCAGCCGTCGCCGGAGCTCGGCCGCCGGAGCCGCGCGGGGCCCGAACGCGCCCACCCGGTCGAGGAAGCGGAGTTGGTCGCGCGCGCCCGAGACCAGGACGTGGAAGGACGGCCGGAACGCCGTAGCGCCCACCTTGGAGCCCCCGAGGCCTGCCGGGGCGGGTGCAGGAAGCGGGGCACCGACCGGCTCGCCGTCGCCGGCGCGGTTGTCGACGCGTCGGATGCGTGCCACGATCCCTAGGCGGAGGAGCACGTGGGCGACGTCCCGGGCCAGGCCCTCGCTGTTGGTGGCGTAGTAGACGGCGTGACTGCCCCGTTGCTGGCCCGGGCGAGCCCGGATGCACCCGTCCGCCGCCCACAGGTGGCGTAGCAGAACGGCCAGGCTGTCGCCGTCCAAGCGGAAGGCGGCGCGTGGAATCCGCTTCTCATGGGAGCGTTGGCCGAAGATGCCCAGTTCCTTCAGCCAACCGCCCACACCCTCCGCATGCCAGCGATTGCCGTTGCCAGCGATCAGTAGCTGCCGCAAGGTGCCGCGACCGGCGTAGCGGGCGACGCTGGACCCGAGCGCCTTTGCGCCGGCCTCGACGATGGCGAGGTTCTCCTCGGACCCGCTCGTGTAGCGCATCGGCTGACCCTTGAGGTAGCTGCCGTCGCCGATGAGCTGGCCCAGCAAGGCAAGGCGCTCGTCGGCCCAATGCTCCGCCCGTTCTGGAGCCGGGAGGCGCCGGGCCAGCGCGACCCGGTCGCCCGGCGCCAGCTCCTCGACCCGCTTCCACCCGTTGCCTGTCAGGACGCGATGCCTGCGGCTGGCGCGCAGCGTGCGGCCGCTCGCAAGGCGGATCTCGTCGAGGGGCCGCGGCCCGACCGACCACACCTTGTCGCTCTTGGCGCGCACGATGCCGCCCGTCTCGTCGACAGCGAGCACCTCGGGCCGGGTTCCGACGAGTTCGCGTATGGGAACACGGCTGCCGTCGGCTAGCAACACCAGGGTATCGCCGGGCACACACTCACGCAGGTCCGACAGCATCGGCCGCTTGTTGGGCCGGCTCTCGACGGCGCGGGAGAGCTGGGAGAGCACCAGCACCGGGATGTCGAGCTCGCGAGCGAGCGCCTTGAGCCCGCGCGAGATGGCCGAGATCTCCTGCTGGCGGTTCTCGCTGCTGCTGCGGGTCCCAGCGGACATGAGCTGCAGGTAGTCGATGACCAGCAGCCCGAGGTCGTGCTCGGCGGTCAGCCGGCGGGCGCGGGACCGCAGCTCCATCACCGTCAGGTCGGGGTTGTCGTCGATGAAGATGCGGGCGTCGGACATGCGGCCGGCGGTGTCGGCGAGGCGCTGGAAGTCGCGGTCGGACAGCTGGCCGTTGCGTACCCGGCTCATGTCGACGCGGGCCTCGGAGCAGAGCATCCGCGTGACGAGCTGCACGGCGGACATCTCGAGCGAGAAGATGCCGACGCTGACGCTGTCGCGCAGCGCGGCGTTGAGGGCCATGCTGAGCGCGAGCGCCGTCTTGCCCATCGAGGGCCGGGCAGCTAGAACGTTCAGGCTAGACGGTTGTAGCCCGGCGGTCATGGTGTCGAGCTCCTTGAAGCCCGTGCGCATTCCCGAGACCGGATCGGGGTTCGCGAACAGCTCGTTGATGTGGGCGAAGGTCTCGGTGACGAGCGTCGTCATGCCCTCGAACTGCGTGCGGCGCTTCTTGGTGGCCAGGTCGAAGATGCTCTGCTCGGCCTGGTCGAGCACCTCGTCCAGCGGCCCCGCCTGATCGTAGGCGAGCTGCATGATGCGCCCGCTGGCCGAGATCAGGTCGCGCAGCGTAGCCTTCTCCAGCACGATGCGCGCGTAGCTGTCGGCGTATGCGGCGGTCGGGACGCTGTCGGCCAGACCGATGAGATAGGGGACGCTGCCCACGCTCTCGAGCTCGCCCGATTGCCGAAGCTCCTCGGTGAGCGTGACCAGGTCCATGGGGTCGCCGCGCCGGAACAGACGCTCGATGGCGCGGAAGATCTTGCGGTGACCCTCCTTGTAGAAGTGGCCTGCGGCCACCACCCCTTCCAGCGAGGCGTAGGTCTCGTTGTCCAGCAGGATGCTGCCCAGGACGCTCTGTTCGGCCTCGAGACTATGGGGGGGCGTGCGGCTCTCCACGCCGGCCATTGTACGTTGCGCCGGCGCCGGGTCCGGCGGATGCCGGGGCGGAGCCCCGGTCGGCGGGCCGGGGGGCGGCGCCGGCGGCCCGCGGCTAGAATGGAGGCCGCATGAGCGGCATCCTCGCAACGGTCGTCGGGTTGGCGCTGGCGTGGCTGGTGGGCTCGGTCCCGCTCGGTTCCACGCTGGTCCGGTGGCTCTCCGGCACGGAGCCCGCGGAGGTCAACCCCCACCTCATCGGCGTGGAGAACGTCTACCGCATGGTGGGCGCGCCGGCTGCGCTGGCTGCCTTCGCGCTCGACGTGCTCAAGGGCGCGGTGGGCGTGATGGTGGTCCCGATCGCACCGCTCGGTGCCCTGGGCGTCTACCTGGGTCATCTGTACCCGTTGCACCTGCCCGGCCGGGCCAGGCCGCCGCGGGGTCGGGGCAACGGGGTCCTGCTGGGGGCGCTGGCTGCGCTGTCGATCGCTGGGGGGCTGCCGTGGCTGGCCCTGGCCCTGCCCATCTGGACCTACGCCGGAATGCTGGCGGCGCGCCGCTATGTGGCTCTCGCGACCGTGAGCGGGCTGGCGATGCTGGCGGCCACGGCGTTGGTGGCCTGGCTCGCGGGGGCGGCGACGCCGCTGGCCGCCGTGGCGACGATGCTGATCGCGCCTGCGGGAGCCTGGCGCCAGAAGGCCGCGCTGGCGCGCCTTCGCGACGGGACCGAGGCCCGCCTCGGCGATCCGCCGGCGGTGCGGGGGCTCGAGCCGGACACCCTGCTGTGCGCCTTCCTGCTCCATCCCATGACGGTGGACGACCTCTGGCAGCCGCCGAGCCAACGCTGGCTGCGGCATCTGGCGGCCCGCGGCCTGTTGCCGGAGGGCGCGCTGCGCCGCATCATGCTCCGCATGCGCCCGCAGAGCCAGGGCGTGATCGAAGGCATCCGCTTGCCCGACGGCCGCCGCATGCGCGTGCTGCTGATCGGCGGCCCCATGCTGCCCGACCAGTTCGCCGTCCACCCCGACATCGCGTTGAGGATGGCGGTCCAGGGCGCCCGGCTGGCCCACGAGCTCGGCGCCGAAGCGGTCGGCTTGGGCGCGTTCTGGTCGACGGTCGGCGACAAGGGGCTGGAGGTGCAGCGCGCGGTCCCCGAGATCGCGGTCACCAACGGCGGGGCCTACACGGCGGCGAGCGTTCGGGCGGCGGTCCCCGGTCTCCTGGAGCGCTTCGCGGCCGAGGGCGGCTCGCTGCGGCGCGCCACCGCCGCCGTCGTCGGCGCGAACGGCGTCGTCGCGTTCGGGGTTGCGCGCATGATCGCGCCCGAGGTGCGCGAGCTGGTGCTGGTCGGCCGCGACGCCGAGCGCCTGCGGCGTAGCGCCCACACACTGAGGCGCAAGCACCCGGACACGGAGATCGTCGCCACCACCGATCTGGCCGCGGTGGCCGGCGCCGACCTGGTGTTCACGGCGACCTCCGATCCCGCGCCCGTGTTGCGGCCCGAGCACGTCCGGCCGGGCGCCTGGATCTTCGACCTGGGCAGGCCCGCCGACGTCCACCCCAGCGTCCGCGGGGTCCCCGGCGTGCAGATCGTGCCGGGCGGCGTGGTGCGCCCGCCCGGTGCGATGCGCTCGCGCATCGACATCCGCTTCGGCGACGGGCTGGTGCCCGCCTGCCTGGCCGAGACGATGATCATGACGGCCGCGCACGCCTTCGACCGGCGCAGCCTGGGCGCGACCACGCGCACGGCGGACATCGCCTTCTACCTGCGCGAGGGGGAGCGGCTGGGGTTCGAGATCGTCACCCGAGACGAGCGGGTGGCGGAGCTGGAGCCCGCGTTGTGAGGGCCGCCCGGTGAAGGCGTTCCGGATGGAGGGTCGGCTCGACCCCGAGAGCCCGGCCGTGGCGCGGCTCTTCGAGCGCGGTTCGCTGGGTGCGGTGGAGGAGATGGGCGAGGACGGCGTCGAGACCGTGGCGTACTTCGATGCCCGGGTGGACCTGGGGCTCGAGGGGCGCTGGGAGGACGTCGAGCCGTTCGACTATGTCGCCGCCTACCGGGCCGATCTCCAGCCGGTCCGGGTGGGCCCATTGGTGGTCGCCCCGACCCACCGGCGCGCGGCGCTGGAGGCGGGCCAGCAGGTGGTGTGGCTCGATCCCGGCACCGCCTTCGGGACGGGGCACCACGAGACGACACGGCTGGCGCTGGCCGCGCTGGCGCGGCTCGACCTGATCGGCCGGAGCGTGCTCGACGTGGGCGCGGGTTCGGGCATCCTCACGGTGGCGGCCGACCGGCTCGGCGCCGGCCTGGCCCTCGGCGTCGATGTCGACGCCGCCACCGTCGGGGTGGCGCGGCGCAACGCGGCCCTCAACCGCTCTCGGGCACGGTTCCTCACGGGCAGCGTGGACCACCCCGATCTTCCCGCCCGTTTCGACGTCATCGTCGCCAACCTCTACGCCGAGCTGCACGCCGCGCTCATGCCCGCCTACCTGGCCCGGTTGAACGTCGGCGGTGCTCTGTTGCTGACCGGCATCCTGACGCGGCTCGAGCCGACCGTACGCCGCGCGCTCGCCGACGCGTTGCCGTGCCGGGTGGAGCGGGAGGGCGAGTGGTCGTTGTTGGCGGTGGGCCCGCAGCGCCCGGAGGCGGCGCGATGAGCGCCCACCGCGCGCCCGGGGCGGGTGCCGCGCGCCGGCGCGCGGCGGCGCTTGCGCCGATCGCGGCGCTTCTCCTGGGGCTCGGCGCCTGCACCCCGCTGTACGTGCCGCCGGTTCCGGAACGCGTTCCCGTCCACGACGTGGCGCAGCTCGGCGACGCCAGCGCGCTGCGCTACCGGGGCGGAACGCTGTCGCTTCACGTGGTGCTCGATCGCATCCCCCGGGCCGGCTGGCTGGCGGTGCAGTGGTTCGCGCCGGACGGCAGCGAAGCGGCCTCGGACAGCGTCTGGGTCGCTCCCGGGGACGTGGGCGAGGGCCGCACCCTGGCCTTGCCGCCACGCGTGACCCCGGGCGCGGGCGAGTGGCGGGCCGTCGTCTCGCTGGCGGGCGAGGTCCTGCGGCAGTTCCGCACGACCGTCCCCACCAGCGCTCCGTAGCGCGGCGTCCTCTGGGCGGCCGCGAGCGGCCGCGGTGACGCGCGGCCCGGCCGTGACCCTGGATCGGGAAGATCGCGGCGGCTAGACCGTTCCGTCCATCCCAGGAGTCGCGGTCGGCCGGCACGCTGCGCCGCCGGCGGACCGGCCCGAAGAACAGGCACCGGCCCTCGCAGCGGGGCCGGTGCCTGGAGACTGTTCGCCGGGACGCGGTCCCGGCACCGCGACGACCACGTCGCCGCGGCCGGCGCTCAGGCCGTGCGCCTCCGCGTGCGGCGCGCCCGCTTCTGCTGTTGCATCTTGAACCACACCACCATGGGCGAGAGGATGAAGATGCTCGAGTACGTGCCGAAGCCGATGCCGATGAGCAGCGCGATGCTGAAGCCGCGGAGCACGCTGCCGCCGAAGAGCAGCAGCGCGATCACCGGTAGCAGCGTGGTACCCGAGGTCGCCACGGTGCGCGACAGCGTCTGGTTGACCGCCAGGTCGACGACCTCGGCGTAGCTGCGGTCGCGCACCTTGCGCAGGTTCTCGCGGATGCGGTCGGCGATGATGATGGAGTCGTTGAGCGAGTAGCCGACGACGAACAGGATGGCGGAGAGCACCGGGATGCTGAAGGTCACGTTGAACAGGTCCAGCGCGCCCAGCACGATGCCGGCGTCGTGGATGGTGGCGATGATGGCGGCCACCGCCACGATCCAGTTCGGCCAGAAGCGCCACGCGACGTAGAGCAGGATCAACCCCAGGGCCACCAGCACCGCCATGACGGCCGCCTGTCGCAGGTCCGCGCCGACGGCGGGGCCGACGTAGTTGGCCTGCAGAAGCTGGCCCTTGAGCTTGGCGGTGAGGTCGTTGGCGAACTGGTCGGCGCTCTGCTGGCCGGTCTCGTTCAGGCCCACCCGGACCGACATCGGGTTGCCCTTGATGGTGTTGTCGATGACCTTCACCACCGTGGCGTTCTTGCCGGTGATGCCGGGGTAGTTCAGGTCGGTGATTGCGGTGCGCACGTCGGCCACCGTGGTTCCGTCGGGCACGTCGACCAGGACGTTGGTGCCGCCGGTGAAATCGGTGGAGAGCTTCAGGCCTTCGATGGAGACGATGGCGATGGAGGCGATCGCGAGCAGGCCGGAGAGGCTCATGATGACCGGGGCCTTGCTGACGAAGCGCACGCCCTCGACGAAGAAGCCCTTCCAGAGGTAGCTCCGCTGGCTGTTGCGGGAGGTGATGAGGTCGAGGATGAACGGTACCACCACGACGTTTACGAATACCGACGCGATGATGCCGATGGCGAGCGTGATGGCGAAGCCGCGTACCGGGCCGGTCGTGTACTGGTAGAGCGCGCCCGCGGCCAGCAGCGTGGTGACGTTGGCGTCGATGATGGCCGACAGCGAGTTGCCGAAGCCGATCTTCATCGCCAGGCGGATCGACTTGCCCGCCCGCAACTCCTCTCGGATGCGCTCGAAACTGATGACGTTGCCGTCGACCGCCGCACCGATGGTGAGCACCAGGCCGGCCAGGCCCGGGAGCGTGAGCGCGGCATGGAGCGCCGCCAGGATGCCGAAGATGAACAGCATGGCGAGCCCGAGGCCGAAGGTGAGCACGCCCCCGAAGACCAGGCCGTAGTAGCTCAGCACGGCGATGATGACGGCCGCGCCACCGATGAAGGCGGCGATCTTGCCCGCGTTGATGCTGTCCTGCCCGAGCGTCGGCCCGATCGAACGGATCTCCTCGACGTGCAGGCTGATCGGCAGGCTGCCCGAGCGCAACACCAGCGCGATGTTGCTGGCCTCCTCGAGCGAGTTGATGCCGGTGATCTGGCCCGAGTCGGAGATGCGCGACTGCAGCGTCGGCGCCGTGATGATCTTGCCGTCGAGCACGATCGCCATGCGACGCCCGACGTTGCCGCCGGTGAAGTCGCCGAACTTCCCGGCGTCCTTGGCCTTGATGTTGAAGAAGACGGCGGGGCCCATGGTGGAGCCGCCGACGCGCTGGAAATCGGCGCGCGCGGTGCTGATGATCTCGCCCGTGAAGGCGGGCTTCTCGAGATCGTCCAGCGTCATCTGCGCGGTGCTCAGGTTCTGCGCCGACGGTTTCACGAGCTGGAAGTAGAGCTTGGCCTGCTGACCGATGAGGGAGAGGGCGCGCTTCTGGTCCGCCGCGGTCAGGCCGGGGAGCTCCACCACGATGCGGTTCTTGCCCGAGGTGGTGATGAGCGGCTCGGAGACGCCGAACTGGTTGACGCGGTTCTCGATGACGTTGCGCGCGGTCGCGAGGTCCTGCGCGGAGGGGTTGGCGGTGTTCGCCTGGAGCACCACGCGCAGGCCGCCCTGTAGGTCGAGGCCGAGCTTGAGCGGGGCCTGCGAGCTCCAGGGCTGCCACAGGTACAGGATCGACGCGATGATGGCGGCCACCACGAGGGCGCCGGTGAAGGTCCTTCGGTTCAAGGGAGACTCCTAAGACGGGGTTACGGGGCTCGAACGGGAGGGCGCGCGGCGGCGCATCGCCGCCGCGTCCCGCGGGACGGGGGGAGACGCGGCCCTCACCCGCCTTCGAGTTGGAGCCGACCGTAGGCCGCCAGCAGCGCCGAAGGGGCCGGTGCGGCGCTGTGGTGGCGGGCGCCGCGCAACGCGGCGTTGCGCTCGGGCGCCGTCATCGCAACCCGACCCGGCAACACCGGCAGGCGCATCGTTCCCGTGGCGCCGCCGGGAGCGGCGAGGCGGGCGCCCGTCTCGAGCATGACCGGTGCGCGACTGCCCATCCCGGCACCCGCCGAAGACGGATCGTGCGCCGCCGCCGCCAGCCGTTGGAGGGGGATCGCCGCCAGCGTCACGGCGAGCGCCAGGCTCAACACGAGCCCGCGCCGGCGCCGGAGGGTCGTCAGGGCCGCCTGCACGTTCGTCATTGTAGCGCGCGTCGGCGGGCCCGGCGCCGGACCCGGCGGCCGCGGCCGCCGCCTTACGAGGATCGCCCCGGGCGCGTGTGGCTGCGACCGGGGCGACGGCATCGGAACGGTGGTGGGAGGGGGAGCCGGGATCAGGCCGGCGCCACCTCGACCATCTCGTAGGCCTCGATGACATCGCCCTCCTGGACGTTGTCGTAGTTCTGCAGGTTGATGCCGCACTCGAAGCCGGAGGCCACCTCGCGCACGTCGTCCTTGAAGCGCCGGAGCTGCGCGATGGAGCCCTTGTAGACCTCCTTGCCGCCACGGGTCAGGCGGGCCTTCGAGCCGCGCCGGATCAGGCCGTCGGTGACGTACGAGCCGGCGATGTTGCCGCTCCTGGGCACCCGGATGACCGCGCGTACCTCGGCGTGACCGATGACCCGCTCCTCGAACTCGGGCTCGATCTGGCCGCGGATCATGCGCTGCACGTCCTCGATGAGCTCGTAGATGATCTTGTAGCTCTTGATGGCGACCTTCTGCCGCTCGGCCGATTTCTTGACGCTGCCGGGCGGGTTGACGCCGAAGGTGATGACCGTGGCGTCGGCGGTGCTGGCCAGCAGCAGGTCGGATTCGGTGGGCGCGCCCACCTCGGCCAGCATGATCTCCAGCTCGACCTCTTCGGTGGCCTCCGCCTCCCGCGCGAGCACGCCCTTGATGGCCTCCAACGAGCCCTGGGCGTCCGCCCGCAGGATCAGGTTGATGACCTTCTTGGTGGGCTTGCCGAACAGGTCGGCCAGCGTCAGGCCCTTGCGCCCGATCGACGCGCGCTCCGATTCCTTGCGCTGCTCGCGACGCTGTCCGGCGAGCAGCTTGGCCGACTGCTCGTCCGCCGCCGCCTCCACCGGATCGCCGGCGTTGGGCTGTTCCGAAAAGCCGAGGATCTGAACGGGCACCGACGGGCCGGCCGCCTCGACGGCGGCGCCGGTGTGGTCGGTCAGGCGGCGTACCTTGGCCCACGCCTCGCCCGACACGATGTAGTCCGCCACGCGCAGCGTGCCCTCCTGCACCAGCACCGTGGCCAGGACGCCGGCGCGCTTGTCGAGCACCGACTCGATCACGAGGCCCCTGGCGGGCCCGTCCGGGGACGCACGCAGCTCCTCGACCTCGGCGACCAGCGAGATCATCTCCAGCAGGTCGTCGACGCCGTCGCCCGACTTGGCGCTGATCTCGACCACGATGGTGTCCCCCCCGAAGTCCTCGGGGACGAGCTCGACCTGCATCAGGTCCCGCTTGACCTTCTCCGGGTCGGCCTGGGGGAGGTCGCACTTGTTGATGGCCACGATGATCGGCACCTTGGCGGCCTTGGCGTGCGCGATCGCCTCGCGGGACTGCGGCATGATGCTGTCATCGGCGGCCACCACGATCACGGCGATGTCCGTGGCGTTGGTCCCGCGCTGCCGGATGGAGGTGAAGGCCTCGTGCCCCGGCGTGTCGAGGAACGTCACGATGCCGCCCTTGGTCTCCGCCTGATAGGCGCCGATGTGCTGCGTGATGCCGCCGGCCTCGCCCTCGGCCACCTTGGTGTGCCGGATGTAGTCGAGCAGCGTGGTCTTGCCGTGGTCGACATGCCCCATCACCGTGACGACCGGCGCCCGCAGGGGGGCGTTGCCGGCCGCGGGCCCGGCCTCGTCGGCCGTGGCCTTCGGCTTGGGCTTCGTCGCTGTCGCCGTCGCGCCGCCGGGCTCCGGCGCACCGTCCTGCGTGCCCTTCGCCGGGGCCGCGGGCCTGCCGCCGGCCGCGGCGGCGGCAGGCTGGTCACCCTGGTCGCTCTCGACCAGCTGCCGCACGGTGTCGGCCACGTCGTGCTCGAGGGTGCTCGAGTGCGACTTGTA